>Ga0209382_10012435_pt1 | contig 10517 bp, 6 predicted proteins | sample SoiMetdeltSBSDD5_FD_187599 | JGI IMG/M metagenome (GOLD analysis project Ga0209382, IMG submission 187599) | Bulk soil microbial communities from a Populus tree surrounding site in Tennessee, USA - Soil MetaG P. deltoides SBSDD5 (SPAdes) (version 2) | ecosystem: Environmental > Terrestrial >...
GTCGTCCCAGATCATGACTAGGCGGCCGGCGTCGGAATAGGGCAACGGACGAATCAGCACCGCATCGACTGCGCTGAACATTGCGGTATTGGCGCCGATGCCGAGCGCGAGCGTGAGCACGGCCACCGCGGCGAATCCCGGGTTCTTGCTCATCATTCGCAAGCAGAATCGTAAATCCTGCGCAAGCGTTTCCAGGTATCTAAAACTCCACATATCGCGACTCACTTCCTGAAGTAATGTTTGATTGCCGAATTGCCGCCGTGCGGCGTAGCGCGCCTCTTCGGGCTTCATCCCGGCTTCAGCGTTCTCTTCCGCCTTCATCTCGAGGTGGAACCGCATCTCCTCTTCCAGTTCGCGGTCGAATCGATTTCGCCGCGCGTAGAAGAGCAGTCTGCGCCAGAGTTGTGATAGCTTGTCGAACAAGGGCGGAATCATTCGAATCGCAGCGCTATGATTGGATCGACTTTCGCAGCCCGTCGCGCTGGAATCCAGCAAGATAGCAGCGCAACGATGGTCAGCAGCAACGCAGCCACCGCGAACGTTAACGGGTCGGTGGGGCTGACGCCGAAGAGCCAACTCTTCATCATTCGCGTCGCCGCGACGGCGACGGCGACGCCAATTGCGGCGCCCAACAAAGTCAATCCCATGCCCTGCCTGACGACCAGTTTCAACACGTCGCGCGTTTGCGCGCCCAGCGCCATCCGAATGCCGAGTTCGCGCGTTCGCTGTGCGACTACGTAAGACATCACGCCGTACAGCCCGATACAGGACAGTGTCAGCGCCAGGCCTGCGAAGAGGCCCAGCAGAAGCGCGCTGAACTTCGGCTCAGCGACCGAAGAGGCCATATACTGATCGAGTGTCCTGATGTTGAAAACCGGCAATTCGCTGTCGAGCGCATGCGCTTCCTTTTGCATGACGCCAATTAACGCCTCCGGATCATTTTCGGCGCGCACGACCAGCGTCATGCCATGACGAGGGAACTGTCCGTGGGGAAGATAAATGTTCGGAGGCGGCTCCTCGCGCAGACTGACGTGTTTGGAGTCCCTGACGACTCCCACAATCTCGCGCATCAACCAGCCGCGCTCGTCAATCCCGATCCCCGGCCTGACACGCTTGCCGAGCGGGTCCTGGTTCGGGAAATAACGGCGCGCCAAGCTCTCATTGATGATCGCCACCTGTGTGGATAGCAGTCCATCGCGCGGTGTGAAATCACGACCTTTGATCAACTGCATGCCCATTGTCTTGAAGTAGCCCGGCGTGGCGGAGCGAAAATCTGTTGAATAAGGGACGGTGTTGTCCGGCGGCGTCGCAATGCCTTCGATCGAAAAACCAGTCGTCCCTCTATGCGAACTCAACGGCAAGTGTGAAATAGCGCTGACGCTTTTGACTCCCGGCGCCGCTCCGAGCCGTGAAATCAATTGCTGGTAGAATGGCGCGACTTGCGTTTGCTGCGAGTAGCGATTGGCGGGCAGCTCTATTCTGAACGTCAATACGTTGTGCGAGTCGAAGCCCGGATCGACGCGCTGCAAGCGTAGAAAACTGTTCAGGAGCAAACCAGAACAGACCAGCAGCATCAACGTCAGCGCGACTTCAACGACGACCAGGGCGTTGCGAAAACGGTTGCTCCGCGCGCCGCCGCCTCCTCTGGCCCCGTCTTTGAGCGCCTCATTCAAATCTGTCTTAGCCGCATGCAACGCGGGTGCAAGCCCGAAGACGACGCCAGTGGCCAGCGAAACCAACAAGGCGAAGCCTAACACGCGCGCATCCAGTCCAGATTCCGGCGCGCGCGGCAGCCCTCCCGGCGCTAAGGAGATCAACAGCTTCGTGAGCCACATCGCCAGCAGCCACCCGATCACTCCGCCGCCGAGCGCCAACAGCAAGCTCTCCGTTAGCAGTTGTCGAAAGATGCGCCAGCGCCCAGCGCCCAACGCCGCGCGGATGGCGATCTCTTTACGCCGCGTCGTCGCCCGCTGAAGTAACAGGTTCGCCACATTCGCGCAGGCGATCAGCAGCACGCAACCGACGGCGCCGAACAGCAGCAGCAGCCCCAGCCGAACATCGCGCACCACTTCCTGATGAAACGGAAGGACTCTGGCGCTGAGGAAATCACTGGATTCGGTATGCCGTCTCGCCAGATTGTCCACAATGACTTTCAATGCGGCTTCCGCTTGCGGAGCCGTAACATTCGGTTTGAGACGGCCGATGATGCTGAAAGCGAGCCAGCCGCGCTGGACGATGACCGGCTCTTTGCCTTCCGCGACCGCCGCCAGACTCAACCACAGATCAACCGGATCGTTCCGAATCGGAAACTTGAATTCGGCGGGCATCACACCGGTGACGTTATAGCTCTGTCCGTTGATCGTGACGGTCTTCCCGACCACATTCTGATCGGAATTGAAGCGGTTCTGCCAGAGACTGTGGCTCAGGATCACGGCGCGATTGCCTGCCCGGTCTTCTTCGGGCGTAAATCCGCGGCCAAGTTGCGGCGTCACGCCGAGCATGGGAAACAGTTCCGCCGTCGCCACCACGCCGCTCAAATTCACCGGATCACCTTGACCGGTCAACGCGCAATCGCCGCTGCGCCAGGCGGCCATCCGCTCGAAGACTGTTTGTTGCGCGCGAATGTCCGCGAAATCCGGGAACGAGAGCGCGGTCCGATCCTCTTCGGCGGATGACCGCCACACCCTCACTAGCCTCTCCGGTTCGTGAAACGGCAGCGGTTGCACCAATACCGCATTGACAACGGTGAAGATTGCAGTGTTCGCCCCGATGCCAAGCGCCAGCGCGAGCGCGGTCACCGCTGTGAAGCCAGGGTTCTTGACCATCATCCACAGCCCGTAACGTACGTCTTGCGCGATTGTTTCCAGAAATCTAAAACTCCACATATCGCGACTCACCTCCCAGAGCAATGTTTGATTGCCGAATTGTCGCTGTGCGGCGTAGCGCGCTTCATCCGGCGATGTTCCCGCAGCGAGGTTTTCTTCCACCTTCATCTCAAGATGGAACCGCATCTCCTCTTCCAATTCGCGGTCGAATCGATCTCGCCGCGCGTAGAAGAGCAGCCTGCGCCAGAGTTGTGATAGCTTGTCGAACAAGGGCGGCGTCACTCAGATCGCAGCGATGTCATTGGATCGACTTTCGTAGCCCGGCGCGCGGGAATCCAGCACGCCAGCAGGGCGACGAACGTCAGCAGTAACGCGATTGTGGTAAATGTCAGCGGATCAGTCGCGCTGACGCCGAACAGCAGGGTTTTCATCAAGCTCGTCAAGGCGGTAGCCGCCACCAAGCCCAGCGTGACTCCGATCAGCGTCAGCGCCAGCCCTTGGCGGATGATCAACCACAGCGCGTCACGCGCTTGCGCGCCGAGGGCAATGCGAATACCAATCTCGCGCGTCCGCTGCTGCACGGAATAAGACACAACCCCATAGATGCCCACGGCCGAGAGCAGCAGCGCGAGTCCCGCGAACACAGACAACAAGAGCATATTGAATTGCCGTCGCGCCAGCGACCACGACAGGACCTCTTCCATCGTCCGCAAGTTGGAGACCGCCTGGGCCGCGTCAGCGGAACGCACCGCGGCGCGCATGGCGGGTTCTGTCTTCAACGGGTTCTGTCTCGTTTTCACGACGATAGCCGCGGGGGCGAGTTTGTTGGTGAGCAGCGTCAATCGATCCGTCCTCTGTGCAAGGGGGACGTACATCATCGGCGCCGAAGATATGTCGACGCCTTCCTCTCTCACATCGCCGACGACGCCGACGATTTCACGGGTTCGATCCGCGTAGTCCGGCCCGATGTTACCGCCGATAGTGAGATGCCGGCCGATCGGACTCTCGTTTGGGAAGAACCGCCGCGCGAACGATTCATTGACGATCATCACGCCGGCGCCACTTTCGCTGTCGCGTTCCTCAAACTGGCGGCCCTGCCGCAATGGAATGGCCATCGTGCGAAAGTAATCTGGCGTGATGTGCTTATAGTTCGAGTCTTCAAAGTCGTTCTGTTGTCGTCCCTCGATGTGAAACAGCATGTCCGGGCAAAGTTCCGTCGGCAGGGTGGTGATATAGGCGGCCGATTCGACGCCCGGTAGCTCCCTCAGCCGTTCAAAAACCCGGCGAAGGAACATCTCGGTTCCCGCTGTGCTCTGATAGCGCGGATCGCTCATGGATATTTTCAATGTGAGCACATTCTGCGGATCGAAGCCGAGGTTCTCATTGCGAAGGTTCGCGAACGTCCGCAGCAGGAGCGAGGCTCCGATCAAAAGGACAACCGAGAGCGCGATTTCGGAGGCGACCAGCATGCTGCGTAACCGCGCGCGCGACGCGGAACCTGTAGTCCGGCCGCTGCCTTCGCGCAATGCATTCACGAGATTCAACCTGCCGGCATCCAGCGCCGGAGCGAGTCCAAACAAGATTCCGGCCGCCGCCGCGACACCGAGCGTGAACAGGAGCGCCGGCGGGTCGATCCCGATTTCGCTCACGCGCGGCAGGCTGTCCGGTGTTATCGCAATAAGAGTCTTCAGGCCGAAGTGGGCCAGCAGTAGACCGAGAACTGCGCCGGCGACCGCCAGCAAAAGACTTTCGGTCAGCAGTTGGCGGGTCAGCCGTAAACGGCCTGCCCCCAGCGCGGCGCGGACCGACATCTCCTTACTACGCGCGGCGGCGCGAGAGAGGAAAAGATTGGCCACGTTCGCGCATGCGATCAGCAGCACGAAGCCTACCGCGCCCATAAGCAGGAGAAGCGGCAGCTTCGTGTCGCCGACCAGTCGATCCTGATATCCGGCGATCGCCGCCGTTTCGTTGTCCCCTATGTGCTCGGGATAATCCTTGCGCATCAACGCCCGCACCCGGTCCAAATCGGCCTGCGCCTGCTCCGGGGTGACGCCGGGCTTGATCCGCCCAAGCATCAGATAGTTGTTGCCCTTATCCGCCACATCGAAGACCGCGCGAAGCGGCATCCAGACTTCTGCGGAAGGTCTGGTTTGGAATCCGGGCGGCATGACGCCCACAACCGTGTGACCGGCGCCGCCCAGAGTGACAGTCCGGCCGACGATCTGCCGGTCGCCATTGAAGAGCCGCTGCCAGAGCGAATGACTGATGACAATCACGCGGCCGCCGCCAGGTTGGTCTTCCGCCGCCGTGAATGTCCTGCCCAACAGCGGATTGACGCCCAGGACCGGGAAGAGATCGGCCGAAACCTGGAGGCTGCTGACAAAGTGCGCTTCGTCGCCCGCGAGAAGGCTGACGCCGGCGCCGAGAATGTCGCATGCCGCCAAACTCTCGAAGGTTTGGTTATGCTGGCGATAGAACGAGAACTTCGTAGCCGAAGCGGCTTCCCCCAGGCCCTGCGGATAACGCCTTAGAGCCTGAAAAATGCGCTCCGGCTCACGGTAAGGCAGTGATTTGATCAGTACGGCGTTGACGACGCTGAAGATGGCCGTGTTCGCCCCAATGCCGAGCGCCAGTGTGAACACAGCAATCAACGTGAACCCGGGATTTTTCAGCAGCGTCCGCACGCCGTATCGCAAATCTTGAAAGAGCGTCTCGATTGATCTAACTCCCCACATATCGCGACTCACCTCCTGAAGTAGTGTTTGATTGCCGAATTGCCGCTCGGCGGCATAGCGAGCTTCCTCCGGCGATGTTCCGGCAGCGAGGTTTTCTTCCGCCTTCAGCTCAAGATGGAACCGCATCTCCTCTTCCAGTTCGCGGTCGAAGCGATCTCGCCGCGCGTAGAAGAGCGCCCTGCGCCAGAGTTGTGATAGCTTGTCCATCATTTTCTTCAGGGGGTATCAACTTACGTCGGCTGCACCACGCGCAGGATCGCTTCCAGCACGCGCTCGAAGTCGGCGACCTCCTGCTTGAGTCGCTTCCGCCCGGCAGGCGTCAACTTGTAGAGGCGGGCGCGACGGTTGTTCTCAGATTGCCCCCACTCCGCTTTGACCCATCCTTTGATCGCAAGTCGTTGCAGCGCAGGATAGAGCGAGCCCTCCTCGACCTGCAGCACGTCGCCCGAGATCTGCTTAATGTAGCGGGCGATCCCGTAGCCGTGCATCGGCCCTGCGTTGCGCTCGATGGTCTTGAGGATGAGCATCTCCAGCGTTCCAGGCACCAACTCGGTTTTCTTTGCGTCACTTCCCATAGATTATCTTCCCATAGATAAAGTATGGTAGAAAGTACGCAGGTTTGACGCGCCTGTCAAGTTGCGTCTAAAAAGCCATCGCTCGAATTTCCCGATCTCGAGTCAGGAAACGTCAAGCCGGTCTTGGAGACATTTGCCGGGTGTTCTGGTTTGAAGCGTTCTCGAACCTCTTTAAAACGAATGACCTTGACCTGTGGGGACAGGATTGATTAAGGAGGACGAAATCAAACCTGCCACGGCGTTTCCGAGAAGTACAAGCACGAAGTACGGGGTCAATTGGACTTCGGGGGAACCGGCGTTGATCGCGCCGATTGCGAACGTCATCGCTGGCGTAATGACAATGACGATGACGACAAAGATCGCCGTTAGCGCGGTTCACGGTCCCGGCGATGAATAAATCGGCGTGCTCGCCACGCGTGTAGAGAGATGGTTGATAGCGACGCCCCGGGTGACCGGGGCGTTTGCATTCTCCCCTGAAGGCGTTTCCGTCGCGCAAGCTTGGCTCGAAGTCGTTGGAATCCCGCCTTCCTTAAGCGAGTTGGCCACCGGTCGCAGCTTTTCGTTCGCCTTTCAAATCGGGCCAGAAAAAGAGGCGCATGGCATCCTGAGATGTCTTCCGAAGCGAACTTCTCAGGAATGAGAGCCCGGCCAATTCGGACGCTGAGTAGCGGGGCGCGTAATTGCAAACTGGCGTGTCAAAAACAGCTACGGCCGTGACCGAAATCGCCGCGCTCCATACGCTAGCGCGCTCCCGGCAAGCGGATAAAATCCATAAAGATCGGCGTCAATCCGCACTGTCCGCGTCATCAGCGATCTATGAACCGGTACATCCATTTGATAATCGCACAAGCCGACCACGCACAGACAAGTTGTGACCGCGGGTTTGCCCTGAGGGGAGCAGCGCCCCGAGCAAAAGCGCTTTGGCGTGTTCCCAGGCCGGCTTGGTAAACAAAGGCTGAAAGACTACAATCAGGCGCAACAATGTGGCGTCCGTGAAAACCCGCGGTTCCTGTTAGTTGCCGAAAGATTGATCAACACATCTTTACACAATCAATCGTCATTTAGAATAGAACGCTTCTTATGGAGAAGACGAGATGATCGAACCGTTTGCGCTCACGAGCCAAAAGGAAGAGAACGAGGCGGAGGAATTGATCGAAATAACGACCTTCATCCGTGAAGACCAGGCGCTTGCCCTGGAGATATTGGAGAATGCGCGGCGGTATAGTTCCGGCGTGAATTTCGATAAGGGGACATTGATTCGGGAGGCGCTGGACCTGATGATCGAGAAGTACAAAACAGACTTTAGGCTGATTTTCCGTTAATCGGGCGATGCAAAGCGAGTTCGACTTCATAAAACGCATTCGCGATCAGGCGGCGGAAACGAGCGCGCAAGACCTGGTCCTGGGGATCGGCGACGACGCCGCCATCTTGCGCGAGCGGGAAGGGCGCGAAACGCTCGTCACTGTTGACCTGCTGGTCGAAGAGATTGATTTCAAACTCGAATACGCCCCGCCGCGCTTTCTGGGTCATAAAGCCCTGGCCGTGAGTTTGAGCGACATTGCGGCGGTGGGCGGCGCGCCGGCGTTCTCATTGCTCACGCTCGGCATTCCGAGACAATCTCAAATCTCAAATCTTAAATCCGACGTCTTCTGGGAGGAGTTTTTCGAGGGCTATTTCGCGCTGGCCGAAGAACACTCAGTAACCTTGATCGGCGGCGACATCTCGTCGACGCCGGATCGGTTGACGGTCGATTCGATCGTGATCGGACATTGCCGGGCCGGAGGGGCCGTTCGTCGCGGCGGCGCGAAGGTCGGAGACGCGATCTATCTGACAGGCTCGGTCGGCGCGTCGGCCGCGGGGCTGAAGTTGTTACTTGACGGCGCGCGCGTGAGCGAGGGCGAAGAGGACCTGACGCAATCGGCTCTACGCGCGCATTTAAAGCCTGCGCCCCGCGTCGCGTTCGGCCGGCGGGCCGGCGAGCGAGGTTTGGCCCATTCGATGATCGACGTGAGCGACGGCCTGGCGCAAGACCTCGCGCGAATTTGCGAAGAGAGCGCCGCAGCGGCGATTGTCGATTTCGATTCTGTGCCCGTGGCGAATGAAGTCGGCCTGATCTCGAAAGAGCCTGGAGCGGCGTTCGAGTTCGCGGTTCGGGGCGGAGAGGATTTCGAGCTGCTGCTCTCTGCGAGCGGCGATGACGAGGCGGAATTGGTCGAGATCGCCGCCTGTTGCGGACTCAGACTCTCGCGCGTCGGCGAAATCGTCCCGGCGGATCAGACTCGGCCCAGTCTCCTGCTACGGCGCGGGGGCGAGGTTAAGCCAATGTCAATTCGCGGATTCGATCATTTTCAGATTTGACGCGCGCGGCCGCCTGCCCTAATCTTCCCTCTCAACGAGGACGCATTGGAGCTAAACATTGATAGATAGAAACGAACAATTGCAAAAAATATTGCTACGCCGAGTGGGCGAGGCGATCAAAGATTTCGGAATGATTAGCGAGGGCGACCGAGTTATGGTCTGCCTGAGCGGCGGCAAAGACAGTTACACGTTGCTGCGACTGCTGTTGGAGATAAGACGCCGCGCGCCGGTCAAATTCGACCTGCTGGCGGTCAACCTGGATCAGAAACAACCCGATTTCCCCGAGCACGTGCTGCCCGAATATCTTTCGAGCATCGGCGTCCCCTACCGCATCGCCGAGCAAGACACGTATTCGGTAGTCAAGCGACTGGCGCCGAAGACTTATTGTTCGGTCTGTTCACGCATGCGGCGCGGCATTCTCTACAACGTGGCGGTCGAGGAGGGCTGCGCGAAGATCGCGCTGGGACACCACGCCGACGACATTCTGCAAACCTTCCTTCTCAACCTGTTCTACATCGGCACGATGAAGGCGATGCCGCCGGTGCTGCGTTCGGACGACGGGCGAAACACCGTGATCCGCCCGATGGCTTACATCTGGGAGAAACAGATCGCCGAATACGCCGCGATGCAGGATTTCCCGATCATTCCCTGCAACCTCTGCGGCTCGCAGGATAATTTGAAGCGCAAACGCGTCAAGAGGCTTATTGACGAATTGCAGAAGGAGATTCCGCACATCCGCCAGTCAATGCTCGCGGCGATGGGCAACGTCGTGAACACGCATCTGCTCGACCATAAACTCTTCGATTTCAAATCGCTGGCGGAAGCCGTCGGCGACGTCGCCGCCGAACTCGATCTGGCGGTCTCGGATCACGAGGAAGAGGCCGCCGCGCCCGCGCTGGTTTCGATAGGGCGTTGATTGTCAAAACAACAACGACTCAATACCTATGCCACTTCTTCGCCGCGTCAGCGGCGGGTTGACTTTAGCCGCGGGTTTCAACCCACGGAAGGGTCGGCCAATATTTCCGCGTCGCGTAGCGACGGTTGAATTCAACCGTCGCTACGCGACGCGGGGAATATCATGTTCCGTCACCGTGGGTTGAAACCCACGGCTAAACTCAGGCGCCGCTGATGCGGCGAAGAGGCTGAGCAGTTACGTGGGTTTTAGGTTTTAGAGATATTCCGTCCGGTCACACTTTCATCACAACGCGTCAAGCCAAGGAGAAGATATGTTCGCTCGATTCTCGAAAGCTGTCGTCCGTCTGATCTGTCTTTCACTGCTCTTTCCGGTTCAATTCAATTCCGCGGTCGCGCAATCGAAAGCGAAAAGCCCGCCTCGCAAATTTCCAGGTGAGACAGCCGCAGGCACGCTGCTGCCGAACGGCTGGACGCTTACGCCCGAAGGCGCGCAGGTCCCCACGAGCGATCTGCCGCTCAATATGGTCTTGAGCAGTGATGGCCACTACATGCTCGTGACGACCAACGGCAATGGCGACCAAACGATCAACGTGATTGACCTGCGCCGGGGGGCGAGCGCGCAGACCGTGAGCGTGAAGAAATCCTGGCTCGGTCTGGCCTTTGCGCCGGACGGCAAGCGGTTCTTCGTTTCGGGCGGCGACGACAACGAGGTGATGATCTTCGATTTCGCCGAGGGGAAGGCCGAGGAATCGGGCAAGATCATTCTGGGCAGCGCCGATTATCACAAGCTCAACGACAGAGAGCGCGCCGCAGCCCGCCGCCAGGGCCTCGGCGAATTCGCCTTCCCCGCCGGCATCGCCGTGACGCCGGACGGCAAGCGTTTATACGTGGCCGAAAACTTGACGCACAAAGTCGCCGTCGTCGACCTGGCGACCCGGCAGGTAGGCGCCAAGATCGCGGTCGGCGAATATCCTTACGATTGCGAAGTCTCCGGCGACGGCAAACGCGTTTACGTGAGCAATTGGGGGAGTCGAAGCGTCGCCGTGATTGATACCGCAGGTAATCAGGTAATCAACAACATTCCGGTCGGCGACCATCCGAACGATCTC
>Ga0209382_10012436_pt1 | contig 10517 bp, 6 predicted proteins | sample SoiMetdeltSBSDD5_FD_187599 | JGI IMG/M metagenome (GOLD analysis project Ga0209382, IMG submission 187599) | Bulk soil microbial communities from a Populus tree surrounding site in Tennessee, USA - Soil MetaG P. deltoides SBSDD5 (SPAdes) (version 2) | ecosystem: Environmental > Terrestrial >...
AGAGCTCGGGGTCGCCGCCGCCGGCGAGGTTAGCCGTGTAGCACTGGCTGGAGAGCTCGGTCATGCCGTATTCGCGCACCACCTGCGACGGCGGCACGCCGAGCCAGGTATGGAGCCGCGCCAGGAGGTCCTCGCGCGAGAGCTCCTGATGCCGCCCCTTGTAGCCGCCGGTGTCGAACACCACGCTGCCGGGCGCGAGCCGGAAGTGGAGGAAGCGGCGCGCGAGGGCGTCGAGGAGCTGGGCGAGCGCGAAGGAGGTGGCGAAGACGAGGGCCGGGCGCCCCTCGCGCTGCCGCGCTCCCAGCCAGGACCGCGCGCGTGTCACGTCCACGCCGCGCTCGCCGAAGGCGGTCGCCGAGTCGGCCGTGCCCCACTCGTCGAGCACGTGGGCCGCCATGAAGGAGAGGCTCGAGTCGGGCGCCTGCTCGGCCGCCGGCACGAGCGACAGCATCGGCACCGGCGTGCGCAGGCCGGGCAGGCAGAACCGCGGGAACGAGCAGTCGATCGCCTGCCGGTAGAGGTCCGGGTAGGGCTGGAAGTGAGTGCTCCTGCCTTCCTCGCCGGTGCCGCTGCTCCTGAAGGTGCACAGCGGCTCGTCGGCGTGGAGCTCGAGGTGTTTCATGGCGAGCGCCGGCACGGCTGGCACCTGGCGCCAGTCGGTCACCGTCTCCGGCGAGACGCCGCGCGCCGCGCAGAGGCGGCGGAAGGGCTCGACGCGCTCGTGCTGGAAGGCGAAGACGGCGAGGGCGAGGTCCTGGAACCGGTCTCCGGCGGGATCGGCCAGGAAGCGGGTGACACGCTCGACGAGCATCTTCTGGAAGCAATCCCTCTCTTAAATGGCCATCCTAGTGGACACGCGGGGTGCGCGCCGGCGGCTTTGTTATCATCCGACGACACTCCCATGGAGCGCCCCTTGCCGCGGCTCGCTCGATCTGTTCGCCTGTTCGCCCTGTGCGCCCTGCCGGTCGTTCTCGGCGGCGGCGACGCGCTGCGCGGCGAGGGGACCGATCTCGCCGGCACGCTGGTGCTGGTGCAGGAGGGGCGCAACGTCGCCGAAGGCGTCGACCAGGCGGTCGTCTTCTTCACGCCGGCGCGGAAGACCAAGCTGTACCCGCCGGAGGCGGTTCCGGAAATGGCCACCTCGCGCAAGGAGTTCAAGCCGCGCCTGCTGGTCGTACCGGTGGGCTCGAAGGTCCGCTTCCCCAACCTCGACCCGATCCTCCACAACGCCTTCTCGGTGTCGCCCGGCAACGCCTTCGACGTCGGCCTCTACGGCAAGGGCGCCGGCAAGGAGGTCGAGTTCAAGGAGGCCGGGCTCGTGCGCGTCTTCTGCAACGTGCACCAGCAGATGGCCGGTTACGTGCTCGTCGTCGGCACGCCGTTCAGCACGTCTCCTGACAAGAACGGCACCTTCTCGTTGAGCGGCCTGCCCAGCGGCCCCGGCACGCTCTCGGTGTGGCACCAGCGCGGCGAGCTCCAGTCGCAGGCGCTGACGCTGCCGGCGAAGGCGCCGCTCCGCCTCTCGCTGGCAGTCTCCAAGCCCCGCGTCCCCCGTCACCTCAACAAGTTCGGCAAGGCGTACAGCGCGGACAGCGCCTATTAGCAGGTCACCATAGTGCGGCCACGCATCTCCTTCGGCGTCCGCGTCTTCCTGATGACGGGGCTGCTCGTCACCCTCGCGGTGGGCGCCGCCGTCGTGGTCACCTACATCTACGGCAACCGCATCGCGCAGCAGACGGCGCGGCAGGCGCTGCAGCGCGCTAGCTCGGTGCAGTCGGCGCTGCAGCAGCAGCGATTCGAGCAGCTCCGCCTCATCGCCAACGTCTTCGTCAGCGACGACGATCTGCGCGCCTACATCGCCGGCGCCGCCGACCAGGGTGTGCTCGGCACAGCCTCGATCCTCGACCTCCTCGAGGAGCGGCAGAACGACCTCGGTTTCGACTTCGCGATCGTCCTCGACCCCCAGGGTCGGGTGCTGGCGCGGACGGACGCCCCGGACGCCGTCGGGGGAGACCTCTCGCAGCGGCCGCTCGTCAAGGCGGCGCAGCAGGAGCTCGAGGCCACCGGCTTCTGGAAGCAGGACAAGCGGCTCTTCAACGCCGTCGCCGTGCCGCTCGCCGCCGATCAGATCCTGCAGGGGTTCCTCGTCGCCGGCTTTGCCATCGACAACGAGGCCGCCGATCAGGTGCGCAAGATCTCGGGCGCCGACGTGGCGATCCTCGCCGACGAGGGCGGCCGGCCGCTGGTGGTGGCCACGACCCTGGGTCCGAGCGAGATCGAGGAACTGCTCGGCCATCTGCAGCGGCGCAACATGGTCGAGACGGTGATGAAGCGCGGCGAGTCCATGGAGCAGGTCGACCTCGATCTCCAGGGCCGGCGCTGGATCGGCCTCCTGCGGCCACTCGCCGACGCCAGCGGGGCGCGCGTGGGCGCCGTGGTGTCGCTGGCCTCGCTCGACGCCGAGCTGCTCCCGTTCGAGCGCATCGAGACGATCCTCCTCGGCGTCGGCGGTGGGGCGATCCTCCTCGCCCTGATCTTCTCCTTCCTGCTCGGCAGGAAGGTGTTCAAGCCGATTCGCGACCTCGCAGCCGCGGCGGCGGCCGCCAGCCAGGGGAACTACAGCCAGAAGATCAAGATCGGCCGCGGCGACGAGGTCGGCCGTCTCGCCGAGGCGTTCAACCACCTGCTCTCGGAGCTGCGCGAGAAGCAGGACATGGAGACCTACATCAGCGAGCTCTCGCGCACGCTGCCGTCGCAGAACGGCCATGCGGCGATGGAGACCGCGGGGACGCGGCCGGTGGCGCTGCTCGGCGTCGACCTGCGCCGCTACGCGCAGCCGAAGATCGGCTACGACCCCGAGGCGACGATCGAGCAGCTGGCGCAGGACCTCCGGCGCGTGCACGCCGCGGCGGGCGCGCGCCAGGGGCAGATCGAGGGCTCCTTCGGCCAGCGCCTCTTGATCTCGTTCGCCGGCGAGAACCGCGCCTTCCGTGCGCTCTCGGCGGCGGCGGAGATCGGCGCCGTGCTGTCGGCGTCGCACAGCGCCTTCGACGAGGTCGAGCCGCCGGTGCTCGCCATCATCGAGGGCGAGGCGGTCACCGGCTCGGTGGTCTGGGGGGAGGGGCCCGAGCGCGTGGTGGTCGGTCGCCCGCTGCAGCTGCTCGAGGGGCTGCTGCGCGAAGGGGCGCCCGGCGACCTCGTCATCTCGCAGCCGCTCTACGGCAACCTCGGCGAGGTGTTCACCAAGTCGGGCGTCGAGCTGGCGCCGCAGCGCGGGATGTTCGGCGGCGCGCAGACGCTCTACGTGATCAACGGCGCGATGGCGACCAAGGTCACCGGCGCCGGTGGCGCCTCGGTGCAGACCGCCGACGCGCCGACGCGTGTCGCTCCGGCCGGGACCGGCGCCGCGCCCCCACGCCCCGTGCGCGAGCACGCGACGCTCGCCGAGATCGCCCCCGGCAAGGTCATCGGCGACCGCTTCGAGATCCTCTCGACGCTCGGCGCGGGCGGCATGGGCATCGTCTACAAGGTCCGCGACCGCGAGCTCGACGACCTCGTCGCGCTCAAGATGTTGAAGCGCGACTTGTGGGGGGACCGCGAGCTGCTCGAGCGGCTCAAGAGCGAGCTCAAGCTGGCGCGCAAGATCACGCATCCCAACGTGCTGCGCACCTTCGACTTCGGCGACGTCGACGGCATCCCGTTCATCACCATGGAGTACGTGCGCGGCATCACGTTGCGCTACCTGCTCTCGCAGACGGGCTCGCTGCCCTATTCGGCGGGGCTGCGCCTGGCGCGGCAGCTCTGCCGCGGCCTGGCCGCCGCACACGAGGTGGGCGTGCTGCATCGCGACATCAAACCCGAGAACCTCATCGTGCAGCCCAACGGCAACGCCAAGCTGATGGACTTCGGCATCGCGCGCCCCATCACCCGCATGGACGAGGGGCAGACGCAAGCGGGGACGGTCGTCGGGACGCCGCAGTACCTCGCTCCCGAGCAGCTCCAGGGCAAGCCGATCGACGAGCGTGCCGACCTCTGGGCGGTGGGGGTCGTGCTCTACGAGATCTTCACGTCGCAGACGCCGTTCAAGGGCGACAACCCGATGCAGGTCATCGTCGCCACCTTGAACGAGCAGCCGACGCCGCCGCGCACCTACTGGAAGCAGATGCCAGAGCCGCTCGAGCAGATCATCCTGAAGTGCCTGTCGCGCGATCCCGGCCGCCGCTACCGCCACGCCTCGGCGCTGCTTGCCGACCTCGAGGAGCTGCGGGCGTGAGCGGCACGGCGCGTGCGAGCGGCGCCGCGACTCCCCCCTCCCCAGCGATCCGCCGGACCTGAGCCGTTGTCTCGCCACCGCTGCCAGAGCCGCCATCGGCCAAGGGCAGGTGGGAGGGGAGCGCAGGAACGGCGGCCGTCGCGGGTTGCATCCCCATGAGGGGGGTCTACGCCGAGGAGGTGTTGTTGACGTCGGACCTGGCGCGCGAGCCGGTGACCGATCCCGACTGGGAGCTGGTGACGCGCGTCGCGGACGGCGACCGCGCCGCGTTCGGCGAGCTCGTCGAGCGCCACCACCGCCGCCTCCTGCGCGTCTGCGAGCGCCTCCTGGGAGATGCCGAAGAAGCTCGCGACGCCGTTCAGGAAGTCTTCATCAAGGTGATGGTCAAGGCGGGGCGATTCCGCCCGCGCGCCCTCGTCTCCACCTGGCTCTACCGCATCGCCGTCAACCACTGCCTCAACATGCTTCGCCGGCGCCGCCTGCGGCGGTGGGTGTCGCTCTCGCCGGCGGCGGAAGGCGAGGACAGCGCGGCGCCGCCCGACCCGCAGGAGGAGCGCGCCGACCCGCACCGCGAGCTCGACGCCCGCCGTCGCTGGGCGCAGGTCGAGCGCGCCATCGCCGCGCTGCCCCCCAACCAGCGCGCGGTGCTGGTGCTCGCCCGCTTCGAGGAGCTGTCGTACAAGGAGATCGCCGAGACGCTCGAGATCTCCCTGGGCGCCGTCGAGAGCCGGCTCTTCCGCGCCATGCGCGCTCTGGAGAGGGCGCAGGAAGAGACGCAGTGACGGGTTTCACGTATGGGTCCGCGGGGACCGCCGCGAGCGAGGGCCTGTCCCGTACGAGCTTGTCCCGCAAGAGCTGCCATGGCACCGAACCCTGATCGCCGCCTGATCCGCTACCTCCACGGCGAGCTGCCGGTCGCCGAGGTGCGGGCGCTGCGCGCCGAGCTGGCGCGCGACCCGGCGCTCGCGGCGCGCCTCGCCGAGCTCGACAGGATGTGGCAGGGCCTGCGGCCGCCGCCGCCCACGCCGGCGCCCTTCGGCTACGTGCCGCGCCTGCAGCGGTTGGCCGATGCGCGGCAGGCGGCCTCCCGCGCGAGCCTGCTCGGCTGGGGCGCGGCGCCGCCCTGGGCGCGGGCGCTCGCGGGGGCGGCCCTCGTTGCCGGCACCGTGGTGGGTCTGGGCCTGGGGCGCCTCACGCAACCCGCGGCGCCCACCACTTCGTCCGAGCAGGCCCCCCCGGTGGAGACGGCGTCTTCGGTGCCGGTGGGAAGCGCCCCCACGACGGCAGGGTCGAGCTCGCCGACGGATCGGGCCGCGACGGTCCCGTCCGCTCCGGAGGGGTCGATCCCATCGCGAGCGGACGCGCCGGCGGCAGAACGGGCGCCTTCGCGCGATGTCGGCAACGGCGGCGATCCCTCCGGCGAGGCGGGCGAGGCTCTCGACGTGGCGCCGCTGGAAGCCGGAACGACGCTCGCCGAGGAGTACTGGCAGGCGCTCGAGGGCGCCGGCGAGGAATCCGGTGAGAGCGAGAGCCGGTGGTGAGTCGCTGGTGGGGCGTCGCGCTCCTGTCGCTCTCCGTGGGCCTCAACCTCGGTCTGGCGGTGGCCGTGCTGCAGCAGCGTCTCGCCCCGACGGCACCGACGGTGGTGGTCGTGCCGTCCCCCACGGCGCCTCCCGCGGTCGCAACGTCGCCGGCACCCGAGCTGGCGATCGCCGGCGCCACGCCTCCCGCCACGGCACCGCCGGTCGAGCGACCCGCCCCGGCCGTCCCGGCGCAGCCCCGCTCGCGCGCCGCGACATCCGAGGTCGCGGCAGAGCCGCCGGAGCCCGACTTCGACTACGGGCTCGACACTCCGGCCCCACCGCGCCCGTTCCCTGGGGGCCGCGACGTGGCCCAAGAGCTCGGAGTCGGGCCCCGGGGCGACGGACCCTCGCGCGAGCGTCTCGAGGAGGTGGCGGAGCGTCTCGGCGTGCCGGTCGGTGACCGGCCGCGGTTCATCGCCCTCCAGCGGCGCTTCATCGCCGAGACCCGCGAGCGGCGCCTCGAGCTCGACGTGGTGCGACGTGGCCTGCGCGCCGAGCTGACCGCGCCGGCGCCCGATCGCGAGCGCCTTCGCGTGCTCGTGGAGACGTCGGCGCGCGTTCAGGCGAAGCTCGAGCGTGCCTTCGTCGAGCACGTGCTGGCGGCGCGTGAGCTGCTCGACGGCGAGCCCGAGCGGCGCTATCTGGAGTTCCTGTCGCGTCTCGGACCGCGGGCGGGAGCGCCGGGCCCGCGGGGCGGGGCGGCAGGGCCGCGAATGGGCGAGCCGCGGCGGCAGCGCCGGTGGGGTGGGGCCGACGGGCCCGGTCGCGGCCGCCGGTCTCTGGAAGCCCCGCGCTGGATGCCGCCCCCGGCGGCGCCCTCGCCGACGCCGGCGGGCCCCGGAGAGAGCCCGCGACGCGAAGGTGAGCCCCCGTTGCTTCAGGCGTGGGCGTCCGAACCCTCGTAGCCCGGCTCGGTAGCAAGTCGAGCATCCTCGTCTCGGCGCCGCCGACGACCGCCTGCGCAGCCTCTGCCTCAAGCATCACCGATTGAGCGTCGCTGGCTCGGCGGCACTCGCCGAGACGGGGCGAGTCGCGGTCGCCGTCGACGTCAACGCCGCCGGCAATCCCGAGATCGTCGTGCACCGCGGCCGGCTGGAGGAGGAGGGCCACCGCCTGGAGCCCGTCTGCTCAAGCTGGCGCGACTGGCCGGCTACGACGGGCTCTACGCTCGATTGCGGCTCGCCGGGGCCTGACGCCGGGGCGATACGCAAGAAAAAAAGCCCCCGCCTGGGCCGGCGGGGGTTCAAGAGGGAGAGTGGAGATCGTCCCTTGTCTCAGCTCTAGGTACGGAGCAGCGAGCCCGTTTGTTTGGTGATTCCGGTATGACCGCTCACTGGATGGTGAACCGCACCGTGAGCTGGAAGTAGACGGGCACCGGCCGCCCGCCGAGGGTCGCCGGGCGGAATCGCCACTGCCGCACCGCGGAGACCGCGGACTCGTCGAGCCCCATGCCCAGGCCCTTGATCAACCGCACGTCGGTGACGAAGCCCGTGCGATCGATCGTCGCCTGGAGGATCACGATGCCCTGCCTGCCGGCCTTGCGCGCCGGCTCGGTGTAGAGCGGCTGCACTCGCCGGATGGTCTCCGGCTGTGTCATGCGGGCGTCGAGCTGGATCGGGGTGTCGTCGGTGACCGTGCTGGCGTCGCCGTCGGAGCCGGAGATCCCCCAGGGCACGCCGTCGGGATTGACGGGGCCGTCGCCGGTCGTCGCGGTGGGGTCGTAGGGCCCGTCGGTCGTGGTGGGCGTCGGGGGTGCAGTCTCCTCCGGCGGCACGGCGGGAGGCACGACCTCCGGCTGGGTCTCTTCGGGTTGCTGCTGTGGGGGCGTCTGCGGCTGGGGCGGCTGCGGCGGGCGCTCCTTTTCCGGAGGCGGGCTTCCGCCGCCGAGGTCGGGAGGCGCAAGGGTTACCTGGAAGATCTCCGTGAGCTCCGGCGGCGGCACCTCGTCGATGCTCCAGGCACTCGCCACCAGCACGCCCGTGAGCCCGGCGGCATGGATCGCCGCCGCCACGAGCAGGGGCACCCGCCTTCGACTCGTCTGCTTGTGACCGACACTCTGTTCGAACATGGCGACCTCCTCCTGATACCCAGTTGGATCCGTCGCCGCTCGCGGGCGAAACTCCCCGCCGTCGGCACATTGCTTGCGATGCTCTGCGCCGTGCCCCGTCGCAGCCGTGGATTCGTCCTCGTCTGGGGTCTCCTGGCGTCTCTGGCCGGGGACGGTCGGGCCGCGCTGCCTCCCGATCTCCCGCTGCCACCGCTCGAGCAGCTCGCGCTGGAGGGGGTGCCATGGCTCGTCGACGAGGCGCACCGGGCGCCCCTGCTCGCCGCAGCGCCCGAGCAGCGAGCGGCGGCCGTCGCCGCGCTGCTCGTGGACCCCGATCCCGCCACCGCGGAGAACGAGCTGCTCGAGGCGGTGCGCCGGCGCCGCGCGCTGATGCTGGGCGAGAGCCTCACCACCGGCGACGCGCGCGCCCGGCTCCTCTTCCTCAACGGAGAGCCCGACCGGCGCGAGCCGATCGACTGTTCGACGACCTTCGAGCCGCTGGAAGTCTGGACCTACGGCACGCTTCGCGCCGTCCTCTACCGCGCCTCCGGCAGCGGGCCGTTCCGGCTCTGGGTGCCCGGGCTCGGCAAGCGCGTCCTCTACAGCCGCGCGATGGGCGATGCCATGGACGACTGGGCGCAGGGAAAGGGGCCAGGGGGGCGCCTCGACCGCATCGCGTGCAAGGCGGCGCAGGCCGTGGACCTGGCAACCGGACTCGACGGGCTCTACACGCCGCTGCCGGGCGCGGCGGGCGCGAGCGCGCTGCAGGCGCTCGTCGACCCTCCCGCCGACCTCGGCGCGTGGGCGCGCGCCGCCGCCGGAGAGTCGCTGCTGCCAACCCCCGTGCTGCCGAGCGAACCGTTCGCCGTGTCGTTCCCGCGCCGTCACGGGCAACGCATCGAGGCTCGCATGGTGGTGACCCTGCCGCCGAGCGCGCCCGTCGTGCCGGCGGTCGAGAAGGGGCCGCAGGAGACCGAGCGCCGCGAGCTGCGCCTCGTCGTCGAGGGCGTCGTCGAGCGCGACGGCGCACTCTTCGAGTCCTTCCGCGTCCGTTTCACCATCCCGGCTCCGGCCGCCGTGGGCCCGGCCGCGCCGACCTCGCCGCTCGTGCTCGCCGTGACGCGGCCACTCCGTCCCGGACCCTACGTCGTGCGCCTCAGGGTGAGCGACGAGGTGGGCGGCGGACAGGCACTCGTGGGCGGCACCATGGAGGTGCCCGCGGAGCCCGTCGTGCTGCCGACGGACCTGGCGCTGGATGATGCCCCGCGGCCGCCAGGCGAGCTGGCCCCCGCCGCGTTCGATCTCGTCGGCGAGGCGCTGACCCTGTTCGTGCCGCCGCGCGACGTGGTGTTCGACAGCGTTCGGGCGCAGGCGATCGTGAGGGAGACGAGCATCCGCAAGGTGCGCTTCCTGCTCGACGGCAAGGAGCAGCTCAGCCGCGTGGCGCCGCCCTGGTCGGTGGAGGTCAAGCTGCCGCGCACGCCGCGCGAGCAGCTCCTCCGCGCCGAGGGCTACGACCGTGCGGGGGCTCTCGTCGCCGCGGATGAGGTCGTCCTCAACCGCTTGACGGGAAAGCTCGACGTGCGGATCGTCTCGCCGCCGGCCTGGAAGCGCCTCGTCGGCGAGGTGATGGCGCGTGTCGAGCTGACCGTTCCCGAGGAACGCCGGGTCGAGGCCGTGGAGTTTCGCGTCAACGACCAGCTCCAGGCTCGCCTCGAGCACCCCGCGTGGGAGGCCAAGCTGAAGGTGCCCAACGAGGCGCTCACCTACCTGACGGCGAGTGCCGAGCTCGACGACGGCGAGCGCGCCGAGGACGTGCGCTTCCTGACCGCGCCGGGGGAGATGGCTCGGGTGGAGGTCTCGATGGTCGAGCTCTACACCGCCGTCACCGACCCCGCGGGCGAGCTCGTGCGCGGGCTCGGCGCGGACGACTTCGAGGTGCGCGAGGACGGCCGCAAGCAGACGCTCGAGAGCGCCACCTTGGTCGAGGACCTGCCGCTCGTGGTCGGCATCGCGCTCGACGTCTCGGGCTCGATGGAGCAGGCCCTCGGCGAGGCGCAACGCGCCGCCGCGTCGTTCCTCGCCAGCCTCGTGCGCCAGCGGGACCGCTGCTTCGCCGTCGCCTTCTCCTCGCGCCCGACGCTCGTCGTGCCGCGGACCCCGGACGCGGCCATGGCGGCACACGCCCTCGGCGAGCTCCGGGCCGCAGGCGCCACCTCGCTCTACGACGCGCTCGTGCTCAGCCTCTACTACATGCGCGGCACGGAGGCGCGCCGGGCGCTGGTGGTGCTCTCCGACGGCGCGGACACCGACAGCATCCTCTCGTTCGACGAAGCGATGGATTACGCGCGCGAGAGCGGCGTGATGATCTACACCGTCGGGCTGCAGACCGAGGCGCTCGACATCGCCACCCGCAGCAAACTCTCGAAGCTGGCGTCGGCGACCGGCGGCCGCTCCTTCGTGGTCTCGAAGGCGACCGAGCTTGCCGGCGTCTACGAGCAGATCGAGCGCGAGCTGCGCAGCCAGTACCTCCTCGCCTACGCACCCGACCGCGGCGCGAGCGGCGGCGGGTTCCGGCGGGTGGACGTGAAGGTCAAGGCGCGCGGCGCCACGG
>Ga0209382_10012437_pt1 | contig 10517 bp, 5 predicted proteins | sample SoiMetdeltSBSDD5_FD_187599 | JGI IMG/M metagenome (GOLD analysis project Ga0209382, IMG submission 187599) | Bulk soil microbial communities from a Populus tree surrounding site in Tennessee, USA - Soil MetaG P. deltoides SBSDD5 (SPAdes) (version 2) | ecosystem: Environmental > Terrestrial >...
TGATACACGGCATGGTGACCGCGGGCGAGAATCCACAAGCCAATGGTGGACAAGGCGGGAAGGATCCGAAGTCACTGTGGAACAAGCTTTAGCTTGTTCGTCAGGCGGATCAGTATAATGCAGCATTGACTTCCGCTCAAAAAGCGCCTGCCGCTTTGTATCTAGTGGTGTTGCTCTGGGTCAACGCTTATATCTGTCGCGATCTGTTCTTCGTGGACTACACCGGCCACACAAACTCCATCCAAGGGCTTTGGATTTCCATGGCCGAGCTCGCCGGCGAGCATTGGTATCGCCCCTCCTGGTGGCCGTTCCACGACGGCGGCATGCCCTTCGAGCACACCTACATGCCTCTCGTGCCCGCCGCGACCGCTGTCTACGCAAAATTGGCGGGGTGCTCACCTTCCAGGGCCTTCAATGCCATCACCGCAATCGTCTACTGCCTCGGACCCCTGACATTGTTCCTCATGGCGTGGCAAATGACACGCGCCGCGGGCTATAGCTTCTGGGCCGCGCTGGCGTACTCGCTGACCTCTCCGGCGAGAGCTCTCATCCCTGATCCCAATTTCAATCCCGCGTTTCTGTGGACTAGCCGCCGCCTCTACACGATGGTTGTCTGGGACGATGTTCCCCATGGCGCTGCCGTATGCCTCATTCCGCTGATGATCTTGTTTCTTTCGTTGTCGCTTGAAAGGCGCAGACCCATTTACTACGTGCTAACAGGCGCTTGCATGGCGCTTGCCGTACTCTTCAGCGTTTTTGGCGCGGTAGCAATCCTGATGAGCGTCATCTGTCTGCTCTTCGTTCTGCCCGGAGAGCAGCTCCGATCGAACTTGATTCTGGTTATCGCGATCGGCGCAGTGGCCTACCTCGCTATTTGCGCGTTCCTTCCCCCGTCGCTGATTGCCACCGTCCGATCCAACCAACAGCAATACCCAGCGGACCGCTGGTCGACGGCCTCACTCACAGCCCTGAGCGCCGTCGCCGTCGGGTGGGCGATGCTGTGGACCGTCCTGCGCCGCGCAACGGGCGACCGCTGGCTGCGCTTCTTTATCCTATTCGCGTTTCTATCGAGCAGCATTCCCCTACTCGACGCCTACGCCAACCGGCACTTCCTGCCGCAAGCTGGCCGCTACCAGCCCGAGATGGAGATCGCGCTTGCGCTGGCCTTCGTGTTCGCGATCCGCCCGTTTGCGGAGAAGCTACCCAGAGGCGTCAAGGTCGCTTTGGCCTGTCTTCTCCTCAGCATCGCGGCGGAGCAGGTCGTCAGCCACCGCCGTTATGCGAAGGAAGTCGGCTGGCCTCGCGACCAGGTTCGCGGCATTGAATATCGCGTCGCCCAGTGGTTTAACCAAAACCTGCCAAGCCAGCGCGTGATGGTCCCGGGCTCGATCGCGCAGTGGTTCAACGTGTGGAGCAAGAATCCCCAGCTTTCCGGAGGATCCTACTCCACCACGCCAAACCAGTCGCAGCAGGCAGCCATGATAAACATTCTCGCCGAGGCTAACGCGACGACATCAATCCTATTCTTAAAAGCATTCGGCATCCAAGCCGTAACGGTGAGCGGTCCCAAGAGCACCGAGTTCTGGAAGCCCTATGCTAATCCGAAGAAGTTCGACGGAGTGCTGCCCGTGCTATGGCAGGAGGACGACGTTACCATTCATAAGGTTCCCCAACGAACCACATCGCTCGCACACGTGATCCCCTCGACTGCATCAACGCTTGAAACCTACGTCGCCGCACTCGACGATCCAGCGATCCCTCTTGCAGAAATGAAGTGGGACGGCTTCCGGCGGGCCGTCATTCGTACCACGGCGAACAAAGACCAGCTCATTTCAGTCCAGACTACCTATCATCCGGGATGGCATGCGCGGGCCAACAATCGCCCGGTCGAAATACGCCGCGACGCGCTCGGATTTCTCCTCATCCGTCCGGAATGCGAAGGCCCGTGCGAAGTCGAGCTGAGCTACGACGGCGGCTGGGAGTATAAGCTGTGCCGAGCGATAAGCGCGCTCACGATCCTCGGTGTCGCCATGTTAGGAATCATATATAATCCGTTCAAGAGTAATGTATGATCCTCGCCCTCGCGTTTCTCTTATTTGCGGCTGATCATCCCGCTGTTGTCATCCTCAAGAAACATTGCGTATCCTGCCATGGCGAAACTCCGGAGCGGTATCTGGATTTGCGCACCCGGGAAAGCGCCCTGCGCGGAGGTTTGAGGGGTCCGGCGATTAAACCGGGAGATGTGCTTGAAAGCCTCCTCTATAGGACCGTAACCCACGAGCACGACGTAAAGATGCCCCTCGGCAAGCCCAAACTCTCCGACGCCGACATCAAGATCATCAAGATCTGGATCGAAGACGGCGCGCCTTGGGAAGAGCAAAAGTCCGATAAGTAGTGTTAGCTTGACATATCAGACGGGCTTGAGATAGCATCCCCATCAATGCTGACCGCGACTGACCTGCGTCGGGCCTCGTGTCAGCCATAGAGGAGGTCTCATGCACCGTAGGCTTGGTCGTTTAGCCGGCGCGCTGTTGGCGCTGTCTTGCGTGTCTCTCGCTCAGGTTGAACGCGGCGCCATCGTCGGCCGTGTCACCGACTCCACCGGTTTGGCCGTTCCCGCCGCGGAGGTCATCGTACACAACACCGGCACCAACGTGTCATTTCAGACCAAATCTGACGAGGCCGGTGGTTACATCGCCCCATCGCTCAATCCTGGCAACTACGAGATCACAGTGAAGATGCAGGGATTCCGGGCCGAGACACACCGCGGCATCCTCATCGAGGTCGGCCAGCGCGTACGCGCCGATTTCACGCTGCAACCGGGACAAGTTTCCGAGACCATCGAGGTCACGGCCGAAGCGCCCCTCATTCAGAATGAGACTTCCGCCCTAGGCACGGTCATCGCGCAGAAGACGATCGCCGAGCTGCCGTTAAACGGACGCAGCTTCATCTCGCTGCTGACTCTCTCGTCGGGCATTACGCCGGGGACGCCTGGACGGCTGCTCGGCGGCCGCGGCACCCAGGTGCAGCGCGGCTCCTCGGCGTTCTCAGCCAATGGCATGCGCGACACCTCCAACAACTTCCTGATCGACGGCATCGACAACAACGAAATGGCCGTCAGCACCATCATGTACTTCCCCTCGGTCGACGCCATTCAGGAGTTCAAGGTGCAGACCAGCGCGTCGGATGCCGAGTTCGGACGCAATGGCGGCGGCACAGTAAATCTATCCATCAAGTCGGGATCGAACGATCTTCACGGCACGGTCTATGAGTTCCTGCGGAACGAAAAAATGGATGCGAAGAACTTTTTCGATCCGGCCACCAGGAAAATTCCGCCGCTGAAACGGAACCAGTACGGCTTCAGCCTGGGCGCCCCGATCATCAAAAACAAACTGTTCATCTTTGGGGACTATGAGGCGAAGCGCTATGTGGAAGCGCAAACCTACGTCAACACGATCGCGACGAATGCGCAGCGCGCCGGTGACTTTTCCGGCTTCAACCTTATCTTCGACCCCTTGAATGTGGTGGGAGGGTTGCGAGCCGCCTTCCCCGATAACAAGATTCCAGCCAATCGCCTCAGCGGTCCCGCCAAGTTTTACGCTGGACTGCTGCCCCAACCGAACACCAGCACGAGGCTGAATAACTTCGTTTTCAATCCCAACAAGACGACGCACGGCGAGCAGTTCGACGTTAAGGCGGATCAGTACTTCTCGAATTCTGACACCCTGGCTCTGCGCTATAGCTATTCCTGGTTCAATCTGTACCAGCCTGTGGACCTCCCAGGAAAAGCTGGTGGCGACGGTTTCCGCTTCTCGGGCAACAATTACTCGCCCTCGCATCAGGTCGCGCTGACGCACACACACCTGTTCAGCCCGACGCTGGTGAATACCGCCCGGCTCGGATTCACGCGTCTGACAATTGATCAGGTTTCCCTCAACTACGGCGAGAACCTCACCGCGCAGGCCGGTATCCCCGGCGTCAACCTGACCGATTTTTCGAGCGGGCTCATGGCCGTGACGATCGCCGGATACGCCAGCATGGGTGACAGCGGTTTCACGCCCGCCAAACTGTTCCAGAACAACTATCACCTGCAGGAGAACGTCGCCTGGAATCATTCCGAGCACAGCGTTAAATTCGGCGTCGACGTGCGGCGTCGGTACCTCAATTTCTTCCAGGTTGGCAGCCCTCGCGGATCAATGCCGTTCGGAACAGAAATCACGCGACAGCTTCCCACTGTCGCCAATACCGGCGACGCATTCGCCAGCTTTATGTTGGGAATTCCCAATAGTGGCAGCATGGATCGTTTCGTAACCGGCCCTTACGGCCAGCGTTATACCGAGTTCGGCGTCTTCGTCAAGGATGATTGGAAGATTCGCCCTAATGTCACGTTGAACATCGGGCTGCGCTATGAGCTAATGACTCCGCTCATCGAAAAATACAACCGCATGTCGAATTTCGATCTGGCGACCGGCAAGATCATCCCCGCCGGTACGCAGGGCTCGCCGCGCGGAGGTGTCGAGACCGACAAGAATAACTGGGCTCCACGGGTTGGTTTCGCCTGGAGTCCGATGGGATCGAATCGGATCTCGATTCATGGCGGCGCCGGCATCTTCTATAACATCGAAGCCTCCGCGGGAGGCAAGCGATTGTCTGAGAATCCTCCCTTCCTGGTGGTGCCGTCGTTCACCAACAATCTGAGCGCGCCGACGCGGACCATGGAGCAGGGTTTCCCGCTGTCGGTCGTGGTGGACTTGAACAATCCGTCCGGCGTCAGCCTCAAGGCTTGGCAGCGCGATTTCCGGAACGGCTATGTCGTGCAGTCCAACCTGACCATCGAGACCGAGATAATGAAGAATCTGGTCGTGCGGAATATGTACGTCGCCAATAGCGGCGTACACCTGTTCGCCGCCGGAGGCGCCAACCAGCCGAGACCGGGACCGGGCGATGCCGGACCTCGCCGTCCGTACCCGCTGATCCAGGGCATTGGGTACTTCGCCTCCAGAGGCCACTCGACGCATCACTCCTGGCAGTTGCAGGTCGAGCGGCGATTCGCGCGGGGCTTGAGCTTCCTGAGCGCTCTGACCATCGGCAAGACGATCGACGACAACTCGGGCGCGTTCAATGATAACGACTCCGGCGGCGGCGCTCGCACCGAAGACAACCTGAATTACCGGCTCGACAAAGCATTGTCGGACTTCCACGTCGGCAAGCGGTTCGTTAACAGCTTTGTTTGGGAGCTGCCGTTTGGCAAAGGGATGCGCTTCGGCTCAAGCTGGTCTGGACCGGTCAATCACATCCTGGGCGGCTGGCAACTGAACGGCGTCCTGTCGCTGCAGGATGGGAATCCCTTCAATCCGTCGGTCGCTGATCAGACAGGACAGGCGGGCGGCGAGCGGCCAAATCGGATTGCCAACGGGAATCTGCCGGCGTCAGAGCGGTCGATCACACGCTGGTTCGACAAGGCGGCGTTTCCGCTCCAGCCGCAGTTTACCTACGGCACGGCCGGCCGCAACATTCTCTTTACGCCAGGTCAGAAGAACTTCGACTTCTCGACATTTAAGAATTTCCGGCTGACCGAGAAGTACAACTTGCAGTTCCGCGCGGAATTCTTCAACTTCACCAACACGCCTTACTTCGGCGCCCCCAATCGGCGCGCCGATCTCCCGGCCGGTGGTGTCATTTCAACCGCCCGGAATCCTCGCAACACGCAGCTCGGACTGAAGATCGTGTTCTAGTCGTCGGCAACTGATAGTGTAGAATATACTTAGCAAACGGAGTGGGCGGATGTCGGTGACGAGATTGGCTGTTCTATTGGTTGCGGCTGGCGCTATCGGCGGGGCGCAGGACGCAGACAAGGAATTCTTCGAAAAGAAGATTCGGCCAGTTCTCGCTACCAAGTGTTACTCCTGTCATACCAGTTCGAGCCTGGGCGGGCTCCGGCTCGACTCGCGCGCCGCCATACTCAAGGGCGGAAAATCCGGTCCGGCCATCGTTGAAGGGAATCCGGATTCGAGCCTCCTGATAACAGCGGTAAAACAGATCGATCCCAAGCTGAAGATGCCGATGGCGGGTGACAAGCTCTCGGCCCAGGAGATTGCGGATCTGGGGCAGTGGATTAAATCGGGCGCCGCTTGGCCCGAGGCGCCCGTCGCTCCGGTCGATGCTAAGAAAGAGTTTCACATCACAGATGAGCAGCGGGCGTTCTGGTCATTCCAGCCGCTTCGCAAGACTCCGCCGCCTGCCGTGAAAGATCCGGCTTGGATGAAAACGGCTATCGACCGCTTTGTCATGGCGAAGCTTGAGGAGAAGGATTTCAAGCCCACCAAGCCTGCCGACAAGCGTGTGCTGATTCGTCGCGCTGCATACGATTTGACGGGACTGCCGCCGACGCCGGAGCAGGTGGACGCATTCATCGCGGATCACTCGCCCGACGCGCTCGCCAAGGTCGTCGACCGCCTGCTCGCGTCATCGCACTACGGTGAGCGTTGGGGACGGCACTGGCTGGATGTCGCGCGCTACGCGGATGGCGAGGGTGGCGACCGGCGCCGCGGCAATCTGGCGCAGGTGTTCATCGGCTACGGGATGGCCAAGGATGGATACGTCAATACGTTTCGCTATCGCGATTGGGTCATTAACGCATTTAATTCGGACATGCCCTATGACCAATTCGTGAAGGCGCAGATCGCCGGCGATCAGCTTAATCGTAAAGAATTGCTGCCGGGCCTTGGCTATTTCGGGTTAGGCCCGTGGTTTACTGGTGATGACGTCGTATTCACCGAAGCCCGGGCCAACGAGCGCGACGACAAGATCGATGCGCTTACCAAGGGATTTCTGGGCCTGACAGTTACCTGCGCGCGGTGCCACGATCACAAGTACGATCCGATTTCCCAAAAAGATTACTACGCGCTCGGTGGCGTCTTCCTGAGCTCCGGCTACAACGAGTACAATCTCGCGCCGGAAAATGAGGTGGCGACCTATAAGGAGCACCTGCGGAAGAACCGGGAGCAGCAGGAAGCGATCAAGCGGTTCTCGCAGCAGGCGCAGATCGATGTAGCCGAGAAGCTCGCCGCGCGGACACCCGACTACATGATGGCAGTACGAAAAATCGTCACCAGCTCGCCGAAGCCGGATGCTGCCAAAGTAGCTGCGGAATTAGATCTGGATGCCGAGACACTCGGCCGCTGGGTGAAGTATCAGACGAATCCGGCGCAAAAGCAGCATCCCTATCTCAAAGATTGGGACAAGTTGATTGCGAGCGGAGGCGGGTCTGAGACCGAAGCGCGAAAGCTGGCCGAAGATTTTTACAGGTTCCTGATGACGGTAGTCGCCGAACAGAGAGTCGCCGACGCCGCTAATGAGGAGCTCAAGAAAAACTACAAGCCCGAACCCACCGAGGCCCGCGCCGCGCTGCCCGGGGATCTGATGCAGTTCGAGCTCTTCCAGTTCAAGCAGAGCCTGGTTCAGAAGGTCATCGAACCGCATAAGTTTTATCTGTATCAAGAACTGATGGACGGAGACTCAGGGTCGATCAATATCACCAGTGTTCTGGGTATGTACGAGTACAAAGAACAAAAGGCATTGCGGCATTTGAGCGCCGAGAAGAAGGCCGAGCTCGACGCCATGCAGGCCAAGCTCAAAGCGTTGAGTGACGCCGCGCCGCCCGAGTATCCCTATTTGATGGGGATCGCCGACGAGTCAAAGCCCTTGAACATGAAGGTGAACGTGCGGGGCAATCCATATGCGCTCGGCGACGAAGTCCCGCGCGGTTTTCCGGCCGTGCTCGCGAAGACTGATGGAGCGCCGAAGCCCTTCACGAAGGGCAGCGGCCGTCTCGAGCTGGCAGAGGCTATTGTGAGTCACCCGCTGTCGGCGCGCGTGATGGCGAACCGCATCTGGATGCACCATTTCGGCGCGGGGATCGTAGCGAGCCCCAGCAATTTCGGTGTCACCGGCGAGCGTCCGAGCCATGCTGAACTGCTGGATTATCTGGCCGGCCGTTTTGTCGAAAGTAACTGGTCAATGAAGGCGCTTCATCGCGAAATCATGCTCTCGAATGTCTACCAGTTGAGCGCCGACTACAGCGACCCTAACCAGTCGAAGGATCCGGAAAACAAATATCTATGGCGCGCCAATGTGCGCCGTCTCGAAGCCGAATCGATTCGCGACTCGCTGCTGTTCGTCACCGGAATTCTCGATGAGCGCGTCGGCGGACCTCCGGAAGATCTGGCCTCCCCCGAAAACAAGAAGCGCACTGTCTACGGAAGGATTCGCCGCTCGCCCGATCGCATGCTGACGCTTTTCGATTTCCCCGAGCCGGTCATCAGCGGCGAGCAGAGAAGCGTTACCAACGTGCCCCTGCAGTCACTCTTCTTCATGAATAGCGATATGGTTTGGCGGCAGGCGAATCTGTTGGCCAAACGGCTCGAGGATGCGGCTGCCGACTCGGCCAAAATCGAGAAGGCCTATCGGCTGCTCTATGACCGCAGTCCCAAGCCCGCCGAACTGGAGCGTGGACTGAAGTTCATCGAGAGCGCACGGCGTAATTCGCCCGAAGGCGTTTCGGAGTGGCAGCGGTTCGCCCAAGCTTTGCTCAGCGCTAACGAGTTTTACTACGTGAACTGATGAGACACCGAATTTCAACTCCACTTTCCCGGCGCGAAGCGCTTCGAACGATGGGCGCCGGATTTGGAATGACCGCGTTCGCCGCGATGGCCGGAAACTTCGTTTACGCCGCTCCGGCGATCACGGGCAATCCCTGGGCTCCCAGGACACCGCACTTCACCCCTCGCGCCAAGCACGTCATCTTCGTGTTCCTCAACGGCGGCCTGTCCCAGATGGACTCGTTCGACCGCAAGCCGATGCTTGATAAGTACGACGGCAAACCGCTGCCGTACGAGACGCCGCGGACTGAATTCGCTACCGGGAACCTGATGAAGTCGCCATTCTCGTTCAAGCAGTACGGGCAGAATGGAACCTGGGTCAGCGATATCTTTCCCAAGATGGCGGAGCGGATCGACGACTTTTGTCTGGTTCGCTCGATGATATCGGATATTCCCAATCACGGCCCATCGGTCCTGATGATGAATACGGGACAGAGCCGCGTCGGACGCCCGTCCATGGGCTCATGGGTCGTGTACGGTCTGGGGACCGAGAATCAGAACCTGCCGGGCTTCATCGTGCTCACCGCGGGCGGACAGGGTGGAGACGCCTCGAAGTACGGATCGGCTTTCCTGCCGTCGGTCTATCAGGGAACGTCGGTCCCAATCCGCGAGACCGATCCCAAGAAGCAGATCCAGTATTTGGCGAATCCCAAGCTCGATATCGCCCAGCAGCGCGATCAGCTCGAGTACTTGCAGAGCTTAAACAGGATGCACCTCGACGATGCCGGTCGCGCGCCGGAGCTAGAAGCCTCCATCCAATCGATGGAAGTCGCCTTCCGGATGCAAACCGAGGCGCCCGATGTTTTCGATCTGAAAAAAGAGACCGAGGCGACCCGAAAGAAGTACGGCGATAGCGAATTCGGCAGAAGCTGTCTGATGGCGCGCAGGCTGGTCGAGCGCGGCGTCCGGATGGTGCAGCTTTACCATAGCCCGTGGGATCACCACTCCGACATTCTGGGGCACCGGTCGTCCGCAGCTCAGGTGGACGGTCCGATCGCCACGCTGGTCGAGGATTTGAAGCAGCACGGGCTGCTTGACGACACGCTGGTGCTCGTAGGCAGCGAGTTCGGCCGGACGCCAGTGCTGAACACGGGCGGATTTCTCACGGTCCACAATGGCCGCGATCACAACGTTCACGCCTTCACGGTCCTCCTAGCGGGTGGCGGTGTGAAAGCCGGCTCGATCTACGGAGCGACTGACGACTTTGGTTTCAAAGTAGTCGAGAACCCGGTGCATGTCCACGATCTTCACGCCACAATGCTTCATTTGCTTGGACTGAATCACGAGAAGCTGACGTATCGCTACAGCGGTCGCGACTTCCGCTTGACCGATGTCGAGGGCAAAGTGGTGAAAGATATCCTGGCGTAACCAGTGGAACAAGCTTTAGCTTGTTCGGGCAGGCTACCAGCCTGCCCCACGGGCACAGAATCTACATTGCTGGTCTGGTGGGGCAGGCTGGTAGCCTGCCCGCTAAAACCCTACAAAACCTCGTCCGACCAGTTCTCCAGCGCCGACTTCACCTTGCCAGTGAACTGATCCGCCAGCGCGCCATCGATCAGCCGATGGTCGAAAGTCGTGGACAGGTAACAGATCGACCGTATGGCAATCGCGTCATCGATGACGACAGGCGTCTTCTCGACTGTTCCGGCCCCGAGAATCGCCACCTGCGGCTGATTGATCACCGGCGTCGCGAATACGCTGCCGAAGCTTCCGAAATTTGTGATCGAAAACGTGCCGCCCTGAACCTCGTCCGGCTTGAGCTGCCGCGATCGAGCTCTGGCAGCCAGGTCGACGATCGCGCGCTGCAATCCCACCACGTTCTTCTCGTCAGCGTTGCGGATTACCGGCACAATTAGC
>Ga0209382_10012439_pt1 | contig 10516 bp, 9 predicted proteins | sample SoiMetdeltSBSDD5_FD_187599 | JGI IMG/M metagenome (GOLD analysis project Ga0209382, IMG submission 187599) | Bulk soil microbial communities from a Populus tree surrounding site in Tennessee, USA - Soil MetaG P. deltoides SBSDD5 (SPAdes) (version 2) | ecosystem: Environmental > Terrestrial >...
GGCCAGCCTAGGGCCAGTGCGCGCGCGGGCCGAACCGTTTCGGCGGCGTCGCTCGGAGGATCGGTCTCAGAGGTAGAGGCCGGTGCTGGCTGCCTCACCGAGACGGCTGGACGCCACCGCGTGGACGTCGCGCTCGCGCAGGATGATGAACTCGTCGCCGCGCACCTCGACCTCGTAGCGGTCCTCGGGGTTGAACAGCACGTGGTCGCCGACCTCCATGGCTCGGACGTTGGGGCCCACGGCGACGACCTCGGCCCACGCCAGCCGCTTCGACATCTGCGCCGTCGCGGGGATGAGGATGCCGCCCGAGGTCCGCCGCTCGCCGTCCGTGCCGGCCAGCTTCACCAGGACCCGGTCGTTGAGCATCTTGATCGGGAGCTTCTCGCTGGCGGAACCAGCAGAATCAGTCACCCGCTCGACCGTACCTGCTCTCGAAACCGGAGACTCACACCGGGCGGACATTGAGCCCCGCCGCCCGCAGGTGCTCCTTGGCTTCGCGCACCGTGTGCTGCCCGAAGTGGAAGATCGAGGCCGCGAGGACGGCGTCGGCGCCACCGTCGACCACGCCGTCGACCAGATGGCCCAGGGTGCCCACCCCGCCACTGGCGATCACCGGCACGTCGACCGCCTCACAGACCGCGCGGGTCAGGGCCAGGTCGAAGCCGTCCTTGGTGCCGTCGCGGTCCATCGAGGTCAGCAGGATCTCGCCCGCGCCCCGCTCCACGCCCTCCTCGGCCCAGCGCACCGCCCGGCGCTCGGTCGGCACCCGGCCGCCGTGGGTCAGGACCTCGAAGCTGGAGCCGTCGCTGGTCCGTCGGGCGTCGATCGCGAGCACGACGCACTGCGAGCCGAACTCGACGGCCAGCTCGCTGATCAGCGCGGGCCGCTCGACGGCCGCGCTGTTGACCGACACCTTGTCGGCCCCCACCCGCAGCAGCCGCCGGGCATCGTCCACCGACCGGATCCCGCCGCCGACGGTGAAGGGGATGAACACCTCCTCGGCCGTCCGCCGGGCGACGTCGACGATGGTGTCGCGCCCGTCCGACGAGGCCGTGATGTCCAGGAACACCAGCTCGTCGGCCCCTTCGGCGTCGTACCGGGCGGCGAGCTCGACGGGATCGCCGGCGTCCCGCAGGCCCACGAAGTTCACGCCCTTGACGACCCGGCCCGCGTCGACGTCCAGGCACGGGATCACCCGCACGTTACGCATGGCCCCTCCCCGCCGCGGCTGCCGACAGCACGTCCACCGCCTCGGCGACGGTGAAGACCCCCTCGTACAGGGCGGTCCCCACGATGGCGCCGGCCAACCGCCGGTCGCCGACCGCCAACCGGTCGAGGGCCCGGAGATCGTCGAGCGAGCCGACGCCACCGGAGGCCACGACATCCACCGCGGACGCCTCCAGCACGGTGCCCAGCTGGTCCAGCGCGGGGCCGGCCTGGGTGCCGTCCCGCCCGATCTCGGTCACCACCAGGGCCGCCACGCCGGCGTCCTCGAACTCGCGGGCCACGGTGATCAGGTCCCGGCCCGATCCCTCGACCCAGCCCCGCACCGCGACGTCCCGGCCTCGGGCGTCGAGGCCGACCGCGACCCGGCCGGGATGCCGGACCGCCAGCCGCCGCACCCACTGGGGGTCCTCCAAGGCTGCGGTCCCCACGACGACCCGCTCCACCCCCAGGTCGAGCAGGGCGTCGGCGGCCGCGTCGTCGCGCACTCCCCCGCCGACCTGGACGGGCCGGTCCACGGCTGCGACGACAGCCGCGATCTGGGCCCGGTTGACCGGCTCGCCGGTGCGGGCGGCGTCGAGGTCGACGACGTGGATCCACGGCGCCCGGCCGTCCTGGAAGACCCGCGCCTGGGCCACCGGGTCGTCGCCGTAGACCGTCTCACGGCCGTAGTCGCCCTGCCGCAACCGGACGCAGCGTCCCCCGAGGAGGTCGATGGCCGGGAACAGGTCCATCAGGCGGCCGCGGCCTGGACGGCGCCGCGCACGAAGTTGGCCAGGATCCGCAGCCCGGCCGCTCCCGACTTCTCGGGGTGGAACTGGGTGGCCCACAGGTTGCCCTGCTCGACCGCGGCCACCATGGGACCGCCGTAGTCACAGGTGGCGACGGTGCGCTCGTCGGGCTCGGCGGCGTAGGAGTGCACGAAGTACACCCAGGCCGGCTCGGGGATGCCGGCCAGCAGCGGCGTCGGCCGCACCGGGCAGACGATGTTCCACTGCATCTGGGGCCGCTTCACGCCGTCGGGCAGCCGGCGGATGGTGCCTGGCAGCACCCCCAGTCCCGGCACGTCAGGGCTCTCCTCCGACCCCTGGTACAGCAGCTGCATCCCGACGCAGATCCCGAGGAAGGGCCGGCCCGACGACGCCGCCTCGACCGCCAGCTCGGCGAGCCCGCTGGCCTCCAGCGCCTCCATGCACCGCCCGAAGGCCCCGACCCCCGGGAGCACGACGCCGGCGGCGTCGCGTATCAGCCCCGGATCGTCGGTCAGATGGGCGTCCGCACCCACCCGGACCAGGGCTTTCTCCGCGGAGCGCAGGTTGCCGATGCCGTAGTCGAGCACGGCGATGAGGGTCATGGCAGACGAATCTAACGCCGACCCTCCGGCCACGGCCGGTGTGATTTCGGGCAGGGTTCCGCACGCGCGGCGGCTGGAGCACAACAATGGGTCCATGATCCTCACCGGAACCGCCGACGGGCTCTTCGAGATCGGCCTGGATGGCGACATCAAGCGGCACGCGTTGGCGGGGACGGAGGTCGCGGCCGTCTCGGGGGACTGGGCGATCGCGGACAACGCACTACGGTCGTTGGCCGACGACCGCCGGCTCGAGCTCCCCGGCGACCTCGTGCCCCGCTGCCTGCTGAGCGGGCCCGGGGGGACGTGCATCATCGGGACCAGCTCGGCCCGGCTGTTCGAGACCGACGCCAAGGGCGTCCGTCCGGTCGACTCGTTCGACGACATCCCCGAACGGGTGACCTGGTCCACGCCGTGGGGTGGGCCGCCCGACACCCGGTCGCTCGCCCTGGGCCCGAAGGGGATCCTGGTCAACGTCCACGTCGGCGGGGTGTGGCGCTCCGAGGGCAGCGGCTGGTTCGAGGTCGTGCCGGCCGCCGTGGACGTCCACCAGGTGGTCGCGGCCGAGACCATCGTCGCCGTCGCCGGTGGGCGGGGCATGGGGCAGAGCAGCGACGGCGGCGTGACCTGGAAGTGGAGCACCCAGGGCATGCACGCCCCGTACTGCCGGGCGGTCACCATCGCCGCCGACTGGCTGCTGGCCACAGCCTCCGACGGGCCCGGTGCCCAGCGGGGCGCCGTCTACCGCCGGCCGCTCGACCAGCCCGACCAGCCCTGGGTCCCGTGCGGTGACGGTGACCTGCCCAAGTTCTTCCCCTACAACGTCGACACCTTCGAGCTCGCCGCGGCCGGCGAGCTGGTGGCCGTCGGGACGCCGAGCGGCGAGCTCTACCTGTCCGAGGACTCCGGCGGCAGCTGGCGCCGGCTCGGTGAAGCCCTCCCGGGCATCCGCTGCGTCGACCTCCGCACCTGAGGCACGGCCTCGTCCGCCCGCCGGACGGTCAGAGACGGCCCTTCGTGGAGGGAACGGCCGAGCCCTCGACGCGGAGCGCGTCGCGCAGGCAGCGGGCCACGCCCTTGAAGACCGCCTCGACGACGTGGTGGGTGTTCCGGCCCGCCCGCTTCCGGACGTGCAGGGTGATCGCCGCGGCGGTGGCGAAGGACTGCCAGAAGTGCTCGGCCATCTCCGGGTTGAAGGGCGGGTCGCCCAGCGGCAGCACGTCACCGAAGGGCACGTCGTAGACCACGAACGGTCGGCCCGAGAGGTCCAGCGCCACTTCGACCAGTGCTTCGTCCAGCGGGAACAGCCCGCTCGCGAAGCGGCGCACCCCCGCCTTGTCGCCGGCGGCCTCGCGGAAGGCCTCGCCGAGGACGATGGCCACGTCCTCCACCGTGTGGTGCCCGTCGACGTGGAGGTCGCCGCTGGCCTCGACCACCAGGTCGAGGCCGCCGTGCCGACCCAGCTGGTCGAGCATGTGATCGAAGAACGGCAACCCGGTGCTGGCCTTCACCACGCCCTGGGGGCCGTCCAGGTCGAGGGTCACCGAGACCGCTGTCTCCCGGGTCGTCCGCTCGCGGGTCGCCGCCCGGGACGTCCCGGTCACGCCAGCACCTCCGCCAGGCCGGCGAGGAAGGTGTCGTCCTCGGCCCGCGTCCCGACGGTCACCCGGAGGCAGCCCTCCAGCCGGGGCCACGACGCGCAGTTCCGCACCAGCACGGACCGCTCCACCAGCCCCTGCCACACCTTGTCGCCGTCGGCCTGCCGGGGCCGGAAGAGCACGAAGTTGGCGCCGGAGGGCCACAGGTCCACCGGGAGGTCGCCGAGGGCTGCGATCAGCCGTCCCCGCTCCTCGACGATCGACGCGACCCGGGCCTTCATCTCGGGCACGAAGTCCAGGGCGGCGGTGGCGGCGGCCTGCTTGACCGCGTCGAGGTGGTAGGGCAGGACCACCTTGTCGAGCTCGCGCACCAGCCAGCGGGGGCCGACCAGGTAGCCGAGCCGGGCCGCGGCCATGGCCCAGGTCTTGGAGTAGGTGCGGGTGACGACCAGCGGCCGCTCCTCGTCCACCAGGGCGAGGGCGCTCCACGGCGCGAACTGGCCGTAGGCCTCGTCCACCACCACCAGGCCCGGCGCGGCCGCCAGCACCTCGCGCACCACGGCCTCGGACTCCACCACGCCGGTCGGGTTGTTGGGCGAGCAGAGGAAGGTGATGTCCGGCCGGCGGGACCGGAGGACGTGGTGGGCCTGGTCCAGGTCGAGGGAGAAGTCGTCCGCTCGCTCGCCGACCTCCAGGTCGGTGCCGGTCAGGCGGGCGATGTGGCTGTGCAGGGCGTAGGTGGGCTCGAACACCGCCGCCACCCTCCCCGACCCCCCGTAGGTCAGGCACAGGGTCTGGAGCACCTCGTTCGAGCCGTTGGCCACGAAGATCTGCTCCGGGTCGACGCCATGGAGACCGGCCAACGCGGCCCGCAGCGCCCGGTACTCACGATCGGGGTAGCGGTGCCACTGGACCTCGCGCACCGCCGCCGCCACCCGCTCGGTGAAGGCCGGCGGCGGGGGCCCCGGCGCCTCGTTGGTGTTGAGCCGGACGGCCACCTCGATCTGGGGGGAGTGGTAAGCCGCCATCAGCGCCACGTCGTCGCGGGGCGCCACCGGTGGCATCGAGCGCGCGCCGGTCACGACGCGCCCTGCCGCAGCCGGATCGACGCCGCGTGCGCCGGGAGTCCCTCGTAGTCGGCCAGCGCCATCACGTGCTCCCCCACCTCGGCCAGCCCGGCCCGGCCCACGGCCACGACGTGGATGTGCTTGCAGAAGTCGTCGACCCGCAGCGCACCCGCGAAGCGGGCCGTCCCGTAGGTCGGCAGGACGTGGTTGGGGCCCGCCACGTAGTCGCCGATCGAGGCCGGCGCCAGCGGTCCGCAGAACACCGCGCCGGCGTGCCGGACCAGCCCCACCAGATCCTCGGCCCCGTCGACCAGCAGCTCGAGGTGCTCGGGCGCGATCGCGTTGGCCACCGCCAGCGCCTGCTCGGGGCCGTCGCAGATCACGGCGTAGCCACCCTCGGCCAGCGTGGCCTCCAGCTGGGCCCGGCGCGGCGAGGCGGGTACCAGGTCCGCCACTGCGGCGATGACCGCGTCGGCGACGGCTTCGTCCCAGGTGACGAGCCACGCCAGCCCGTCGGGGCCGTGCTCCGCCTGGACCAGGACGTCGATCGCGGCGTGGTCGACGGGCGTGGTGGCGTCGGCCACCACGACGACCTCGGAGGGGCCGGCGAAGGCCGACGGCACGCCGACCAGCCCCTGGCTGGCGACCTCCCGCTTGGCCTGGGCCACCCGGGCGCTGCCGGGGCCGACGATCACGTCCACCGGATCGATCGACTCGGTCCCGTAGGCCAGGGCGCCGATCACCCCCGGGCCACCGACCCGGATCACCTCGTCGACCCCGGCCAGTGCGGCCGCGGCGAGGATCCCGGGCTCGACCGAGCCGTCGGGCTGCGGCGCGGTGGCCAGCACGACCTCGGGCACGCCGGCGACCTTGGCCGGGACGGCGGTCATCAGCACCGTCGACACCAGCGGTGCCAGCGCGCTGGGCACGTAGCACGCTGCCCGGTCGACCGGGCGCACCAGGTCGCGGACCGCGATCGCCCCGTTGTGGTGGACCAGCCCGGGTGGGCGCTGGGCCTGGTGGTAGGCGGCGATGTTGGCCCGGGCCACCTCCAGCGCGGCCCGCAGGCTGGCGGGGATGGCCTCCAGCGCCGCGGCGAGCTCGGCCGGCGGGACGTGGACGTCGTCGATCCGGGCGCCGTCGAAGCGCTCGGTCAGCCGTCGCAGCGCGGCGTCGCCGTCCCGGCGGACCTCGGCCAGGAGGGCCCGGACCTCGTCCACCGGCGGCTCGGTCTGGGACGGCGGCCGCGGCAGGCGTCGCCGCAGACCGTCGGTCCCGGTCCCGCGGAGGTCGAGTCGGCGTAGCACGGCGGCCCACGGTACCGGGCTGCCGAAGCGGCCCCCGCATGCATTGCGACCACGGAACGACCGTGACCGGCGCACTACCGTGGCGCGGCCATGACCTCGGCGGCCCCACCCCTCGAGCTCGCTCCCGAAGCGCAGGGCCCGCCCTCGACCTCGGGGGCCGGTACGGCGGAGGCCCCGTCCGTCGACGGCCTCGACCGCACCGGTCGACGGCGCCTGCGCCGGGCCTGGCTCGCGGGGGCGGTCCCGGCGCTGCTGCTCTACGCCTGGGTGCTGACCGCCGGCCACGGCAACTTCCTCCAGCACCAGTTCTTCGACGACTTCTTCGACCTCCAGGCGCGATCGATGCTCCACGGCCGGCTCGACGTCCCCGCCGACCGGGTGGGCTTCGAGGGCTTCGTCACCGGCGGGAAGACCTACGTCTACTTCGGCGTGGTGCCGTCGCTGCTGCGGATGCCGGTCCTGGTGCTCACCGACAACGCCGACGGCCAGCTCACCACGCTGTCCATGCTGGCCGCCGCGGTCGTCCTGGCCGTCGCCGCCTTCCGGCTGGCGTGCGTGATCCGGGGCATGGTCCGGGGAGGCGTGCCCGTCGGGCCGGTCGAGCAGTGGGCCACGGCCGGGCTGGCGGTGGCGGTGCTCATGGCCCCGCCGTTGTTCCTGACCTCGGCCGCCATCGTCTACCACGAGGCCATCCTGTGGGGCCTCGCCCTATCGATCGCCGCCTTCGACGCCGTGGCCCGCTGGCAGCGGGACCCCACCGGTCGGCGCCTGGCCGTCGCCTCGCTGCTGATCACCCTGGCCATCCTCAGCCGGCTGTCGCTGGCCCTGGGCCCGCTCGCCGCGCTGGCCCTCGCCGGTGCGCTGCACCTGCGCCGCCAATGGCGCGAGACGGTGCCGACCGAGAGGACGGAGCTTCCCGACCCCGCCGCTCCGGCCGCCGGCGCGGCCGCCGGAGCGCGGGACCGCCTGCGGCGGCTCCTGCCGTCGGTGGCCGCCCTGGCCCTGGCCGGGCTGGTGCCCATGACGCTGTCGATGGCGGTCAACCAGGCCAAGTTCCACCAGCTGTTCGGCGTTCCCCCCGATCGCCAGGCCTTCGCCGGTGGCATGGGAGCCGGCCGGCAGGCGGTCCTCGAAGAGCACTCGCTCTACGTCAGCCCCGAGTACCTGCCTACCAACATGTGGCAGTACTTCGGCCCCCGCGGCTTCGAGCTGCGACGGGACTTCCCCTGGATCGACTTCCCCCGCAGCGGCCCCCAGCTGCTCACCCAGGGCGTGGTGTACGACGCGCTCGACTGGTGCTCGAGCCTCCCGGCCACGGTGCCGGTGCTGTGCCTGCTGGCCGTGGCCGGCGTGGTCTGGGCCGTCCGCACCCGCCGCCAGCGGGACACCACCCGCGCGGTCTCTCCCCTCCTCGTGGGCGCGCTGGTGGGGTCGAGCATCGTGATGGTCTTCGCCTACATCGCGAACCGCTACCTGAACGACCTGTACCCGGTGGTCCTGGTCCCGGGGCTGGTCGGGTTCCACGCCGTCGCCCAGGCGATGGCGGGCTGGCGACCCCCGATCCGCCGGGCGGCGCTGGCCGGTGCCGCGGGGCTGGTCGCCGTGGCGGTCCCCGTGAACCTGGCCCTGGCGCTGCAGTACCAGCGGGAGCGGGGCCCGGCGGTCCCCGACGACTGGCGCGCCGAGTGGCTCGGCTGGCGGGCCGCGCTACCCGGGGCCCCGGATCCGATCCGGATCGGCCTGGACGACCCGCTGCCGCCAGCCCGGGACGGCGGCGTGCTGGTGGTGGGCGACTGCGACGGCCTCTACGTCGGCGTTCGGGACGACTGGCTGGCTGTCGAGCGCAGCCCGGCGGTGAACGTCTTCGACCTGCAGGTCGACCTGGACGACGCTCCCATCGGCGAGCGGGTGCCGCTCGCGACGGTCGGCCAGGGCGACCAGGCGACGGTGCTGGCCGTCATGCGGCTCAGCGACGACACGGCCCGCTTCGACACCCTGGAGCCCGAGGACCGGGGCCTGCCGTGGCTGAACGGCGTCGCTCGGGACCTGCAGGGCGAGGTGACCATCCGGGTGACCGCCGACCACCGCCAGCCGGCCAACAACGTGTTTCACGGCACTCTGGTGCTCAACCTGGTCTACGTGCCGCCGGGCGAGGGCGCCACCGCCGTCACACTGGGCCGGGCGCCGGACCGACCGGGCGTCGCCCGGGCCTACCCCGGGAGCGTCACCGAGGTGCCACCGGACATGGCGGTCTGCCGCTCGGTGCTCGGCTGATCAGAGGCCGACGACTCTCCCGTCACCGGGATCCGGCGCCGGGTGGCGTGGGCCGCCTTCAGCTCCTTGGTCACGTTGTGCTCGTGCAGCAGGTTGGAGTCCGCGGGCTGGCGGGTGGTCGCCCCGCAGCTGAGGTTGCGGGCCCGGATCTCGCGGTGCAGCTCGTCCCAGCCGTCGAAGTAGTGCCGCTCCTGGTGGCGCGACATCCAGCCCCGCTGGACCTTGACCCGTAGCGTCGTCTTCCCGTAGCGAACGGCGTTCCGGAACGCCGTCTGCATCTTGCTGCTGTCCGCGTGGTCGCCGCCCTGGATGGCCTGGAACGCCTGGCGGACCGTCGCCAGCAGGCCGCTGGACCCGGCCAGCTTGCGCTGCCGCCGGTAGAAGCGGGACATCAGCCGCCACTTCCACAGGGTCAGCGCCATCCGCCCGAGGTCGTCGTTGTAGGAGCTGGTGGCCCAGGGTGAGGTGGCCGCGAGGATGTGCTTGAAGTACGTGCGGTCGAGCTTGATCTTCCCTGCCTCGTACAGGCTGTCGAACATCTGGGTCCCGGGGAGGGCCATGTAGAACCCGACCGCGGCGTCCGTGATGCCGATGTCCGCGATCTTGTCCATGAACTCGAGGTTCTCCCGGATGTGGTCCTCGGTGTCGTGGGGGAACCCGATGACGAAGAAGGCGGCCACGTTCAATCCCGACTCCACCGCGGCCTGCATGCTGGCGAACAGCCGGTCCGTCTTCATCTTCTTCTTGATCAGCTTGCGGGTGGTCTCCGATCCCGATTCGGGCGCGTAGGCCATGGAGATCATGTTCGTCTGCCGCAGCAGGTCGGCGACCTCGGCGTCGATGGCCTCGGATCGGGTCCCGCTGGGCATCTGCCAGGTGATGTCCAGGTCCCGTGCGAGCAGCTCGTGGCAGAAATCGATGATCCACTGGCGCTGGACGATCGCCGTCAGGTCCTGGAAGGGGAAGTTCCGGGCCCCGAAGCGCTCCACGTAGTACTCGATCTCGTCCACCACCAGCTTGGGATCCCGCGGAACCCAACGTGGCTCCCACATGTTCGGCGCGGAGCAGTAGGTGCACTGGTACGGACAGCCCCGGGTGGCGAGCACCGGGACCGACTTGGTCGCGGAGTACATGCCGCCCAGCCACTTGTACTCGTGGTAGGTGTCCAGGTCGAAGAGGTGCCAGGCCGGCCGGGGGATGTCGTCCACGGCCAAGGTGCGCGCCCGGCGGGCGTTGATGACCACCTCGGATCCGTCCCGGTACCCGATCCCCGACAGCTCGGCCATCGGGGTCCCCCGGTCGAGGGCCTCGACCAGCTCGACGATGGTCTCCTCGCCCTCGCCCATGACGAGGTAGTCGGCCGGCGAGGTCAGCAGGCAGAGCTCCGGCATCGAGGTGACGTGCTCGCCACCGAGGACCACGGGGAGGTCCGGTCGGCGCTGCTTGATCACCTCGACCAGCCGCGCGACCGCGGGCCACTCGTGGGTGAAGATCGAGTTGACCCCGACGGCCTTGGCGTCGGCCGGGATGCGGTCGGCGATCTGCTCGAGCGGTAGCCCGAGCAGGTAGCCGCGGAAGTACCGCAGGTAGGTCTCGGGCGCCTCGGTGACCGCGTCGACGACGCTGACGGCGTGGCCCGCGGCCTCGAGGGCGCCGGCGATGTAGGCCAGGCCCAGGGGCGGTGCGATGGATCCG
>Ga0209382_10012440_pt1 | contig 10516 bp, 10 predicted proteins | sample SoiMetdeltSBSDD5_FD_187599 | JGI IMG/M metagenome (GOLD analysis project Ga0209382, IMG submission 187599) | Bulk soil microbial communities from a Populus tree surrounding site in Tennessee, USA - Soil MetaG P. deltoides SBSDD5 (SPAdes) (version 2) | ecosystem: Environmental > Terrestrial >...
TAAATTTGAAATGCAATAGAAAGTAAGGGGTAAGGGGATATGTTTTATATGGTGAGTTATATTGAGCGATGATATTTTAGATAATATATTTGAAAACGCCGTAAAAGGAAAGTCGTTAATCAAAAATAGAAAAATCTTAACAATAGACTATATCCCACAGAAATTACAATTTCGTGATGAAGAGACCACTACAATAGCTCAAACCTTATCTGTTTCTTTAAAAGGAGCAAGACCATCGAATTTATTACTATTTGGTAAGCCTGGAACAGGCAAAACCGCAGTAGTTAAAAATGTAATCAATAAGTTTAAAGAAAAATCAATCGAACTTGGAGTCGAGGTTTTCGTAGTTTTTATTAATGCTAAAATAGCTAATACAGCCTATAAAGTCCTTTATGAAATAGCGGAAGAAATGAATATAAATAAAACAGATAAAAAAAATCAAGTTTATTTTACTGGTCTCTCACTTGGAGAAGCAACAAATAGAATTCTTGATTTCATTAAAAAAAGACAATTACACGTAATTTTTGTTATCGATGAAATCGATTCACTTGTTGACAAAAATGGTGATGATATACTTTATAACTTTACTCGAGCAAATGAACACTTTCAAGAAGTTGGTTTTATCAGTATCATTGGAATATCAAATAGCTTAACATTTAAAGATAAATTGGATCCTCGAGTGCGAAGTAGTTTAAGTGAAGAAGAAATTGTATTTAACCCATATAAAATCCATCAGTTACAAAAGATATTATCTGAACGAGTTAAGTTAGCCTTTCATGATGATGTTGTCACCGAAGGAACAATAAATTTATGTGCAGCAATTGCAGGAAAAGATAATGGTGACGCTAGAAAAGCGATCGATTTGCTTCGCGTAGCAGCTGAAATAGCTGAAATAGATAAGGTCACTAAAGTCTATGAAAAATATATTCGTCTAGCACAACATAAAATAGAAAAAGATACCAATTTTGAAATAATTAAAAATTCTACTACTCATACCAAAATTGTTTTACTGGCAATAGCAAAATCAAAAAACGGAAATACTGGGGAAGTTTATGAAATTTATTCCTCATTTTGTAAACATATAGATAATGAATCACTTACACAACGTAGAATAACTCAAATTATAAATGAACTTGATCAACTCGGTTTAATTTCAACTAATATTGTTAATCAAGGTAGATATGGTCGTTCTCAAAAAATCAAGATTACTATTCCCATATCTACACTTAAAGAAGCCTTATTGGATGATCATCTACTATCTACAATAACAACAACTATTGACTAAAATCAATTTGAAATGGACGTAATGTGGAAAGATTAACAGCTATTGCGATTCCTGCTGTAGGCATTATTCCCATAGTTTGTTGAAATGGAGTTTGATCTTGCCATGTTCCAGAATTTACAATCAATGTTCCACGATAATTTTGTACATCCATTACATGTACGTGTCCAGAATGAAATATATCCGGAATTTCAGTAATTACCATCATATCGTCTTTTTCTGGAGCTATTGGTGTCCTTTGACCGTATATGGGAGATAAATGTCTTGCTTTTAGTAATGTTTTCATTGCTTCTGCAGGATTAGAGTAACTCAATCCTGGTATGGTAGCAATAATATCATCAAGTCCTTGACCATGATACATGAGAATTTTAACACCATTTAATTCAATATAGCTAGGATTACCTAACATTGTAAAATTTTTCCAACTGTATAATATTCCTGCATCCTTTTTAGGTATAGCAGGTTGAGGTAAAGCTCTTCTTCCAAGATCGTGATTTCCTGGAATAACAAATACATGAATCTTTTTTGGAATCTGTTCTAATAGATTAGTTAAATGAGACATTTGTTGATATATGGTACTATCATTTAGTTCTTTTTCTTGATTTGGAAATATTCCAACTCCATCAATTAAATCTCCTCCTATACATAGAAAGTTAATTTTTGAAACAATTTCATTATCTGAGGAATTTAACCAATTTAAGAACTTTAAAAATTCATTTTCTTTAAAATATTTACTACCTATATGTAAATCAGAAATTAGAACCACATATTCATCTGATTTTCCCTTTTTAGGGATATGATCAGGAATATCAGGAGAAACAACATTTTTAATAACATAATTTATTCCTTTATTTTCAATTTCTAACATTACCATTTGATCCAATGTTAATTTCGATACAAGTTTTATTGTCTCTTCATTTAGAGCAATTGTATTTATTATTCCTGTTAAATCGTCTATAGCTAATTCAATATTATTTTTTTTAGAACGTTTAGACATTACCAGACCAGCAATTATGGAAGTATTTCCATTTACCGAAAGATTATTTTCTAAATAATTATTATTTTTTTGTTTAATTTTTCTTTTTATGGAAGATATTTTATTGATACGTTTACTTTCTGGTCTTGTAGATAAAATTTTTAAAGATTGGTGAAATCTACTTTTAAATAAAGAAATATAACCATTAATTCCTTCCTCAGGATTAATATAATCGGAAGAATCATAAATAATTTTAAATGATTCTCTGTAAGTTGGTTTATTAATTGTAATTTCTTGTGTAGATAAAATTTCGAATTCTTGAATTTCATTTATTGTTTTTATAGTATTATTATCTTGTAACTTTGAATCTGAAACAGTTAAATTATCAAGTTCATTTGGAATATGAACTTCATTAGAAATATTTATAGTACAAAAATTTCGAAGATCTTCTATCAGAATAATATTAGTGTCATTTTGGTTTTTCTTAAATCTCACAACTTTCTGAATTATTTCCATGATATTTGAATCAAGATTTTTTAAAATTTTAAATGCCTCAGGATGTATTTGATATCCGTGTGCAGTAAGATAAGACAATGCATTTGATATTTCTTTCTGAAAAGACAACTACAAACTATTACGATAGAATCATCTTATTTAATTACATTGCTATTATAAGTTCAATACAAAAATATTATAAAGTTAAATAATATAATCATAAAAATTGAAGAAACGTCTATATTATTTATCTATTGGTATGTTAGTTTTTCTTATTTCTTATAGTATTGGTGCTAAAATAAATATTGAAAAGGAGCAATCAACATTAATAAATGAACAATTTGAAACAAAAATTCAAGGAATAGATGAAGTTGGTATTTTTCAGAATAATGTTCTAATTGCTTTATCCATGTTTATTCCAGGTGTTGGTGTAGGAATTGGAATATTTTCTGGCTTTGGTACAGGATTAGTTTTTAATGCAATGGCTTTAGAAAATACAGCATTGCAAAATATTTCTCCACTAGCAATTCTTATTACTCCATTTGGTATAATGGAAATTTTTTCTTATGGTCTTGCAATCTCAAGAAGTGGAATACTTATCTATGATCTTTTTAAAAAAAAATCTTGGAAATTATTGCTTAAACCTACTATAATAGAAATTGTAATAGTAGTATCAATTTTAATAGTTGCAGCATTCATTGAATGGAATATTATAAAACAAATTATGGAAATTCCTAAATAATTTATTATTATTTTTATAATATATAAATAAAAAGTAATATGATAAAAGATTTAAGGATATCCAATAGACTGACTTGATATTATTAAGATCAGAAAAAGCATATTTATAAATTCAAAATAAAATTAATATAATATAAATAGAATTGTTAGGAGTAAAAATTCATTATAAACCAAAATTTGACAATAAACCAATTCTTATAGCAGCATTACCAGATATGGGAAATGTAGCAGGATTATGCTTAAATTTCTTAATAAATAAAATAGATACGAAAATTTTCGCTGAAATATATTCATTTTGGCCACCATCTGTAACATATAAAAAAGGAATTATAAATTACTTGCAATCAACCTATAAATTTTATGAAAATTCACAATATAATATAATATTTTTTACTGGAGATTTTAATCCTACAGATCCAAGGAGATTATATGAATTATGTTATGAAGTTTTAAAAATTGCCGAAAGGTTTAATGTTAAACTTCTATATTCTCTTGGTGCCTCTCTAAAGCCAATTAATACAATAGAAAAATTAGTCTATGCTGGAGTAAATAAACCTGAAATGGTCAATATTTTAAATGAGTTAAATTTGCCGATACTAGAAGACGAAGGACAGATAACAGGGTTTAACGGATTAATTTTAGGAATAGCCCAAGAATTTAATTTAGATGGAATTTGTCTTTTAGGAGAAATTGATAATCCAAATGTTATTCAACCTAAAACTTCTCAAGAAATTCTAAAAGTTTTATTAAAAATTATTAATTTTCCATCTATTGATTTATCGGAATTGGATGAAGAAGAAAAACGAAAAAAGTTTATGGAGAAACAAATGAATTATTTCAATAGAGCAGTAAATCAAAATGAATTACCAGGAATAACATAAATAAATATAATCATAACATTTATACAAATATCATTAAAGTAAGTTAAAATTCAAATAGGTTTCTTTTTTATTTTGATCAATAACCATTACCGACAGATCACTAAATGTCTTATTTTCTAAATCAATCATTTTTCCTCTAAAAATAGTTTCTTTTTCCTTATCCGTCAAGTATTCAAAAATCCAAACATCAATTTCTCTTGTATTGACTCCATTATTTTTCAAAAATAAAGCAATGTCGGATGGCATAAAATTTTTTGATAAATCATTTGGCCAAGGACGTGGCAATAAAATAACACTCTTCCTATCTAATACCGATTTGATCAATTCTATCTGTTTTTGTCGAATATCTCCAGTGACATGAAATGTAACTACAAAGGCCTTATCCAATGGAACCCTTGATTTTGAAGATGCAACTTGAATAGAACTGATTCCTGGAATAATTTCAACATTTTCATTTCCAAAAATCTCTAATAAACGATCAACAACCTCCGATTCAGAAAAACTAACGTCTCCTGTAAATGGAACAGTACAATAGTCATTATCCTGCATGTTGCCATATACGTATTGATATACTGATTCCTGGTTTTTCATAGTAATTTCATAAATTTGTTGCTTTTCTTTATCTATGAGATTTTCAATAGTTCTTAGCGTATATCGATAACCTATGATATATTGAGAGATAAGAATTTTTTCTTTAGCAATTTGAGTAATATAATCAGGATCTCCAGGTCCTACACCAATAACAAACAATTTCTTTGGCATTTGAAATTGTATTAAAAGCTATAATAGATAATAATAATATTCTTTTTATAAAAAAATAGATCTATATTTAAAATAAGATGATTTGTTGGTAAAAAGAAACTATCTGACTAAATGATATAACAATTTTGACATGCTTATCATTATATGAAATTATTTACGGGTTTACATGAGCGAACTTAAGCTCGAATTTGTAGGTAAACAAGTTAAAGATATGTATGGCACATTAATGGGAAATGTTGTAGGAATTATTACTGATACTGATGGTTCAATTGAATCTGTTAGTGTAGATTGTGGTGATTCTGGTTTAAAACAATTATCTTATGAACAACTATTGGTACAAGGTGATTATGTAATCTTCATTCCTAAATGGAGATTAGATGCACAAAAATTATTTAGGCAAAAAAATTTAACACTTAAAAGAATTAAAGCTCTTCAAAATTTAGTTGAAGAAGATGATACCATGAAAGAAGATGCAGAAATTGTATATGTTAAATATGAAAAAAAACTACATCAATTAGAGGAAAAAGAAAAATCAATTAATGAAAAACTAAAAGAGAGACTCGAGGAACTAAATGAATCAACAAAAAATATTAAATCAATTTTATTTGATGCCAAGTTACAATACAAAAGTCATGAAATATCAGAAGAAACATATCTACAAGTTACAAGATATACTAAAGAATTAATGGATCATATTAATTTAGAAAAAGAAGAAATCAATAATATAAAGGGTAGACTTGAAGAACAAAACCTAGAAAACACATTACCTTTGCCACATTCAATCCAACCAGATAAAGAAGATAATGAAAAAGAAAATCCAAAATTATCTACTACCAATACAAATTCTTCTGTTAGTCCTACTATAACTAATACTCCCACCACCACCAACAATAAAACATCATCATCAACAGCTACTGTGACTGCATCCAATACAAATAATTCTAATTCTTCAGATACATCACTACCTCTATCATCTACATCAAATGATAATAATACACAAACTAAACTTTCCTATTCTGATGAAACCGATAAATATAAACAACATGCATCATCTAATAATAATAATAATGCAGATTACTCCAATCAAAATAAAGATAAGATAGAAAAAAGTGAAGCAGATAATGAATCTAATTGGCTAGATAACGTTATAAATAACTAAAAATAATTTTTATATATTTTCAATTACATACGCCTAATTTTTTAGGGTCTTATCCTTAAACGTGATTATTTATCTAGAATTTTAGTAAAATATTACAATTTAAAGAATAAAAAAAGTTAAAAAAGTTAGTGGTGGTGAACGGATATTTTCTATATTTTGTTATTTATTTCCTTATAATTTTGCTGGAGTTTGTAATAATTCTCCAATTTCACTATGCATTTTAAGAAAGTTTAATCCTTTTTCTGTAGTTTTATAGGTCTGAGTTCCATCAAGATATTCTAATAGATTGTTCTCAATCAAAACAGAAAGATATTCTCTTAATTGTGCATAACTTAGAAAAGCTTTGTACATAATTTTTGTCTTGGTTGCTCCTCCATTAGCTGCCTCTAGTATCATTGCCACTATTTCTGTTCTACTTCTGTATTTCACGATCATCATACACAATATTTATTTATTTTAATATATTGACAAAATGTAGTATAACATTATTCTATACTTATACTCAATGATGTCAAAATTCTTGGACAAGATTATTTTAATAAACTTGTTAACTAAACTTGTTTAGATATTAATTAATAGAACATATAAATAGTTTAGTCAAATAACCTTAACTAACATTTATTATAATAATACAATAATAATTTAACTGAGTACTATTATCATATATTATGTCAATTGATAATGACAGTTCCTCTTCTGAAAAATTTTTCACAGGCTCTAATCAGAAAATTACCTTAGAGAAAAATAAATTTCAAGCTAAAAGAGCACAATCATTACAAAATATTGAAACATTTTGGGCAGAACAAGCCGAAAATTTAGTATGGACTAGACATTGGAATAAGACTCTAGAGTGGAATCCTCCATTTGCTAAATGGTTTGTTGGTGGATTATTAAATGCATCAATAAATTGCTTAGACAAATATATCAATTCGGAAATCAAAAATAAGGCTGCCATTATATGGGAAGGAGAAAATGGAGAAAATATAACTCTAACTTATTATCAGCTTTATCAAAAAGTTAATCAATTTTCAAATGCATTAAAAAATCTTGGTATAAGAAAAGGAGATCGAGTTACAATCTATTTACCGATGATCCCCGAACTTCCTATCGCCATTTTAGCTTGTTCAAGAATTGGAGCCATTCACAATGTAGTTTTTTCTGGTTTTAGTTCCACAGCATTGGTGGATCGGATAAATGATGCTAAATCTAAGATCATAATTACTGCAGATGGGGGATTTAGAAGGGGAAAAATAATTGAATTAAAAAAAATTGTTGATGAAGCTCTAATCAATACCCCTTCGATCCAAAATGTTGTAGTAGTACGAAGAACTGGAAAGCACATTGAGATGACAAATAAAGATCTATGGTGGGATGATATAATTCACAATCAATCAAATTATTGTAAACCTGAATTAGTAGAAAGTACACATCCTCTTTTTATACTTTATACATCCGGAACAACTGGTAAGCCAAAAGGAGTTGTTCATAGTACAGGAGGATATTTGACGCATATTTACTCTACAGCAAAATGGGTTTTCGATTTTAACCAGCAAGATATTTTTTTCTGTTCTGCAGATATAGGATGGGTAACAGGCCATAGCTATATAGTTTATGCACCTTTAATGCACGGAGTAACAGAGATATTGTTTGAGGGAACACCTGATTATCCACAACCAGATAGGTATTGGTCACTTGTTGAAAAACATGGAATAACTATTTTGTATACAACACCTACTGCACTCAGAATGTATAGGAAATATGGTAATAAAATACCCAATTCATTTAATTTATCAACTCTTCGGTTACTAGGAACAGTAGGAGAATCAATTGACCCAGAAGTATGGATGTGGTATTTTACAACAATTGGAAAGGAAAAATGTCCTATAGTAGATACATGGTGGCAAACAGAAACAGGTGGAATAATGATTAGTCATTGTACTGGAATAGATATTATGCCAATGAAACCAGGATCAGCAATGTTTCCTGTACCAGGGGTAGACTTGGCCATTGTAAATGACGAAGGAAATACCTTCCTACAAAATCAAAAAGGTTATTTAGTTATTAAAAAGCCATGGCCTGGTATGCTAATGACTTTATGGGAAGATGAGGAGAAGTACAAAAAAAATTACTGGAAATTTCACAAAGATTACTATTACTATTTTGCAGGTGATTATGCTATCATGGATAATGATTTTTATTTTTGGCTTTTAGGTCGATCTGATGATGTTATTAAAATTTCTGGACATAGAATAGGTACCATTGAATTAGAAAGTACTTTTATATCACACATGTCTGTATCGGAGGCAGCAGTCACTAGTAAACCTGATAATATAAAAGGTGAAGCTATTGTAGCATTCTTAGTATTAAAGAAAGATTGTGTTGAATCAGATCAATTACGTAAAGAAATAATAGAACATATTAGAAAAAATATAGGGGCTATAGCTATTCCCAATGAGATATACTTTGTAAATAAGTTACCAAAAACAAGAAGTGGAAAAATAATGAGACGTTTGTTAAAATCCATAGCTAGCGGTCTAACTATAGGAGATACTACGACTCTAGAGGATGAAACATCGATAGAAGAAATACAAAAAATTTATAATGAATTAAACAATATAGTAAAAATTAATTAATTGCTTCATTTTTTAATCATTATTAAAGTAAAATTCAAATTCGAGATTTATTATATTACTTTAGTTGGTTCACAAGATGGCTATCTTAATTCCAGCTGCTCTTGTGACTTTTTTTATTGGAATAGCAGGCATAATTTTTGTGCCAGATGAGATCAAAAATAAGCCACTGGATTTTGACAGAGGAACGATTAAGATAGACGATTCAGTAATAGATGTAGAAGTAGCAGAATCAGATGCTGAAAGACAAAGATGGCTAATGTTCAGAGATGAGAAATTTCCGCTAAACTCTGCAATGATTTTAGTTTATCCAAAATCTGATCTATATGCATTATGGCTATTAAATATTCAACATAACCTTGATATTTTGTGGTTCAATGAAGAAGGAAAATTAGTTTATTATAAAGAAGATGCCAAGCCATGTGAGAATCCATTAGATCCTCATAATTGTACCTTTAAAGCAACTTTACCTGCAAAATATATTGTAGTATCCACAGAAGGATTTATCAAAAGGAATAGTATTACCAATTCATCAATTTTAACTATAATATCAATCTAAATTCCAGATTTAGTAGGTTGAATATATCGGTGTTATAAATTTGACATAGGGTTTAAATAGTTTCAGAAAGAATCGGAAATTAGTGAATTAAAAAATGCCAGTTGCAATACTTCCAGATATTAGTGAACAACATTGTATTGGGTGTGCACTTTGTGTAGAAATTTGTACTGCTCTTGGTCCAGATGTCCTTAGAGTAAAGCCAGTTGAAGGATGGAAAAGAGGTAAAGCCTTTGTATTTTATCCAGAAAGATGTATCTCTGATGGTGCATGTATTGGTGTCTGTCCAACAAAGGCAATTTTCTGGATGAGACCAATGGATTATACACCAGGACAACCAATTCCATTAAAGAAAAGCGCACTATTTTCAAAAGGTTGGGAAGAAGGTTAGAATCAACCAAACTCTTTTATTTTATTTTTTTTTAGTACTGTAAATATTATAGTTATTTTTGTTTGTTTATTTTAATTCTATAAATATAGAATAATATTATTTCTCTTATTGATAATGCAGTCATTCACTGAAGAAGAACCATTTTCTGAAAAAGAAAGAGAGATACTTTTATCGCATTTTACTAATAGTAATAAACCAATATTTGCAATAATTACTCCCAAACAAGTTGATCGAGGAGCACTAATGTCAAGATATTCACGATCCGACAAAAGTATGCGTAGAATATTTTTAGAAGAATTTGCAAATAATCCTAATCGTGGAGATGAATTTTATAAAAGAGTATTATTAGAATATGGTGATGATTCTGTTGCAGAATTAGGAGAAGCACAGGTAGCAATAGAATATGTATCCAATATTGCAGCCAAAAAAATAGAAGACCAAAGAATAGGTTTATCTTATCTAGAAAAATCATCAAGATATGTTTCATTTGATAAGAAAAATAATGGCCAATATAAATATTTGAAAGAAAAAAAAATAATGAATTCTAGATATGCAGATGCATATATAGAAGCATGTGACTATGCTTTTGACCTTTATTCTAACAACATAGAAGCTATGCAAAGATTCATTATAGAAAGAGAAC
>Ga0209382_10012441_pt1 | contig 10515 bp, 6 predicted proteins | sample SoiMetdeltSBSDD5_FD_187599 | JGI IMG/M metagenome (GOLD analysis project Ga0209382, IMG submission 187599) | Bulk soil microbial communities from a Populus tree surrounding site in Tennessee, USA - Soil MetaG P. deltoides SBSDD5 (SPAdes) (version 2) | ecosystem: Environmental > Terrestrial >...
GCCGGCCTGCAAGCCCGGACTGCGCGACGTGCCGCCCGTCGCCTACGCCGCGGGACCGCGGGTCGTGCTGATCGAGAAAGACGTCAACCAGACCAACATCCGGATGGGGCACCCGGGTGGCATCAAACTGGCCAACACCCCCGACTACTTCGCCTCGCAAGTCGCCGACTTCCTGCTCGGTGGCAGCGGCTTCACGTCGCGGCTCATGGCGCGGGTGCGCAGTGATTCCGGATTCGCCTACGGCGTGTCGAGCGTGTGGGGTGCCGATACGAAACGCGAGGAGCAGTTTTTCGCGGGTGCCCAGATCCGCGCCGAGAAGACGGTGGCGGGGATCAACCTGATGCGCGCCGTGATCGGGTCGATGGCCACGGAGCCGGTGACAGCGCAGGATGTCAAGCTCGCGCAGGACAACGAGGTGAACAGCTTCGTGTTCCGGTTCGAGAATCCGGGCCAGATCGTCGCCCAGCAGCTCGGCTACGCCGTGGACGGGCTGCCCGCCAACTGGTTCGATGTGTACCTGCGCGGCATCCAGGCGGTGACGCCGGAGCAGGTGCGCCAGGTGTCGCAGCGCTACCTGCACCCCGACAAGCTGGTAATCGTCGTGGTGGGGAAGCCGAGCGCGTTCGATCGGGCGCTCAGCGAGATCGGGTCGGTGACGATCCTGCCTGTGGATTCCATAAAACGGTGAGTAGTGCGTGGTGCGTGGGGTCGCACTTCCCACGCACCACGCACCACTCACCACGCACGTTCGTTAGTCCACAAACGCCCACAACAGCGCCCTGCTGTTGCGGTCGAGCGCCGCTGGGCGGCCGAGGTGGTACAGGTCCCCCGTCACGTCGCGGATCAGCAGACCCCCGTGCGGCAGCGTGCGCGGCCAGTCGTCGAGACGCGTCTGGAATGAGCGCGACCCCTGCCTGGTCTCTACTCGCCAGCGCCGGATCTCGACTTCCTCTTCGATCTCCAGCACCCGGGTGATCTCGAACACGAACCCGGCCAACGCGAGCGCGGCTTCGAGCGCTTCGCGCGAGACGGCGTCGAGCTCCGCGGGGTCTCGCACCAGGGCGAATTCCTCCTCGTCGCTGTCCCGCAGCGAGAGGTAGCGGCCGGGCTCGGACCACGGGAAGCAGCGCCGCACCCACACGGCGCGCTCCTCGTCGCCCCGAATAGCCCAGAGCCGGCCGTCGGGGCGCTGCTCCAGACTCAGCACCACGCCCCGCCGGCCTAACAGCGTTGTTTCCATGACGCCTCCTTTCATTGGAGCTGCAGCTGCAGCTCGTACAGCTTCCGGTACTTGCCCTCTGGTTTCGCCAGCAGCTCGTGGTGCGTGCCGTGCTCCACCAGGCGTCCATCCTCGATCACGAACAGTCGTGACGCCTTGCGCAGCGTCGAGAGCCGGTGCGCGATGGCGAAGACCGTGCGCCCCGAGATCAGGCGCTCGAGGGCCTCCTGGATCTCCCGCTCCGTTTCGGTGTCCACGCTGCTCGTCGCCTCGTCGAGAATCAGGATCCGCGGGTCGTGCAGGATCGCGCGCGCGATCGACACGCGCTGACGCTCCCCACCCGAAAGCGTATGTCCCCGCTCCCCCACGACCGTGTCATAGCCGTGCTGCAGCTTGGTGACGAAGTCATGGGCATTCGCCGCTTCTGCGGCCGCGATGGCCTCCCCCAGCGACGCCTCGGGCAGACCGTAGCGGATGTTCTCCAGGATCGTCCCGTGGAACAGGTACGGGTCCTGAAGCACCATCCCGATCTGGCGCCGGAAGTGCCCGGTATCGAGCCGCCGCAGGTCCACGCCGTCGATGCGGATCGAGCCGCCCGTCACGTCGTAGAAACGCGCGATCAGATTCACGATCGTCGTCTTACCGCCGCCCGACGGGCCGACGAGACCGATCAGCTCTCCCGGCGCGACTTCGAAGCTCACGCCGCGGAGCACCTGCCGGACGCCGTCGTAGCCGAACGTCACGTGCTCGAACGTGACGCGCCCGTGTACCGGCCGGAGCTGCACCGGCTCCGGGTCGTCCCGCACCTCGGGCTCCGTGTCGAGCACCTCGAACACTCGGTGCGCCGACGTCGTGGCCCGGTTCATCGTCCGCGCGATCTGTCCGATGATCTCGATCGGGCCGATGAACATCGTCGTGTAGAGCAGGAACGAGACGAACGTCCCCACCGGCAATGTGACGCCGCTCCCCAAGAGCCGCGGCAACGCGAGCCCCCACACGACCACCGTCGTGCCGTGCACCGCCAGCATCAGCAGCGGCCAGAACGTCGTCCACGTCTCGTGAATGCGGTTGAACTCCGCGGTGACGTCCTGGTTGCGCTCGCCGAAGCGCCGGATCTCCCGCTCCTCCTGGTTGAATGCCTTCACGACACGGATCCCGGGAATCGTGTCCGACAGCACGTCCGACACTCGCGACCATTTGCGCCAGGCCCGAATGAAGAGCCGGTTGATCGACTCACCATGCCGGTAGATCAACCAGCAGAAGACCGGCACCGGGAGCGTCATCGCGAGACCGAGGCGCCAGTCGAGACTCAAGAGCACCGCGCCGAGTCCCGCGAGCATGACGAGCGACAGCGACACGTCCACCACGCCGAAGGCCAGGAAGTCCCACAGCCGGTCGGTGTCTGCCGAGACGCGCGTGATGAGGCTCCCCGTCCGCTTGCGCGAAAAGAACGCGAGCGACAAACGCTGGATGTGCTCGTACAGCTCGGCGCGCAGGTCGCGCGCCACCCACTCGCCCAGGATCGACATCAGCCGCAGGCGCACCACCGCCGCGCCCTGGCGGATGACGTACACCAGCGCCATCGCCGCCACCGCGAGCCACGCGATCGTTCCCGCGCGGCCGAGGGGCAGCGTGCCCTCCTGCGCCGGCCGCACCACGCGGTCGATGAGGTATCCCGCGAGGTACGGCGGCACCAGGCTTACGAGCGTGATCAACGTCGCGGCGGTCATGCCGAGCGTGAGCTGGCGGCGATAGGGCTTTAGGTAGCCCAACAGACGCCGGATGACCGCCACTTCCCTGCCCGACACCAGTGCCTGCGCTTCGCGCACCGGCCGCGCCACACCGTCGGTGTAAGCGCGATCCGGGTCCACGGGCGGGATCTCGCGGCCTTCGAGCTGCTCCTCGAGTACGAAGCGGATGTTCTCGAAGGCACGCCGCTGACGGTGCGTGTAGCGCACCAGGGCGAGCGCCGGCTCGCCTGGCGCGCCCAGCAGCGTCAGGGTGTTGGCCGAAAGCCCCGGGGCCTCGCGTACCGCCTGGATGCGCGACCGCTCGACGCTCTGGACTACCCAGACGCCATCGAGCGTACGGCGCGCCACGGCGACGTGTCGTGGGCCGAGCGCCACCCACGACTCGACGAGCCGGAGGGTGTGGTCCAGATCGCTCAGGGCGTAGAGCTGTACGGGCGCGCCGTCCCAGGCAGCCTCGATCTGCCGGCGCAGGTCGGCCGGAAGACGGAGGGGCTGGTGCAGGTAGCGCCCGATGATTTGGTCGTCGAGATGCTCAGCTGTGCTCATGTCCGTGATCCTCGTGTGGTGCGAAACAGAACGGCCCCCCAGGTCTGGTACAGCACCCGGAAGGCCGGATCACGGCATCTAAACGATCCGATGGACTTCTAGGGTGCTCGCATTCGGCGATCGACGCGCTTGGGCGCAATACGCCCAGCAGCGCCCATGAATGGCGCTTGCCGGCGCCCCGAGGGCGTCAGAAAGGTGCAGGGGTCAATCATCATGAGTTCAGTCGGAATCCCTTTGAATGCGTTGATTCAACTGCGTCTGCTTCCAAGGTAAAAGTGCGTGCGCGACCAGGCAAGGGGTGATACGTTTTCGGCCTATGATCATCCTGCCAGTTCTCGTCATGCTCACGCAGGGCCCCGCTCCTGTCACGCGCACGTTCACGGTAGACGACGTGTTCCGCATCCAGCGGGTTTCGAACCCGCAGGTGAGCCCCGACGGACGCTGGGTCGCCTACGTCGTCGCCTCGCCCGACCTTGCCGCCGACAAATCCACGACCCGCATCTGGATGGTGGCCGCGGCGGGGGGCGACCCCATCCCCCTCACCGCCAAGAGCGGCTCGGCGTCGAGCCCCCGGTGGAGCCCCGACGGCAAGTACCTGGGCTTCCTCGCGACGCGCGGTGAAGATGCCGAGGCGCAGGTGTGGATTCTGAATCGCCTGGGCGGCGAGGCCGAGCAGCTCACGAGCGTCAAGCAGGGCGTGAACAGCTTCGTGTGGTCCCCCGATGGCGGGCGCCTCGCGCTCGAGGTGGACGACCCGACCCCCGATCAAGCGGGCGACACCACCTGGATCGGCGCGAAGGCCAAAACCCAGCGCCCCTATGTGATCGACCGGCTGCAGTTCAAGCGGGATGGCACCGGGTATCTCGACCGGCGTCGCACGCACATCTTCGTGTTCGATGTCGTCACCAAGGCCGGCGCCCGGCAACTCACGTCCGGCGACTGGGACGACGAGAGCCCCGCGTGGTCCCCTGATGGACGCCTGATCGCGTTCACGAGCAACCGCGACAGCATTGACGGCAACGACAACTCGGATATCTGGGTGGTCGCGAGCAACGACACCACCAAAGGCACGACGACCCGTCGCATCACCTCGGAGCCGGGTCCCGACGGCGATCCCGCGTGGAGCCCCGACGGCAGGTCGCTCGCCTACACGCGCAAGCCTTCGGCGGTGCCGATCGCGATCATCTACGACCCGAGCCACGTCGCGGTAATCGGCGTCGACGGTGGGACGCCGCGGGCGCTCACGGCCGCACTCGACCGCGACATCGGGTCGCTCCGCTGGGCGGCGGACGGGAAAAGCATCTACGGGATTCTCGAGGACGAGGGCGACTACGTCCTCGTGCAAGTGGACGCCACCTCCGGTGTCGCCACACGCCTCGCGGGTGGCGGGGCCGGGGCACAATCGGTGAACGCCTATAGCCTCGGCGCCGAAGGCACGATCGCCGCGCTGGTGAGTGGCCCACACCTCCCGAACGAGATCTTTGTGGTCGCGGCGGCGGGCCTGCGCCAGGTGACGAGCGGCAACAAGGCGCTGCTCGATTCCCTGCGACTCGCCACCGTGCGCGAACTGCACTTCAAGAGCCGAGACGGCACTCCCGTCGAAGCCTTCCTGTGGCTGCCCGCCGACTACCAGCCCGGCCGCCGCTACCCCACCCTGCTGCGCATCCACGGCGGTCCGGTTTCGGCGTACGACCGCAGCTTCAATTCCGAAGCGCAGGTATTCGCGGCAAACGGGTACGCCGTCGTGATGACGAATCCCCGCGGCTCCTCGGGCTACGGCGCCAAGTTCTCGCGCGCGATCTTCGCCGATTGGGGCAACAAGGACTACGACGACGTGATGGCCGCGGTCGACGAAGCGGTGCGTCTGGGTATCGCCGACCCGAACCGTCTTGGCGTGGGTGGGTGGTCGTACGGCGGGATTCTCACCAACTACGTCATCACCAAGACGGGTCGCTTCAAGGCCGCGATCAGCGGAGCCAGTGAAGCGCTCTACACCTCAAACTACGGGCACGACCACTATCAGAATCTCTGGGAGATCGAGCTGGGCCTGCCGTGGACCCACCAGCGCGCCTGGGATCGCATCTCGCCCTTCTGGTCCGTGGCGAAGATTACGACCCCGACGCTCTGGATGGGCGGCGACCGCGATTGGAACGTGCCGATCCTGAACTCGGAGCAGATGTACCAGGCGATGCGGCGTCTGGGCCGGACGACTCAGCTCGTGGTCTATCCGGGCCAGACGCACGGCATCAGCAAGCCCACGTACCAAAAGGACCGCTGGCAGCGCTACCTCGAATGGTACGGCCGCTTCTTGAAGCCCTAGTTCCCCGCGCCGACCTGCCGCTGCTCGCCGTTTAGGAACGCGACCAGTGACGCGATCTCGGTTTGCTTCAGGTTCAGGTTCGGCATCCGGTTGGTGCTGCCCGTGATCGACGGATCGGCGAGGAAGCGCTGGAGGTACTCCGGCGCCAGGCGCCGCGAGGTCAGCTCCGGTCCCACCGCCAAGGTGCCGCTGCCCTTCACGTCACGGTGCAGGTGGCAGGTCACGCATCCCTTGGCCGCGAAGAGCCGCCGGCCCCGTTCACCTGCGAGGAGCGCCGCCGGTGTCGGCGCGTTGGGTTCGGTCACCTGGATCGGGACGAGCGTCACGCGGCTGTTCCCAAATCCGCTGTGAATCGTGATCGTCCACTCCCCGGCCTCCGGCAGGAGGAGCCGCGCCGTATACTGGCCAGCCTCCTTGCCGGGCTGCGCGGCGGCCGAAGCGGTCGCGCCACTGGCCCGGGCCTCGATCCGGGGCTCGAGACCGCGGAGCTTCTCGAAGCCGTGCTGGCGCACCGTGAAGGTGAGGTTCATTGCCTGGCGGGCGACGCCATAGTCGGGCAGGTCTTCGACGGTGATCGAGGCCCAGCCGCCGTACGCGCCGATCAGCGGTAGGACGAGCAGGGCCGGCAGGGTGAAGCGGGACGCGCGGCTGGTCATGAGTTTCCCCTTGTGAAGGCTGCCTCTTAGACGCCGCTCACGCGGGGCGGGTTTAGTCACCCTCGAATCGCCCGTCCAGCCCCGAAATCGAACAGGGTCGCCCGCCGCAGGCGGTAGTGCGCTCCCCAATAGCCCCGCAGCGCCTGGACGTACTGCAGAAGTGCTTGGTCTTTCTCGGCTTGGGCGATGTACAGGTTGTCGATCGTGATCCGGCCGATCACGTAGCGGTTGTAGGCTACCTCGAACCGCTTGGCGGCCACGCTGTCCGACTTGGCGGCCAGCAGGAAGTTGCGGCGCGCCTGCGCCAGCTCGAGGGCGGCAAACCGGGCGTCGTGCGCGACCTGGCCGAGCGTGGCCTGCGACTGGCTCGCGACCCGGTCGCGGTCGGCCTCCGCCGCGTGCACACCCTCTGCGTGGCCGCCCCATTGCCAGAGCGGAACCTGCACCGACAGCGTAAAGCGGCGCGCCTCGAGGAGGTTCTGATACGCGAGGTTCGCTTCAGGTCCCGTCGCATTGAACCCGTAGCTCGCCTGCACGGTCGCGCCGGCACCGGTGCGGAGGCGCGCTTCGGCAATGCCACGCCGAGCCTGGACTTCGTCCAACGCCACGGCGCTGACCGCCGCGCGGTTCCTGGTGGCTTCGGCCACGGCCCGCGCGGTATCGGCCTCGAACTCGGGGACTTCGCCCGTCACCGTGACGTCCACCGGTGTGCCCGCGGGCAGGTCGAGCACCAGGCGCAAGGCATCGGTCGCCCGCTCGTGCTCGAGCCGCGCCGACTCGAGTGCGGAGCGAGAGCGCAGCAGCGCCAGCTCGCTCTGGAGCAGGTCGTTTTCGCCGATCTTGCCCACCTCGAAGCGGCCGGTATTGAGCCGGTACAGCGTGTCGTTCACGGCGGCATTCGTGACGGCGTTGGCGAGTCCGACGCGAGCCGCGTACAGATCGTAGAACGCGTTCGTGGTCTGCACGGACACATCTTCCATCGCCTCGAGATACGTGCGCTCGTCCAGCTCGGCGCGCACGGCGTCTTCGCGCCCGTTCCAAGCCGCCGTATTCGGCCGGAACAGGTCCTGGCGCAACCCTACCGATACCGGCGTGGAGGACCACCGCTCGTACGCCGTCGTGCCACTCACGCTGAGCCGCGCGAGCGACGACGAGACGAACAAGTCTCCGCCGGTGACTGGGATCTTCTGCGACAGGGTCATGGTCAGCGAGGCATCGGTCTGTTGCTGCGGCACGAACACCGTGCTGCCGTCGTCCTGCAACACCGGAATGATCGACTTGTTGTAGGACGGAATACTCCCGCCGAGGAACAACTGCGGCAACAGCCCCGAGCGGTATGCGCGGTGCCGGTAGCGCGCCGCCTCGCGTGCCGCCCGCGCCGATCGGGCCTGGTGGCCGCGCTGCTGGGCGAGCGTGATCGCTTCGGTCAGCGTGATCGCCTGGGACGAGGGCTCCTGTCCCAGGGCGAGGGATAGGACAAGCAAACCAACGAGAGTCATGGGGTCACTCGTAACGAAGGCAGACAACGGGGTCCTGACGCGCGGCGCGATAGGCTGGGACGATCCCAAACGCGAGTCCCACGGTGAAGGAGACACCGAACGCGACGAGCACCGAGACCAACGACACAATCGTGGTAATCCCGGCAAACTTCTCGATCCCGATCGAGAGGCCGGTGCCGACCAGGATACCGGCCACGCCGCCGGCCACGCTGATCAGCACCGCCTCGCTCAGGAACTGGAACAGAATGTCCTTCTGGGTCGCGCCCATGGCGCGGCGCACGCCGATCTCGCGGATCCGCTCGAGTACCGACGCGAGCATGATGTTCATGATCCCGATGCCGCCGACCACGAGCGAAATCGAGGCGATCGCACCGAGCACGATGTTGAAGATCGTCTTGGTGCGCTGTTCCTGGCGCAGCAGCATCTCGGGGACGGCAATCTCGAAGTCGATGACCGTGTTGTGGCGCCGCGCGAGCATCCGTTGCAGGACGTCGGCGACGGACGACACATAACGCGACTCGGTCACCCGCACGATGATGCGGTCGAGCTGGTTGCGGTTGCTGCGCTCCTCGCGCTGTTGCTCGGACTCCTGGACCTGGTCCTGGGTCGTGACCGTGACCTCCCGGGCCGCTTGCTCGATATCGCGCTGGGTGAGCTGGGCGCGGTTGCGGAAGCGGAGCAACACCGTGCGCACCGGCACGTACACGTCCATGTTGGCGTCTCGGATGCCCAGCCGCTGCGCCGTCTGCTGGGTGAGACGGCGATCCTGGAGGACGCCGACGACGGTCACCCAGGTCTCGCCGACCTTGAGGGGGCGCCCGATCGGGTCTTCCGTCGTGAAGAAGCGCGTGCGCACGCCGTGGCCGATGATGGCGATGGGGAGGCCGCGCTCCACCTGCTGCGGGGTGAATGTCACCCCCGTGGCCAGCGCGAGATTCGTGAGACGGAAGTATGTCGTATCGACGCCCACGAGCTTCCCCGAGCGGCGCACCCCCTCCCGCGTGAGCGACGTATTGAGGACGACCTCGGCACTCGTCACCTCGACTCCCGGGATCACGCGTGCGATCGCCTGGGCGTCGGCGTACGTGAGACCGGGGGAGTACTTCGTGACCTTCTTGTCGGGTTCCTCTTCGGCGGGACCCTCGCGCTGCTCCACGAGGGGCGTGATCATCACGTTGTTCGAGCCGAGCAACCGCATCTGCTCGAGGATCTCGCGCTCGGCGCCCTTGCCGATCGCCAGCATGGCGATCACCGAGGCGACCCCGAACAGGATGCCGAGCGAGGTGAGGGACGCCCGGAGTTTGTTGTGTTGCACGGCTTCGACCGCCGTGCGCATGCTGAACCCGACGTGCGCGACGAATTCGCGGCGCAGCTCGGCGAGGTTCACCGCCGCGGCGGAGGAGCGGGCGCGACGATGTTCACACCTCGGCGCGCCGTATCGCCGCCCGCCACGGGCAGGCTGTCGCGCACGGAGGCGGGCAGACGCGTCAGCGTGATGTGCTCGTGGTCCAGCGGGGGCGTCAGCAGCACCCGATCGTTTTCCTCGAGCCCACGTACGATCACCACCTCATCGTCGCTCATCGCGCCGGTAATCACTTCTTGCTTGGTGACGCGCCCACCGTCCTGGCGATACACAAAGGGAATCCCCCCTTCGCTGCTCACCGCTTCGAGGGGTACGTACAACGCGACGTTCAGCTTGAGGGTTTCGATGGCGTTCCCCGTGGTCATCCCGGGGCGCAGTGTCGTGTCCGACCCCTGCACCGTCACTTTCACTTCGAAGACCTTCGAATCGGTGTTAGGTCGCTGCTCACCCACGTTCGCGACGCTCGCTACTGTTCCGGTGAGGCGCTTGGTCGGATCCGCGTCCAGGGTGAGGGTCACGGGTTGGCCCACCGCGAGCTTCCGGATGTCGATCTCGTTGACGTACGTGACGGACTCCATTTGGGTGAGGTCGGGCAGCGTGGCCACGCCCGGTTCCCAGGCGTTCACCTGCGAGCCGGTGGTGCGCTTGCGGCCGTTCCACTCCTTCACGTAGATCACCATCCCCGGCGCGGGCGCGCGGATCGTGAACCCCGCCATCACATCCTGCACGACCTTGAACAGGTTGCGTTGCCGCTGTACGTCGGCACCCACCTCGCGCATCTTGGCTTTGGCCTGCTCGGTCTTGGTCGTGTAGTCGGACCGCGCCTGCGCGAGCGCGCGTTCCGCTTTCTCGAAGTCGATCTCGGCCTGCCGACGCACCGTGGGTGCTTCGTAGACCGCCTGCTCCTTGGCAAGGCGCTTCTCCTCGAGCTGCAGCTCCATCGTGCGGATGTTCTCGCGCGCCGTGGACAGCGTCAGGGTCGAGTCGAGCATCGCCTGCTCGTATTGCGCTTCCGCCTTCGTAAGGGCGAGCCGGACTTCCTCGAGCTTGTTCGCCAGGGTCGAGCGGTCGAGCTCCGCGACAATATCGCCCTGCTTCACGATCGTACCCTCCGGCACGATCGACTGGATCTTCATCTGCCACGCGCCCGCCTGCTGCGCG
>Ga0209382_10012444_pt1 | contig 10514 bp, 7 predicted proteins | sample SoiMetdeltSBSDD5_FD_187599 | JGI IMG/M metagenome (GOLD analysis project Ga0209382, IMG submission 187599) | Bulk soil microbial communities from a Populus tree surrounding site in Tennessee, USA - Soil MetaG P. deltoides SBSDD5 (SPAdes) (version 2) | ecosystem: Environmental > Terrestrial >...
TGCGCCGTGGTGGCCACCAACGTCGGAGGCCTCGCCGAGCTGGTCCAGGACGGAGTGAACGGGCTGTTGATCGAGCCGCATCCGGCGGCGCTGCGCGCGGCCGTCCTCCGGCTCGTGCGCGACCCGGACCTGCGACGAGAGCTCGGCGAGGGGGCCGTGAGAAGCAGCCGGGCCTTCGCGCTCGAACGGTGGCAAGAGCGCTGGAAGGGCCTCCTGGCCGCGTATCTCGGACGCGAGGCGAGTCGGCATGTTGCCAGCTGAGCCGTCAAACCGCGCCGGCGACCTCGCCGAGGAAGACCTCGCTCGCCTCCGCTGGGAGCTGGTCGAGCGCGAGCTCCGCCACCGCGTGGAACAGTACGAGCTGCAGCGCGAGCTCGGCGTCGCCAGCGACGAGATCGCACGCCAGGCGCAAGCGGTCCTCACCCTGCAGCAGGAGATGCGGACCCTCGAGGAGCGGACCAGGGCCAGCGGACTCGAGCTCACGGGACGCGAGAACGAATGGAAGGAACGCGCTGACAAGCTGAGCGAAGCCTGGGCCACCGTTCAGCTCTTGCGCGAGCAACGGGACGTGGCCGTCGAACAGCGTAACGACGTCGCTCGCCGGCTGGCGTCCATCGAGACCACGCTCTCGTACCGGCTCGCCAGCGCCTTCTGGCGGCTGATGACCCGGCTGGTCCCCGCAACGGGTCGGCGCCGCGCCGCGTACCGCCTGGTCAGGCGCGCCGCGGAGCGCGTGGTCGGCTCTCCGACTCGGACCGTGGCGGCACCCGATGCGGAACCGGCGCCGGCAGCGCCCGACCTGCTCGGCGACCTCCTGCGTTTCGAGGAGCGAGTCCACGGGACGGGTGGGACGACCGCAGTGGTGATCTTCGCCACGACGGCGCTCCGTGAGAGCGAGGGACAGCGGCCGACGCAGATCGCCCTCGAGCTGTCGAGGCGAGGGATCCCGGTCGTCTTCTGTTACTGGCGCTGGTGGCCGCACGAGTGGTGCGAGCAGGATCGGCTCGATCAGGGCATCGTCCAGGTCCCGATCGACCTGGTGGTTCAGCGGCCCGAGCTGCTCGCCGGGCTCCTCGCCAACCGTCCGGAGCGCCTGGCTCTGTTCGAGTTCCCATATCCCGGCTTCTTCGAGATCCTCGCCACCCTCAACGCCCAGGGCTGGATCACCGTCTACGACGTCCTCGACGACTGGCAGGAGTTCCATCGGGTGGGCCAGGCGGTCTGGTACGACGAGGACTTCGAGCGGCACATCATCCATGCTGCCGACGCCGTCTTCGCCGTCAACGCCGTCCTCGGCGAGCGGGTGGAGGAGCTCGGCGGGCGGAGCGTGGCGGTCCTGGGGAACGGGCTCGCTCCAGGTATCGAGCGCGTGCAGCAGCCGCATTCGCTGGCTCGCGGTGAAGTGACCGTGGGCTACTTCGGCTACCTCGCGGGCGCCTGGTTCGACTGGTCTCTGGTGGCAGAGGCGGCGAGGAGCCGGCCAGGCTGGATGTTCTACCTCGTGGGCTATGGCGGTGCGGCCGACGGTGTGGAGCTGCCGCCGAACGTGACCCTCCTCGGGAAGCAGCCGCAGTCGGAGCTGGCCGCCCTGGCCGCGAACTGGGACGTCGCCGTCGTCCCGTTCAAAGGGGAGCGGCTCGCCGCGGGTGCCGACCCGATCAAGACCTACGAGTACCTGGCGATGGGCCTGCCGGTGGTAGTCACGGGCGTCTTCCCGCCGCCCGGGGGCGAAAGTTTCGTTCGACGCGCCGACGACCTCGAAGGCTTCCTGGCGGCCGTCGAGCACGCGGCGCGAGAGCCGCGCGAGAAGGTGGACGCTCGTCGGTCCTTCGCCGCTGCATGCAGCTGGGGCCGGCGCCTCGACGACCTCTTCGCGGCGACCCGGTCCGGCGAGCAGCGAGTAGGGCAGAAGCTCGCGCTCGGAGCGGATGCGCGGTGAGGGTGCTCTTCGTCTACAAGTACCTCACTCTCGGAGGCGTCGAGACGGTGCTCCGGGCGCGGCTGGACGGATTGGCGGCGTGGGGAATCCACTCCTCCGCGTGGTTCTTCCACGATCTCGGCGGCCGGTCGCTCTTCCAGCATCGCGACGATGCGGTGCGGATCGGCACCGCGGCCGAGTGCGCTCGCCATTCTCGCAACTTCGACGTCCTGGCCACCATCGACACCGAAGAAGTGCTCCCGCCGCTGCGACGAGTGTCGCCACGGCCGGCCCTGGTGGTCGAGTGCCACTCCCCGTACCTGGAGAACCTCGAGTACCTGCGCTCTCTGTCGCAGGATTCTCCCCGGGCGGTGCTCGTGCCTTCGCACCACCAGCGCGAGATCGTGCGCCAGAGGATCGACACGCCGACACCAGTGCGAGTGGTACCGAACCCCTTGCGCGCCGCGTTCATCCGGCCCCTTGGGGAAGAGCTGCCGCTCCTGGAGCGACCCATCGTCGCCTGGATCGGTCGGCTCGACGAGCTCAAGAACTGGCGCGGCTTCCTGGAGATGGGCGCCGCTCTACTGGATCGATGCCCGGAGGTCGAGCTCGCCATTGCCGGCAAGCCCGTCGACGACCGCGGCGCCGACGAGCTGCTCGCCGCCGCCAAAGCGACAAAGACCCTGGGCCGACTGCGCTGGCTCCGTGGCCTCCCCCACGATCGGGTGCCTGCCCTCCTCGACCTCGTACGAGCCTCGGGCGGAGTGGTCGTGTCCACGTCCCGTGGCGACTCTTTCGGCATGACGGTCGCCGAGGCGATGGCTCGCGGCTGTGCCGTGGTGGCTCCCGGGGAAGGGCCATTCAACGAGTTCGTGCGCCACGGCGACACTGGCAGCCTCTACGATCCGACCGACATCGTCGACGCTGCCCGCCAGGTGGAGATCCTGCTGCGCGACCAGGAGCTGCGGGTCGCATGCGGGTTGCGCGCGCGTGACGCCATCCTCGCTCGGCATGCGCCCGACATCGCCCTCGGCCATCTCGCCGGCGAGCTTCGCCGGCTCGACTCGCAACCAGCCTAGACCCTGCGGCCGAGGAGATGCCAGGTCCGTATGGCATGGTCGCGCACCACGGATGCGCGGTCGACGGGCTTCGTCCAGGGGAGCCATGACCGCCTGCCGGCGGATGCTTCGCGCAACCGGCGTCGGATCGACTCGGCCAGCTCCAACGCCTGCTTCCTCAGGCTCACCACCAGCTCCGACGGAAGCCGCTCGTCAGCAAACGAGTGCGCGTCCGTCTCCAGCCCCTCGGTCTCGGCGAGGAGCTCCTGGACGGCAAGCTCCTCGCTTCCCGGCATGTTGATGACTGCGGTCTGCAGGCCGTGGGACTGGAGCTCGCGCTCGTACACCTGGAGGCGGTGGAACTCTCCCACGTCGTAGTAGTCGGATCCGCTGATTCGCCGGTAGTACCCTCGCGCCTCGGAGTGGGGCAGGAGCGTGATGCCGAAAAGCTGGAAGTGAGGATCCCGCCGCACGCAGGCTGGCGACCAGGCGTTCGGCACGGCCAGGTAGAGCAACCCTCCGGGGACCAGCGCCCGCGCCAGGTTGGCGAGCGTCGCAGGGACGTCGTCGACATGCTCGATGACATCGGCGCACGTGATGACGTCGAAGCGGCCGAGCGAGTCGATCAGGTTTCCGTCCGAGACGCTCCCGGATTCGATGCGGGCGGGGAGGCCGGTGGCGCCGAGCAACTCGCGTGCGATGTTCAAGTACTTCTCGTTGACGTCGACGCCGACGACTTCCCTCGCACCGATCTCGGCCGCCGCTGCGAGGAAGCCACCATAAGCGCAGCCCGCGTCGAGGTAACGGAAGCCTGGCCGGAGACCATGGGGAACGAGCTCCTCGAGCACCCATCGCCCCCTCTGCACTGTCCCCATCGCGTAGTCCACCCACGTCCGCAGCGGCTCGCTCAAGGTCTCGAGCGACGCCTCTGGAGGTATGTCGTAGAGCTGCCGGATCTGCGTGGCAAGAAGCGACGCGGGGATCTTCACGCCCATGGTGATTCTCACCGTCCTTCGGGCTGACGTACCAATTGGATGTCGAGGCCTGCCGTAGGCCAGATCCCAGCGCCGGCGCCACACCGCAGGAGTGCCTCCGTCCGCACGCGCACCAAGGTGTCGGATCCGACGTTGCCGAGCGGTGTCGACCACCAATCGGTCGACGCATCTGCCGCGGCATCGCGCACCGCCACTTGCGTGCCGTCGATCGCGACTCTCTGCAGCACGGTTCCGGGGCCGGCTACCCCCGAATAGTCGTCGAGCACCTCCAACGCCAGTGCCTCAGCCGGACCGCCGCCCCGCAGGAGGCAGTCGGCGGCGGCGACCACTCCGCAGCCGGCCGGGGGCCGGACGGGGGCGATGGCCGCCATGTCGTTACCCAGTCGCTGGAGCTCGCCCGTCCTCACGGTGCACTCGAGGGAACCCCGATGCTGCCAGCTGCGAAGGGTGAATCGATACGTGCGTTGCGGCGCCACCTCGTCGTGCGATCGGACCCACGCCGTCAGCCGGCCGCCGCCGATGACCATCGTCGCGCTGGCGAGGACGCCTGCGGTCAACAAGCCGAGCCTGGCTTGCAGGGACATGCGAAGCGCTTGCTCCACGCCGAGGGCGACGACCAGGAGCTCCATGGCGAGCGCGGGCACGAAGAACCGGCCGACAGCGACCAGAGCGGCATGGATGGCGATCTTGGCCAGCGCGGCGAGCGCGATGGAGATGATGGCAACGTTGCGCCGAAGGCACCCGGCCAGGAGTGCGCCGGCGAAGAGACCCTGGATCAGAATCGCCTCGAGTGTCAGCGGGCCCTGCACCGCGAGGGCAAGCTTCAGCGCGCGGGCGCGCGTTCGATCGCCTTGAACACCCGGAGCGGTCAGGCTCCAGTAGAGATTGTCGCCGCCGCTCGTGATGGGGTGCCGGAGGAACGCCGCGGTCGCCCGAGCCAACTGAAAGCCGGGGCGGCGCCGAACTTCGGCGAGGGCGATTGGTAGGGTCTCGTGAAAGAGGCGGTACCGACTCCTCGTCAGCTCCGGCGCCACCGAAGTGGCGTAGGAGCTGGGGTCGCCCCAGCCGGTCGCCGTGGCCCCTGGCATGACCGTGCCGACCAGGGTGTAGCCGAGGTGGCCGGGACCGATAGAGAACGCGCCCGTCGCCTGCTTTCGCTGCCAAGCGTGGAGAAGGAGCGGCAGAGCGGCACTCAGCAGGCACACGGTCGCTGCTCGCCACCAACGAGCCTGGCGCGAAGGGAGCAGACCGGCAGCGACCAACACCAGAATCAGCAGCGCGTACAGCATCTCCTGCCGCATCGCCACGGAGATGGCGTAGAGCAGCCCCGCAGCCACGGGATAGCCCTTTCGCACAAACCATGCACGCGCCGCTAGCGCTGCCAGCGCAACCGTCGGCACGGTCACCCAGTTGTCCTGGGACACGACTCCCGAAAAGAGCACTTGTCCCGGCCAGAGCGCGAGCAGCATGCCGGCAATCACCCGCGTGCGGAGCGGAAGAGCTCCTCGCCAGAGGAGAAATGGAAGCAAGGGCATCAGGCCCGTGACCGCCGCCGTGGCCAGCCGGGCGGCATCGTCCGGCGAACCCGGCCAGACCCGCAGCAGCCACGAGAGCACGAGCGGGGGCCCGATGTTGAAGACGTCCCAGTAGTACCCGCCGGTAGTCAGTCCCTTGTCCCGCAGCGCCAGAGCGAAGTCGATGATGCCGCGGAAGTCGGAGATCGGCTGCGCCGGCAGCACGACCGCGAGCAGCAATCGGGGAACCAGCCCCGCCACGAGCAGGGCCGCGCCCCAGGCCAGCTCCAGCCCTGTCGACGCTGGCCGCACGCCGGCGATGACTGCATCGGAGTGGAGATCGGTGGAGGGATTGGGGCGCAAACGAGAGGAGAACTTTACCACTGGCAGCCGCGGCACCGGGCAGCCGATATCCTCTGCCTGTCCCGAGCTCCTCGACGGCAGTCACCCGCCGAAAAAGCGCAGCAGTCGCGGGGGTGAAGGCACGAGGCCTGGCTCTCTGCGTACCGCCCGCACTCGGAGGACGATGACGATCACCGCGCTCGAATGGGTCGCGAAGCACTGCGGCAGCCTGATGCTGCTCCTGATGGCTGCCCACGGGATTGGCAGTGTCGTCGTTCGCGGTGTCTCCTTCAGCTCTCGGCTGGAGCGATCGATCTTCGCCGTGGCCACCGGGGCCGGGTTGGGGTCGACCGTCCTGCTGCTGCTCGGCTTCGCCGGCGTGCTCAGCCCGACGCTGCTCAGGGGGCTGGCCCTCGTGGCCGCGGGGGTGAGCGGCGTCCGCATTGCCACCGCAGGGCCGGCGGCGCTCGCGGCGTTCGCGACCTGGTGGCGTTCCGCCGCGCCCGCCCGGCGAGCGACGGCCTGCGCTGCAACCCTCCTCGGTGTGGCATACCTGGCCTTGCTCGGACTTCGCTCTCTCTATCCACCGGTCGACTACGACGCCGTGTGGTACCACCTCCCGCTCGCCGGGACGTTCCTCGCCGAGCAGCGCGTCGTGGCGGTACTCGGTGGAGGCGTGCCGGTGCTTCCCGTCGGTGCCCACCTCCTGTTCACGTGGGCGCTGGCCGTCGGCGACGATGTCCTGGCGCAACTTCTCTCCTATGCCTTCATGGTGCTCGTCGCCGTGGGGACGATCGCCTGGGGCCGCCGTCAGGGATGCACCCAGATGGGTGTCGCTGCCGCAACTCTGTGGCTCGCGCACCCATTGGTGCTCCACCTGGGGGGCACCGCCTACGTCGACCTGCCGCTCGTCGGCTACGCCTTCCTCGGCGTCTACGCTCTGAACGTCGGGTGGAACGCGCGCGACCTGCGGTGGTGGTCCCTGGGTACCTTACTTCTCGCCTGCGCCGCCGCGGCCAAGCTGCCGGGGGCCATCCTGCTCGTGCTGTCTCTCGCCCTCGCGCTCCTCGCCTGCATCGGCTCCCGAGTGCCTTGGCGGTGGCTGGCGACGGCGATGGCGATCTCTCTCGCGGTAGCGGGTCCCGTCTACGGCTGGGTCGCCTTCAACACCGGCAACCCCCTCTGGCCTTTGTTCCCGCAGCTCAGCCGGAGTCCCTGGGACAGCGCGCGGGTCGCTTCGTGGGCGGCGCGCATGCGGCACTTCGGGCTCTCGAAGACGCCCGCCCATTTCCTCGCGCTGTCGTACTACCAGGTGACGGAGCCGGCCCGCTTTTCCGCGCCGTACGGAATCGCTCCGGTGCTGGTCTGGTGGCCTCTCTCGTGGGTGGTCGGATGGCTCGATCGACGTGCCGGATGGTGGGCGCTGTGGGCCTTCTCATACACCGTCGCCTGGTTCTTCTTCTCCCAGGAGCTTCGCCACTGGCTCCCGGCGCTGCCAATGGCAGGGCTCGCGCTCTGCGAGTCAGTGCGCTGGTTGCTGGGGCGGATCGCGGCCGCGATCGGGAGAAGCGTCTCGATCGTGGCCACTTCGGCCTTTTTGCTGGCCGGGAGCATCGGCGCCGTCACTCAGCTTGCCGATCACCCCCGCGTCCCGACCACCCACGATGAGCGCGAGGCGTTCCTTCGCAAGCGGCTGCTCGGCTACCGCGGAGCTGAATACGTGAACCGCCACGCCGGCGCGAACGATCGCGTCTACGGAATCAACTGCAGTCGGCTCAACCACTACCTCGAGCCTGCCGTCGTCGATCGGAACTCGATCCTGGAACGGCCGACGCCAACCCTCCGCTGGCCCGCCGATGAGCCACTGATCCGCAACCTCGCCGGCCAGGGCTTCTCCTGGATCCTCTTCTGTCCAACTGCCCGCTACCCATTCGCCCTACCTGTGGACGCGGAAAGAAACCCGCCCTACTGGCCGCCCTATGGACTGGTTTACCAGGACGACGAGATCTGGGTCTACCGGCGCGCCGCTGCACCGGCCGCACGAGGGAACGTCAGACCGCCAGGCGTTCCAGGACCACGTAGCGACGCTGCATCGGAATCGAGATCTCCTCGCTGATCAGCCGAAACGGCCGGCCGGCGATCCAGGCGTGCAGGTGGCGCGGCTCGTACTGGAACATCGCCGAAGGCCACCGCTCCGAAAGCGCCTCGTCGGGCGAGCGGACGATGAACTGCTCCTTGTCGGGGTCGGGCCAGAAGAAGTCTGCGTACAGCCGGCCGCCGGGGGCGACGAACAGCTCGAGGAACTCGAGGTTCCACCGCGCGAGCTGCAGGTTCTGGTGGATCCAGAAGTGACGGCTCACGACGGTGTCGATCGTTCCGTGGAAGCGACCCAGTGCCGCCTGATCCGCCACGTGCACGTAAGTGCAGTTGGCGGGCGACACCAGCCGTGCAACCTGCAACGCCAAGGTGCTGTAGTCGGTGCCGAGGTAGTGGTCCACATAGCGGCCGAGGAGCTTGCCGATGCTGCCGCAGCCGCAGCCGAGCTCCATCACTCGTCGCCCCAGCAGAGACTCGCGCGGGCAATAGAGATGGAGGGGCCAGGCAGGCCTCAGCTCCAAGTCGAGGAGGTCGAGCGCTCGGTCGGGCAGCTCGGGTCGAAGCGGCCACTCCGTGTGGGGCGCCAGCTGGTGGCTCCACTCGCGGCCGAGGTAGTCGAGCCACTCAGTGTTCCAGCGCGCCACGTCGGATGGGCTGCAGGCGCGGGGCGGCGATGGTGCGTAAACCGAGTCGTCGAGCAAGAGCCACTCCAGTCGAATCCGGCGCAGCAGCCGTCTCGCGCGCGCGGCAGCGGAGCCTAGCAGGCGCATGCTGCGGCTAGCCAGCTGTCAACTCAGCTCGTCACCGCGGCCGACCGCGTGGTCGGCCCGGGCCCCTGTTATGGGCTCTGTTATCGTCACACGGGTGTCCGAAAGCCCCGACAGCTCAGCGGACCAGACGCCTCCGCAAGCCCGAACTGCAAGCGGCAGCCGCCTCATCGCACACCGCATCGGCTTTGCCGCCGGAGCAGGCCTCGCCGGGATAGTTCTTTGGGGTGCCGTCGCGATGGTCACGTCGCCGCCCTCCTCGCCCCCCGGGAACGTCATCCTCATCGTCTGCGACACCCTGCGGGCCGACCGCCTGGGGCTCTATGGGTACGACCGACCGACCTCACCGTTCCTCGACCATCTGGCTGCCCAGTCGATCGTCTACGAGAACGCCTACTCCCACTACTCCTACACTTGGCCCACCATCTCCAATCTCTTCACCGGGCTACCGTACTCCCTGCTGGTCAAGGAACGCGGATTCACGAGGCCCCAGCAGGGCGGCGCAGGCACAGGCGGGGGCCTCACCCGGCGTTTCCCTTCGTTGGCGTCCAAGCTGCTCCGTCGAGGCGTGACCTCTGCGGGCGTCTCGGCGAACCCGTACGTCAACTCCCGGCTTGGATTTGGCCGGGGCTTCGCCGGCTTCCATGATGTCTATTCGTGGGACCCGCAGTTCTGGGAGCACCTTCACAAGTACACCGGCGAGGAAGTCAACGCAGTCGCGCTGCCGTTGGTCGAGCGCCTGCGGGCAAGCGGCGGCCCCTGGCTGCTCTATCTGCACTACTTCGACACCCACGTCCCCTATCAGGCGCCGGCGGGTGATCGTGCCCGATTCGTCGACCCGCAATATCACCGCGAGGGACGCTTCGTCGATGGATACCTGCGCGGGCGCGACGGCACCGTGCTCAAGTACCTGACCGACGACGTCGCCGGCTGGATCGGCAGCGAGGACGTCCGACACCTCTCGGACCAGTACGACGCCGAGATCCGCCACCTCGATCGCGCCCTCGCGCAGCTCTTCTTTGCGCTCCGCGACCGGGGCGTGCTCGAGGACACCACGCTGGTGATCACCGCGGACCACGGCGAGGCCTTCATGGAGCGCCGTTTCTGGGGGCACGGGTTCCTGTCGCGTGAGGAGGAGGAGAGGGTGCCGATGATCGTCGTGCCCGCCGAGCGCCTGCGCCGGCCCGCCGAGCGCGTTCGGGCGATGACCGTCACCACCACCGACGTGCACTATTCGGTGCTCGCTCACTTCGGTGCCGGGGCGGTGAACACGTCGAGCCCCTGGTGGGGGGCCGCCCTGCTCGACTCGCGCGAGCTTCATCCTCTCGGCTACACGGAGGGTGCCTACGACGCCGTGATCCTGCGTGACGGCCGCCACTCGCTCTACCTCTATCAGGCGCTCAGCGGCAGCGACGTGCCGCTTCCCGCCGCCAACGGCGAGATGCTGTTCGACCGCTCCGTCGACCCCGGCGAGATCCGCGACCTGTTCGTTTCCGAGCCTCCGAAAGCGGCTGCGATACGCCGTCGGTTGCTCGACTCCCTCGCGCAACGGGGTATCCGAGAGCTGCCAACCAGCTGGGGCGATCCGTTCGACGAAGCCGACCGCGAGACGCGGAAGCAGTTGGAAGCGCTCGGCTACAACTAGCGGAGCTTCCAAGACGGCGCATCGCCGTGCCGTATCATCACCAGCCTTCGAGCCATGACCTCCTCGGCGAACAGGGATCGTCTTGTCTGGGATCGGCACTGGCGCGGTCTGAGAGAGGACTCCGCTCTCTTTGGTTCCCTTGCCTCGAAGGTGCGCAAGCTCGTCCTGCGTCCGGCGG
>Ga0209382_10012445_pt1 | contig 10512 bp, 7 predicted proteins | sample SoiMetdeltSBSDD5_FD_187599 | JGI IMG/M metagenome (GOLD analysis project Ga0209382, IMG submission 187599) | Bulk soil microbial communities from a Populus tree surrounding site in Tennessee, USA - Soil MetaG P. deltoides SBSDD5 (SPAdes) (version 2) | ecosystem: Environmental > Terrestrial >...
TGATCGCCGACGAGGTGCAGCAGGAGGGCACCGTCGATCACACGCCGGTCTACGTGCGCGAGATCGTCAAGCGCTCCCTCGAGCTATCGGCCAGCGCCATCATCCTGGTCCACAACCACCCCTCGGGTGACCCGACCCCGTCGCGCGCCGATATCGACATGACCAAGCATATCATGGATGCCGCCAAGCCGCTGGGCGTCGCCATCCACGATCACATCATCGTCGGCAAGCAGGGCCACGCCAGCTTCAAGAGCCTCAAGCTGATTTGACCGTGCACCGGGCCGCACTGCAGCAAAGTCGCGTCGCGGCCCAGCATGGACAACATAGGCCAACGGCCGATATTCCCTGCAACCTGACGCACAGGAGACCGGGGCTGATGCTGCCACTCGTCGGCTCCCCCGCGGTGCACGAGAGTCTTTTGAAGCTGCGCAACCGGTCAGTGGCCAAGCAGAATAGTGCTCATGAAGGAAACGGCGAGGAACGAAACTCACGGCGACGCGCTGTCAGTTTAGTTGCGCAACAACCACATTCTACAGATGAGATTGGGCCAGGCCCAAAGGACTCTTGTCTGTCTAACGATGCACGTTGTTGTGGAGATGCGTGCGGGCGTCTGATGATTCGGAGACTAGCGATGCGCAATCGCGCACAAGGCGTCCTGGCATTCGCGACTATATTGGCCACTTGCATTGCGGGTATTCTGCATCTGTCGTGGTGGGCGGCACTTGCCGCTGCCTGCGTGCTCTCTCTAGTCTCGATGTCAAATCATCCTATCGCATACCGCGCGCTCAGCGGCAGTGCGAGTTCGCCGGCCGTGCTCCTCTTTTCTTCAGTCTTCAACGCCACGATCACATCGGCCGCAGCTCTTGCCGCAGGCCACATTATCGGTTGGGTGTGGGGCATCTAGGCGTCCTGACCAACAGTGCCGTTGCCATCCGACCCGTCATCGCCAAGCATCGCATCGACGCGCTCTTTGACACTCAAGAGAAGCGCACCAAACAGAAACAACCATGGCGCAATGGACTTCCTCCGACTCCGCATCGGCCCCCCTCCGTGCGCGACCCATGGTCAACGATGCATCGGCGGGCATTAGTTGTCGAGTCGATCACGTAACCGGACTGACCAGTACTCGCGTTCCGCATTGCGCGCGACTTCGGCTCCGGGTCAAGCTCAACAGTGTCACTAGCAGCCGTTCGGGCAGCAAGGCTTTGGCGCAAGGCCAAGGTATTGCGTAAGCACGGAGACGGAGACAACGTACCATTTTCTAGGCGCAGCAAGCTCCGTGAGCGGAGCCGTGGACTTACCTCGATCAGCTTATCAGCTTGAGTGAGGAGTGTCGGCCGCGACACGTCGCAGTCGTTGGATATTCCTACTGTCGGAAAATTTCGGAGCGCCAATCTGGCATATTCGGCTTCTTGACCGCGGGCGCCTTCCTTGCCGTGGACGGGGCGCGCTTGCCATCTTCCGGTGCCGGCGGCGCCGAGCGCAGCCCGCGATGTTGACCACTGCCCTCTCCCACCACCACAAACGGCGCCCAGGTGGCCGGGTGGGCATTGCGGTGGCCGCCGCTCATCAGGGCGAGCATGGCTCGGCGAACCGCCTCGGCTCGGCCATCGGAGGGATGGAGCTTGGCTTGCGCAAAGGTTCCGGCCACGAGCTTCACAGCCGCCTCGCTGTCGACATACCAGTGCGAAACGAGAAGCGAGCGAGCGCCGGCGTAGAAGAATGCGCGGGCGAGACCCGAAAGCGGTTGTGCGCCAGCTTTGACCCCTCCGGCCGTATTGCAGGCAGACAGCACGACCCACTCCGCATTGAGTTTCAGATGTGCCACCTCGCTCGCCGTCAGGAGCCCGTCATCAGCCTCGGTCGCCTGGTCGGGAGGCGTGAGCAGCAACGCCGGCTCGGCACCGAACCCGAAACTTTCAGTCTCGCCCGCCACAAGCCCGTGGGTTGCAAAATGAAGGATTCGGTAGGTCGCGAGCTCGCCGCGTTCGCTGAGCCTCTTGACCGCCGTCTCCGTAGCTCTCGATCCCAGGAGGACCTCGCTTTCCCGAGCACCCAGATCACGTGCCACGGCACAGAGCTCCGCAGCCGTCTCCGGCAGCGGGCCTTGGCGTCGGAGAGCCTCGGCATGGCCGAGCGTTCCCCGGAAGAGCTTCACAAAGCTTTCCGGTACGGCGGCAACGCGCGGCTGCGAGCGCGGCCGGTCCCTGGGACAAGTCTGTGCTGCCCAGGCGCTGCGGTCTCGGCCATCGGCACCCGAGAGCAGCGGATTGCCGAAGCCGATGAACGGGCTCGGCGCCGCAGCTGGCTGGGTGACACCGCGCAGGGATGCCAGGCTGACGACCGAAGGTAGGACCGCGCTGGCGTGGCTCTTGGCTAGCCAAGCAACATCGGCATATCGACTGACATCCGCTGGAAGGCGACTAGCGGGAGCCTCCGTAACCAGCACCGAGAAGGGCACGGCGGTAAGCGGCCCGGAAGGCACGATCAGCAACCGCTTGTCTTTGATGGCGTCATGGAAGGGCGCAAGCAACGCCGCGTAGAGTCCGTGGGCGCGCACGAGATCGAAGGGGAGAGGCTGGTCCCCTTGATGCGAAAGGCCCAGTAGAGATTCGCAGCTCGAGCTCCCAGCATGCGCCCACGCCGATGCGTCGAGGCCGCACCGGAGCGCCGCCACCTCGCGACCGAGCTCGTCCTCGCCAAGCGGCACGAGCTCCCAACGCGCACCCCCCTTGGTGATCACCCATACGAGGCTCTGATTGAGCCGGCTGGCAATGAAAACTAGCGCCTCTCGAGATGCGAGTAGCTCCTGAACGCGCGCGATCGACAGCGGCTGCGGACTCGCTAGGCTGGTGTACTCGGGGAACTCCTCGGCCAATCGGCCGTCGAGGGTGTCGAGGCGACCGGCAATGGCGGCGAGGCGACTGCGCAGGGCCTGCTCTTTTTCAGGGTTGCGCCGTGTCGGCAAGGCGGAAAACTCGGCCGTGAGACGTGCATCCTGTGCCCGCCACTCGTTGCTCAGGTCCTGGCGTTCCCGCACAAGGTTGGCGAGTGCACTGGTGCCGGAAGAGAAGCGCGCGGCCATCTGGCCAAGTGCGACAGCGGCCTGTGAGTTTTGCGCTCGCTGGGCTATTTGAAACGCCTCGTCGCGCAAGGCATCGGCGGCTGGCGGATCGGTTGCGGCAAGCCGAAACGCTGTAGCCGCCTGAATGAGAAACATTTCGGCGTGGGGAATGACCTGCGCCTGCGAGCCATGCTGTGCACTGCCGCTGCCGGTGGCCCATTGATCCACGGCAATGCGAACGGTCGAAGCCTGCTTCATGGCCGAATAAGCCTCGGCCCAATTCTTTCTCTTGAAATGCACCAATCCGAGGCCAGCGATGTTGTCGGTATAGGCAATCCCCTCCCGTCCCGCCCGCTCGCTGATCGGCAGGGCTCGCTCGAAGAACCGCTCGGCTTCCTCCGTCTGATCCTGGTCGAGAAGATGAAAGGCTAGGGTCGTCATCAAATTGCCGGTCAGGCTGTGATCGGCACCGAACGCTCGCTCGCTCGTGGTCAATGCAGCCTCCAGGAACGGGCGTGCGTCCTGACGGCGACCCTGCGACTGATAGAGGAAGGCCAGGCTCTGCAGGATTTGGATCCTTTGTGTGTCGGCGAGCTCCGGAGCGAGCCCGTGTGACTTGTCGACGTTGGCCAGCGCCCGCTTCAGCAGACCTTCCGCATCGGCGTTTCGCCGTTGCGCCCGGTGGAGCTCGGCAATCTCGGTAAGGTGCACGACAAGAAGGGGATGGTCGGCGCCAAGTGTCTTCTCCGCAATGCTCAATCCCCGTTGCAGGAGAGGTAGGGCTTCCTCGAGGCGATCCTGCAGCCGATAGAGGTGGCCGAGCCCCCGTAGCGACTCTGCGACATTGGGATGCTCGTTGCCGTATGCCCGCTCATTGATGGCGAGTGCGCGCTTGCGCGGCGCCTCGGCGTCCGCGAAGCGCCGAAGCAGGCCGTACATCGCGGCGAGGCTCTCGAGGCCGGTTGCGACATTCGGGTGCTCCGGGCCCAGCAGCTTCTCGGTCATGGCAACCGCCCGCTCGGTGAGTGGCACCGCATCCTTGTAGCGGTCCGAGCGTTGGTAGAGCCCGCTCAACTGCACCAAGGCGAAGAGGTGAGCATACTGTGCCTCGAGTGTCGCTCGATCCGAGTGGGTGACGTTGTCGTGGAGCGAAAGGGCATTCTGCAAGGTGCGTTCCGCCTCCACACTGCGACCCTGCTTGAGCTCGATTTGCGCCAATGTGCCGAGAGCTTGCACGATCTCCACGGGACTCCCGCTCGATTTCTCGTAGAGAGCCAGCGCGCGGCGGATGTGGGTCTCCGCCTCGCCGTAGCGTTGCGCTGCGGATTGGACTTCTGCGAGACTTCGCAAGGCATTGGCGAGGGCCGGATGCTCCGGCCCCACAGCACGTTCGCGCTCGGCGAGCACGCGCTTCAGCAATGGTTCGGCCAACTGCGGACGCCGAGTAAAGTTGTAAAGCGTGGCGAGTGTATCCAGCACCGTGAGCACGCTCTCGTGGCCGGTGCCCAACGCCCGTTCGCGGATGGCGAGCACCTGGAGATAAATCGGCTCGGCCTCGGTATGTCGAGACTGAAAGAAGTACGTCGTCGCCAGCTGGTGGAGCGCCTCGGCATATTCGAGACTGCTCTCGGCGTGGCGACTCTTGACAAGGGCCACCAGGCGCTCGGCCAGCGGCAAAGCATCCGCAAATTTTCCGGCATTTTGCAATTGGGTGATCTGTCGGGCTAGGTCGGCGGGATCGTCCGATTGCTGTGCCCTTGGCCCGGCACTGCTTCCCAGCCACATGGCAATCACGCATAAGCCAGCAACCGCTGCGTTGCGCCAGATCCGTACCCGCACAGCCACTCTCCATCTGGCAAGCGGAAGCAAGAGCATCGTGCAGGCGGCAAATGACCAGAGCAAGGCGCGGTATTGTAAGCTCGAGGCTGCCAACTGGCCGGGACAAGTGTTCCAGGCCCGTAGCGCACCATACCCGAGCGACTGGACGCGGCAGATGCCGAAACGGGTGGGATGCGAATGACTGCTGGTGGCTCAAACTTCACCGTGTCACACGCAGATGCTCGGCGGCAAGGCACTGAAAGCGGACGGCGCTGCCCCTGACCCAAGGCCGTGAGCATTTGCGTAGACGGTTGCTGCCCGGAGGTTCTAGATCTGATCTCCGGCTGATTCCGCAGTGGACGAGGGGCACAAGTGCGCGGGCCTGTGGCCCGATGATGCCTTGACCTGGGCGTTGCGCCGGCTTTATAGGCTCCCCATATCAGTTCAGGCTTCGTTCCCACCATCCGGCACGGCTCGTCTGTCATGACCAACAAGCATGCCAAAATCGTCATCCTGGGCTCGGGGCCGGCCGGCTACACGGCGGCCATCTATGCAGCGCGTGCAATGCTCGCGCCCGTGGTCATCCAGGGCAGCCAGCCCGGCGGGCAGATGACCATTACCACCGATGTGGAGAACTACCCGGGCTTCGCCGACGTCGTGCAGGGCCCGTGGCTGATGGAGCAGATGCAGGCCCAGGCCGAGCATGTCGGCACCGAGATGGTCATGGACCACATCTCCAAGGTCGATCTCGATCGCCGTCCGATCCGGCTCGAGGGCGACTCGGGCGACACCTACACGTGCGATGCGCTGATCATCGCTACCGGCGCGCAGGCGCGCTGGCTCGGGCTTTCCTCCGAGGAGAAATTCAAGGGCCATGGCGTGTCGGCCTGCGCCACCTGCGACGGCTTCTTCTTCAAGGGCAAGGAGGTGGCGGTCATCGGCGGCGGCAACACCGCCGTCGAGGAGGCCCTGTTCCTCACCAACTTTGCCAGCAAGGTGACGATCGTGCACCGTCGCGAGAGCTTCCGCGCCGAGAAGATCTTGCAGGAGCGCCTCTTCAAGAACCCCAAGATCGAGGTGGTTTGGAACTCCGTGCTGGACGAGGTGCTGGGAACCGACAGTCCCAAGACCGTGACCGGGGTGCGACTGAAGAACGTCAAGACCGGCAAGGTCTCGACCCTGAAGGGCGATGGCGTGTTCGTGGCCATCGGCCACGTGCCGGCCACCGAGCTGTTCAAGGGCAAGCTGGAGATGAATGCCTCGGGCTACCTGATCACCGCGCCGGATTCGACGCGCACGTCCGTACCCGGCGTGTTCGCTGCCGGCGATGTCAAGGATGAAATCTTCCGCCAGGCCGTGACAGCCGCGGGCATGGGTTGTATGGCCGCGCTTGAGGCCGAGCGCTATTTGGCTAAGCTGGAGACCGTGGCCAAGGCTGCCGAATAAAACGAAGCATCCGTCACTCAGAAATCCGAAAAACCGCGCCCATGGACTGGGACAAGCTCCGCATCTTTCATGCCGCCGCCGAGGCTGGCAGCTTCACCCACGCCGGCGAAGCGCTGCGCATGAGCCAGTCGGCCGTGAGTCGACAGGTGTCGGCCCTGGAGAAGGAGCTGAAGGTCTCGCTGTTCCACCGGCATGCGCGCGGGCTGGTATTGACCGAGCAGGGCGAGATGCTGTTCGGCACGGCGAGCGAGATCATGGGCAAGCTCTCGACCGCCGAGACACTGCTGACCGACACGACCACCAAGCCAACCGGAGACCTGAAGATCACGGCGCCGATCGGGCTCGGCACCGTGTGGGTCACGCAGCGCCTGCGCGAGTTTCTCGAGCTCTATCCCGACATTCGCGTCGAGCTGGTGCTCAACGACGATCAGATCCCCATTGCCATGCGCGCGGCCGACGTCGCCATCTGGACCAGCGAGCCGCAGCAGACCGATCTCATCCGCCGCCCCCTCTTCCAGATGAGAATCCACGCCTACGCGTCCCCGCAGTATATCCGCCGTCACGGCGCGCCGCAGACGCTGGCCTCGCTCGACGAGCACGCCATCATCTCCTACAGCGGCACGCCTGCCTCGCACTTGCGCGCCATCCGCTGGCTGGAGATCGCCGGGCTGGACGGCAAGGAGCCGCGCAAGCCGGCATTTGCCGCCAACAGCGTCATCGCCATGAAGTACGCGATCCGCTCGGGGATCGGCATCGGCCTCATTCCCGATTATTTGACCGGCGAGGAGACCGACCTGGTCCCGGTCCTGCAGGAGGCCGAACTGCCCACTGTGCCGGTCTACTTCGTCTATCCGGAAGAGCTGAAGACCGCCAAGAAAGTGCAGGTGTTCCGCGATTTCCTGGTGACCAAGGCGCGTCAGTGGAAGTTCTGAGAGGGGTGTCGTCCGAGCCATGCAGGAGCGCATGGCAAGCATGCTCACTCCCCTATTTCCAACGCCCGGTCGCCTCGCCTAGATGCAACCAGCTGTGACGGACAGCTATTGAAGGCTGCTACCCTCCCTTCGAAGCCTTCAGCCGCCCTCCAGGGCGGTCGCAATACCTAACGGCCGGGCCTAGCGCCCGGCCTTCTTTTTGTGTGCCCGGCGTTTGCGGGTCCGGCGGCGGCGCGCTATCACAGGCGCCGATAGCTCGGAGGACCAGCCCGCAATGGCCAAGACGACGCCCAAGACGGCACCCAAGACGCTCTACGACAAGATTTTCGACGACCACGTCGTCTCGCGGCAGCCGGACGGCACGTGCATTCTCTACGTCGACCGCCATCTGGTGCACGAGGTGACGAGCCCGCAGGCGTTCGAGGGCCTCAGGATGGCGAAGCGGAAAGTGCGGGCGCCGGACAAGACGCTGGCCGTGGTCGACCACAACATCGCCACCTCCCCCGATCGCCACCTGGGCATCAAGGACGAGGAAAGCCGCATCCAGGTCGAGACCATGGCCCGCAACGCCAAGGACTTCGGCATCGAATACTTCGACGAGCGCGACGTGCGCCAGGGCATCGTGCACGTGATCGGGCCGGAGCAGGGCTTCACCTTGCCGGGCACCACCATCGTCTGCGGCGACAGCCACACCTCCACGCATGGCGCCTTCGGGGCGCTGGCCATGGGCATCGGCACCAGCGAGGTGGAGCATGTGCTCGCCACCCAGACGCTGACGCAGAGGAAAGCCAAGAACATGCGCGTCACCGTCGACGGCAAGCTGCCCGACGGCGTGACGGCCAAGGACATCATCCTCTCCATCATCGGCGAGATCGGCACCGCCGGCGGCACCGGCCATGTCATCGAGTACTCCGGCGCGGCCATCCGCGCCCTCTCCATGGAGGGCCGCATGACCGTATGCAACATGTCGATCGAGGCCGGCGCGCGCGCCGGCATGGTGGCGCCGGACGCGACGACGTTCGCCTACCTCGAAGGTCGGCCGAAATCGCCCAAGGGTGCGGCCTGGGAGCAGGCGATGAAGTACTGGAAGAAGCTGAAATCGGACAAGGCCGCCCATTTCGACCGCGAGGTGAAGCTCGACGCGGCCAGGCTGCCGCCGATCGTGACCTGGGGCACCAGTCCCGAGGACGTGGTGTCGATCGAGGGCGCGGTGCCGGACCCCGCGAAGGTGCCCGATGAGGGCAAGCGGGAGTCCATGAAGCGGGCGCTTGCCTACATGGGGCTCAGCCCCGGCACGCGCATGACCGACATCAGGCTCGACCGCGTGTTCATCGGCTCGTGCACCAACGGCCGCATCGAGGACCTGCGCGAGGTGGCGCGCGTCGCCCAGGGCAAGAAGGTCGCCTCCAGCGTCTACGCCATGATCGTGCCGGGCTCCGGCCTGGTGAAGGAGCAGGCCGAGGCCGAGGGCCTCGACAAGGTCCTCAAGGAGGCCGGCTTCGACTGGCGCGAGGCCGGCTGCTCCATGTGCCTCGGCATGAACCCGGACCAGCTGAAGCCCCGTGAGCGCTGCGCCTCCACCAGCAACCGCAACTTCGAGGGCCGCCAGGGTCGCTTCGGCCGCACGCACCTCGTCTCCCCCGCCATGGCGGCGGCGGCGGCGATTGCGGGGCATTTCGTGGATGTGCGGAAGCTCGGGTGACGTCATCCCGGGGCTTGTCCCCGGGATCCACAGTGCCCCTTGCTCCGGAGTTCGCGGATGGCTGGATCCCGGCGACACCGGCCTTCGCCGGTGCAGGCAAGCGCCGGGATGACAGCAAGGCTACGCGCCTTCCGGCTTGTCGTCGCGGAAGTAGGGCTCCACGGTGCCCGGCAGCTTGATGGTCAGGGGGCGGCCCTTGCGGTCGCGGGTGTTGCCGACGGCGAGCCTCACCCAGCCCTCGCTGACGCAGTATTCCTCGACGTTGGTCCGCTCCACGCCCTTGAAGCGCACGCCGACGCCGCGCTCCAGCAGAGCAGCGTCGTAGTGCGGGCTCGTCGGGTCGGCGGACAGCCGGTCGGGAAGCGCGTCGTCGCTCATGGCTCAGCCTCAGGTGGGGCACGGCAGAAGTCTTGACCACCGACATCGGCAATAACGCGCCCCACATTGCACCGCAAACGATTTCACCGGCGCGAGGCCTTGCGCCTGCGGAGCGCAGTGCCGGCGGTGCATGCCGCCTATCGCAGGCGCAAGAGCACCACCCCGGCCAGGACGAGCAGCGCAGCGGCGATGCGGGCCGGGAGCACGGGCTCGCGCAGGAGAGCCATGCTGAACAGCGCGGCAAACAGCACGCTCGTCTCGCGCAAGGCTGCCACGAGCGCGATGGGCGCCACCGTCATCGCCCAGATGGCGATGCCATAGGCCGCCGTCGACAGCACCGCGCCACCGAGCGTGGGTCGCCAGTTGGCGACGAAGTCGCCGGCAAGTCGGGTGCCGAGGCGGACGATGCCGTAGAGCGCCATGGCCGCCCCGCTCAGCACGAACAGCCACGCGGTATATTGCAGGGCCGAGCCTGAGAGGCGCGCGCCGAGGCCGTCGACCAGCGTGTAGGCGGTGATGGTGAGCGAGGTCAACAGCGCAAAGCCGACCGAGCGTACATCGAAGCGCTCGCGTACCCGCCCACCGCGGAGCGCCAGCAGCAGAATGCCGGCGGCCAGCACGACGATGCCGGCCCAGGCATAGAGTTCGAGGGTCTCGCCGAGCCAGAGCGTGGCGAGGCCCGCCGTCATCAGCGGAGCGCTGCCGCGCGCGATCGGATAGACTTGGCCCAAATCACCGAGCTTGTAGGCCTGGGCTAGCGACAGATAGTAGAGGATGTGGATCGCCACCGATGCCAGGACATAGGGCCAGGCGGCGGCATTGGGCAGACCGACGAGGACCGCAACCGGCACGGCCACGAGGCCAGAGACGGCGGCTACCAAGGAGGTGGCCACGATCGGCTCGACATTGAGCTTCAGGAGCGCGTTCCAGCCGGCGTGGAACGCAGCCGCCGTCAGCACGGCAAGGAAGACGAAGAGGTCCATGCGGAAGCCACGCGCAGCAGTCTCGATCGTCGGCACCAATCCACAGCTAGTCCGGCGGCGCAACGAATCCGCCACACGCCTATGCCGTCGGACATCTGCTCACCCGCCGTGATTAAGTCGCAATCGCGGGCTCTTCCTGACTCTCCGGGGCAACGCGGCAACGTCCCAGCAGGCCTGGTCTCACCGATT
>Ga0209382_10012446_pt1 | contig 10512 bp, 10 predicted proteins | sample SoiMetdeltSBSDD5_FD_187599 | JGI IMG/M metagenome (GOLD analysis project Ga0209382, IMG submission 187599) | Bulk soil microbial communities from a Populus tree surrounding site in Tennessee, USA - Soil MetaG P. deltoides SBSDD5 (SPAdes) (version 2) | ecosystem: Environmental > Terrestrial >...
GCCTCCACGCAGTAGCCGCAGAAGACGCACTTGCCGAGGTCGATGTCGAACCGCCGCGGGACTTTCTCGATCTCGGGGTTCGGATGCTCGTCCGCGACAATATAGATGCAGTGAGCCGGACAGACGGTCTCGCACATCATGCACGCCACGCACCGGGGCGAGCCGTCCTCGCGCCGCACCAGGCGGTGCAGCGAGCGCAGGCGCGGCGAGTACGGCCGCCGCTGCTCCGGGTACTGGATCGTGACCGCGCCGCTCTCGCCCTTGCGGCCGAACGCGCGGGCCGTGTGGCGCGCCATGTTGCGGAAGAAATGCGCGGCGGTCAGGCCGAGCCCGGTCAGCACCTCGACCAGGTAGAACCGCTGACGCAGGTTCATCGGGCTCATCGCGTGCCCCAGGCTGCCAGCGCCAGGCCGGTCAGCACGATGTTGGCGATCGCCAGCGGAAAGAGGCCGAGCCACCCGAGCCGCATCGCCTGATCGTAGCGGAACCGCGGCAGGGTCCAGCGGATCAGCATCAGCACGAAGATCACGGCGCCGACCTTACCCACGAACGCTCCCACCTGCAGCAGGGTGACCAGGAGCGGCGGCAGCGAGATCCCGGCGCCCCACGGAAAGCGGAAGCCCTCGGCGAACAGGTACGGGATCTGCCAGCCGCCCAGGAACAGCGAGGTGCTGAGGCCCGCGAGGACGATCGTCTCGACCATATCGGTCATCAAGAACATGCCGAACTTCATCCCGCTGTACTCGACGAAGTAGCCGATGATCTCCGACTCGCCCTCCGGCGTGTCGAACGGGATCCGCTTCGTCGCGGCGATGCCGGCGGTCACGAACAGGATGAACGCGAGCGGCTGGGTGATGATGCCCCAGGCCGGGATCCAGCCCCACAGGAGGTGGCCCTGGCCGCGCACGATGTCCATCAAGTTCAGCGAGCCGTGGATCATGACGACGCCCATGATCGACGCGCCGATGGCGATCTCGGCCGAGATCATCAGCGCTGCGGCGCGCTGGCCGCCGAGCAGCGCGAAGTTGTTGGCCGACGACCAGCCCGCCATCATGACGCCGTACACGCCGAGCGAGAGCATCGCGAAGACGTAGAGCACGCCCACGTTCAACGTCACCGCCTGCAGCGGCACGACGCGGCCCGCCACCTGCAAGGTGTCGCCGAATGGGATCGAGGCGAACGCGACCAGCGCGAAGAAGACCGAGACGGCCGGCGCCAGCTCGAACAGGAGCCGATCGGCCCGCGCCGGGCGGAAGTCTTCCTTCGTCAGCATCTTCAAGGTGTCGGCCAGCGGGTGAAACAGGCCGAGCGCTGTGATGCCGAAGATCGAGGCGCGGTTGGCGCCGATACGATCCTGCATGATCGCCGACTGCTTGCGCTCGACCCAGCCCAAGAGCGCGGCCACGTTCAGGACGAACAGCATCACGAACGCGACGCGTCCGAACGCGATGGCCAGATCGATGAGCATGGCTACGAGGCGGCTCCGGACGGCCCGGCTCCGCGACGTCCCGACGCTTCCGCCGTGGCCAACATGTGTCCGGTGTCGCCGAGCAGCTGATAGCTGAGCCCGGCAAACGCCGGCACCGCTTCGACGAGCTGGCGGAACAGGTGCTCGGCGCGGGTCGCCTGCAGCGACTCGCCGAGCAGGGTCATGACCCGGCCGATGATGTCCCACTCGGGCAGCGCCTGGCCGAGCGGCTCGATCGCGGTCCGGAAGCGCTGGACGCGTCCCTCGAAGTTGGTATAGGTCCCCTCGCGCTCGGTCCACGCCGTAGCCGGAAGCACCCAGTGCGAATGGGCGCTCGTCCAGTTCACGTTCGAGCCGGTGAAGACCACCGTGTCGACGACCCGCAACGCCTCGAGCACGTCGCGCTCCGGCAACGCGCCCGCGAGCAGGTCGTGCCCGAACACCCACAAGAACTTGAGCCGCCGCTGGCCCGCGGCCTCGATGACGGTGCGCGCGTCGGCGCCGAACCCCAGAAGCTCGGCGCCGAGCGAGTTCGGATTCTTGTCGGCGCGGATCAGGAAGTCGTCCTCGTCGCCCGGAACGCGCGGCGACACCTGGCCCGCGACCTGAGTGACTCCACGCAGATCGAGCAGGCGGCGCAGCGCGAAGAGGTCTTCGTTGGCCATCTTCGGCGACGCGATGACGCCGATCTGCGCCGGCGGAAGCCGCCGCAACGCGCCGGCGACCGCGGCGATCCCCTGCTCCCACGTCGCGTCGGTACTCGTTCCGCCTTCCCGCTGCGCGGGAACGGCCAGCCGGTCCGGCGCGTCCACGAAGCCAAAGCCATAGCGCCCGGCGTCGCAGAGCCACCACGTGTTGACCTCGGCGTTGAAGCGCGGCTTGAGCCGGGCGACACGGCGCCCCTCGGCGTGATGCGGGCGGCGCCGGTTCACGTGGACGTCGATGTTGCAGCCGCGCGCGCAGCCCGGGCAGACCGACTTGGCGGTGTCGAGGTACCAGACCCGCACCTGGAACCGGAAGTCGCGATCGGTCAACGCCCCGACCGGGCAAATGTCGACGACGTTGGCGGAGTACTTGTTGTCGAGCTCCCGGCCCGGGAAGAGGCCGATTTCCGAGTGGTCGCCGCGCTCGAAGATGCCGAGCTCGCCCGTGTGCGTGATCTCGTCGCAGTAGCGCACGCACCGCGAGCAGAGGATGCACCGCTCGGCGTCGAGCATCACGTGAGGCCCGAGCGGCACCGCCTTGGGCTTGTGGACCTTCTCGTCCTTCATCCGCGGGTCGTAGAGCCCGTGCTTCATGTAGTAGATCTGAAGCCAGCACTCGCCGGCCTGATCGCACACCGGACAGTCGAGCGGATGGTTGATCAGGTGGAACTCCATGATCGACTTCCGCGTCTCGCGCACGCGGTCGGTCTCGGTGTTGACGACCATCCCCTCGGTGGCGACTGTGTTGCACCCGATGGTCGGGCGCGGCGTTTTCTCGATGTCGACCATGCAGAGACGGCACTGCCCCGCGATCGAGAGACTGGGGTGATAGCAGTAGTGCGGCACCTCGAAGCCCGCGATGCGCGCGGCCTCGATGAGGTTGGTCCCCGCCGGAACCTCGACCTCCTTGCCGTTGATCGTGAGCTTAGGCATGGGGGATCAGCGCCTCGAACTCGCCCCGGAACTTCTCGATGTAGGAGATGTACGGTCCGACCGCGCCGTCGTAGAAGGCGCAGATCGTCGTCCCCGCGCCCCGCTTGGCCACGTCGAGGATCGTGTCGAGATCGTCCTTGTGGCCGTGCCCGTCGACGATCCGGTGGACCATCTTGTAGATCCAGCCGGTCGACTCGCGGCACGGCGTGCACTGGCCGCACGACTCGTGCGCGTAGAACCGCGCGAGGACCATGAGGGCCTCGGGGATCGACACGCTCTCGTCCATCACCATGACACCGGCCGAGCCGATCATGGTGCCGGCGTTCTTGAGCCCGTCGACGTCCATCGTGACGTCGATCTCGTCGGCGGTCAGGATCGCGGCCGATCCGCCGCCCGGCACGACCGCCTTGAGCCGGCCGGTGCCGCTGACTCCGCCGGCCATCTCGATCAGCTGGCGCAAGGTGATCGACACCGACGCCTCGTACACCGCGGGCTTCTTCACCCGGCCGGACACCGAGTACATGCGCGTGCCGCCCTGCGTCTTGGTGCCCAGGCCGGCGAACCACTCGGCGCCGCGGGCCACGATCGGCGGCACGCAGCAGAGCGTCTCGACGTTGTTGACGATCGTCGGCTGGCCGAACGCGCCCTTGATGGCCGGAAACGGCGGCTTGATCTTGGGCCAGCCCTTCTTGCCCTCGAGCGACGAGAGCAGGCCGGTCTCCTCGCCGCAGATGTAGGCGCCGGCACCCCGGTGGATGACGATGTCGAGGCCCTGGCCCAAAAGACCGGCATCGTAGGCTTGCTTCACCGCCGCGCTGAAGCGGCGCCAGGGCTCCACGTATTCGCCCCGGATGTAGACGAAGCTCTTCGTGCAGCGGACGGCGCGCGCCGCGATCAGCATCCCCTCGATCAGCGCGTGCGGGTCGCGCTCGAGGAGATACCGGTCCTTGAAGGTTCCGGGCTCGCCCTCGTCCGCGTTGACGACCAGATAGACCGGGCCCGTGTGGTTTTTGGGAATGAACGACCACTTCGTCCCGGTCGGGAATCCGGCGCCGCCCAGGCCGCGGAGGTTGGCCTTCTTGACCTCCTCGGTGATCGCTGCCGGCTCCATCTGGCGGGCCTTGTCCCACGCGGCATAACCGCCGCCCGCTCGATAGGCGGCGAGCGTGTGCGAGTCCGGGTTCGAGAAATTCCGCATCAGGACGATCTCGGCCATCAGCGAAGCCCCTCGAGAAGGCGGTCCATCTTCTCCGCCGTGAGGTTCAGCTCGTAGCGGTCGTCCACCTGCGCCATCGGCGCGGCCTCGCAGGCACAGAGGCACTCGACCGTGAGGAACGTGACGCGACCGTCCTCGGTCGTCTCGCCGGGCTCGATCCCGAGCTTCTGCTTCAGGTGGGCGATGATCTTCGGCGCGCCGGCCATGTGGCAGGAGAGGTTGTGGCACACCGCGACGACGTGACGGCCCGGCCGCTCGCGGAAGTAGAGCGTGTAGAACGTGACGACCTCGTGCACGTGAGCCGGCGAGAGATCGAAGAGCGAGGCGACGTATTCTTCGGCCTCGAGCGAGATGTAGCCGAAGGTCTCCTGCGCCATGTGGAGCACGGGCAGGAGCGCCCCGCGCTTGTCGGGATAGAGCGCCTGCAGCCGGCGCACCTCGGCCAGCTGCGGCTCGCTGAATTTTGTTGTAGCGGGGTCCGTGAGGCCGGCTCGTACCGCGGGTGTCTCGCTCATCGATCGAGCTCCCCGCCGATCATGTTGACCGAGCCAAACGTCGGGATCAGGTCGGCCACCATCTCACCCACGATCATCCGGTGGAGCGCCGCCAGCGGCGGCAGGCACGGCGGGCGGCACCGGACCCGATAGGGCCGGTCGGAGCCATCCGAGACCACGTAGAACCCGAGCTCGCCGTTTGCGCCCTCGACCGGGAAGTAGGCTTCGCCCGCCGGTGGCCGGATGCCGTAGCCCTCCATGATCAACATGAAGTGGTTCATCAGGCCCTCGATCGAACCGTAGGCGTTCTCCTTCGGCGGGAGCACGACGCGCTTGTCGTCGACGTTGACCCGGCGGGCGGCGTCCCGTTGCTGGCCCTGCAGATTCGGCGACAGGGTGATCGGCAGCAGCAGCAGGCCCTCGGTCTTGCCCTGCTTGCCGCGATCGACGTACGAGGCGGGGTCGATCGGACGTCCCTCGAAGTCGACGTTGATCGGGCCGGTCGGAATCGACGCGAGCGCCTGCTCGGCGATCCGCATCGACTGCTCCATCTCGGCCATGCGCACCAGGTAGCGCGCGTAGTTGTCGCCGTCCTTCTGCGTCGGGACCTCGAACGTGAGCCGGTCGTAGACGTAGTAGGGCTGGGCGCGGCGCACGTCGTAACCGACGCCGGCCGCGCGCAGCAGAGGTCCGGTGATCGCGTAGCCGATCGTCTCCTCGCGCGACAGCACGCCGACCCCGACCATGCGGTCCATGAAGATGCGGTTGCCGGTCAGGAGGCGATGGACCTCGTCGAGCACCTCGCGCGTCTGCTTGAACGCGTGGAGCGTCTTCTCGGCGAACCCGTCGGGCAGGTCGGCCTTGACGCCGCCCACGCGGCCGTACGAGATCGTCAGCCGCGCGCCGGTCACGTCCTCGACCAGCTCCCAGAGGAACTCGCGCGCCTTGATCATGTAGAGGAAGACGGTGAAGGCGCCGAGCTCCATGGAGGAGGCGCCGACGCAGGTCAGGTGGTCGCAGATCCGCGAGATCTCCGACATGATCACGCGGATGTACTTGCATCGCTCGGTCACGTCGATGCCGAGCAGCTTCTCGACCGCCGAGGCGTAGCCGAAGTTGTTGATCAGCGGCGACACGTAGTTGAGCCGGTCAGTGTACGGGATCGCGTTGTTCCAGCCGCCCTGCTCGCAGTCCTTCTCGAACGCGCGGTGCAAGTAGCCGATCTCGACGTCGGCGTTCACGATCGTCTCGCCGTCGAGCTCGGTGACGATGCGGATGATCCCATGCATCGCGGGATGGGCCGGGCCGACGCCGATGTGCACATTCTGAGGGCCGCCGCCGGTGCCGCTTCCCTCCCCGAGCATGAACTCGCGCCGCGTCGTCTTCGCCATGGTCTAGCTCGCCGGCCCGATCAGGGGCTGTCGCCGGTTGATCGGATAGTCCTTGCGCAGCGGATGGCCGACGAACTCCTCGTAGAGCAGGAGCCGGCGCAGATCGGGATGGCCTTCGAAGCGCACGCCGAACATGTCCCACACCTCGCGCTCGAGCCAGTTCGCGATGGGCCAGAGGGAGAGCGCGCTCGGGACACGGGCATCGTCCTCGTCCACCCGCACTTTGAGACGCAGCCGATGGTTCCGGGCGATCGAGTAGAGGTGATAGACGACCTCGAAGCGGGGTCCGTCTTCGCGGCCGGGAAACTTCTGATAGTCGACGGCCGTGAGGTCCATCAGGACATCGAACGCCAGCGCCGCCTCGTCCCGGCAGTGAGCCAGGACGCCGAGCAGCGCGTCGCGCGCTACGATCGCCGTCAGGTCGCCTCGATGGTCTTCCGTCTCGACGATGGCGTCGCCGAACCGCCGCCGGAGCTCGTCGAGAATGGGCACGCGCTCAGTACCTCTGCGCCTGGGCGACGATCTTGTCCTGCAGCTTCATGAGCCCGTCGATCACCGACTCGGGACGAGGCGGGCAGCCCGGGATGTAGATGTCGACCGGAATGATCGTGTCGATCCCTTGCACGGTGGCGTAGTTGTCGTAGAAGCCGCCGGTGCACGTGCACACGCCGAACGCGACGACCCACTTGGGCTCGGTCATCTGGTCGTAGATGCGCTTGAGGACAGGCGCCATCTTGTGGCTGATCGTGCCGACGACGAAGAGCACGTCGGCCTGCCTCGGCGAGAAGCGCGGAAGCCCCGCGCCGAACCGATCGATGTCGTAGTGCGAGCACGCTGTGGCCATGTATTCCATGCCGCAGCACGCGGTCACGAACGGGTACTGGAAGATGGAGTACTTCCGCGCCCAGCCGATGGCCTCGTCGAGCTTGCTCGTGAAGAAGCTGCCTACTCCCATTCGAGGCCCCCTTTGCGCCAGATGTACGCGAACCCGAGCATGAGGATGCCCAGGAACACGAGCATCTCGACGAAACCGAACCAGCCGAGCTGCCGGTACAACATGGCCCACGGCCAGATGAACAGGAGCTCGATGTCGATCAGGATGAAGAAGATCGCGACCGTCGAGAACTTGATCGCGAACTTGCCCTCGGCGAGCTCGATCACGTCCTTGCCGCACTCGAACGGCTCGGACTTCACCGGCGTGAGCCGCCGCGGCGCGAGCAGGCTCGGCAGCATGATGAGCGCGCCCGCGACGAGCGCTGAGATCGCGAAGACCATGAGGATCGGCGCGTAAGTCATTGTAGCGGGGTCCTCGAGGCCGGCTTGGACCGAGGGTGGCCTGAGATAGGCGCGACCCGGCTCCGTCTCGCCCGTTCAACCCGCCCCGTCACGTCAAACACTTTTCGCCCCGGCATCGGCTTGGCGTTTCGCGTGATAGGAGCTGCGCACGAGCGGACCGGACTCGACGTGGCTGAAGCCGAGCTCGCGGCCGATGGCGCCGAGCTCGGTGAACTCGTCCGGGTGATAGTACTTCTCGACCGGCAGATGCTGTGCCGACGGCCGGAGATACTGGCCGAGGGTCAGGATCGCGACGTCGACATCGGCCGCGCGCAGGTCGCGCATCGTGGCGACGAGCTCGTCCTTCGTCTCGCCGAGCCCCAGGATGATCCCCGACTTCCGCGTCAGCGCGGGCGCCACGGCACGCGCGTGGCGGAAGAGCCCGAGCGTGCGCTCGTAGCGGCCGCCGTGGCGGGCGACCTTGTAGAGGCGCGGCACCGTCTCGGTGTTGTGGTTCAGGATGTCCGGCGCCGCCGCGATGACGGTCTCGAGCGACGTCGGGCTGCCCTGGAAGTCGGGGATGAGGACCTCGACCCGGCAGCGCGGGGCGTGATGCCGCACGGCGCGGACCGTCGCCGCCCAGTGGGCGGCACCGCCGTCGGCCAGGTCGTCGCGGTTGACCGAGGTGATCACCACGTGCTCGAGACCGAGATCGGCGGCGGCGCGGCCGATGCGCTCGGGCTCCTCGCGATCCTCCCAGACGGGCCTGCCGTGCGCCACCGCACAGTACCCGCAGTTCCGGGTGCACACGTCGCCCAGGATCATGAAGGTCGCCGTCGCCTCTTCCCAGCACTCACCGATGTTCGGGCAGTGGGCTTCCTCGCAGACCGTGTGGAGGTTCCACTCGCGCAGACGGCCCTTCAGCCGGAGGTAGTTCGGCCCGCCGGGCGCCCGCACCTTGAGCCACGCCGGCTTTCGACCCAGGAGCGGATGACTGTCGGGCTGGATCACCGGAAGTGATTGCGCCATGAGCAGCCGTTCAGTTCGTTCCAACCGGGTCATTATGCCATACGGCGGCGGGTCGGCGGACCACCACGCCGGGCGGCACCGCGCTGGTTTCGGGCCGCTCGGCGTTCAGTGTTCGAGAGCGCGTTCAGGATCGGAGAGCCGAGACTCACGGAGAGAGAAGGTTTGGTGCCGAAGGGGGGACTCGAACCCCCACGGGTTGCCCCACACGCCCCTCAAACGTGCGCGTCTGCCAGTTCCGCCACTTCGGCGAGTGCGAGGCGAAAGTATAGCGCTATCGCGCGCGACTGACAATTCGGCCGATGCTCTGGCGTAGCCGCGGATCGAGCGCGTCGCGTATCCCCTCGCCCAGCAGGTTGTATGACAGCACGGTGACGAGGATCGCGAGGCCCGGATAGGCCGAAAGCCACCAGCCGATCTCGATCGCGTCCTTGCCCTCGTTCAGGATGTTGCCCCACGTCGCGTGTGGCGGCTGGACGCCGAGCCCGAGGAACGAGAGGCCCGACTCGGTGAGGATGGCCGCCGGAATGCCGAGCGTCATCGCCACGAGCACCGGCCCGACCGCGTTGGGCAGGATGTGGCGCCAGATGGTCCGGTACGAGCTCGCCCCGATGGATTGCGACCACAGGACGAACTCCCGTTCTTTCAGCGAAAGAAATTCGGCGCGGACGAGCCGGGCGACGCTCATCCAGCCGGTGAGGCCGATCACGGCCATGATGGTCCAGATCGAGGGCCGTATGAACGCGAGGACCGCCAGCAGCAGGAACAGGCGCGGGAAGACAAGCATGAGGTCGACGAGCCGCATCACCATCGCGTCGATGGTGCCGCCGTGATAGCCGGCCAGTGCCCCCAGCACGATGCCGATCAGGGTCGCGATGCCGACCGACACGAAGCCGACCGCGAGCGAGACGCGCGCGCCGTAGAGCATGCGCGAGAGTACGTCACGGCCGATCTGGTCGGTGCCGAGCGGGTGCAGCTTCGACGGACCGTCGAGGATCTTTCGCACGTCCGGGCGATTGGGATCCCACGGCGCGATGCCGGGCGCCAGCAGCGCGAGCAGCACCAGGATGACGACCACGATCCCGCCGATCAGCGCGAGCCGGTTTCGACGAAACGCCCGCCAGAATCCCCTCACGCGCTCACCGGCGGCCCCGGCGCGCGGCGACGCGGATGCGCGGATCGACCAGGCTGTACGTGAGATCGGCGATCAGGTTCGCGACCAGGGTGAGCGTGGCGACGATGACGAGGTTGCCCATGATCACGGGATAGTCGCGCTCGAAGACCGCCTGCACCATGAGCTGTCCCATGCCCGGAATGGCGAAGATCGACTCCACGATGACGCTGCCTCCGATGAGGCCGGGCAGCGAGAGCCCGAGCACGGTCACGATCGGCAAGAGCGCGTTGCGCAGCGCATGCTTGCCGATCACCACGCGCTCGGGCAGCCCCTTGGCCCGCGCCGACTGGATATAGTCCTGCCGCACCACCTCGAGCATCGACTGGCGCATGTAGCGTGAGAAACCCGCGAGCCCGCCGAAGGTCGCGACCAGGATCGGGAGGACGAGGTGGGCCAGGAAGTCCCACTGCTGCTTCCAGAACGCCAGGTATTCCCACGTCGGCGACCGCAGGCCCGAGATCGGCAGCCATCCAAGCTGGACGCCGAACACGATCATCAGCATGAGCGCCAGCCAGAAGTCGGGCGTGGCGAAGCCGACGAACACGAAGACCGTCGTGATCTTGTCGAAGGTGGAGTACTGGCGCGTCGCCGACAAGACGCCGATCGGGATCGCCAAGGTGACGATGATCAAGAGCTCGACGATGTTGAGCAGCAAGGTGATGGGCAGCCGCTCACCGATCTTCTGGAGCACCGGGCGGGCGTCCGGCGAAAACGAGCGGCCGAAGTCGAGGCGCGCTAGCCGCGTGACCCAGTTCCAGTACTGCACGTGCAGCGGCTTGTCGAGCCCGTAGATCTCCCGCAGCCGCTCGCGCAGCTTGGCGTCGGACTGGG
>Ga0209382_10012448_pt1 | contig 10512 bp, 9 predicted proteins | sample SoiMetdeltSBSDD5_FD_187599 | JGI IMG/M metagenome (GOLD analysis project Ga0209382, IMG submission 187599) | Bulk soil microbial communities from a Populus tree surrounding site in Tennessee, USA - Soil MetaG P. deltoides SBSDD5 (SPAdes) (version 2) | ecosystem: Environmental > Terrestrial >...
GTATTATTGCGCTTTCAAGTAACAATGTTGTTCGTTATGCTTTACCAACAAAATCTTTTGAGTACTTTGCTTCCGGTTTACCCGTGGTGGCTTACGGGTCTTCAGATGAGTTAGAGATGATAATGAGGGAATCAGGAGCAGGTGTCTATGTGAGGGGCGATGATAAGAAAGATATAGCAGATGCTATAATTAATGTAATGAACGACAAAGTTGCGCTTGCCCGCTATTCAGTTAATGGTCGAAAGTTTGCAGAAAATAATACGTTCCATTCATTGATATCAGAAATTCAAACTTTGATAGAAGAAAAATGAAAAATTCCGATAAAAGAAAATATTGAGAGTACAAGACTTGAAAATTTGTATTGTTAGTTCCTGGTTACCCAGCAAGAGGCGTCCTAACTTTGCTCCTTTCGTATACAATTTTGCAGAAAGTCTGGCCAGGTTTGGTCTAGAAGTAGTAGTAGTAACTCCCTTAGAGGAGGGTGAAGAGTCCGTTAAATGCGAAGATTTGATGACAATCTATAGAGTCAATACAAGATCCGCCATTTTTTCGATATTCAGGTTAGTTCTTAAAGCCAAGCCGGATATCATACACGTTCAGGCACCCAATTTTTTTAGCTGTACTGCTATTCCCGTAGCAAAATTGACAAGGATACCTATTATCGGAACGGTACACAGAGCAGAAGTAGCACCGGTTTCTAATCCAATATCTATTATTAGAAAACATGTCCTTGCGCGATTTAACAGAATTGTGGCTGTATCAAATCATACGAAATCTCTTGCCATTAGCGCAGGAGTAGAGGAATCGAAAATCAGCGTAATCTACAATTCGTGTGATGAAAGGGTCTTCTTGCATGGTAAAGATAAAGTAATTGAAAGAAATAAACATAACTTTACAACCAATGATAATCTTATCCTGTTCGTGGGAAACCTAATAAAAAGGAAAGGCTTATCTTCGCTCATAGAATCACTTAATATTCTCCAAAGTAAGCTGTCGGACTTTACCGCAATAATTGTCGGACAGGGAGAAGATTTTGAAGAATTAAAATTATTGGTAGATAAATACGGTCTCAATTCTCATGTGAAATTCTATGGAAGAGTACCAAAAGCAACTTTATCAGGACTATATACCGCAGCAGATGTTTTCGTCTTGCCTTCAACGTCGGAAGGTCATTCTGTCGCCCTACTGGAGGCAATGGCCTCGGGTCTACCTATTGTAGCATCCGATATAGAAGGAAACAGAGAGAGCGTTGAAGATGGTGTAAACGGATTTCTTTTTAGGACAGGGAGCTCGGAAAATTTTGCAGAAAAGCTTGCCATGGTACTCTCTGATCCAAAACTTAAAAAAATGATGTCAGACAAAAGTTATGAAAGGTACACTCAAAAATTCAGTACAAAAACGCAAATTGATAATTATTTAAAGATTTACGATTCATTGATAAAAAAGGCAGAAAATCAGTGAGCCGTGAAAAAATGTTCCAAAATACACGGGTTGAATCTTCAGGACAGATAAATAATGATGATTTAGGACATATCATCTATAAGACGGTAAGGACCTTTTATTGAAGAATAAAATGTCTACTGTTCTGCTAATTGACAGCGGCGGACTTTCACATTACACAGCCTATCTGGCTGTTGGACTCTCTAAACATAGAGACATAATACTTTGTGGATTTTCAGATGAGCTATACAATCTTACTGGTGCTGCCAAGCAAGTCAGAATTAGATTCTACAATATGGGAAAAAGATTACCCAAAGGAACGTCGTTAGTATCAAGCGCTTTACGTCCATGGTTGCTCCTCTTCCCTTTATTTAAAGCCATAACCACAAAGAAATATGACATGGTGCATATTCAAGGTCATTCGTATTTTTTCTTTCTCTTTGTTCCTCTACTAAAGCTACAAAGAAAACCAATCTATTGGACTATTCATGATGTTGACTTTCGGCCTACGAATTCTGGATTAAGGGGTAAACTTGAAGCAATACAGGTCAAGTTGCTATGTCAAAATAAAATGCTAGGTAAACATGTAAATTTCATTATAGTCCACGGATCAAAGCTTAAAGACAAATTAATATCTAAAGGCATTTCCGATGAGAAAATATGTGTTATGCCACATTTTGATTATGGATACTTACTAGCCTTAAATTCTGGAAAGAATATGGGTAATACAAATGGATATGTTCTGTTTTTTGGTAAGATAAAACCTTACAAGGGTTTGGATATCCTAATTAAGGCCGCACGCATTGTAAGAAAAAAATTAGGGACCAAGTTCAGTGTCATCGTTGCCGGAAAAGGCAGTTTATCATATTGTGATACTTTACTCAGTACTGAGGATCTGGGATATATTTACATACAAAACAGCTTTATACCAGAAGTCGAAATTCCAAGATTGTTTAAAGGAGCGAGATTTCTAGTATTGCCATATACAGATGCTTCCCAGAGCGGAGTTGTATCTTTAGCATACACATTTTCAAAGCCGGTAATAGTGTCAAATGTTGGATCAATACCAGAGTATGTAGACCATGGTGTAACAGGTTTTACGTTTGAAACTGGAGACACTGACCAATTAGCCAACTATATGACGAAGCTTATTGAAGATAACAATCTTTGCAATGAAATGGGGAAAAATGCATATAAAAAAATATTAAATGAAATGTCTTTAGATAGATGTTGTGATATAATTAATGGTCTTTATAATAGTAACCAAATAAGTGAATAAGCTCAAATTAGTTTAATTTTGCAAATATGTATCCAACACGCATGAGTTTGTCTTTCCTAGAAATCCATGGTCTGGTGACTGAGACATAGAAACCACTTTTTTCCAGTTTTTCTTTTATGTTTTTATATCCGTAATGGTATTCGATGAGCATGTGACTAAACCTTCGCAATACATTCTCAGGAGTAGAAAGCAGATTTTCATATTCACAACCCTCACAATCCATCTTTAGAACGCATCCATAAGGTACATTATTTTGACTTAAAATATCCTCTAAAGTCAGTAGAGGGACCCTCATACCGTTACTGAATTCTGCTAAACGAGTAGTTACAGAACCTTCATAGTCTGGATCTACAGTAACGTATCCACTTTTGGCAGAACATCCACCTAGTAACATAGTGATTTTATTCGAAAAACCATTCAATTCAATGTTTTTTCTTGCCAATTCATAGTTCTTTGGGAAAGGTTAAAGACCGATCACCTTATGGGCTCCGCATAAAGCAAAGTATATAGATGAATCGCCAATATTTGCCCCGATATCTATGACTGTCTTGCCTTTTACTGGTAGATATTGATATGAATTGTTTACCAGGATTGAAAAGGCGTCGCTATCAAATTTAACGCCGCATAGTTTGACTTTGATTTCGGTATCATTTAGATAAGGAAGTGACCAGATAGTGATCATATCGTTGGTATAATCGTAGAGATTATGACCAAATTGCGCCCGTATATACACTTCTAGATTGTTGTGAAGCATGGTAACTGAACCGTCTCTCAAGACTGCCTGAACTGGATATTTTCTTCTAAGCTTATGTATAATAGCCCTGACATGATTCTGGTATGTACGACGATATTTTGGTAACGCCCTAATTGTGTCAAATTTGTGCAAGCAATAGGATACACGGCTTAAACTTCTTCGCTTCCCGATATATTCCGCTGCTTCGTCGGATACAACATGTTTTTGTGTGTCATTCCCGTACTCAACAAACAAAATTATTGCTTTTAGAGATAATTAGTTGTACTCTTTATAAGCTTTAACTATTTTCTTGCGCAATCAAGTTCCATCTAAGAAGTTGAATAAATGAGTTTACAAATTGTTTTTTAGGGTCAGAATAAGAAATATTCACATTGAATATGGCTGAATAATAATTTTAGTTGACCAAATCAAAACACTTATCTTTTTTACGGTATGTGCATGACTGAAAAGTAGGTTGTGTTGCGCATATATTGCTTAATTTGGGTAAATTAAGACATAATAATTCGGATCCAAATAAATTTCACACAAAACAATTGAGTTCGATAGATTAATTGTTAGAGTCCCTATTATAGGGAGATAAAAAGGGAAAATTTGATCGACTACTGTACCATATAGTTTTTTATGCTTTAGTTCAGATATATATAAGAGATGTTTTGATACTATCGATATTGCAATTAACTCTAGATATTTATAGAGGTATTCAAATCACTCATTTTAAAATTATACAATGGATTAGGCGAAGTGAGATCTAGTGGAATTAGAGAAACATGAACTTGAAATTATCAATAAAATAGAGACAAAGACGGCCGTCATTTGCGTTGTTGGTTTGGGTCAGGTGGGACTTCCTACCGCACTTTCTTTCTTAAAATTGGGTTACAGAGTTCTTGGATATGACATCAATGAAAAATTGATCCGAAATCTTGAAGAAGGCATCATCCCAGTTACTGAAAAAGGATTTACTGATTTGGTCAATAAATTCATAAAAAGCAAATCATTTACTCCGTCTGTATCTTCCAATATTTTGGCCTCTGCTGATGTCATAATTATTTGTGTAGCTAGTCCACTTGACGACACAGGATTTGCAGTGGACATGAAGTTCATAACAAGTGCTATAGAAGCTGTTGTAAAGTACTTGACAACACAGAAACTCATCGTTATTGAAAGTACATTACCACCCGGAGCAATGAAAAAATATATTATCCCGTTGACTGAGAGTCTTTCTAAAAAAAGGGCTGGTTCAGATTTCCTCATATCGTTTTGTCCGGAAAGAATTTCACCCGGGAATGCATTAAGAGAGTTTAATGAGAACGACAGGATTATTGGGACAAATGATGATAAAAGCTATTTGTCAACTCTTGCGCTATTCAAAAATGTCACCAAGGGAAAAATACACAGGACTGATACAACTACCGCAGAAATATCAAAACTCGCAGAAAATTCTTACAGAGACATAAACATCGCATTTGCAAATGAACTTGCAATTATATGCGAACAGTCCGATTCCGATGTTCAGGACGTCATAAGATTGGCTAATACTCATCCACGTGTTAACATCCATAAACCAGGACCCGGTGTTGGGGGCCCATGTCTACCGAAAGATCCGTATTTACTAATCATGGGAAAGAATTTCGATAAATCAATAGTAAAAACAGCAAGATCGATAAATGATTCTATGCCCTCACATGTAGTTGATATTCTCACGAAAACTTTAGATTCTAACAAAATAAGCAATGATAAGTTAAATGTTCTGATCTTAGGTAGCTCTTATAAACCTGGTGTTAGCGATACGCGATATTCACCAACTATAAGTATCGTTTCATCTTTAAAGAAAGAAGGATTTCAAAATATTACTCTGCATGATCCCTTCACAGAGGATACCCTTGGTGCTAAATTTACCTCGAATTTGGACTCAGTTCTAGGTCAGGCTGATTGTGTGATAATAGCCACTGCACACTCGATGTATTCGTCTTTGGCTACGAAAGATTTTAAAAAACATTGCATAATAGTAGATGCTGTCAGACTATTTAATAAGCAAGACTTTCTAAATAGCAGATTAACCTATATACCTCTTGGCGCTTGAATATTAGAGAGTGAGGCAGAATAATTATTGATAATAAATTCTATTAGACAATTCATGGTTGTTCTATTATCTCTTTTTGTGATTGTACCGTTCATAGGAATATGGCCTTCTGCACTGGCACAAGTTCAAGAGATAAATCTGATCGATCAAAAAAATATATGGAAGCCCTTTGCTGCAGCAATCCTTTCACAAAACAATACCGAATTAAATGTCATAGTAGGCACCGACCACAATGGTACATTATGGAACCGCGCCTATTTGCAAACACAAATAAATGCCTCAGCAGGCAAATCTCCAATCTTAAACTTAGACTATGGATCAAATTCTTACTCTGGAAGTGCAACATTTTTTTCAGAGATTAAAGGTAACAATAGTAATATACTTTGGAATAAATTTTTAAATGATACAAACGGTGTACCAACTAAAAGTACGTTTACCCTTCCCAACCACATATTAAATCAGCCAATTGAATTTAGATTATATATTGTTACAAATGGATCCGGTGAGCATACACTAGACGTAAAAAGAGCAAGTTTGATTATACCCTAAAACACATAGTATTTCAGCAACATAGGATACCAAACTTGCTTCCTAGTTTTTAGTAATGAATTACATACTAGTTGTAGAATCTGATACTAAGAATCATAACAATTGCAACTAGAGAAAACAGTATATGCGCAACACCTTTTTTCTCACACGAATATTATTAGTTTACTTAAAACTGGTAAAACTTAGTGTTTCATAGCTAATTGATTCACATTTCCATATCCTAATTAACTTTTTACCATATACCATATACAAAACTCGATAAATCTTGGGGGACAAGCTTTCTAGCATGTTCCCCTTATATTTATCTCATAACTAAGATGATAAATTTAATCATGCTTATAGCGGAGTTCATTTTTTTCCGTGATATTCTGGCGAGCTAAATCCTCAGCCACTATTCAATTCAGTATACGCCACAGTTTAATCCTGCTGTTTACTTTCCAGCCTTAATGTCAATAGAAAAATATCGCAAGAATGAATTTCTCCAAGGAGTGCATTTTGTAGGGAAATTAAAAAAATTCACAATGAAATAGTATTTGCCTAAATGGTTATGTCCGAATATCGTTTTAGATTCTTACGAGTTATTTATCAGGAGACTCTCTGCAACGTTCTTGTGGCTGGATTTAACTGCAAACTTTACTAAAGATCTAAACTGAAATAAATATTTTAGATTCTTCCAGCCATCGTCGAAGGTTGCCAATTTTTGTTTGCCGGTTCTTTTATAATATTTACCATCTAACTCAAGTGCTTTAAAAAATCTAAAGGCTACTATCTTAATTTCTTCGGAGAAAGGAAAGTAATCCGATTGTAAATTAATTGCATCAGCAAATGTCTTGGACATGATCCACATTCCAGACTGTGAATCCTTTACCTTAATTGAATATAATAGGGATGTGACTAATGACAAAAGTTTATTCCCAATTCTGTGGGAAAAAAGCATGGCATTGCCTTCCATTTTGGAAAATCTATTGACCGTAATGAAATCTAATTTTTTTTCGCTCAGGTAATGTATGTAGTCTGGAATAAGCTCTGCAGGATAAGTACCATCCGCGTCCAATGTAACTATGATGTCCCCTTTTGCTTCGCTGAAACCTGTTTTGTAGGCCCGGCCATAACCCTTTCTTTTTTCAAGGATTATTTTCGCTCCCATTTCGTTGGCGATCTGCCGCGTTAGATCGGTTGAATTACCATCGATAACTAATATCTCCAGATCATAACCAAGCTCAGCCAGCTTATCCTTTGGAATACTATCTATTGTTGGCTTTATTCCTTCTTGCTCATTTAATGTGGGTATTAACACGGATATGGATTTCAGGACTTGTGTAGAACTCAATTTCCTACCTCTAATTGCACTGGATTTTTTTGTAGCCGATATTCTATAATTATACGGTATGAAAAGACCGAACTTACCTCAGACCTCCCTCTCACATAGACAACCATTATTGAGATACAGTAAAATCTAAGATATATAGATTTCAAAAAGTTCAAATAATAGTTGAGTTGCTTATCTCAATCATAAAATTTCATCATAAAGATTTTATAGAATCGAAGGACCTTCAATCGTGGTACGATATGAAGTTTGTTAAGGGCGATAAAATGGCGATTCGATTGATTGAGCAGACGATGATAAATACTAGAAATGGACATTGTAATACTGTGGACGGCACCCGTCAGTTGAACTTGATAGAAGTGGTTGTTTTATTTTGCAGAAGCGGTGAATTGTAATTGAATTTGGATAGACTTGTATTTGTATTTTTAGTTATTCTCTTGATCTCTATATCCTACAAACAAACACAGGGAACAACGGATAATGGTGCTATCAAGAGAGAGGCAGATCGCTTTTTTGGCTCTTTGGTATTTGATAGAAATGGTGTTCCTCATTACAATTATAGTTATACCGGACATAATTCAATTGGACTACAAGGAAGTCCTCATGCTGTATCGCACCATGCATTGAAACTTTATGATGAATTTACCGAAACCGCAAATGAATCTGCAAAGACACTTTTTTTTAACAATGTCGATTGGCTAGTAAACACCGATATGTTAAAGAATAATGGATCGTTTTCAGTCTATGAATATTCCTTCCCATGGAAGATTGGAAATAACACAGTTGAAGCTCCCTGGCGAAATGCCATGGTAGGCGGTGAAGCATTAAGCCCCTTGGTCAAGGCGTTTCAACTTTCAGGTAATAAAACATACCTTGATACTGCAAAGAAGATATTGAACTCATTCTACATTGAAGTAAAGGACGGCGGCGTTACATATAAGACCCCTAATTCAGGATGGTGGTACGAAGAATACGCTTCTAGCAATTCAACTAAAGAGTTTAAGGTTTTGAATGGAATGATTCATGCATTATTGGGCATAAATGAGTATTTCAAAATGACTAATGATTCAAGTGCCAAATTCCTTTTCGATCAGGGAATTTTAGCTTTGAAAAATGATTTACCAAAGTATGATAACAATGGAGCGTCTTACTATGACAGACTTGGTTGGCCAGCGAATTCATTTTATAAAAGTTTACATGCGGTACAACTAAAACAGCTGTATGATATGACTCATGAACCCATCTTCAAAACTTTCTACGACAAATGGAATATGTATAATATAGAAAACTCACAATAATAGTGCTTATTTCAAAATCTATTACTAGAACAGGGATTATATATTGAAGATATTTATCAATTCATTGTCGATTCCATACCCACCTCCTGCTGAGGGTATAATTGAACATGAAGGCAACAAAGATAGCAACTACTTCACTGTGTAAGTAGAACAAGCCTGCGCTCGTTAAAAAGAACAGCGTTGAGAGATTGATTGCTGCTCCTCCCAAAAGGCTAGTATTGTACTTCAAGAACCTGAAGAGGGTTTTTGATTTTTGGTAACAATCGACCTTATCTCTAAATGTGATTCTATCATTTAGCAAAAATGCCCAACCTATGCTAGCTTCAATTCCAATGGCAGCCGCTAGAACATAGTGCAAATGTAAATTTACACCCAGCCAAGTTAAAAACAAAACAATTCCATATCCCGATGAACCAACAAGAGCATATGTGATGAATCGCCTTATAGATTTGGTCTGCAAAAGCGATCTAACAAAACCTCTATCAGTAATTTCCTTCTTCAATTTAATTAATCCGGACAATTGGTTTATCACAATTTTTGAAATTTTAGACTTCTTATAAACAACGGTTTCACCCTTTAGTCTTTTAGAGTGTTGGACTTTGACCTCTACTATTTTTAAGTTCTTGTTGCATGCTCGTACAATAAATTCTGTCCAAAAACTTTCATTCATATATTTGCATTCTGAAGCTATGCATTTTGCAAGATCGGTACTCATTAATTTAAATGGCGATGTAATATCTTCTATAGAATCAAGATCAAATATGATTGAATTTAATTTTTGAAAGGTTTTGGATATTACCCTCCTATGCAAATCATCCGATCTAATCTTTCTTCTGCCACTAATAATAACTTCATTTGGATTAGAAATTTTATCTAATCGATCTTTCAATATCCAAAAATCCTCAGGTCTAAGCTGTCCATCCGAATCTGAAATAATAACATAAGGAGCGATAACTAATTTCAGTCCTTCTTTTATTCCCCCAGCATATCCTCTTTTGCTATATGAGAGCGTGGCTTTGATCGGAATTTTTTTACTCAAATTAATTATAAAGTTTCTTGTATTATCCTTACTTCCATCTTCCGAAAGCACAATTTCAAATGTACATGCAGGATTTCTTCCGAGTTTATCATAAACTTCACTCACAACATCATTAATAGAATTTTCCTCGTTGTGTACTGGCATTAATATCGCAAACTGAGGAACAAAATCATCTTTGTATGTGTTAATTATCAGATCGCCATCTATTTTTGTTGTCACTAATGTTTTACTCTCTTTCTAACAAAAATTCCTTTTTGGTAATTAATTTCACTCTGTTATCGCCTATATACCATTCTATTGTTCTGCGAAGGCCTTCCTCCAACGAAAACCGAGGTTGCCAATTTAACAGATCTTTTGCACGTCTAATGTCCAAAGCCCTGCTTAGCGGACCTACTGGCATCGATCTTTCATATTTTAACCTACGTGGCCTCCAGTCAAGAATGTCGAAAATTGTGTTGACAACATCATTAATCTTGTATCTACGCCCCGTACCCAGATTTACTGGAGTTCCATCAAAAATAGACTGTGATGCAGCCATCATGCCGTCCACAATATCTTCAACATAAGTAAAGTCTCTCTCCTGCTTGCCATCTCCCCAAATTGGATACGGATCGAGTCTCTGTACCGCCTTTGATATAAGAGCCACAATAGCATGTGTTTCATTTTCTCTTGGGCCATAAGCAGTAACCAACCTTACCGGGCACCCTTTCAAAGCATATTGTTTAATGAATGCATTTATCTGGATT
>Ga0209382_10012449_pt1 | contig 10511 bp, 5 predicted proteins | sample SoiMetdeltSBSDD5_FD_187599 | JGI IMG/M metagenome (GOLD analysis project Ga0209382, IMG submission 187599) | Bulk soil microbial communities from a Populus tree surrounding site in Tennessee, USA - Soil MetaG P. deltoides SBSDD5 (SPAdes) (version 2) | ecosystem: Environmental > Terrestrial >...
ATCTACGTTCGCAGGCGCGACGGCGGGCTGTTCGCGTTCGCGGGTTTGTGGGAGGGATGGAAAACGCCCGAGGGCGAGACGGTGGAAACCTGTACGATCATTACTGTCGAGCCGAATGAACTGATCTCGACGATTCATCACCGGATGGCCGCGATCCTCAAACCCGACGACGAAGCGATGTGGATCGATCCGGAGAGCGGAATTGAAGACCTGCTGCGATTGCTGCGGCCTTATGAATCGGATGAATTGGAGACGGTCCCCGTGTCGCGCGCGGTCAACAGCCCGGCGAACGACAGTCCGGCCTGCATTGCCACGTCCGAAGCCACGTAGGGTGTCACTGAAGGCGCCGATGCACTCGCAGCTCGTACATCCCGCGAAAAATCGAAACCGCGTCAATCGGCGCGTCGAATGGCTCTCCTCTGAATTCGCGGTAGGCGCGCTCGACGCTGAAGAGAATTCTTTCCGGCTCGGTCCACCCCGAGTACGGGCCGACGTCAATTCTCTTTGCGGCTTCGAGGACCGTCGGTCAGGTTGCGGACAAGTGTAAACGTCTTTCGCGATCTCTTGCTTCCTTCAAAACCGAATGCGCTCCAGATAGCGCAGCCCCGCAGGAATATTCTCCAGCGGCGTGTGCGACTCCTCTTCGACAAAATACCATTTGACGCCTATCTTCCTGGCTTCACGCAGTACGGCCGGAAAATCAATCTGTCCGGCGCCCAACGCCACACTCCAATCATCGGGCGCATTACCGGTCAGATTTCCCTTTTCGCTTTTGCGCATGTCTTTGAGGTGCATCAGCGTGAATCGCTTCGGGTACTTCCGCATCAGCGCCACAGGGTCTTGCCCGCCGTGAAAAGCCCAGAAGACGTCCAGCTCGAAACTAACGAACTCCGGCTTCAATTCCGCCGCCAGAAGGTCGAACAACGTTCCGTTTCCGTAGGGATGAAATTCGTAGCCGTGAATGTGGTAAGCGAACGTAATCCCGGCGGCCTTCAATTTTTCTCCCGCGCGGTTGAAGACCTGGATCGCCTGCCGCGCAGCTTCTTCGGAAAATGGGCGCTGGTGCGAGATCCAGGCGCACATCACGTACCGAACCCCGAACGTCTTCGCATTGCTGATCACTGTCCCGATATCGTCGCGCAGTGAATCAAAAGACGCGCCCATGCTCACAGCGCGCAACCCCGCCTTGTCCAACTCGGCGCGGAACTGCTGTGGAGTGAGACCGTAAGTTCCCCCCATCTCGACATCGCGGAATCCCATCTCACGGACCTTGGCCAGCGTCCCGGGAACGTCCTTCGCAAATTCAGCCCGCAGGCTGTAAAGCTGCAAGCCGAGCGGCCCTTTGAACGATGGGCCGATACCCGCGCGAGCATTCGCCACATTTCGCCTGTTCTGTTGGATTTCAATTTTCGCATTCGCCCCTGTAAATGCGACGGCCATGCCGAGCAGAGCGAGCGCGAAGAACACGACAAGTTGAAGGCGCAAAGCAGTGATGAGTTTCATTTGTCTCCTCGACGTAACTGTCAAATTTTCACTTTAATCAGTCCAGAGCTTTTTGATCACCCGAAGAACGACTGTCCCGCTGACTAGGAAGACTCCCAGGAGCGCCAACGCATACCCGTATCGGCCGTACAGAAAATTGCCGACAGTGAAGAGAGAGGACCAAATCATAGCGCAGCCGGCCACCCATCCGATCAGAGCCAGCGGCATGCTGTCGCCGGTTTGCGCAGCATCGGCTTCTGAGATTCCCGCCTTTTGCCGAATCGCTTCCCAACCCGGGCCGGCCGGACGGACTTTGCGGTAAAATTCGATCAGCGTCGAGCTATCGGTTTGGGGCCCAAAGTAGGCCGCCAGCAACCAGCAAACCGTGGTCACGGCGATTGTGATGATCAGTTTCGCCGCCGAAGTAGTGGAATAGATGTTCAGATTTTCGAAAATCAGGAATAGAACCGAAACCAGGAATGAGCTGATCATCGCCACGACTTCGCACCACGCGTTGACCCGCCACCAGAACCAGCGCGCCAGGTAGAGCAGCCCCGTCCCCGCGCCGACCTGCAGAATTACGTCGAAAGCGTCCTTGGCCGTATCCAGAACGAAGACCAGGCCGGAGGACAGGAAAAACAACGCGACGGTCGCCACGCGTCCGGCGAAGACGTAATGCCTCTCTTCGGCGCCTTTGTTAATAAACCGCCGGTACAAGTCATGGACGAGATACGAAGCTCCCCAGTTGAGGTGGGTCAAAATGGTGGAGGAGTTCGCAGCCACAAGGCCGCCGACCATCAGGCCGACAAATCCAACTGGCAGGAATTTGAGCATCGCCGGATATGCAATATCGTGGCCGAGCAGCTTAGGATCGAGATTCGGAAACGCCGCCTGAATGTCAGACAATTGCGGGTAGACGATGATTGAACTGAGCCCGACCAGTATCCAAGGCCACGGGCGCAGCACGTAATGGGCGACGTTAAAGAACAGCACGGCGCCCAGAGAATCCTTCTCCGATTTTGAAGCGAGCATGCGCTGAGCTATGTAACTTCCGCCGCCAGGCTCGGCCCCCGGATACCAGACCGCCCACCATTGGACGGCTATCGGCATGATAAAGACAGCCAGCGCGATGTCCCAGTTGTTCGTGAAGTCGGGAAGGACGTTCAGATAGTTAATCCCCTCGGGGCCTTTCATCACTGAGAGTTTGTCTACAAGGCCGTCAAGGCCGCCGACCTGCGGGAGCCTGACGGCGAAATAGGCCGCCGCAATCACCGCGGTCATCTTGATGAAGAACTGGATCATGTCGATCACCAGCACTCCCCACAGCCCCGAATGAGCGGCGAACACCACGTTGAGCAGGCCGACGAACAGCAGCGTCTGCCACCGCTCCAGCCCGAATAAAATCCCGGCGATCTTGCAGGCAGCCAGATTGACCGTCGCCATGATCAGGCAGTTGAAGAGCAGCCCCAGATAAACCGCGCGGAAACCGCGAACGGCGCTGGCGGCCGTGCCCGAATAACGAATTTCGTAAAACTCCAGGTCGGTCAGCACGCCCGAACGCCGCCACAGCCGGGCGTAGAAAAAGACCGTCGCCACGCCTGTCAACACGAACGCCCACCAGACCCAGTTCCCCGCCACGCCGTTGCGACGGACGATGTCCGTAACCAGGTTCGGCGTGTCGCTGCTGAAAGTGGTCGCCACCATCGAAAGTCCGGCCAGCCACCACGGGACAGAGCGCCCTGAAGCGAAGAACTCAGAAGTATTCCTCGACGATCTTTTTCCGAAAAAGATCGCCGGCGCGAAACAGACGGCGACTGCAATGAATGCAATTACCCAATCGAGCGCGGTGAGTCGCATCGAAATAATCCTTTCAATTCAGATTTTGGAGAGATAACAGGCGTGAACGCAGGCGAATACTAACCGGAGAGCGTGAATCTGTCTAGGCGCATGGCTGGCCATCTAAGACTGAGTCCAGTCTTCTATAGCTAGCCCGGATATGCGAGCAAAATCTCTTTGATTACGTGTCACGAGAACGCCACCGACACTTAAAACGATCGCCGCGATCTTCAAGTCCTGTGTTCCGACCTGCTTCACACTGGCCTTGAGCCGTGTAAATTCGGCAGCGGCTTGGTCATCAAAGGGAAGCAATCGAAGTTGCAAGAGATCGTCGAGCGTCTGCTGAAATGCGCTATATGCGGCCACCCATTCACCGGCGCTCCTGCCGTGAGCAATCATCGCGAAACGTCCGCGCAGTTGCTCTTCGACAGTGATGATCGTGGTAACGCGCTGCTTGAGCGGCAATGCGAGCAAGCGATCCCGAACCTGTTGGTGGCCGCGATGATGGAGACTTAAATGGTCGGTGTCGAGCACCCATAAAGTTTCAGGCACGATTCGCCTCTTCGCGGATGCGCCGCAACTCTTCCTGAAACTCGTCCCAATGTGGATCGTCAGCAAACCTTCCGGCCATCCTTTCCCAGGGATCAGGCAAGGTCGTTGTATCCGCTTCTTCGATATGCACACTGAGAATTTCGCCTCGCGCCAACCGGTCGGCGATGGCGGCGCGAACCTGAACAACAGCATCCTCTCTTGTTTCGCCTTCCCCCACACAATCTGGCCAACCAAGCGCGATCGCGATGTAACCATCGTTCGGCTGCTTCTCAACAAAAATTTGATAATCCATAACTCACCTCACAGACAGTTTAACGCACATCACAGTTCGGTTCGAACCGAGGGAATAAAACTGCCGCCAAAATAAAAAGGGGGATCGGAATTGATCCCCCAGTTCCCTGCTCATAAGCCCGCTTAGAAGTAATATTTCAAAGCGAATTGCAGTGTGCGCGGCGGGCTCACCACGTTGGTGATGCGGCCGAAAGTGTTCGTGTCGCTGAAGGTTCGCCCAGGCGGCGCGAAGCTGGGATGGTTGGTGAAGTTGAAGAACTCGGCCCGGAAGTCGAAGTAGTCGCCTTCCGTGACGTTGAACTTCTTACCTACACCGAAGTCCCAGTTGGCGAAGCTCGGCGCTCGGATCACGCCCACCGGCGAATTGCCGAACGCGCCGGGGGCGGCGGACGCGAAAGCCGCGGCGTTGATCCAGTTGTCAATCGTTTGATTGCCGGGCGTCGGATCGCCGATCAAATTCGGCTTTTCTCCTCCGCGCGGGTTCTGTCCTGAATTGGAGCCGCCTGTGGTGACTGTGATCGGGAACCCACTGCGGAATTGGACAATGCTGTTAATGTTCCAGCCGCCCAGTATGGTGTTGACTACCGGCTCCCAGTTGGCGCCGAAGCTGCGACCCTTACCGAATGGTAATTCATACGAACCCGAGAACACGAAGTTGTGCGGCGTATCGAAGAAGGCCGGTCCGTAATTGTACAGTCGCTGAGCGTATTGGTTGTATGAGTAGGCCCCTTGCGCCGCCACGCCCGCGCTGCCGTAATAACCGAGGTTGTCAGTCAACGTCTTGCTGAAGGTGTAGGACGCGAGGAACTCGACGCCGCGCCCGTATCGCTGGCGCAGGTTGAGTTGCAAGCCGTTGTAGTTGCTGATCGCCCACGAAGCCGTGCCGCTGATCTGCGTCACCAGCGGCAGCACGCGGGACAGCGGGCGGCGCAAATTGAAATCGCCTGTGCCGGGCAGCGGCTGGTTGAAATCTGTCGGCGCAACCAGATGAGTCGCGCGGTTGCCTACATAAGCCGCCGAGACAGACATCGTGTTGGCCAACTGGTATTCGAGCGTCAGATTGTATTGCTGCGTAAATTGCGGGCGAAGATTCGGGTCCCAGACGCGGATCAAACCCGCTATCTGGTTGCGAACGATCACATCGTTGAAGCCACTGGTGATCGTCCCGGCGCCACTCGCGGCGTTGTAAGTGCGATCCGCCTCAGAGAAGAAGGGCGGGTTGAGCGGCAGGCGCAGGTTAGATCCCGTGCCTTCCATGAACTGCACGATTCCGTAACCGGCGCGCACGACCAGCTTGTTTTCGAACTTCGACGGCGTCCAGGCGAAGCCGACGCGCGGCTCGAAGCCTTTGTAATACGGGTCGTAGAGCGCGCGGCTGGCGCCATTCTGCCCCGCGAAGATCAGGCGGCCGGTGAAAAGTTCGAAGTTCGATTGACGGTCTTTGACTTCAACGACCGGCGAGGTGTACTCCCAGCGCAACCCCAGGTTGAGCGTCAGGTTGTTGCGCAGTTTGAAGTCATCCTGGAAGAAGACGCCGATGCGATTCTGGCGATGGCCCCAGGTTCCGGGGTTCACGCCGCCCGTGTTGCCGATGCTCTTGTTGGCCACCAGGTCGAGCAGAAAATCGGCGAAGGCCGACTTGGTGAACGTCCCGTCGTAAGTGAAGCCGCCGAGCTGGCCGTTGTTGCCGGGATAGAAACGGTTCTGTTGATACCGCTGCAACTGTCCCCCCATCTTAAACGAGTGGCGCCCACGCAGGATCGTCAGATTGTCGCCGTAATGAAACGTGTTGGTGACGTTGTCCTCAGTGACCACGCGGCTGCCCAGCGAAGTCAGGCCGTTGCCCAACGCGATCAGGCTCAGCCCGGCCACAGCCTGGCTGCCGGGGATGCCGAGCTTCGAGTTGCCGGCGCCGATGCCGGCCCAGTCGAGGGTGTTGGTGATGAAGACGGCCCGGTTCAAGCCGACGCGCGCTTCGTTAATGATTGTCGGGGTGATCGTCCGCGTCCAGTTAAGGGCGATGTTCTGCGGGCGGTTGAAGCTCTTGCCGGTCGGGTTGGTCGGCAGCACGCCCTGGGAGGTTCCCTCCTCGAAGTTGGCGAACGAGTAACGGGCCGAAACGTTGTCCTTGTCGGTCAGTCGCGCGTCAATCTTGACGTCGAACTGATGCCCGTCAATCTTGCTCAAGGTGGTTGTGTTGAAGATGCCGACGCCGGTCGACGGGTCAAGACGCGACGGCAGGGGGTAGAGACTGGCGTCGGCGAACAACGCCTTTGCCGCCGGGTTGACGATGCGGCTGGTCGGGATGATGTTGCCGGGGAACGGCTGGCCGGTGAGCGGATCGATGATGGCCGTAGTCAAACTCGACAGATTTCCCGTTCGCCACGCCACTGGCGCGACGGCCGCCGTGGCGCCGCCGCCTGTGCGCTGCAATGTGCCCTGATAATCGGTGAAAAAGAAAAGCCGGTTCTTGATGACCGGGCCGCCGAGCGTGCCGCCGAAGACGTTCTGCCGCAATTTCTGCTTCTTGGCGCCGTTGCGGTTATTGGCAAAGGTGTTAGCGTCGAGCGCGTCGTTGCGAAAGAACTCGAACACGTTGCCGTGAAAATCGTTCGTGCCCGATTTGAGCGTCGCGTTGACGATGCCGCCGGCCACATTGCCGAACTCCGCCGAAGAGTTCGAGGTCTCGACCCGGAACTCGGCGATGGCGTCCACGTTCGGCTTGTACCCGATGCGATTGTCAATCGTCTCGTCCACAGACACGCCGTCGAGCAGGAAGGAATTGCCCTGTTCGCGCTGGCCGTTAACATAAGGGCGGCCTTGACCGTTCTGTAAGCTGACGCTGTTGAAGCCGTTGGGATTCGGCGTTACCGCGCCCGGCAGGAGCAGCGCCAACTGCTGGAAGTTGCGCCCGTTAAGCGGAAGGTTCGTCGTCGTACTGCCGGAGATCACCTGGCCGACCATGACGTTCTCCGTCTGCAAAACCGGCGCAACGCCTTGAACATTGACGATCTCGTTGACGGCTCCGACCTGCAATTGCAAGTCGACCCGCGCCGTCTGGTTGACTTCGAGCTTGATCTCGTTCGAGACGAGTTTCTTGAAGCCCGTGGATTCTACGGTCAGAACGTAAACGCCTATCGGCAGAAACGGGATAGTGTAAACGCCCGCTTCGCTGGTCTGCGCCGTGTATTCGAGTTTTGTGCCTTGATTGGTCGCGACCACTTTGACCCCGGGGACGGCGGCGCCCTGCGGGTCGGACACCGTTCCGGTCACGGTCGCCGTGTAAGTTTGCGACGCCGCCGAGCTCAGCGGCATGAAACTCAGGCCGAAAACCAGCAGGCAGATCCGTAATAATTTTGCTGCGGATTTCATTTCGATTTCTCCTTTGAATATATACGCCCGGTGGATCAACGAATGCGCGATCCCCGATCTAGGAAAATCATCCGCAGCAAAGCCTTTTGGGGTCGGTAGTCCAGCGCCTCTTGTTTTTAAGGTCAGGTTGAGGTCTATAGATTAACAAGTCTTCCGGATGACCGCAAGATTTTTTTTGATCACCCTAACCCCAATTCAATGATCTTCTGCTGAGTGGCTTCGCCTCGCTCCATCACCCCCACGACTGTTCCGCCGCGCATCACGGCTATGCGGTCACTCATCCCGAGAATCTCGGGCAGTTCGGACGAGATCATAATGATCGCCATTCCCGCTTCGGCCAGGTCGCACATCAGCCGGTGAATCTCCGATTTAGCTCCGACATCGATTCCCTGAGTCGGTTCGTCCAGGATCAGGACTCGCGGGTCGGTCGCGAGCCATCGCGCCAGCGCAACTTTCTGTTGATTGCCGCCAGAAAGCGCGCCCGCCGGGACGAAGGTCGCGGGCGTTTTAACAGAAAGCCGCGCGGCGAAATCGACTGAGATCCTCTTCTCCGATTTGAAGTCGAGGAATTTGAGCCTCGAGATTTGATCAAGGATCGCCAGCGTCATATTCGCCGAGATCGGCATCTCCAAAATCGCGCCGTGCCTGCGCCGGTCTTCGGGAACATAAGCGATGCCAAGCTCGACCGCCTTTGAGGCTGAGTCAATTGTTACTTCTTCTCTATAGGACTTATTAGACCTTTTGTTATTCGGAGGTTGATGTAAAAATACGGACCCGTCATCAGACGGAAGTAACCCGAAGAGCACTCGCGCGAGTTCGGTGCGACCCGCGCCGACCAGGCCGGTGAGGCCCAGAATCTCTCCGGCGCGGACGCTGAGATTTACGTTATGGACGCCTGCGGCGCGCGAACTGAGGTTTCTGATCTCCAGGACGGTCTCGCCTATTTTCACTTCGCGCTTGGGGAACACGGCGGACAATTCGCGCCCGACCATGAGGCGGATCAGTTCGGCCCGCGAGACTTCCTTCATCGCGCGCGTCGCCACAGTTTCGCCGTCGCGCAGCACGGTCACGCGGTCGGCGATCTCGAAGAGTTCTTCGAGACGGTGTGAAATGTAGATGACGCCGACGCCTTGCGCGCACAACTCGGCGATGACTTTGAAGAGGTGTCCGGTCTCGCGGTCGGTCAGCGAGGCGGTCGGCTCGTCCATGATCAAGATCTTCGCCCCCGAGTCCGGAGAAGCGTCCGGAGAGGCATCCGGAGAAGCCCCGAGCGCGCGGGCAATCTCGACTAACTGTTGTTCCGGCATCGTCAGCGCCCCGGCCGGCGTTTCCGGGTCGATGCGCGCGCCGATGCGGCCGAGCAATTTCCTTGCCCGCGCGTTCCGCTCGCGCCAATTAACTCTCCGCCACAATCCGCCGCGCTCCAGGCCGAGCGCCAGGTTTTCGGCCACCGAGAGATCGGGAAAGAGCGCGGGCTGTTGATAGATTGCCGCGACGCCCAGTCGTTTGGCCAGCGAGGGAGAGTTTTCGATGATTTGCCGGCCGTTGATGGAGAGCGATCCGGAATCGGGCCCGTCCGGTTGCAGCGCGCCGGTGATGATCTTAATCAGCGTCGATTTGCCGGCGCCGTTTTCTCCGACCAGCGCGTGGACCTCGCCCGCGCGCAGATCGAACGAGACGCCTTTGAGCGCGCGCACGGCGCCGAATGATTTCGAGATTGAATCGACTTTAAGAAGCATTGACTCTCGCCGGATCAGTACCGCGAGCGGTAGCGAGCGTGGCTCCCGCAAAAATTCGATAACGGAGGTCGCGCTCGCTACCGCTCGCGGTACTGATCCGGCCTAATTCCCTTTCTTAGTTGGCCAGAGTTCGGATTCCGTGCGGGCGGTCTTCAGATATTCCTCGATCTTCTTCACGACCTCGGAATGTTTGACCGCGACGTCGTTCTGTTCGCCGAGGTCGTTTTTGAGGTCATAAAGCTCGATCGGCGAATCGGGGCTTTTGCGCACGGCCTTCCAATCGCCCATCCGCGCGGCTTGCGAGAAACCGCGTTCGTGAAATTCCCAATACAGAAATTCGTGGCCGCGCCGCCGCCGCCCGAGCAGCGCGTTGAACATCGAAATGCCGTCAATTTTGGCGGGCGGCTTGACGCCGGCGACCTCGGCCAGCGTCGGCAGCAAATCCCAGTGCGCCCATACCTGATCGCTCTTCGCGCCTGCTTTAATTCGCTTCGGCCAGCGGGCGATCATCGGGACGCGAATGCCGCCTTCGTACAGATCGCGCTTGATCCCGCGCAAAGGCCCGTTGCTGTCGAAGAAATCCGGGTCGGCGCCGCCTTCGCGGTGCGGGCCGTTGTCGCTGGTGAAGAAGACAAGCGTATTGTCGTCAATGCCGAGTTTTTTGAGCAACGCCATCAGCCGTCCCACATCGCGATCCAGCCTCGTGATCATCGCGGCCTTGGCCTTTTCCGGGTCCGGCCAGTCATTGTTCGCGAACTCGCCCAAATCCGGGACTTCCATCCCTTTGTTTTTGGCTTCGTTGTTCGCGTGCGGAATCGTGAAGGCAAGATAGAGGAAGAAAGGGCCGCCGCCGTTCCGTTCGATGAACTTCGACGCCTCTTCGGCCATCAGGTCGTGGGTGTAATCAACGCGGTTGGTCGAAACGCCCGACCCTTCCTCGTCTTCATCGGGCACGACGTTGCGCAACTTGATCCGCCCTTCATCGCGCCAGAGGAAAGTCGGGTAATAGTTGTGCGCGTGGCGCTGGTTGAGATAGCCGAAGAAATAATCGAAGCCCTGCCGGTTCGGAACGCCCGTCGTCCCCGCCTCGCCCAATCCCCATTTGCCGATCAGAGCGGTTTTGTATGCGGCGGATTTCAGGACTTCGGCCACGGTCACGTCTTCGGGCAGCAGCGGATGGCGCGCGTTGCCCCGGATGCGCGTGTGTCCCGTGTGTTGGCCGGTCATCAACGCGCTGCG
>Ga0209382_10012452_pt1 | contig 10508 bp, 8 predicted proteins | sample SoiMetdeltSBSDD5_FD_187599 | JGI IMG/M metagenome (GOLD analysis project Ga0209382, IMG submission 187599) | Bulk soil microbial communities from a Populus tree surrounding site in Tennessee, USA - Soil MetaG P. deltoides SBSDD5 (SPAdes) (version 2) | ecosystem: Environmental > Terrestrial >...
AGGCGGCGCGGGCCGCGCGCGTGCAGGAACTGCTGGTGCAGGTGGGATTGCTGCCGCAGCATGCGCTGCGCTACCCGCACCAGCTCTCGGGGGGACAGCGTCAGCGCGTGGGAATTGCGCGCGCCCTGGCGATGGAGCCCGCGCTCATCGTCTGCGACGAGCCGGTCTCCGCCCTCGACGTGTCGATCCAGGCGCAGATCGTCAATCTGCTCGAGGACCTGCAGAGCCGCCTGGGCCTCACCTACCTGTTCATCGCGCACGACCTGTCGGTGGTGCGCCACCTGTCGGACCGCGTGGCGGTGATGTACCTCGGCAAGATCGTCGAGATCACCGACCGCCTGCGCCTGTACGAGAAGCCGCTGCACCCGTACACGCGCGCCCTGCTGTCCGCGGTGCCGATCCCTGATCCCGCGCTCGAGGCGCGCCGCGAGCACACGGTGCTGCGCGGGGAGGTGCCGAGTCCGCTCAACCCGCCCTCGGGGTGCGTATTCCATCCCCGCTGCCCGATCGCGGTGGATCGCTGCAGTGCGGAAGTGCCGCAACTGCGGGAAATCGGTTCCGGGCACCGCGCTGCCTGCCATCTTGCTTGACAGATTGGAATGATCCCCATTAACTAGCGTTAACAAGACGATAATCCGACCCCGGCCGTAACGGGGCTCTCGACACTTCTAGGAGGAGGTGCAGCATGAAACGACTCGCGGGTTGGCTGGCCATTGCGGCCGGCGCATTGCTTGCCTTTCCCACGCTGGCGCAGACGCCCCGTTCCGGCGGCGAGCTGGTGTTCCCGGTTCCCTCCGAGCCGCCCTCGTACGACGGACATCGCGAGGAGACCTTCGGCCTGATCCATCCGATCGCGCCCTTCTACAACACGCTGCTGCGCGTCGATCCGAATGACCCCGGTGGCACGAAAGCCCACCCTTCGCTTGCCGAGAGCTGGACGGTGTCGAGCGACGGCAAGACCTACACCTTCAAGCTGCGCAGGGGCGTCAAGTTCCACGACGGCAGCGAGATGACGTCGAAGGACGTCAAGGCCTCCTACGACAAGATCATCTTTCCGCCGGCCGGCGTGGGCTCGACCCGCAAGGGGCAGTACGCCGTGGTCGAGGCCGTCGAGGCGCCGGACGCCACCACGGTGCGCTTTCGCCTGAAGTTTGCCTCGGGTTCGTTCCTGGCCTCGCTGCTGTCGCCCTACAACTTCATCTACAAGGCCGACATCCTCGCCAAGGACATGAACTGGTACGAGAAGAACATCATGGGGACGGGCCCCTTCACCTTTGTCGAGCACGTCAAGGGCTCGCACGTGGTGGGCAAGAAGAACTCCAACTACTGGGACAAGGGCCTGCCGTACCTCGATAGCTTCCGCGCCATCTTCATGCCGAGCTCCTCGGCGCAGGTGGCGGCGGTCCGCGGCGAGCGCGCCCACATCCAGTTCCGCGGCTTCACGCCGAAGGACCGCGACACCCTGAAGGCCGCGCTGGGCGACAAGATCACGGTGCAGGAGAGCCCGTGGGACTGCATTTTGATGGTCGGCATCAACCACAAGAAAAAGCCGTTCGACGACGCCCGGGTGCGGCGCGCCCTGTCTCTCGCGCTCGACCGCCACGAAGGCTCCAAGGCGCTGTCGCAGATCGCGATCGTGAAGGCGGTGGCCGGCGTGCAGGTGCCGGGGACGCCGTTCGCGACGCCGCCCGCGGAATTGAACCGCCTCGCCGGCTACTGGACCGACCCGGCGAAGTCGCGCGCCGAGGCCCGGCGCCTGCTCAAGGAGGCGGGCGTGCCCGAAGGGTTCTCGTTCACCTTCACCAACCGCGGCATCCCGATGCCCTACGAGCCGCTCGGCGTGTGGATGATCGACCAGTGGCGCCAGGTCGGCCTGAACGTCAAGCAGGAGGTGATCGAGCCCGCGGCGTACTACGGCGTCATCCGCAAAGGCGACACCCAGACGTTCATGGACTTCCAGTGCGGCTACATCGTCGAGCCCGACCTCGACATGTACAAATTCCTGTCGACGTCGCGCAATCCGGCCAACTACGGCTTGTACGAGGACCCGGTGCTCGACCAGCTGTACGACAAGCAGAGCCGCTCCACCAATGCGGAGGAACGGAAGAGCCTGATCCGGCAGTTCGAGAAGCGGCTGCTCGAGGACGAGGCCCATTACCTGCTGACCCTGCAGTGGCACCGCATCGTGCCGCATTCGGCCAAGCTGAAGGGGTGGACGGTCACGCCGAGCCACTACCTGAACAACACGCTCGACAACGTCTGGCTGACGAAGTGACCACCAGCATGCCGGCGGCGCTGCGCGCCGCCGGCATGCTTTCCTGATGGCGTTCTACATCCTCAAGCGGCTGCTGGCGATCATCCCGACGCTGTTCGGCGTCGCGGTGCTGATCTTCCTGTTGTTGCGCGTCGTTCCCGGCGATGTGGTCGAGGCACGCTACATGAGCCAGGGCAGCCAGTTCCAGTCGCAGGACCTGATGAACATCGAGCGCAAGAAGCTCGGCCTGGACCAGCCGATGTGGAAGCAGTTCACCACCTGGATGGGCGGGCTGGTGCGCCTGGATTTCGGGCTGTCGATGTGGACCGGGTCGCCGATCACCGAGGAAATCAAGCTGCGCTTTGCGCTCTCCCTGCAGCTCGCCATCATGGCGAGCACCACCGCAGTGCTGCTCGCGATCCCGCTCGGCATCCTGGCGGCCATCAAGCAGGACACCTGGATCGACTACGCGGTGCGCGTGTTTTCGATCGCGGGTTTGGCGATGCCCTCGTTCTGGCTCGGCATCCTGATGATTCTCAGCATGCTGATCTTCTTCAAGTGGCTGCCGCCGATGGTATTCACGCCGCTATGGGTGAACCCCTGGGAGAACCTGGCGCAGCTGATCTGGCCGGCGCTGGCCGTCGGCTATCGCTACTCGGCGGTCGGCACGCGCATGATGCGCTCGACGATGCTCGAAGTGCTGCGCGAAGACTACATCCGCACCGCGCGCGCCAAGGGGCTGTGGCTGAAGCTGATCCTGTCGCGGCACGCGCTGAAGAACGCGATCCTGCCGGTGCTCACCATCATGAGCCTGGAGTTCGCGTTTCTGCTCGGCGGCCTGGTGGTGACCGAGCAGGTGTTCAACCTGAACGGGCTCGGCATGCTGTTCGTCGAAGGCATCGCCCGGCGCGACTACACGCTGATCCAGGCCCTGGTGATGCTGGTCGCGACGGTATTCCTGCTGGTCAATTTCCTGGTCGACATCGCCTACGCCTGGCTCGATCCGCGCATCCGCTACCGCTAGCCATGGCCGCCACCCCGCAGACCCTCGACCAGCTCGCCGGCGCCGACTCGCGCCCGCGCTGGGTCAGCGCCATCCTGAACTTCGTGCGCCGGCGCCCCCTGGGCGCCATCGGCGCCGCCATCATCCTGGTAATGGCGCTGCTGGCGGCAACCGCGAACTTCATCGCGCCCTACGATCCCCTGGCAACCGACTACGGCGCCATGCTGGCGGCGCCGAACGCCCAGCATTGGCTGGGCACCGACGCCTTCGGCCGCGACGTGCTGTCGCGCATGATCTACGGGTCGCGCACGGCGCTGATGGTCGGGCTGGGCGCGTCCCTGCTCGGCGCCGTGTTCGGCTCGCTGATCGGCGTGGCCAGCGCATACTTCGGCGGTCGCGTCGACCTCGTCGTGCAGCGCGTGATGGACGTGTTCTTCGCCTTTCCGGTCATCATCCTCGCGCTGGCGGTGGTGGCGATCCTGGGCACGGGTGTCGGCAACGTGATCCTCGCCATCGCCACGCCGATGGTGCCGCGCTGCGCGCGCGTGGTGCGCTCGAGTGCGCTGTCGGTGCGCGAGATGCCCTATGTGGACGCGGCGCGCGCCTCGGGCTACGGGCACCGCCGCATCATCCTGCGCCACATGCTGCCGAACGTGATGGCGCCGATCCTGATCATGGCGACCGCGTTCCTCGGCGAAGCGATCCTGCTCGAAGCCTCCCTGTCCTTCCTCGGCCTGGGCGTCACCGAGCCGACCGCCGCCTGGGGCCTGATGCTGCGCGGCGCGGCGGTGGAGTTCGCGGAAACCGCGCCCTGGATGGCGTTCTTCCCCGGGCTGGCCATCAGCCTCGCGGTGTTCGGCTTCAACCTGTTCGGCGATTCGCTGCGCGACGCGCTCGACCCGCGCCTGCGCACGCAGTAGCTACAGCGCGCCGCTGCCGCGCAGCCGCGCGATTTCCGCGTCGCTCTTTCCCAGGATTTCCTTCAGTACCGCATCGGTATGCTCGCCAAGGCGCGGTGGCGGCGTGCGGTGCTCGATCGGCGTTGCCGAGAAGCGCATCGGACTCGCCACCATCGGCAGCCGGCCGGCGACCGGGTGCTCGACCTCGATGCGCACGCCGCGCGCCTGCACCTGCGGCTCGGCGAACACCTGCGCGATGTCGTTGATCGGCCCGTTGGGCACCCCCGCGGCATCCAGCAGCTCGCCCCACTCCTTCTTTGTGCGCCTGGCGAAGATCGCATCAAGCAGGCGCTTGAGTTCATCGCGGTTTTCCACCCGCTTGCCGTTGGTCGCAAAGCGCGCGTCGTTAGCGAGTTCGGGGCAGCCCGCAGCCTCGCAGAACCTGCGGTACAGATTGTCGTTGCCGCAAGCCAGGATCACCTCGCCGTCGGCGCAGCGGAACGGCTGGTACGGGACGATGTTCGGATGCAGGTTGCCGATGCGCCGCGGCGGCTTCCCGGTCGCGAAGAAGTTGGTGTTCTGATAGGCAAGCAGCGCGATCTGCGAGTCAAGCAGCGCGAGGTCGAGGTGCTGGCCCTTGCCGCTGGTCGCGCGATGCGCGAGCGCTGCGCAGATGGCGATCGAGGCATACATGCCGGTAATGATGTCGGCGATCGGCACGCCCGCGCGCTGCGGCTCGGCGCCGGGCTCGCCGGTGACGCTCATCATGCCGCCCATGCCCTGGATCATGAAGTCGTAGCCCGGGCGCTCCCGGTAGGGGCCGGTCTGGCCGAAGCCGGTGACCGAGCAATAGATCAGGCGCGGGTTGAGGGCGTGCAGGTCCTCGTAGCCCAGGCCGTAGCGCGCCAGATCCCCGAATTTGTAGTTCTCGATCAGCACATCGCTTTTCGCCGCCAGCTGCCGCACCAGGTCCTGCCCCGCCGGCGACGACAGGTTGACGGTCACCGACTTCTTGCCCCGATTGGCCGACGTGAAATAGGCAGAGTCCTTGGTGTCGCGCCCCTGCCCGTCCTTGATCCACGGCGGCCCGAAGGCTCGCGAGTCGTCGCCCGCGCCCGGCCGCTCGACCTTGATCACCTCGGCGCCGAGGTCGGCGAGGTTCTGTCCGGCCCATGGGCCCGCCAGCACGCGCGACAGGTCCAGCACGCGGAATCCCGCCAATGGTCCTGCCATCCTCAGTCCTCCTTCACCACAAGTTTGCCAGCATGCGCAGCGCCAGCGCGAGCAGCATCACCGCGAGTATCACCCGCAGGCGCCGGACCGGCAGGCGGTGGGCCAGACGTGCGCCGATCGGCGCCATCGGCATGCTGGCGGCGACGATCAGCAGCAGCGCCGGCAAGTAGACATAGCCGAGGCTCCATTCCGGCAGACCCGGCGCGCGCAGCCCCTGCACAACGTAGCCGACGGTCCCCGCCGCCGCGATCGGGAAGCCGTTGGCGGCCGCAGTGCCGATCGCACGCTTGAGGGGCACGTTGCACCATGCGAGGAACGGGATCGAGAGGAATGCGCCGCCGGCCGCCAGCAGGCTCGACAGGCCGCCGATCCCGGCGCCGGCGGCGAACAGGCCCGGACGTCCGGGCAGCTGGCGCGCCGCCCTGGGCTTGATCTCCACGAACATCTGCGCCGCGGCGTAGAACATGAATCCGGTGAAGACGACGGCCAGCGGCCTGGTCGGGATGAATCCGGCGACCAGCGCCGTCGCGAGCGCGCCGGCGACGATGCCGGGCGCCATGGCGCGCGCCACCGCCCAGTCGACGCCGCCATGGCGGTGATGCGCGCGAACGCTGGAGATCGAGGTGAAGCCGATGGTCGCCAGCGCCGTGGCGAGGGAGAGGTGCATCATGTGCTCCGGCGGAAAGCCCTTGGCGGTGAACACGAACACCAGCATCGGCACCATCACCATGCCGCCGCCGATGCCGAGCAGCCCGGCGAGGAATCCCACCGCCACGCCGATGGCGAGATAGGCCGCCCACCAATCCATCAGCGCTCCCCGAGCAGGTGCGCCACCAACTCGGCGAAGCCGGCGCCGGACTCTCCCTGGGTCACGTACTTCGGCTCTGCCGCAAGGTGCGCGGCGAAGCGCGCGACGTTGGCGACGCCCACCGAATTCCGGAAGTAGCCGAACATCGGCGCGTCGTTGGGCGAATCGCCGGCGTAGGCATACTGCGCGTTCGCCGCTACCAGGTCGGTCCCGAAAGCCTCGGCGAACAGCGTCTGCGCCATCGCCAGCTTGTCGTAGCCGCCGAACCAGCCGTTGACGTGGATCGAGCTGATCTTCGCGGTGAGCCCCGCTTCGCGCATCAGTTCCGCGATGCGCTCGGCCCGCTCGAGCGGCAGCCGCGGCACGTCCTCGCAGTAGTCGATCGCCAGGTCGGTTTCGCGGTAAGCCTGGTCCGAGGCGAGCGCGCAGCCCGGGACTTCGCGCAGGACTCGCTCGGCGATGGCGCCGAAGCGCGCCCGCTTTGCGGCGCGTTCCGCATCGGAATCGTAATAGCGCTTGAGCAGCTTGCCCTTCGCATAGCGGAAATAGAACGCGCCGTTCTCGCCCACCACCGCATCCACCGGCCACATGCGCGCGATGTGGTCGCACCAGCCCGCTGGCCGCCCGGTCACCGCGACGGCAATGCGCCCGGACTCGCGCAGCCGCCCGAGCGCCGCGTAGGCCCCGGCGGTGAGCCGGCCTTCGGTCGTCAGCGTGTCGTCGATGTCGAACAGCAGCCCGCGCAGGCGCCCGGCGTCGCGCAGCTGCGCCAGCGGCTTCATTTGCCGAGCCTGGCGGCCACGCGCTCGCGCTGCTGCGGCGTCATGTGCAGGCCGGCCTTGCTGCGCCGCCACAGCACGTCCTCCGCGTCGCCCGCCCACTCGCGCTCCACGAAGTAGCGCAGCTCGCGCTCGTAGAGGTCCGCGCCGTAGTGCTCGCCCAGATCACCTTCGCCGATGACCTCCGCGGCCAGCGCGCCGTGGCGGCGGAAGATGCCGCGCAGGGCCGGCTCCGGCAGCGCCGCGTAGCGCGCGCGCAATTGCGCGAACGACTGCGCCGGCGACGCGCCGGCGAAATCGCTCCCCGGCAGGGCGCAGCGATCGGTCCAGGCCGGCTGCATGGCCGGGAAGTAGCGCGCCAGCCTGTCGAGCGCCTGTTCGGCGAGCCGCCGGTAGGTGGTGATCTTGCCGCCGAACACCGACAGCACGGGCGCCGCGCCGTCCACGTCGTCCACGCGCAGCGTGTAATCGCGCGTGATCGCCGAAGGGTCGCTGGTGCCGTCGTCGTACAGCGGACGCACACCCGCATAGCGCCACACGACGTCACCCGGGGCCACCTGCCGCGTCAGGTAGCGGTTCACCGCCCGGCACAGGTATGCGACCTCCTCGTTGCTTGCCGCCGCGGCACCCGGGTCGCCCGTCTCCGGCACGTCGGTGGTGCCCACCAGCGTGTAGCTGCCCTCGTAGGGAATCATGAATACCACGCGCCGGTCGTCGTTCTGCAGGATGAAGGCGTGCTCGCCTTCGTAGAGTCTCGGCAGCACGATGTGACTGCCCTTGACCAGCCGCACATCGTCCGCCGAAGGCTGCGACAGGCGCTCGTTCAGCACGCGCTTTACCCACGGCCCGGCGGCGTTGACGATAGCCCGCGCGCGGACTTCGCGACCGCCGGCCAGCGTGGCGCGCCAGGCGCCCTGCTCGCGGCGCGCCGACAGACAGGCCGTGCGCGTCAGCAGCTCCGCGCCGCGCGCGCGTGCATCCATGGCGTTGGCCACCACCAGGCGCGCGTCGTCCACCCGGCAATCGGAATAGACGAAGCCATGCTGCAGCTCCCTGCGCAGGCCAGAGGCATACGGCGGCGCGTCGAGGCGCACGGCCTGCGACCCGGGCAGCGTGGTCCTGCGGCCCAGGTGATCGTAGAGGAACAGCCCGGTGCGGATCATCCAGCGCGGCCGCAGCTCGGGCACATGCGGCATCACAAAACGCAGCGGCGACACCAGGTGCGCGGCGATGCGCAACAGCACTTCGCGTTCGGCAAGGGCTTCGGCGACCAGGCGGAATTCGTACTGTTCCAGGTAGCGCAGTCCGCCGTGGATGAGCTTCGAGGAAAGCGCGGAGGTGGCGCTGGCGAGGTCGTGCTGCTCGACGAGCAGCACCGACAGTCCACGTCCGGCGGCATCGCGCGCGATGCCGGCGCCATTGACGCCGCCACCGATGACGAGGAGGTCGAGCTGTTGCAACCGGGTTCTGCGCTTCGCGGGGAAGGCGCGATTCTATCGCGCCTGCGGCAGCCGCACGCGCAGCACCACCCCGTCGCGTGCGGCGGCGTCGGCCGCCTCGATCGAGCCGCCGTGAAATTCGGCGATCAGGCGCGCGACGTACAGCCCCAGCCCGAGGTGCGGGGTGCCGGTTGCAGGCCCCTCGCGCACGGAAACCATGGACTGGAACAGTCCGCCGCGCATCGCCGCAGGCAGCAGGGGGCCCTTGTTTTCCACCGCAAGCAGCGCATGCGCTCCCTGCTCCTGCAGGGAGATGCGCACCGGCTCGCCGGGCGGCGAAAACTCGACCGCGTTCTCGACCAGCTTGTCGAGCAGCTGAGCGCCGAGGTCGGCCGACCCCGTGACTTCGAGCGCGCCGCCGGGGAGTTCGAGCAGGACCGGAGTCGCGGCATAGGCCAGTCGGTAGCCCTCCACGCAGCCGCGCACCAGCGCCGAAAGGTCGTAACGCTCGCGCTCGGCCGTGCGCAATCCCTGCTCGAGGCGTGTGGCTTCCGTCATGCGCTGCAGGATCGTATTCAGGCGTGACAGGCCCTGCTCGGCGCGCCCGACGTAGGTGCGCGTCTCCTCCGGCGAGGACGCCAGTTTCAGGTTCTCCAGCGAAGAGCGCACCACCGCGACCGGCGTGCGCAGCTCGTGCGACAGGCGCCCGGCCATGCTCTCGAGGTACTCGTGATGCTGTGCCAGTTTGGCCAGCATGGCCGAGAAGCTGCGTGACAGGTCGCCGATCTCGTCGCCGGCTTCCGAGCCGGCCGCGAGTCGCGCCACCCGCCCGCGCGCATCGATCGCGCGCTCGGCCTCGTCGCGCAGGCGCCGGATTCGCCGCGACAGCCAGCTCGCGTAGGCAAACAGCAGCAGCGCCGCGCCCGCCGAAGCCGTCAGCGTGAGCATCAGCAGTCGCTCGAGCGCCTCGCCGCGCAGGCTGGCGATCGGGTTGGTGGTCTCTTCCACCACCACTGCGCCTGCCACCTCATCGCGATTCCACACCGGGTGCGCCGCCGACATCACCACCGCTCGGTTATCCGGCGTAAGGCGCGTGCGCGTCGCCGGGGTGCCCTGCAGCGCCGCGGCGATGTAGCGGCCGGTGGCCAGCACGTCGTCCGGCAGGGACTCGGCGAAGTCTTCACTCGGACGCTGGATCAGCCATCCGGCGAAGCGCCGCCATGCGGCGCGCGCGACGCCTTCTTCCGCTGCGGCCGGCGCGACGCGGCGCAGGCTGCCCTCCAGGGCGAGAACCTGGTAGCGGCGGTTTACCACCCAGATGCGCGCCTCGGTGCGCTGCAGTCCGCGCAGGATGGCGGCGATCTCGGCCTGCGCGGCGCGCGCCGCCAGCTCGGACTCGCGCGCGAGGGGCTGCACGGCGGCGGCCTCCGGCAAGCGGCCATCGCTTTCGGCCAGGCGCTGCAGTTCCAGTTCCGCTTCCCGCCGCAGCGCGTCGTCGCGTGCCGGCACCGTCTCCAGGAGCCGGGGCCGGTCGTGCAGGGCCGTTGCCACAGCCCGCGCGGTGCCCATCAGGGCGCGTTCCTGGCCTTCGAGCAGGACGCGCTCCAGCTCGTTCACGTACACCAGGCCCGCCCAGGGCAGCGCGAGCAGCACCAGCGCCACCAGCGCCAGCTGCGCGCGCAAACCGAAAGCGAAGCGCCGCCTCACTCCTTCCAACGGTAGCCCATGCCGTAGGCGGTCTCGATGTGCGCAAATCCTGCGTCGACGCCCTGGAACTTGTGGCGGATGCGCTTCATGTGCGAAGTGATGGTGCCATCGTCGACCACCAGGTTGGCTTCTCGCATCAACTGCTCGCGGCTCTTGACGTGGCCCGGATGCCGGGCGAGGGCGTGCACCATCCAGAACTCGGTCAGGGTCAGCGGCACCGTCCTGCCGCTCCAGGCGACCGCGAAGCGCTTGAGATCCAACCGCAGCGCGCCGCGCTCCAGCGTCTCTTCCTGCGCCTGCGGCTCGTGCGACAGCTCGGCGCGGCGAAACAGGGCGCCGACGCGCGCCAGCAGGTGCGGCAGGCTGATGTCCTTGGTGAGGTAATC
>Ga0209382_10012453_pt1 | contig 10508 bp, 8 predicted proteins | sample SoiMetdeltSBSDD5_FD_187599 | JGI IMG/M metagenome (GOLD analysis project Ga0209382, IMG submission 187599) | Bulk soil microbial communities from a Populus tree surrounding site in Tennessee, USA - Soil MetaG P. deltoides SBSDD5 (SPAdes) (version 2) | ecosystem: Environmental > Terrestrial >...
CTTCTTCTGGAAGTTCGTATAGATGAGACCCTGCTCGTACTTGGCGATCTCGTTGGTCTTGATGTCGCCGATCAGCCAGGAATTCGCGTAGCCGCCATTGTCCTTGGCGTCCATGAGCTTCACCCACTCATCGATGCTGGTCGCGTATTGCGAGGCATTCCGGGCGCGGACATACTCCGGCACCTTGGTGGTGTCGTAGCCCACGAATCCGACGATTGTCGTCTCGACGATGACGAGCCCGCCACCGTCACCCAGAAGTCGGTCATGGACGCGATCCAACCCGGCGAAGTCTGCATCACCATGCGGTTCCCCTTGTCGGGGGTAATGTCGAGGATGATGTTCATATATTGGCCGTTCCAGAACTCGGTGAAGGATTCGTGCCCGATGACGATCTTGCCGTCGGTGGTCGCCGAGCCGGTGGCGATGAAAGCGCTGCAATGGCTCTTGGCCTTGCTCATGCCCTGCGCCCCAGGAGCAGCTGCCTTGTATTGCGCGGCAACGGTCGGCCACCAATAGCCGGTGATCTCCATATAGGCATTCCAACCGATGATCTGGTCGAGCGTGGTCGCAGCACCTGCCTTGCTGAGGCCGGCGGCGATGCCGCGCATTTCCTCGAGCTGCTCGGAAGGTATCTTCGATTTGTGAAGCTCGGCAGCTTTCTCGACGAAGAAGCCGAGGCCAAGCCCGGTGGTCTGGAGCGTCATCGCGTCATAGACCCGCCAGGCATCCTTGAACTCGGCGGCGAGCAGATAGCCATGTTGAAAGCCGCGCTCGAATGGGGCGCCGCCGATCTTGATACGAACCCAGCCGTTGTTCTCGCTGCGGGTGGCCTTCGCGAGCCAGCCTTTCTCCTCAACGGTCAATGCATCCTGTGCGGCTGCGATGTCCATAAAGAACAGCAGGCCGATCAAGGCAGCGAGAATTGCGCGTGCATTCATGTCGGGAACTCCTCATAACCCATCAGCGCGCGCGAAGCAGCAATCCTCAAAGACCAAGCAACCCGCGCCGGCAATCCCGGATGGTTCGATATCCAGAGCTCCGAGATTGGAAACGATTCCGATTTTTTCCGCAAGGCGATCGAACAGGCACGGCTGTCACACGGTGGTGTGACCCAAGAAGACGACGAGCCTTCGACCGGGGCAAAGAATCGAATAGGCCGTGCTGTCGCTCGATGCGGAGCGATCGCCGCCGACGACCTCAACGATCAGATTGATTGAGCTTCTCAGCTTGTCGATCGACTTTCGCGACGTGGTCTTGGCTTCGGCCTCAAGCTCGTAGTTCCGGACATCGTCGCGGCAAAGTTCTTGAAAAGTCACACCCGCTTTGAGATCGGGCATCGGCGTGGACGGCGCGAACAGCACATCGAAGTGAGTTTTCGCAAAATCGTTTCAAGTCCTTGGGCACCCGGACGCGGTAATAGTAGGTCCCGTTCTTGCGAATCAAACCGGATTGATTCGACATGTCTTTGCATCCCTCCCTGTGTACCACCTTAAGTGGACCAAGTGCGGATGCTAAGCCGCTGATTCTTAGGACATTTCCACCAAGTCAAGAACTTGGGCGGGACCTGGTGGAGCAGAGGGGGATCGAACCCCTGACCTCGGCATTGCGAACGCCGCGCTCTCCCAACTGAGCTACTGCCCCTTGCTGCAAGGTGGCGATTATCTAGGGCAGGCGCCGTGCCTGCGTCAAGCAAGGGTCGGCGTTCAGGGTTGCATGGCCCGAGCGTGGCCGCTACACCTCGCCAATCGTACAGGGAGCGCGTATGGGACCGATCGTCTGGCTGATCCTGACGCTGATCGACATCTATATCTGGATCGTCATCATTGCGGTCGTCGTCGAGCTTTTGTCATATTTCGGCGTTCTCGACCGGAACAACAATTTCGTGCGGCAGATCCGCTATGCATTGACGCGGCTGACCGAACCGGCGCTGGCGCCGATCCGGCGGGTGCTGCCCGATCTCGGCGGCATCGACCTGTCGCCGCTGCTGCTGCTCGTATTCCTGCAGTTTCTGTCGATTGCGGTCGCCACCTGGACACGGCCGCTGCTGTAAAGGTCGGGAGAGAGATCAGTGACCGGTGCCAGAATGATCGATGGCAAGGCCATCGCCGAGGATCTGCGGCGGCAGGTCAAGGGGGCGGTCGAGCGGCTCGCGGCCGAGCACGGCTTCACGCCGGGCCTTGCGGTGGTGCTGGTGGGAGACAATCCGGCGAGCCGGGTCTATGTCGCCAACAAGGCGAGGCAGACCGTCGAAGTCGGGATGAGGAGCTTCGAGCACCGGCTGCCGGACGATATCGGCGAGGCCGAGCTCCTGGACCTGGTGGAACGGCTCAACAACGACCCGACGGTCGACGGCATCCTGATCCAGCTCCCACTGCCGAAGCAGATCGCCAGCGAGAATGTGATCAATGCGGTCAATCCCGACAAGGATGTCGACGGGTTTCACGTGATCAATGCCGGGCGGCTGGCGACGGGGCAGGATGCGCTGGTGCCGTGCACGCCGGTCGGCTGCGTCATGCTGGCGAAGACCGTGCTCGGCAAGCTCGACGGGCTCGAGGCGGTGGTGGTCGGGCGGTCGAACATCGTGGGCAAGCCGGTGGCGCAGCTCCTGCTGCAGGAGAACGCCACGGTCACCATCGCGCATTCGCGAACCCGCGATCTTGGCGCGGTGTGCCGGCGCGCCGATCTCCTGATCGCGGCGGTCGGCAAGCCGCGGCTGGTCAAGGGCGACTGGCTGAAGCCGGGTGCGACGGTCATCGATGTCGGCATCAACCGCATCGAGGAGAACGGCAAGGGGCGCATCGTCGGCGATTGCGATTACGAGGACTGCGCCAGGGTGGCCGGCCATATCACGCCGGTCCCGGGCGGCGTCGGGCCGATGACCATCGCGTGCCTCCTCGCCAACACGGTCAAGGCGGCGTGCCTGAGGCGCGGGTTGGCACCGCTCGCTGCCTAATGCCTACTGCCTAATTGCCTACTGCCTCCTTGGCGCGTTCGGCACGCTTCCTGTCATTGGGATCGAGGAGCGCCTTGCGCAGGCGGATCGATTTCGGCGTCACCTCGACGAGCTCGTCCTCCTGGATATAGGCGAGCGCCTTCTCCAGGGTCATGCGGATGGGCGGGGTCAGCAGGATGTTGTCGTCCTTGCCGGCGGCGCGGATGTTGGTCAGCTTCTTGCCCTTGAGCACATTGAGCTCGAGATCGTTGCCGCGGGTATGCTCGCCGACGATCATGCCCTGATAGACGCGGGTGCCGGGATCGATGAACATCGGGCCGCGGTCCTGCAGATTGTAGAGCGCATAGGCCACCGCCTCGCCATTGGCATTGGCGAGCAGCACGCCGGTATGCCGCGACGGGATCTCGCCGACATGCGGGCCATAGGCGTGGAACAGCCGGTTCATCACGGCGGTGCCGCGGCTGTCGGTCATCAGCTCGCCATGATAGCCGATGAGGCCGCGGGTCGGAGCATGGAAGACGAGCCGCTGGCGCCCGGTGCCGGAGGGGCGCATGTCCTTGAGCTCGGCCCGGCGCTCGGAAAGCTTCTGAACGACGGCGCCGGTGAACTCCTCGTCGATGTCGATGATCACTTCCTCGATCGGCTCGAGCCGCTCGCCGGTCGCCTCGTCGGTGCGCATGACGACACGGGGACGGCCGACCGTGAGCTCGAAGCCCTCGCGGCGCATGGTCTCGATCAGGATGGCGAGCTGCAGCTCACCGCGGCCGGCGACCTCGAAGGTGTCGGCCTCGCCGGGGAGATCGCGGATGCGCAGCGCGACATTGCCTTCGGCCTCGCGATGAAGGCGCTCGCGGATGACGCGGCTCTGGACCTTGTCGCCTTCCTGGCCGGCAAAGGGCCCGTCATTGATCCGGAAATGCATGGCGAGCGTCGGCGGGTCGATCGGCTGGGCGGCGATCGGGGTCATCACCTCGGGGGACGCGATGGTGTCGGCGACGGTGGCGCTGGCGAGCCCCGATATGGCCACGATGTCGCCGGCAGAGCCCTCATCGATGGGCTGGCGCTCGAGGCCGCGGAAGGCCAGGACCTTGGAAATCCGCCCCTGCTCGACGAGCTTGCCGTCGCGCGACAGCACCTTGACCGGCTGATTGGCGCGGATCGAACCCGAGCGGATGCGCCCGGTCAGCACACGGCCGAGATAGGGATTGGCCTCGATCGTCGTGGCGAGCATGCGAAAGGGCGGCGGCTCGATGGCCGGCGCCGGAACGTGGCGCAGCACGAGGTCGAACAGCGGGGCCATGCCGGTCTTGGGGCCGGATGGCTGCTCCGCCATCCAGCCGAGCTTGGCCGAGCCGTAAAGGATCGGGAAGTCGAGCTGCTCGTCGGTGGCGTCGAGAGCGGCGAAGAGGTCGAAGATCTCGTTCACCACCTCGACATGGCGCTCGTCATGCTTGTCGATCTTGTTGACGGCGACGATGGGCTTGAGGCCGATCTTGAGCGCCTTCTGCAGCACGAATTTGGTCTGCGGCATCGGCCCTTCGGCGGCATCGACCAGCAGCACTGCGCCGTCGACCATGTTGAGGATGCGCTCGACCTCGCCGCCGAAATCGGCATGGCCGGGAGTGTCGACGATGTTGATGCGCGATGCCTTCCAGTGGATCGAGGTGACCTTGGCGAGGATGGTGATGCCGCGCTCGCGCTCGAGATCATTGGAGTCCATGGCCCGCTCGGCCACCCGCTGATTCTCGCGGAAGGCGCCGGACTGGGCAAGCAGGCGGTCGATCAGCGTGGTCTTCCCGTGATCGACATGGGCGATGATGGCGATGTTGCGGAGATTCATCGCGTGGACTTCAGCCGACGGGCCGCCAAGGTCCTGAGGCGCAGGGCGTTGAGGCGGATGAAGCCCTGGGCGTCCTTCTGATCATAGGCGCCGCGATCGTCCTCGAAGGTGACGAGGGCGTCGGAATAGAGCGACTGCGGCGACTTGCGGCCGACCACCATGACATTGCCCTTGTAGAGCTTGAGGCGGACGATGCCCTCGACGCGCTCCTGGCTCTTGTCGATCAGGGCCTGCAGCATGTCGCGCTCGGGCGAGAACCAGAAGCCGTAATAGACGAGCTCGGCATAGCGCGGCATCAGCTGGTCCTTGAGATGGGCGGCCTCGCGGTCGAGGGTGAGGGATTCGATGGCGCGATGGGCGGCATGGAGGATGGTGCCGCCCGGTGTCTCGTAGATGCCGCGCGACTTCATGCCGACGAAGCGGTTCTCGACAAGGTCGATCCGGCCGATGCCATTGTCGCGCCCGAGCGCGTTCAGGGCGGTGAACAGGCTGGCGGGGCTCAGGGCGTTGCCGTCGAGGGCGACCGGGTCGCCGCGCTCGAAGGTCAGCTCGACATAGGTCGGCTTGTCCGGGGCGTCCTCGGGGGCGATGGTGCGCTGATAGACGTAAGGCGGCGGCTCGACCCAGGGGTCCTCCAGGACCTTCCCCTCGGAGGATGAATGGAGGAGGTTGGCGTCCACCGAGAAGGGCGCCTCGCCGCGCTTGTCCTTGGGCACCGGGATCTGGTGCGTCTCGGCGAAGTCGACGAGGTCGGTGCGCGACTTGAAGGCCCATTCGCGCCAGGGCGCGATGACCTTGATCGAGGGGTTCAGCGCATAGGCGGTGAGCTCGAAGCGGACCTGGTCGTTGCCCTTGCCGGTGGCGCCGTGGGCGACGGCATCGGCACCGGTTTCGGCGGCGATCTCGACCAGGCGCTTGGCGATCAGCGGCCGGGCAATCGATGTGCCGAGAAGGTAGACGCCCTCGTAGAGGGCATTGGCGCGGAACATCGGAAAGACAAAGTCGCGGATGAACTCCTCGCGGAGATCCTCGATGAAGATCTGGCGGATGCCCATCATCTCGGCCTTGCGACGGGCCGGCTCCAGCTCCTCGCCCTGGCCGAGATCGGCCGTGAAGGTCACGACCTCGCAGCCATAGGTCTCCTGAAGCCATTTCAGGATGATGGAGGTGTCGAGACCGCCCGAATAGGCGAGCACCACCTTGTTGACGCTGCCGCTCTTCGCCATCGCTTTCTCTTGCTTCCCTCGCCGTCGGCGCAGGATCTCTACTTGGCGCCGCCGTCCCGGGCAAGGGTCAGAAGTCGCTGGCGAGGCCTTTGCGCTCCCAATCGCCGTAGCGGGTGGGCTCAGGGCCGTCGGGACCGCCGATTTCCGGCGCGACCGACACCGCTTTTACCGGCTTTTCGGCCCGGCGGGCCGCGGCCTCGGCAAGGGCACGCCGGGCGGCCGGGGGAAGAACAGGATTAGAATCTTCCATCTGGCTCGTTTGACAAGGGTCAAAGCGTTGCAGGGACAAATTGCGCATATCATATAGGCAGGCGCGATCCGGCGGTGCAAGGAGGCGACGAGAGAAGGGCGATGAACTACATGCGAACAGCGCTGCTGCTGGCGGCGCTCACCGGGCTGTTTCTGGCGGTCGGCTATGTGATCGGGCGCGAGAGCGGATTGGTCATCGCGTTCTTCATCGCGATGGCGACGAACCTGTTCGCCTATTGGAACTCCGACAAGATGGTGCTTTCGATGCATGGCGCCCAGCAGGTCGACCAGGCGAGCGCCCCGGAGTTCTACGGCCTGGTGGAGAGGCTGGCGAAGCAGGCCAACCTGCCGATGCCGAAGGTCTTCATCATGGACAATCCGCAGCCCAATGCCTTTGCGACGGGGCGCAATCCGCAAAATGCGGCGGTGGCGGCGACCACGGGGCTGCTCGAGCAATTGTCGCCCGAGGAGGTGGCCGGGGTGATCGCGCATGAGCTCGCGCATGTGAAGAATCGCGACACCTTGATCATGACGATGACGGCGACGATCGCCGGCGCGATCGGGATGCTCGGCAATTTCGCGATGTTCTTCGGCGGGGGGCGCGATCGCGGCGGCGGCCTGGGGCCGATCGCGACGATCGCCATGATCATCCTGGCGCCGATCGCGGCGATGATCGTGCAGATGGCGATCTCGCGGACCCGGGAATATGCCGCCGACCGCGGCGGCGCCGAGATCAGCGGCGAGCCGCTGTGGCTGGCAAGCGCGCTCAAGCGGATCGACTCGGCGGCCCACCAGATCGAGAACGACACGGCGGAGGCCAATCCGGCGACGGCGCATATGTTCATCGTCAACCCGCTGTCGGGGGCGCGCATGGACAATCTGTTCTCGACACATCCCGCCACCGAGAACCGGATCGCCGCGCTGATGACGCTGGCCCAGACCATGGGCAGGTCCCGCCCGGCCGGCCAGGCCGAGCCGACGGCAGCGCCGCGCGGCGAGCCACCGGGCCCGTGGGACACGCCGGGGGATGCACCGCGCCAGCGGCGCGGACCCTGGAGCTGAGTTGGCGACCACGGGCCGGCGGGCCGGTCGCGCGGCCGACCCGCCCGGCCTCAAGGCGCGCCGGGATGCGGTGCTCGCCCTTGCGGCGGTGCTGAGGGAAGGGCGGCCGCTCGACCTGGTGCTGGCGGGGACGGGCGGCGATGATGATGCGGGAGAGAGCCGCGACCGGGCGCTGACACGGGTCATCGTCGCGACCACGCTCAGGCGCCTGGGCGAAATCGAGCGGGTGCTCGGCCGCTTTCTCGAGCGACCGCTGCCGCGAAAATCGGGACGGGCGCGCGAAATCCTGCTGACCGGCGCAACGCAGCTCCTGTTCCTGCGCACGCCGCCCCATGCGGTCATCGACCTCGCCGTCAGGCTCACCGGCGCGCAACCGGATTCGCGTCACCTCGGCGGGCTCGTCAACGCGGTGCTGCGCAAGGTGGCGGCAGGCGGCGAGGATCTGGTGAGCGGGGACGATGCCGCCGTCGTCAACACGCCGGCCTGGCTGATGGAGCGCTGGACGGCGGCGTTCGGCAGCGATAGAGCGCAGGCGATTGCGGCGAGCCATTTGAACGAGCCGCCGCTCGACCTGACGGCCCGCGTGCCGGCGGCGGTGGCGGCGGAGCTCGGCGGGGTGGTGCTGCCGAGCGGAACGGTGCGCCTGGCGGCGGCGCGGGGGCGGATCGAGGACCTGCCCGGCTATCGCGAAGGCGGCTGGTGGGTGCAGGATGCGGCGGCGGCGCTGCCGGCGCGGCTGCTCGGCGAGGTCCGGGACAAGCGGGTCGCCGATCTCTGCGCGGCGCCGGGCGGCAAGACGGCGCAGCTCGCGGCTGCCGGAGCCGCGGTGACGGTGGTCGAGCGCTCGGCGGCACGGTTGCGGCGGCTCGAGGCCAATCTGCAGCGGCTGAAGCTCAGCGCCGAGCTGGTGTGCGCCGATGTCACGGAATGGCAGCCGGCGGAGCGGTTCGATGCAGTGCTGCTCGATGCCCCATGCTCGGCCACCGGGACGATCCGGCGCAATCCCGACGTCCTCCATAACAAGACGCCGACGACGATTGCCGCGCTGGTGCCGCTGCAGGCGCAGCTGATCCGGCGGGCGATCGACATGGTGAAGCCGGGTGGTCGCCTGGTCTACGCCACCTGCTCGCTCGAGGACGAGGAGTGCGGGCAGCAGATCGAGGCGCTGCTCGCGGAGCGTCGCGACATTGCGCGCGAGCCGATCAGGGCGGAGGAGCTTCAAGTCGAAAGCGCGCTGATCGACGATGCGGGGGATCTGCGGACGCTGCCGATCCATGGCATGGACGGATTCTATGCGGCGCGACTGCGAAAGAGCGAATAGCGAATAGCGAATAGCGAATAGTGAGTAGCGGTACGGAGCTGTTAGCGAAGAATTAACCCGTTCGGCGCCTAGATCGTGGGGGGCAGAAGCCTTTATTTACCATCAGCGCCGGTGATGTTTCAGGACCTGCAGAACGCGCATCAGGTTGCGCCACACGCCTTAAAGGGCGTCCTCGAGCTCGCCGTGGCGCGGGTCGGCCGCGGCATGGGCCTCCGGCTGCCACGGCTGAAGGGCTTGGTGGCCGGCGGCCGGCCGGAAGGGATCAACCCCGCCATTGCCGGGCTGATCCGCGGCAATGACGAGCTGGCGGCGGAGTTCTATCAGGGCCGCTATCTGCTCGCTGGCGCGGTGGTCGAGGCGGGCGCGAAGGGGATCTTCGAAACGCCGCTGCCGTCGCTTGCGGCCTATCGCGAGCTCCATGGCTTCGGCTGGCTCGCCCATCTCAAGGCGGCGGGGCGGGAGCTCGACCGGGCGCATGGCCGGGCGCTGTATCAGGATTGGCTCGACCGGCAATGCTACCGGATGAGGGTGGCGCGCGAGATGGAGGTCCGGGCGCGGCGGATGATTTCGCTCGTGCAGAATGGCGGGTTTCTGCTCGCCGGAGCGCCTTCGTCATTTGCCGCGAGTTTCTATGCCAGCCTCGGACAGCAGGCGCGGTCGCTCTATGCGGCGCCGCAAACCGGCCTCAGGCCGCCGGAAAGGCTGCAGGCGGCGATCGCGCTGGCCTATGCGGCGGTCGGATTGACCGGGCTCGAGGGAATGTCCGCGCCGGCGCTGGCGCGGCTCGGACAGGAGCTCGATCAGCAGATCCTTCCCGATGGCGGCCACATGTCGCGCTCGCCGGCGCAGCTCCTCGATCTTCTCGTCGACCTTCTGCCGCTCAGGCTCACCCTCGAGGCGCGCCGGCATGCGGTGCCGCCGGCAGTCAACGGGGCGATCGAGCGGATGCTGCCGATGCTGCGGTTCTTCCTGCATGGCGACCAGGGCATCGCCACCTTCAACGGCAGCTCCGATCCGGCGATGGCGAAGGTGGCCGCGGTGCTCGAGAGCGACGACACGCAGGGGCGCCCGCTGGCGCATGCGCCGCATTCCGGCTATGCCCGGCTCGAGCAGGGTTCGACGGTGATCATCGTCGATGTCGGCCGGCCGCCGGCGCCCGGGCTCAACAATCATGCGGCGTCGGCGCCGCTCGCCTTCGAGTTCTCGGACCGGGCGCACCGGATCATCGTCAATTGCGGGGCCCCGGCCTATGCCGGGACCGAATGGGATCGAGCCTGCCGGATGACCGCCGCGGCGAGCACTGCCGAGATCGGCGGGGTGTCGAGCGGCAGGATCATCACCGGCCGGCTCGTCGAGGCGCTGTTCGGCACCCCGGTGCTGATCGGCCCGCGCGACGCCCAGGCGACGGTCAAGCTGACGGCGGAAGGATCGCTGCTGGAAGCCCGGCATGACGGCTATGGCGCCGCCTTTGGGGTGCGCCATGAAAGACGATTGTTCCTGGCGCCGGATGGCGGCGATCTCCGAGGGGAGGACTGGTTCGTCGCCGAGCGGCCGTCGGCGCAGCTCGACCAGCTGTCCTATGCGGTCAGGTTCCATCTCCATCCGACCGTGAAGGCGATCGCCTCGAAGGATGGGACGAGCGTCATGCTGCAGCTGCCCAACAAGGTGGGCTGGACCTTCTCGGTGCGCGGCGGGACGCTCAGGCTCGAGGACAGCGTCTATCTGCCGGGCCGGGTGCAGCCGCGCCGCTCGCAGCAGATCGTGGTGCGCGGCGTGGTCGGGCGCCCCGGGCGGATCAACTGGGCGTTCAAGCGCATCGCCAGGAAGAAGCCGGCGGGCGAGGCACGCTCGGGCAGC
>Ga0209382_10012454_pt1 | contig 10508 bp, 8 predicted proteins | sample SoiMetdeltSBSDD5_FD_187599 | JGI IMG/M metagenome (GOLD analysis project Ga0209382, IMG submission 187599) | Bulk soil microbial communities from a Populus tree surrounding site in Tennessee, USA - Soil MetaG P. deltoides SBSDD5 (SPAdes) (version 2) | ecosystem: Environmental > Terrestrial >...
GAGCCGCGCCAGCGCCTGCCGCCTGCGTTCGCCCCCGCACCCCACCGCGAACGCGGCCGCGGCCTCGAGCGCGTCCCGGTCGGCGTCGACGAAGGCGCGGTGGAGCCGCAGGTTGAGCTTGCCGCCGTTGCGCGTCGTCGAGAGCAGCACCGAGCGGTTGTCGGTGAGCGTCAGGGTGGCGAGCGGCACGCGGATGCGGGCGGAGAGCCGGCGGGCCAGCCGCTCCGCCTGCTTCTCGCGAACCGCCTCGCGCAGCCGCGCCGGCACCCGGATCTCGGGCACCGGCGTTCCCGGCGGCGGCGGCTCGGGCGCGAACAGGCCGAGCTGCAGCCACTCGGCGAACCGGCGTCGCTTGCGGCGCTCCCCAGGAGGCGCCGGGGGGCTGGTCTTGCGGGCGCTCACGGCTGCAGCGGACGTCTCAGGAGGTCAGTAACGCTTCGGGATCAGTACCTGTAGTGCTCCGGCTTGTACGGGCCGTCCTCGGGGACGCCGATGTATTCGGCCTGCTTCGGCGACAGACGGGTGAGCCGCACCCCCAGCTTGTCGAGGTGGAGGCGGGCCACTTCCTCGTCGAGCCTCTTCGGCAGCACGTAGACCTTGCGCTCGAGCCGCGTCCCGTTCTCCTTGAGCTCGAGCTGGGCGAGCACCTGGTTGGTGAACGAGGCGGACATCACGAAGCTGGGGTGGCCGGTGGCGCAGCCGAGGTTCATCAGCCGTCCCTCGGCGAGCACCAGGATGCTGTGTCCGTCGGGGAACACCCACTCGTCGTATTGCGGCTTGATGTTGACGTGTTTGATGCCGGGGGACTTGACCAGACCGGCCATGTCGATCTCGTTGTCGAAGTGGCCGATGTTGGCGACGATCGCCTTGTCCTTCATCCGCGCCATCTGGGCGACCGTGATCACGTCGCGGTTGCCGGTGGCGGTGACGAAGACGTCCGCCGTCTCGACCACCTCGTCCAGAGGCCGCACCTCGTACCCTTCCATCGCCGCCTGCAGCGCGCAGATGGGGTCGATCTCGGTGACCACGACGCGGGCGCCCTGGCCGCGCATCGCCTGCGCGCAACCCTTGCCGACCTCGCCGAAGCCGCAGACCACCGCGACCTTGCCGGCCAGCATCACGTCGGTGGCCCGGTTGAGGCCGTCGATCACCGAGTGGCGGCAGCCGTAGATGTTGTCGAACTTGCTCTTCGTCACCGAATCGTTGACGTTGATGGCGGGGAAGAGGAGCGTGCCGGCGTTCTGCATCTGGTAGAGGCGGTGCACACCGGTCGTCGTCTCCTCGCTGACGCCGTGGCAGCCGGCTGCCGTGCGCTGCCAGCGGCCGGGGTTCTTCACCAGCTCGCGGCGCAGGAGGTCGAGGATGACGCCCCACTCCTCGGGCTCGTTGTCGGCGTCGAAGTCGGGCACCGCGCCGGCGAGCTCGTATTCGAGCCCCTTGTGCAGGAGCAGCGTGGCGTCGCCGCCGTCGTCGACGAGCTGGTCGGGACCGCCGCCGTCGGGCCACATCAGCGCCTCGCCGGTGGCCCACCAGTACTCGTCGAGCGTCTCGCCCTTCCAGGCGAAGACCGGGATGCCGCGCGGCTCGGCGATGGTGCCACCGGTCTCGGCGCGGCCGACGACGACCGCCGCCGCTGCCTGGTCCTGGGTCGAGAAGATGTTGCAGGACACCCAGCGCACGTCGGCGCCGAGGTCGGCGAGCGTCTCGATGAGCACCGCTGTCTGCACCGTCATGTGGAGACTGCCCATCACGCGCGTGCCGGCGAGTGGCTGCTCCTTGCCGTACTTCTCGCGCACCGCCATGAGGCCCGGCATCTCCTGCTCGGCGAGGCGGATCTCTTTGCGGCCGAGCTCGGCGAGGGAGAGGTCGGCGACCTTGTAGGGCACGCGGCCGGCGTTTTCGGCGGCCGTGAAGGGGTGGGCTTTCTCGGTGACGGCGAGGCTCATCTCGGCTCCTCCAAGAGGTCGGGGTGACCGTCCAGGGTCACTCCCCAATCAACGAATGTGCGGTTCGGCATGCGACGATACGAGGCCGCCCCGGGGAGGGGCGACGAGGATGGTATCAGGCGGTCGACGGGACCCGAGGGGGTGGTTTCGACGCTGCCTCGGAGTCGTCACCCGGGCACTGTCCGGCGCGGCATGTCGGTTGCTGGGCAGGGGGTGGAAGCGATCCACCGCCATCCGCGAGCGAAATCCAGCCCCAGTGTTTGCAGTGGGTTAGGGTGTCCGCTCGGAGCCTGGCCATAGAAAGTCGCTGGCCGGGAGCCATAAGTATTATGAAGTCCGCCGGCACCACCGGCTCTGAGGTCCGATGAGCGAACCCACGACGTCATCCGCCGACTCCCCGCCTCCCTCGACGCGCCGCAAGTACGTCCCCGCGGTGGGCCCCCGGCTCTCGAAGCTCCTCTTCGTCGTCTTCGGCCTCTTCGCACTGCTGGCGGTCAACTCCGTCTACCTCGTGGCGGTGCGCGTGCTCGAGGGGACGAGCGGCAAGGCCTACCAGAACTGGTTCTACCTGGTGATGTTCCTCTTCCACCTGGTGCTCGGTCTGCTGATCGTGGTGCCGGTGGTGGTCTTCGGCGTCCTCCACATCCGCAACGCGTGGAACCGGCCCAACCGCCGGGCGGTGCGAGTGGGTGTCGGCCTCTTCGTCACCGCGCTCGTGCTGCTCGCCTCGGGCATCGTGCTCACGCGCATCGAGGGCGTCGTCGAGGTCAAGGACCCCGGCGTGCGCTCGGTGGCCTATTGGCTCCACGTCATCACGCCGCTGCTCGCGGCCTGGCTCTTCATCCTCCACCGCCTCGCAGGCCGGCGCATCAAGTGGAAGGTCGGTCTACGCTGGGCGGCGGTCGCCGGCGCCTTCGCCGCCGTCATGCTCCTCATGCACTCGCAGGACCCGCGCCAGTGGGACGTTGCCGGGCCGAAGTCGGGCGAGCGCTACTTCTTCCCTTCGCTCGCCCGCACCGCCACCGGCAACTTCATCCCCGCCAAGGTGATCATGGCGAACGACTACTGCGCCGAGTGCCACGGGGACGCGCACAAGGCGTGGCGCCAGAGCGTGCATCGCTTCAGCTCGTTCAACAACCCGCCCTACCTCTTCTCGGTGCGCGAGACGCGCAAGGTCTCCCTGGCGCGCGACGGTGACCTGCGGGCGGCGCGCTGGTGCGCCGGCTGCCACGACCCGGCGGTCTTCTTCTCGGGGAAGTTCGACGACCCCAAGTTCGACGACGTGAACGATCCCACCGGCCAGGCGGGGATCACCTGCACCACCTGCCACTCGATCACCCACGTCAACAGCGTGCGCGGCAATGCCGACTACACGATCGAGGAGCCGGCCCACTACCCGTTTGCTTTCAGCGACAGCGCGGCGCTGCGCTGGGTCAACCGCCAGCTCGTCAAGTCCAAGCCGGAGCTGCACAAGAAGACCTTCCTGAAGCCACTGCACAGGAGCGCCGAGTTCTGCAGCACCTGCCACAAGGTGCACCTGCCGCCCGAGCTCAACCACTACAAGTTCCTGCGCGGCCAGAACCACTACGACACCTACCTGCTCTCCGGGGTCTCGGGGCACGGCGTGCAGAGTTTTTACTACCCGCCGAAGGCGACCCCGACCTGCGCCGGCTGCCACATGCCGCTCGGTGAGAGCGAGGACTTCGGGGCGCGCGACTTCGACGAAGACGGCGACCGCGACATCCACAACCACCAGTTCCCGGCCGCCAACACCGCCATCCCCGCCCTCGTCGGCATGCCGCCGGCGGCGATCGAGGCCCACCGCAAGTTCACCGAGGGGGTGATGCGGGTCGACCTCTTCGGCATCAAGGAAGGCGGCGCCATCGAGGGTGAGCTGACGGCGCCGCTGCGGCCGTCCGTCCCGGCGCTGGCGCCCGGAAAGAGCTACCTGCTCGAGGCGGTGGTGCGCACGGTGAAGATGGGCCACCCCTTCACCCAGGGGACGGTCGACTCGAACGAAGTCTGGCTCGACCTTCGCGTGACGAGCGGCGACCGGGTCATCGGCCGTAGCGGAGGGTTTGGCCCTTACAACGAGGTCGACCCCTGGTCCCACTTCGTCAACGTCTTCATGCTCGACCGCAACGGCAACCGGATCGACCGCCGCAATCCGCAGGACATCTTCGTACCGCTCTACAACCACCAGATCCCGCCCGGCGCCGCGGACGTCGTCCACTACCGGCTCGACCTGCCGCCGGGCCTGTCCGGTCCAGTGACGGTGGAGGCGCGGCTGCGCTATCGGAAGTTCGACACCATCTACATGCAGCACGTCTTCGGCCAGGGCAAGGACAACGACCTGCCCATCCTCACTCTGGCGGAGGACCGCATCACCTTCCCGCTCGCCGGCGGCGCCGCGGTCGAGAACCCGCCCTCGCCGATCAAGGACGAATGGCAGCGCTGGAACGACTACGGCATCGGCCTGCTGCGCAAGGCGGGGCCGAAGACCAAGGGCGAGCTGGTCGGCGCGGAGGCGGCCTTCCGCCGCGTCGAGGAGATGGGCAGGCCCGACGGGCCGCTCAACCTGGCGCGCGTCTACCTCGCCGAGGGGGCGGTGCAGGACAAGGCGGTGTCCGCTCTCGAGCGCGCGTCGCGGTTCAAGCCCGCGCCGCCGCCCTGGACGCTCGCCTGGCTCACCGGCCTCGTGGACAAGCAGAATGGATATCTGGACCAGGCGATCGCCGCCTTCTCGTCGATCGTCGACGCCTCCGGCCCCGAGCTGCGCGAGCGCGGCTTCGACTTCTCGAAGGACTACAACCTGCTCAACGAGCTCGGTGCCACCCTCTTCGAGCGAGCCCGCCTCGAGCGCGGGCCGAGCCGGAAGGCGGCGCGCGAAGCGTTCCTGCGTCGCTCGGTGGCGAGCTTCGAGCGCACGCTGTCGCTCGACCCGGAGAACGTCACCGCCCACTACAACCTTGGGCTCCTGTACGCTCAGCTCGGCGAAGGCGACAAGGGCCGCGAACACATGGCCCTGCACCAGAAGTACAAGCCGGACGACAACGCCCGCGACCGCGCGGTTTCCATCCAGCGCGAGCGGAACCCCGCCGCCGACCACGCGGCCGAGGCGATCGTCATCTACGATCTGGGGCGCCCGGGCGCCTTCGAGCTGGGCACGCCGGCGAGCAGTCGGCCGCCGGTGGAGCGATTCGTCGTGCGTGAGGGCGGCGTCACCGAGGCAGGGCCGACGGCCTTCGCCACACAGAAGCCATCCCCGAGCGTGGCCCCCGCTGCCGCGGCTTCCGGAGGAGCGGGCGGAAGCCCCTGAGGAATCCCATGACCGAACCCCTCGAGACCCCGCCCGAAAGCGCCGACGAAAGGCGCCGGCGCGCCGAGGCCGCGCACGCCGGCCACGTGGCGTCGCGCGATCCGGAGAGCGCGGCCGGCGATGAGGACTTCGTCCCCGAGGACGACAGTGTCATCGGCGTCGCTTTCCGCCGCTCGGCCATCGCACTCGTCGCCCTCCTCGTCGTTGCGGCTGTCGTGTTCTGGTGGCTGCGCAGACCGCCGGCGGAGAAGCCCGCGGCGGCGTTCGCCGCGGCCCCGCCGGTCGCCACGCGCAGCGCAGGCACGCCACCGGCCGTCACGTTCACGGATGTGACGCGCGAGGCGGGCATCGGCTTCGTCCACTTCAACGGCGCCACGGGTGCCAAGCTGCTGCCGGAGACGATGGGCGGCGGCGGCGCCTTCTTCGACCTCGACCGCGACGGCGACCCCGACCTGCTGCTCGTCAACGGCACGTCCTGGCCCGGAGACCCCAAGCGTCCGCACTCCCCGACGGTGACGCTCTACCGCAACGACGGCGGGGGCCGGTTCGAGGACGTGAGCGGCAGCTCCGCCCCGAGGCTGGACTTCTACGGCATGGGTGTGGCGGTGGGGGACTACGACGGCGATGGCTGGGTCGACGCGTTCATCACCGCCGTCGGCAGCAACCACCTCCTGCGCAACGACGCCGGCCGTCTCATCGACGTCACGTCGAAGGCCAAGGTGGCCGGCGAGCCCGACTCCTGGAGCAGTGGCGCCGCCTTCTTCGACCTCGACCGCGACGGCGACCTCGACCTCTTCGTCTGCAACTACGTCAAGTGGTCGCCGGAGATCGATCATCGCGTCGGCTACCAGCTCACCGGCGTCGGCCGCGCCTACGGGCCGCCGCTGAACTACCAGGGCACTTACGGCTACCTCTACCGCAACGAGGGGAACGGCACCTTCACCGACGTCTCCGCGTCGGCCGGGATCCACGTCGACAACCCGGCCACACACGCGCCGGCTGGGAAAGGACTGGCGGTGCTACCGATCGACGTCGACGGCGACGGCGCCACCGACCTCCTGGTGGCCAACGACACCGTGCGCAAGTTCCTCTTCCACAACAAGGGTGACGGCACCTTCGAGGAGGTGGGGGAGGCGTGGGGCCTGGCCTACGATCGCGACGGCAACGCCACCGGCGCGATGGGTGTCGACGCCGCCGTCTACCGCAACGACGGCGAGCTCGGCTTCGCGGTGGGCAACTTCGCCAACGAGATGACGTCGCTCTACGTCTCGCAGGGCGACCCCACGCTCTTCGTCGACGAGGCGATCACCGAGGGCATCGGCGCACCGACGCGCCGGGTGCTCAAGTTCGGCATGCTCTTCCTCGACTACGACCTCGACGGGCGGCTCGACCTGCTGCAGGCCAACGGGCACCTCGAGGAGGCCATCGACCGCGTCGACCCCTCGCAGACCTACCGTCAGGCCGCGCAGCTCTTCTGGAATGCCGGCCCGGACGCCGAGCGCACCTTCGCCCTCGTCGACGCCGCCGGCACCGGCGACCTCGGCAGGCCGATCGTCGGACGGGGCTCCGCCTTCGCCGACATCGACGGCGACGGCGATCTCGACGTGTTACTGCTGCAAGTGGGGGGAGCGCCGCTGCTGCTGCGCAACGATCAGCGGCTGGGGAACCACTGGCTGCGCGTGCGGCTGGAGGGGAAGGGCGGGGGCGGGAAGGATGCGGGGGCGATGGGCACGGTGGTCGAGCTCGCGGCTGGCGGTATCACGCAGCGCCGGCAGGTGACGCCGAACCGTTCCTACCTGTCGCAGTCCGAGCTGCCGGTCACCTTCGGGTTGGGCAAGGCGGACCGCGTCGAGTCGCTGGTGGTGACCTGGCCGGACGGCAGCAAGCAGCCGGTCGCGGTGAGCGCCGTCGACCAGCAGCTCACCGTGCGTCAGTCCCCGTAGCGAGAAGGCGCTCGGTCGGGCCCGTGCAGCGGTGGATCGCGCGCCGCCGCGCAAGAGCTGCGTCGCCGCTCACCGGAGGTTCGCGTGCGGTGCGAGCGGGCCAGCGAACGCGTCGTCAGCCTCGGGGAGGTCGTCGACGAACGCGAAGTCCGCGAAGTCGAAGCCCGGTGCCACGGTGCAGCCGACGAGCGCATAGGCGCCCGTCGGTCGTGCCGCCTGCCAGACGCCGCGCGGCACCGCGGCCAGCGGCCGGTCGCCGCTCTCCGAGGGTGGTCCCAGCGTCGTCACCTCCGCGAGCTCGGCACCCGGCCGCCAGGTGATCAGCGCGAGGGGGTCGCCCTCGTAGAAGTGCCAGACCTCGTCGAGCGCCACCACGTGCCAGCGGCTGACCTGTCCCGCCTCGAGCAGGTAGTAGATCGAGGTGAGCGCCCGGCGCCGGATGCCGTCGCGGGTCACCGCGTCGTGCGAGCGGTAGACCTCGCGGTACCAGCCGCCCTCCGGGTGTGGGGAGAGGCCGAGCATCTCGATGAGGTCGGCGGCGCGGGCGTGCACGTCAGGTCTCCTCGGGCTCGAGGCGCCAGGGCAGATGTGGTAGCCGCCGGTGGCCCAGGGCGTCGAGCAGGCGGCGGCCCTCGGACTCCACGACGAGGAGCCCCAGCGTCTCGGCGGCGACGTAGCCGCCTGCGGCCGCGCGGCGCAGGAATGCCAGCAGCCCCTCGTAGTAGCCGTCGAGGTCGAGCAGGCCGCAGGGCTTGCTGTGCAGCCCGAGCTGTCCCCACGTCCAGACCTCGAAGAGCTCCTCGAGGGTGCCGATGCCGCCGGGGAGCGCCACGAAGGCGTCGGCGAGCTCGGCCATCGTCGCCTTGCGCTCGTGCATCGAGGCCACCACGCGCAACTCGCCGAGGCTCTCGTGCGCCACCTCGCGCCGCACCAGCATCTCCGGGATCACCCCCACGACGTTGCCGCCGGCGGCGAGGGCACCGTCGGCGAGCGCGCCCATCAGGCCGACGCGTCCGCCGCCGTAGACGAGCCGATGGCCGCGCTCCGCCAGCAGTCTGCCGAAGTCGCGCGCGGCGGAGAGGAACTCGCCGTCGCGGCCGCTGCTCGAGGCGCAGAAGACGCAGATCGAGGCGAGCGAACGCGCCGTTGACGGGTCTGTCGCGGCGGCCGTCACGCCTTCGCCGCCGTCGGCTCGCGCGGGGCGGGCGCGACCGGGAGCTGCGCCCGGTGGTGGTCCACGTGGAGGGCGCACAGCTCGAGGCCCTGCAGGGGGTCGAGCGCGCCGAAGAACGGGTGCGTGACGTGGGTCCCGCGCTCGTCGCGCCGGGCTGTCAGGCGCTCGCCGAAGGCACCGGCCTCGCCCGCGAGGCCGGCCAGCGTCGCCTCGCGCTCGAAGGGGCCGCCGCCCGGGCGGATCTCTCGCGTGGCGGGGGCTCCCTGCGGAAACACGCGTTGCCGTAACATGCGCCGGAGCACCGTCAACCGCAGCAGCAGCCGTTTCGCGGGCCCGACGCGCACCCGGAAGCCGACCTCCCCTTCGAGCTCGCGGCGGAGCGTGGCGTAACTCAACCGGAGGTGCTCGGCGATTTGAGCCGGCGACCACTTGCCGTCGGTGCGCGACGCGTTCCACCGATCGTCGGGGACGGCCCTGGCGGCGTCGATGAAGGCGGCGATCGCCATCCGGTGCGCGTCGTCCGCCAGCTTCCAGCGCGAGGAGTCGATCATGGCTCGGTGATCAGCCCGACGCGCCCTCGGTCGCGTTCGCCTTCCTGCGCCGCCGTGCGCGCCGCCAGAGCCGGATCAGAACCCAGATCGGCAACACGATCAGCAGCCCGATGGGCACCGCCACGACGAGGAGGACGATGGCGACATCGCCCAGCCATTGCAGCGCCTCGACGAGGGTGCGGAAGCTCTGCCGGAGCGTGCTCTTCGGGCTCCACCCCTCGTCGACCAGCGGCCGCGCCGCCTCGGTGGGGACCAGCGCGACGTTGACGGTCGACAGCGTGGTCAGTCCCTGCAGTGCCTGCTGCTCGGCCTGGAGCTGCTCGATGGCGGTGCGGATCTCGGTCAGCTTGCCGTACACCGCCATGATGTCCTCGACCTTCTGCCCGCGCTGCCGTGCCTCGGCGAGGAGGGCGAGCAGCTCCTTCTCCGTGGCGCGAAGCGTCGTCAGCCGGGCGCCGAGGTCGATCCAGCGCTCGGTGACGTCTTCGGTGCGGATCGACTCGCGCTCGACCCGCTCGGCGAGGGCCTTGACCTCGCGCAGGGCTTCGTCGAGCCGCTCTACCGGCACCCGCAGCGTGAGCGTGTAGTAGAGGAGCTCGTTGCGGCGGTCGGCGGACATCGCCGAGACGTAGCCGCCCATGCTCGTCGCGAGAGCCCTGAGGCGATCGGCCGAAGCCGTGGTGTCGGCCACACGCATCTCGAGGTCGACGGTCTTGACCAGCTTGCGGCCCGCGTCGACGAGGCGAGGCGCCTCCGGTTGCCCGGCAGCACCGGCGGCGGGCGCGGCTGGCTCGCTCCGCGAATACGCGAGCCCCTGGGAGTCGGCGGCGGCCTCCGTCGCGGGCGCTTCCATCGCCCGCTTGGCACAGGCGCCGGAGAGGGCGAGGGCTCCGAGGATCGCGGCGAGCGAAGCGCGTGAGTGTCGCATGGTATTTGGATGCTCCGCGGAGTTGCGTGGCAACCGGTCTCGCTCCTCCTCGTGCTCAGCGGCGCAGAAGCGAGTCGAGGCCCTCGAAATCCGCGGCCCGCGGCATGGACAGCAGGAGCGTCTGGAGCTCCGGCGGCGGCGCCGCCAGCTTCCGCGCCCGGAGGTCCAGCCAGCCGCCGACGCTCTCCACCTTCGCCACTCGCTGGCCATCGGCGCGCCGGAACTCGTTGCGGATGCGGAAGTGGCTGCCGTCTTCGCTGATGCCGGTCGCTGTCTGCAGCACGTCCACCTCCTCGAGCAGGTGGAGCTCCTTGTAGTACTCCAGGGTGTCGCGGAGGATCACGGGACCGATCTGCAGGCGCTCGAAGTCGGGCACCGTGAAGCCGTGCTCGGCGAAGTAACGCATCCTCGTGTCACCGGCCGCGTCGAGGTACGCGGTGTTGCGCATGTGGCCGTTGAAGTCCATGTCGCCCCACCGCGCGGCGATGGTGCGCGTGTACGCGGGCGCCGCGGGCACGGCCGGCTCGGGCATGGCGGGATCCTACCGCCGGAATCTGGATGGATCGACCACACGAGTCAGGACGGGTCGACGGACGTCGGCAGCTCGTACCAGATCTCGATCTCGTAGCCGTCCGGATCGTGGCAGA
>Ga0209382_10012455_pt1 | contig 10508 bp, 8 predicted proteins | sample SoiMetdeltSBSDD5_FD_187599 | JGI IMG/M metagenome (GOLD analysis project Ga0209382, IMG submission 187599) | Bulk soil microbial communities from a Populus tree surrounding site in Tennessee, USA - Soil MetaG P. deltoides SBSDD5 (SPAdes) (version 2) | ecosystem: Environmental > Terrestrial >...
TGGGACGCGACCGCCACGGTGCCGCGGTCGCCCCAGGACCGCGAGGTGGCCTTCGACACCCACGCCGAGGGCATAGCCGACCTGGTCCACAAGATCGAAGCGTCGATCCACGAGCGTCGCGCCCCACTGGCTCTCGAGGACGACAGCTCGACGAGCGCTCGGCGCTTGTTGTAGCAGCGGAAACCTCCGGCGGCTCGTTCCAGCGCAGGGCCCGTCAGTAGGGCTTGATGCGCTCGACGAGCCAGCGGCGAACCGTCGCCGTCATCAGGCGGCCGGAGATCGCCGGGTCGGCGGCGACGAGCGCTTCGGCCTCTTCCTGGTTGGCCGCCGCCACGACGACCATGCCGACGGTGCGATCCGTCCCGCCAACGCCGCTGCCCTGCTCGAAGCGCCCGGCCGCCAGGAGCTTGGTGGAGTTGGCCCGCAGGTGCTGCATGTGGCCGTTGATCCCGACCTGCGCCAAGGTTCCCTTGGTGTCGTCCCAGGCCGGGCCGCGCTCGTAGATCAGCACGAACGCCAACGGACGCGACGCCCCCGTGGTCGCCGCCGGTGAGGGGGCCGGCGGCGCCGGTACCTCGCCCTGGATGGGAACCAGGGCGACCAGCAGCAGACCGGCGGCCAGAAGACCCGTTCTCGCGTGAGGCATGGCTCCTCCCATTCGAAGACTCTCGTCCGAAGTTACCTCGATCGCTTGGCTTTCGCACGCCGACTCGGCCCCTGGGGAGGGTCATCCAAACCAGTCGCCAGTCGTCGAATCTCGGCGATGACCAGGTCCGGGGCATCGGCGTGGATGAAGTGCCCCGAGCCCGTGGCCACCTGGAACGTACCTCCATCCACGACCCAGCTGCGAAGTCGACGCACCTGGCTCTCGCGCATCGCCTCCGCGTAGGCCTTGGCGTCGAAGGGCATGCCGTTCTGCGGCGGGACGGCCACCTTCCCGGCGACGATCACGGACGAGGGGACGCGGGGTGCCGCGGGCAGCGCACGGCGACCCGGGTCGCCTTCCAGCAGCTCCATGACCACCGCGGCCTCCGCGCGCAGCGGTGCGGGTGCGTCCGACAGCGCGCGCTGCATGATCGCGGTGAACGCTTCGTATTCTGCCGCCCCGGCACCGATCGATTGGAAGAGCGCCACCATGTCCGCCTTCGTCAGGGTGACGTCCATCGGATCGAGGTAGAGGATGCCGGCGACCTCGTCGGGGTGGTCCCCGGCGAAGTAGCGAACGAGAGCGCCGCCCCACGAGTGCCCGACGAGGACGTAGGGCGGAGCGACGCCGATCTCGGAGAGAAGGCGCCGCAGCCGCGTGCTCACCCGTTCGGGAGTCGGTGGCAGCCCGTCCCATTCGGACTCCCCGGTTCCGGCGCGGTCGTAGGCGAAGACCGGCGCGAATCGGGCCACGGCGAGGAGAACGGGGTCCCATGTCTCGAGCGGCGTGGCGCCGCCGCTTTCGAACACGACCGCCGGCTGGCCCGCCGTCCGGCCTGCGAAGCCCGCCGTACGAACACGGATCTCGATCCCGTCGACGGCGACCGAACGCGTCGTCGAAGAGAGCTCTCGAGCCGGCGAGGGGCGTGAAGCCCGTGCGTACAGATACACGGACAGGAAGATCGGGCTCGAGCAGATCATGTCCCTGCTCCACAGCGACCGAACACGCCCACCTGTTCGCCTGCCGTGAGGACGAGCGTTCGGCCGTCGGGCGAGACCTCGTAGAGGACCCGACCTTCGATCCGGTCGTCTCGGGTCACGAGAGCTTCGAGGGATCGCGCGCCGAGCCATCGCGCCGTGACCACATGGCCGTGGTCGGCGGGGCGCGCCTGCCCGTCCGCCTGGATGACGTTCCTGGTCTGCTCGGCACGCCCTGACTCGTCGACGACCACGTCGTCGATGGTCACGATCGGGCCGTCCACCGCGAACTGGATCGTCGCGGCCTGGTATTGGTTGAGCGGATGCCGGGTCGATCTCGCGAGGTCCGCCTTCCAGGTGCCCACGAACGGGCTGCCGTCGCTTCGCAACGTCGCGGGCGCCGCGGTCCGCTCGGCCTGCAATCGCAGCGCGGCGACACCGGTCTTGAGTTGCGGCCACGTCCGGAAGCCGTACGCGCGCGCGACCGCGTGCAACGCGTCGGCGAGCTTCGCGGCGGGCTTTTCCCGTCGAAGCTCCGGCAGGAGCTCCTTTGCCTGCTTCCTGAGATGCTCGAGGCTCGGGTGCGCTGGCAGGTGATGAGGCATCAATCCTCCTGTGGCGCCCGTGTCCACTCGACGGGCGAGAGGTGTTGATGCTCGATCCAGGCGCGCGGTTCAGCGAGCGGCGAGCGCAGGTGGGATCGTCCCTTTCCGCGGACGGGCTGCAGCCTGCTCTGCGGAAGCGACTCTAACACCAGCGGCCGCGAACCAGGGCTCGGGAAGCGGCGTGCCCCCCCAAACCGTCACCGGCGCACCCCGCCCCGCCCCTGGCACCATCGACCTCGACGACCGTGCCGGGCTCAGGGCATCCGGTAGCGAACGTCGAGCTCGTCGAGCATCCGTACGTTCGCCCGCGCGCGGGCCAGGAACGCGGCCCAGTCGCGCCCCTCCTTGGGTGACCACACCACCTCGGCGAGGGCCAGCGCTCGGGGATAGACCATGTACTCCACGTAGTCGGGCGTCGCCATGTATTCGGTCCACACGTTCGCCTGCGCGCCGATGACGTGCGCCGCCTGCGCCGGGGTGAGGTCGGCCGGGATGGGGTCGTACCCGTAGACCTCCTCCAGGGTCGTCAGCCGCCCGATGGCGAGCGGCTGTCCCTCGCGCTGCGTGGGGTCGACCTGGTAGTGGTCGAAGTAGAAGGTCTGGTTCGGCGTCATGATCACGTCGTTGCCTTGGCTGGTGGCCAGCCGCATCGGGTCCTGGTCGAGCTTGACGCCCACCCCGGCGTCGCGCTGGTCGCGCCAGTACATGACGGTGGCGGTGGGGCTGAGCCCGCCCTCGACGATCTCGTCCCAGCCGATCAGCTTGCGACCGTGCGCGTTGAGGAACTTCTCGATGCGCTTGACGAACCAGCTCTGCAATTCATGCGCGTCGTGGAGCCCCTCGCGGCGGATCACCTCCTGGGCGAGCGGGCTCTCCTCCCACCGCTTCTTGGGCGCCTCGTCGCCGCCGATGTGGATGTATTCGCCGGGGAAGAGCTCCATCACCTCGAGCAGAACGTTCTGCAGGAGCTCGAAGGTCTCCTCTTTGGGGCAGAAGATGTCCTCGAAGATCCCCCAGGTCTGGCCGACCTCGAAGGGCCCCGGCGTGCAAGCGAGCTCGGGATGTGCGGCCAGCGCGGCGAGCGCGTGTCCCGGCAGCTCGATCTCCGGGATCACGGTGACCTGGCGCGAGCGCGCGTAGGCCACCACGTCGCGGATCTGCTCCTGGGTGTAGAAGCCGCCGTAAGGCTTGCCGTCGAACCGCTGCGGCCGGGTGCGGGCGTGGTCGACGACGGTCTGCTTGCGGACGGAGCCGACCTCGGTGAGCCGCGGATAGCGCTTGATCTCGATCCGCCAGCCCTGATCGTCGGTGAGGTGCCAGTGGAAGGTGTTCAGCTTGTAGCTCGCCAGCAGGTCGATGTAGCGCTTGACGAACTCGACCGGAAACATGTGGCGCCCGACGTCGAGGTGGAGGCCGCGATAGCGGAAGCGCGGCGCGTCGGTGATGGCGACGGCGGGGAGGGCCGGCGCGGCGCCGGGCTCGCGCGGCAGGAGCTGCCGCAGGGTCTGCACGCCGTAGAAGAGGCCGCGCGGGGTGGCGGCGCGCACGGCGACACCATCCGCGGCCACCGTGAGGCCATAGCCCTCTGCGCCGTGGGTGCTCGTGGGCTCGAGCAGGAGCGCCACCGATCCGCGCTCGGCGCCGCGCGCCGGCGCCTCGGCGATGGCGAGACGGAGGCCGGTAGTGCGCGACACGGAGTCCTGAAGCAGCGTTCCGATCTCGCGCAGCTCGGCGGAGCGCGGATCCGAGAGCACGATCCGCGTGCCAGCACCGAGGGCGAAGCTGCCCTCGGCGGGCTCCAGCTTCGCCGGCCAGGGAACCAGCGCGTACCGGGGCGGTGGTGGCGGCGGTTCCGCCGGTGCCGGCTGCGCGGCGGCGGCGAGCGGGACACCAAGGAGCGCGGTGGCGACGAGGGCCTTCAGCGTCATGGTCTCGACTCCGCTGGTAGGTGAGCGTCGGAGTCTAGCCCGGGGCCTATCCGGAGCGCGTCAGGATCGCGGCTTGGCCGGCGTCTGGCGCAACTGGCTCGCTTCCAGCGCCTCGAGCGCGGCGCGATTGCCCGCGAAGTCAGGGCTCGCCGTTGCCAGCCGGCGGCGGATGGCGAGAGCTTCTTCGATCGCCTCAGCCGCCGGGTGGCGCCTGCCGCGGGCGCGCTCGACCTCGGCGAGCGTCGTCAGGCCGGCCGCGAGCTCGTCCTGCCAGCGCACGTTCCCCGCGTCCCGCCCCGCGAGGTTGCGCCAGCGCTCGATCGCCACCGCGATCTCGTCGACAGCCTCTTGCGGGCGGGCGAGCGCGACGAGGACCTTGCCGGCCTGGAAGCGGGACTCCGCCGCGTCTTCGAGCGCGCGCGCGTCTTCCGGTTCCTCGGCGAGCAGCGCTTCTCGCAGCTCGATCGCCTCGCGGTGCCTCGCGAGCGCCTCGGCGGCGCGCCCTTGCGCGGCGTAGTCCGCGCCCAGCCGGGAGAGGTCGGTGCCGAGGTCGCGCCGCACCTCGGCGTCGTCCTTGGCTCGCGCCGCCAGCTCGCGGTCGACGGCGAGCGAGGCGCCGTGGTGGGCGAGGGCGCGCGGCCAGTCGCCGGCCTCGGCGGCGGCGTCGCCGAGCCGCTGCTCGGCGACCCCCACCTGGCGGATGGCGAGTGGCGAGGCGGCGTCGCCGGCGCGGGCGGCACCGGCGGCGGCCAGCGCTTCCCGGTAGCTCGCCGCGGCCGCGGGCACGTCGCCCAGCTCCCAGAGGTCGTCGCCGACGGCGATCAGCGCTTGCGCCATCTCGAGCCGTTGTCCGGTCGAAGGGGCGGTGGCGCCCGGGCTCGACCGCGACGCCAGCGCCGCGCCGTAGATGGCGAGCGCCTCGCGATGCCGCGCCAGGGCCGCACTCGTGGCCCCCCTGGCGGCGAGCACCGACCCGAGACGGACGAGGAGGCGAGCCTCGGCGAGATCGGCCGCCGCGCCCGCCGCCACGAGCGAGCGGCTGCGGCGGCGCAGCTCGAGCGCACGCTCGAGGCTCGCCAGCGCGTCCCCCGTGCGACCCTCGCTCGGCCACCCGGGCATCCCCTGCACCTCGGCGGTGCGCTCGTAGGCGCTCGCGAGCTCCGCGAGCAGCTCCGGCTCGTCGCGCTCCTCGGCGGCGAGGTCGTCGAGATACTCGAGAGCCGTCGCCACCAGCAGGCGGCGCGTCGCCATCCCGCCGGCCACATTGTCCAGCGTGTCGTGGACGTCGAAGAGCGCCACGTTGGCGAGCCGCCGCACGTCGGCGAAGCGTCGCTCGGCGCGCGCCCTCTCGGCCTCCGCGATGCGCGCCTGGCGCCACGTGGCGACCACGCCCGCCACGAGCGAGACGGCGATCAGGGCGGCCGCGACGACCGCCGCCCGGTGTCGGCGGACGAACTTGCCTGCCCGATAGGCGAATGCCCCGCCGCGTGCGGCCACCGGCCGCTGGTCGAGAAAGCGCTCGAGGTCGTCGCCGAACGCCGCGGCGCTGGCGTAGCGCCGTTCGGGCTCGCGGCGCAGCGCTTTCAGGACGACGTTGTCGAGGTCGCCGGCGAGGCGACGCGCCAGGCGGCGGCGCGAACGCGGCGAAGCGTCGGCGACCGGTGCGCGCTCGAGATTCCCGGCGGCGAGCACGCGCGCGCTCGGCGGCGTGCGCGTCTCGCGTTCGGCGGCCGACGCCAGCGCGCTGCCCGAGGCGCCGCGTCGGGCTGGCTCTCCGGTCGCCAGCTCCCAGAGCAGCAGGCCCAGCGCGTACACGTCGGTCGCCGTGGTCACCGCCTCGCCGGCGAGCTGCTCGGGCGCCGCGTAGCGCGGCGTCAGCAGGCGCGCCCCGGTGCTGGTGGCGATCTCGTCCTCGCCGCCGAGGAGCTTGGCGATTCCGAAGTCGAGCAGCTTCACCGACCCTTCGGCGGTGACCAGCACGTTGGAGGGCTTGAGGTCGCGGTGGACGACCAGGTTGCGGTGCGCGAAGTCGACCGCCGACACCACCTCCAGCAGCAGCCGGAGGCGAGCCTCGAGCGAAAGCCCCTTCTCGGCGCACCAGTCGGTGATCGGCAGCCCGGGGACCAGCTCGAGGGCGAAGAACGGCCGTCCGTCGGGTGCCAGGCCGCCGTCGACGAGCTGCGCGATCCCCGGATGGTCGAGGCGAGCGAGGATCCGCCGCTCGCCGAGGAAGCGCGCGACGATCTCTTCGCTGTCGAGCCCGCGCTTGAGCACCTTGAGCGCCACCCGCCGCTCGAAGGCGCCGTCGGCGCGTTCGGCCAGGAAGACCTCGCCCATGCCGCCGCGGCCGATGCGCTCGAGGATCCTCCAGGCGCCAATGCGCTCGCCCCGCCGGTCGGCAACGAGCCCGGCGGCCCGGTCCTCCTCGGCCAGCCACCCGGCCGCCGCGCGCAACGGGTCGCCGAGCGCCGACTCGAGGACCCGGTCGGCGGCGAGCAGACGCTCGATGCGGGCCGCGAGATCGGGATCGGAGAGCGACTCGATGCGTGCGGCCCGGTCGCGCGCGGGGAGATCGACGAGCTCCTCGAAGAGGTGACGGGCCGCGCGCAGCTCCGCGAGCTCGCGCTCGGAGCTCGCGCGCTCCTCAGTCAAGGACGGCTTCCCTCAAGGGCTTGCGCCCGCCGCCGGCGCCAGGCCGAGCTCCTCGACGAGCAGGGCGCGGGCGGTGCGGAAGCGGCGCTTGAGGGTGCGCTCGGGAGTCCCGGTCATGTCGCTGATCTCGTCGAGCGACAGTCCGGCGAAGAAGCGCAGCTCGACGAGCTGCTCGAGCTCGGGATCGACGAGCGCCAGCTTGCCGATCGCCCGATCGAGCGCCAGGACCTCCTCGGGGCTGGCGCCGCGCTCCTGCTCGAGGCCCGAGAGCGGCACCACGGGTGCCCCGCCGCCGCGCTTGTCCGCGCCCCGGTTGCGCGCCGCGTCGACGACGATCTGCCGCATGGCGCGCGCGGAGATCGACAGGAAGTGCTCGCGATCGCGTGCCGACCACTCGTGGTCGCGCGAGAGCTTGAGGTAGGTCTCGTGGACGAGCGCCGTGGTCGACAGGGTCTCGTGTCGGACGTGGGCGGCGAGGAAACGGTGCGACATGCCACGCAGCTTGTCGTAGAGGACGTCGAAGAGGCGGTCGAGCGCCTCCTTGCTGCCGCCGTCGGCTTCCCTGAGCAGCCGCGTCACCGCGGCCCAGTCCCGTTCCTCTGACTCGGCCATGAGCTGGGCCCATTTTAGGGCCTCCGCTCGCGGTCACCAGAAAAACGTCGTGCCCGACTCGAAGCCGTCGGTGAAGATGAGGTTGCTCTGCAGCCGGCGGAACGCGAAGTCGTAGTCGGGAGCGATGTACTCCCGCCAGCCGCCCACCACCGCCCTGCCGGCCGCGAGCACCAGGCAAGAGAGGCCGTCATCACCGGCTCCGGGAGGCGGCGTCGCCATGCTGAAGACCCGCTTGCCGGTCCCCTGGCCGCCGAACGACGGGTCCAGCCCACCGGTGGCCAGCAGCCGAGCGACTCCGGTATCGGAGAAGTTGCCGTTGTCGCCGGTCAGCGCACGCGCCGCGAGGACGACCTTGCCGTCCGACTGCGCCACCATCCGGACGTAGCCAAAGCCGCCGTCACTGTCCCCCCCGACGTTGAAGGAGACGATTTCATCGAATGTGCCGTCGCTGTTCCCATTCCGGTTCAGCCGCTGCACCAGGAGATCCTCGGTGCCGATGCTTCCGGTCTCGCCGGCGACGACCAGGCCGAGGTCCGGCAACAGCGCCATCGAGCGCAGCCAGGCGTCTTGCGGGTACGTGAGAGTCACCCAGCCGTTGTTGGTGAAACCGAACGTCGGGTCGGAGGCGTAGGCGGGCGCAGGGGCGAGCAGCCGGTGCACCAGGAACGAGGTGTGGAAGAACGGGTCGGGTTCCTCTCCCCAGCCACCGATGAGCGTCTTGCCGTCGGGTTGAAACAGCAAGGCGGTGGGGCTGGAGCGCGGGTAGCCGACGATCGGAATGCGCTGGGAGGTGAGCTCGGCACCGTTCGGGCTGAGGCGCAGGAACGACCAGTCCCGGCTGTTGTCGTCGCGCTCCGGACCGACGACCCAGAGGTTGCCGTCGAGGTCGAATGCCGCCGCCGAGACCGCCTGCATGTAGGTGGAGAAGTAGAAGCCACCGGCGATGCCGTTGAAGAGAAAGCTGTTGTCGATGGCGCCGTCGGCAAGCAGCCGGGTGACGAAGATCCGATGCGCACCCCCGGTGGCGAGCTGGACCGTGCCGGCGACGAACAGCCGACCCTGCTCGTCGATGACCACCGCCGCCGCCCTGCCGTCCTTGAGCGAGTAGCCGAGCGAGGTGAGGTCGATGACGACCCTGCCGTTGCTGGTGTTGCCGAAGCTGGGGTCGGGCTGGCCGTCGACGCCGACGCGGGCGACCGCGATCTTGTTGACCTCGCCGTCGTCGTCCGTCACCGATCCCACGAGGACGATCTTGCCGTCGGACTGGACCGCGCACCCCTTGGCGACGTCGAGCCGCTGGGCGTCGAGGTCGAAGGCGACCGACCCGAACCCGCCGGTCTGTTCGTCGAGCCCATCCTGGGCAGGAAGAACCTGAGCTTGCAGGCAGAGCAGGAAAGCGAAGAGAAGGGCGAGGCGGACCGCTTGGCGCATGGCATGGCTCCTTGTGCCCCTCGGTACGCAATCCACCCCGATCTGGGGCCACCAGAGCCTCGGCTCGCGGCCCGGTGGCGAGTCACCAGAAGGGCGAGTCACCAGAAGAAGGTCGTGCCGGACTCGAAGCCGTCGGTGAAGATGAGGTTGCTCTGCAGTCGGCGGAACACGAAGTCGTAGTCGGGGGCGATGTACTCCCTCGAGCCTCCCACCACCGCCTTCCCGGCAGCGAGCACCAGGCAGAAGAGCCTTTCGTCACCGGCCCCGGGGGGCGGAGTCGCCATGCTGAAGACCCGCTTGCCCGTGCCCAGGCCGCCGAACGACGGATCCAGCCCGCCGCTCGCCAGCAGACGAGCCACGCCGACATTGGCCCAGTTGCCGGTGTCTTCGGTCTGCGCGCGCGCCGCGAGGACGATCTTGCCGTCCGACTGCGCGACCATGCGGACCTCGCCGAAAGTTCCATCGCCACCGCTCCCGCCGAGGTCGAAGGAAACGATTTCTTCGAACGTACCGTCGCTGTTCCCATCCCGGTTCAGCCGCTGCACCAGCACATCCTCGGCGCCAATGCTCCCCAGCTCGCCGGCGACGACCAGCCCGAGGTTCGGCAGCAGCGCCAGCGACCGCAGCCAGGCGGACTGCGGGTACTCGAGGTAGGCCCAGCCGTCGCTGCTGAATCCGAAGGTCGGGTCCGACGTGTACGTGGGCCCTCCTGCCAGCAGCCGGTGGACAAGGAACGAGGTGTGGAAGGTTGGCGCATCCAGCTGTCCCCAGCCGCCGACGAGCGTCTTGCCGTCGGGCTGAAACAGCAGAGCCGTGGGGCCGGACCAGGAATAGCTTGCCCCGATGGGGATGCGCTGGGCAGTGAGCTCCGCGCCATTGGGGCTGAGGCGCAGGAACGACCAGTCGCCGGTCGTGTCCTCGAGCTCCGGACCGACGATCCAGAGGTTGCCGGCGAGGTCGAGCGCCGCGACCGAGACTCCCTGCATGTAGGTGGAGAAGTACCACCCACCCGAGATGCCGTTGAAGAGAAAGCTGTTGTCGATGGCGCCGTCGGCGAGCAGTCGCAGGACGAACACGCGGTTCGCACCGCCGGCGGTGAGCTTGACCGTACCGGCAACGAGCAGTCGACCCTGATCGTCGACGATCACTGCCGACGCCCGCCCGTCTTTGAGCCCGAACCCGAGGGCGGTGAGGTCGATGACGACCCTGCCGTCGCTGGTGTTGCCGAAGCTGGGGTCGGGATGGCCGTCGAGGCCGACGCGCGCGATGGCGATCTTGTTGAGCTCGCCGTCGTCGTCGGTCACCGACCCCACGAGGACGAGCATGCCGTCGGACTGGACCGCGCACGCCTTGGCGACGTCATGCCGCTGGGAGTCGAGGTCGAAGGCGACCGACCCGAACCCGCCGGTCGCCTCGTCGAGGCCATCCTGGGCACGGAGCACCTGAGCTTGCAGGCAGAGCAAGGCGGCGAGGGCACACGTGGCGGTCAGGGTTCGCATCTCAGGGGCACTCCGGGTTGGCCGGGCAGATCGCCGGCGGGGTCGGTTTGGGCAGCACCTGCTTGCAGAAGGCGACGTTGGTGAAGGTGTTGCCGGTGAAGAAGTCCACCTGGGCGCCCGTCCAGGCGCGGAAGACGCCGTGCGTGCTCGAGCGCGTG
>Ga0209382_10012456_pt1 | contig 10507 bp, 5 predicted proteins | sample SoiMetdeltSBSDD5_FD_187599 | JGI IMG/M metagenome (GOLD analysis project Ga0209382, IMG submission 187599) | Bulk soil microbial communities from a Populus tree surrounding site in Tennessee, USA - Soil MetaG P. deltoides SBSDD5 (SPAdes) (version 2) | ecosystem: Environmental > Terrestrial >...
CGAAGCCCTTCAGCAAGGAGCAGCTCGACCAGATGACGGCGCAGGTCGCGCTGTATCCGGATTCGCTGCTGTCGCAGCTCCTGATGGCGACCACCTATCCGGACGAGTTCGCCCAAGCGTACCAGTGGTCCAAGGCGCATCCGGACGCGAAGGGCGACGAGGCGGTCAAGATGGTCGAGAACGAGCCCTGGGACCCGTCGGTCATGTCGATGGTCGGCTTTCCCGAGGTGCTCATCACGCTCGGGGAGAAGACCGACTGGGTGAAGAACATGGGGGATGCCTTCCTGGCGCAGCCCGCGGATGTGATGGATTCCGTGCAGCGGCTGCGCGCGCAGGCGCAGAAGGCCGGCAACCTCAAGTCCAACGAACAGATCAAGGTTTCAACCGAAGCCGCGCAGCCCCCGACGACGGTCGTGCAGCAGTCGGCGCCGCCGCAGGTGCCCGACGCCCAGGCGATTCAGAAAATGGCCGCGCGTTTCGCCCCGACCGAGATCGGCGCCGACCTGTCGAAGCTGTCGGCGAACGATCGCCGCGTGCTCGCGAAGCTGGTCGAGGCCTCGAAGATCATCGACGCGCTGTTCCTGCGCCAGGTCTGGCACGGCAACGAAGCGATGCTGCTCGATCTGGTGCGCGATCAATCGCCGCTCGGACGCGAACGGCTCCACTATTTCCTGATCAACAAGGGACCGTGGTCGCGGATCGATCACAACCAGATCTTCGTGCCCGGCGCGCCGGCCAAGCCGGCCGCCGCCAACTACTACCCCGAGGGCGCGTCGAAGGCGGAGATCGAGCGCTGGATTCAGTCGCTGCCCGAGGCCGAGCGCAGCCGCGCCACCGGCTTCTTTACCGTCATCCGCCGCTCGGGCAACAGCTTCAGCCTGGTGCCTTACAACCTCGAATACCAGGGCGAACTGACGCGCGCGGCCGCGCTCCTGCGCGAGGCGGCGCAGCTCGCCACCGAGCCGACGCTGAAGACGTTCCTGACCAGGCGTGCCGACGCGTTTCTGTCCAACGACTACTACGACAGCGACGTCGCCTGGATGGAGCTGAAGGGCGCGATCGAACCGACCATCGGCCCGTACGAGGTCTACGAAGACGAGCTGTTCAATTACAAGGCGGCGTTCGAAGCCTACGTCACCGTGCGGGATGAGGCCGAGACGGCGAAACTCCAGCGCCTCGCCGGCGAGCTTCAGGACATCGAAGATCACCTGCCGATCGAGCCGAAGCACCGCAACCCGACGATCGGCGCGATGGCGCCGATCGTCGTCGTCAACGAGATCTACGCCGGCGGCGACGGCAACCGCGGCGTCCAGACCGCGGCCTTCAACCTGCCGAACGACGAGCGCGTCGTGCGCGAGAAGGGCGCGAAGCGCGTGATGCTGAAGAACGTCCAGGACGCGAAGTTCGCGAAGACGTTGACGCCGATCTCGAAAATCGTGCTCTCGCCCGAGGATCAGAAGGCGCTGTCGTTCGACGCTTTTTTCACCCACATTGTCGTCCACGAACTGATGCACGGCCTCGGCCCGCACAGCATCGCGCCCGGCGGGCGCCGCTCGACGGTGCGGCAGGAGCTGAAGGACACCTACAGCGCGCTCGAGGAGGCCAAGGCCGACATCTCGGGGCTGTTCGCCATCCAGCACATGATCGACAAGGGCGTGATGCCGAAGGCTCTTGAAGCGTCGCTCTACACGACTTTCCTGGCGTCTGCCTTTCGATCGATCCGCTTCGGCGTCAACGAGGCGCACGGCAAGGGCATCGCCATCCAGCTGAACACGCTGATCGATCAGCGCGGTGTTGTCGTCGCGAGCGACGGCACGTTCAAGGTCGACGCCGATCGGATCAAGGAAGGCATTGCCGGCCTCACCCGCGACATCATGACCATCCAGGCGGAAGGCGACTACGCCAAGGCCAAGGCACTCGGCGATCGGATGGGCGTTGTCCGCCCTGAGGTGCAGAGGGCCCTCGACAGACTGTCAGCTATACCAGTCGACATCGAACCGCAGTTCAAAACGGCGGATCAACTGCTGAGTCAAGGTAAATAAATCGTCCGATTTGATGTCCCTTCGCCTACCCGAAACAGTTGAGTTCTGTCACGCTCTTCAGCACGTTAAGTGCCCCGTCGCGCCGCCCCACGCCCGCCAGAAAGTAACGCTTCCCCAGCGTTTACGGGGTTGTCGCGCGCCGAGTACAGGTGACAGCAACCATCGAATCCGGTGACATCCACACTTCGCCTGCTGTTGATCGAAGACTCCCCGGACGACGCTGCGCTCGTCGTGCGGGAACTCGCGCGCGGCGGGTTCGAGGTGGAGTGTGACCGCGTCGACACACCCGATGCACTGGTCGCATCACTCAAACGGCAGTCCTGGGACATCGCCGTCGCCGACTACACGCTGCCGGGCTTCACCGGCACCGCGGCGCTGACCCTCGTCCGCCAGCACGACGCCGACCTGCCGTTCATCTTCGTCTCCGGCACGATCGGCGAGGACGCCGCCGTCGCCGCGATGCGCACCGGCGCCCACGACTACATCATGAAGGGCAGCCTGAAGCGGCTGGTGCCGGCGGTCGAGCGCGAGATGCGCGACGCCTGCGTGCGCCGCGAGCGCCGCCGCGTCGAGCAGCGGCTCGCGCACCTGGCCTATCACGATCCGCTCACCGACCTGCCGAACCGCGCCCTCCTCCACGATCGGCTCGACCAGGCGACGCGCATCGCCAACCGCGAAGGTACGTCGCTCTCGCTCCTGCTGCTCGACCTCAACGGCTTCAAGGAGATCAACGACACGCTCGGGCATCACGCCGGCGACCGCGTGCTGCAGTGCATCGCCTCGCGGCTGCGGACGACGCTGCGTGAAGCCGATACGGTGGCCCGCCTTGGCGGCGACGAATTCGCGGTCCTGCTGCCGTTCGCCGATCTCGACGGCGCGCTGCTCGCCGCGCAGAAGCTGCTGCAGGAAGTCGAGCAGCCGTGCGTGATCGATCACCGCTCGCTCAGCGTCCGCGCCAGCCTGGGCCTCGCCTGCTTCCCGGAGCACGGCTCGTCGGCGGACACGCTGCTGCAGAAGGCGGACGTGGCGATGTATGTCGCCAAGACCGACGGCGTCGGCATCTCGGTCTACGCGCCGAACCGCGATCGGAACACGCACCGCCGCCTGACGCTGATCTCGGAGCTGCGCAAGGGGCTCGACGAAAACCAGTTCTTCCTCGAGTACCAGCCGATCCTGCACCTGCGCACCAATCTCATCATCGGCGTCGAGGCGCTGGTCCGCTGGAACCATCCGCAGCACGGGCGCGTCCTGCCGGCGAAGTTCATCCACATGGCGGAGCAGACCGGGCTGATCAACCCGCTGACGACGATCGTGCTCGAGACGGCGATTCGCGAGTGGAGCCAGCACCCGACCAATCCGCCGATCACCGTGTCGGTGAACCTGTCGCCGCGCACGCTGCGCGATCCGATGCTGCCGCGGCGAATCGCCGGGATGCTCGCCGTGTTCAGCGCGCCGCACGCCTCGCTCGCGCTCGAGATTACCGAGAACATCCTGATGTCCGACCCGGCGCGCTCGATGGACTGCCTGAAGCGGCTGCACGAGCTCGGCGTCCGGGTCGTCATCGACGACTTCGGCACCGGCTACTCGTCGCTCAGCTACCTGCGCCGCCTGCCGGCCGACGAGCTGAAGATCGATCGCTCGTTCGTCGCCGGGCTGATGGGCGCACAGGACGAGGTGATCGTGCGATCGACGATTGACCTCGCGCACAACCTTGGCCTGACGGTGGTCGCCGAAGGCGTGGAGAACGCCGAGGTGCAGGCGCGCCTGCTCGCCATGGGCTGCGACGCCGCGCAGGGCACCTACATCAGTCCGCCGGCCAGCGCGTCGATCATCCGCGAGCGGATGCGGGAGCACAACCTGCTGGGGATGAGACAATCGAACGCTTGACGTGGTAGACCCCGCCGCCGCACCCGGCCGCCTGATCCCGGGATCCCCGAGGGAAGTCTTGCCGAGACAATCATTTACAGGGGTCTAACCTGCGGCCCGTCGTATACTTCCAAGGTTTCTCCCGATCGAGGGCCACCATTTTTATGCGTGTACTGTCCGCAGCTGTCGTTGTGTCCCTGGCGCTCTCGGGCGCCGCATGCTCGAAATCGGAGTCGGCGCAGGCGCGCGGCCGCGACACCGCGGCCAAAGCAGTCAAGACCGAGCCGGTTCGACAGGAAATGGTCCATCGGGCCGTCGAGGTCGTGGGCACGCTCGCGGCCGAAGACGAGGTGATGCTTTCCTCGGAAGCGGACGCCACGGTCAGCCGCATCCTCGCCGACCTCGGCGATCGCGTGAAGGCGGGCCAGGTCCTCATCGAGCTCGATCGTGAGAAACGGCAATACAACCTGGATCAACAGCGCGCCGCGCTCGCCCGCGCGCTGGCCAAGTTCGGTGCCACCGAAACCGGCACGCTGCCGGCGATCGAGCAGACTCCCGATGTGCAGCGAGCGGCCGCCGAGCTCGCGCAGGCGAAGCAGGCGTTCGATCGCGCGGAGGAGCTGCACCGCCGCCAGCTGGTGCCGAAGCAGCAGCTCGACGACGCCGACACGACGCTGAAAGCGAAGCAGGCCGGCTACGACCTGGCGCTGCAGAACGCGAAGGACCTGCGCGCTGACATCGATGCGACGGATGCGGGGATGAAGCTCGCGGATCGTCAGCTGCGCGACACCTACATCCGCGCGCCGTTCGACGGCTACGTCCAGAAGCGGGTCGTCTCGCTCGGTGAGCTGGTCAAGGCGCAGAGCCCGGTGATGAGCGTGGTGCGCGTCGATCCGCTGAAGGTGATTGCCGAGATCCCCGAGCGTATGGGGCCGTGGATCAAGGTGGGACAGCCGGTGAACCTGCAGGTGGATGCGTATCCGGACAAGACGCTGACCGGCAGCGTGTCGCGCATCAGCCCGGCGGTCAACATCCAGACGCGCGCCTTCGCGTTCGAGGCGCGCGTGCCGAACGGCGAAGCGCTGCTCAAGCCGGGCACGTTCGCGCGCGTGCGGCTCGAGACGTCGAAGGTCGAGCCGGTGCTGACGGTGCCGTACAGCGCGATGCAGTACCGCTACGGCGTCAACCGCGCGTTTGTCATCGACGGCGACCACCTGACGGCGCACGAGTTGAAGACCGGCGAGCGCCTCGGCGATCGGATCGAGATCGTCAGCGGTGTCAGGGCCGGCGACACGATCGCCGTCAGCGACATCGACAGCCTCACCGACGGCCTCAAGGTTACCGCGAAAAACTAGGACAACCCATGCTCTCCGAAATCTGCGTCCGCCGCCCGGTCTTCGCGACGATGCTCGTGATGTCGCTGGTGGTGCTCGGGATCGTGTCCTTCAACGGTCTCGGCGTCGATCTGTTCCCGCGCGCCGATCCGGCGACGGTCAACGTCAACCTGTCGCTGCCTGGCGCCAGCCCGGACGAAATCTCGTCGTCGGTCATCGAGCCGATGGAGCAGGCGATCAGCGGCGTCTCGGGCATCGACGAGATTTCGGCGCGCATCAGCGAGGGCAAGGGCAGCATCACCGTCCGCTTCGTCCTCGAGCGCGACCTGAACGACGCGGTCAACGACGTGCGCGAGAAGGTCGCCTCGGCGATCAAGAGCGTGCCGCCCGAACTGCTGCCGCCGGTGATTACCAAGGTCGACCCGGACGCCGCCCCGGTCATGTCGGTGATGGTGTCGTCCGACGCGATGAGCCTGCGGACGCTCAGCGAGATCGCGGACAAGCAGGTCTCGCGCGCGATCCAGACGGTCAACGGCGTCGGCCAGGTGACGATTGCCGGCACCCGCTCGCGCGAGATTCACATCGTCGTCGACATCGAGAAGCTGAACTCGTACGGCCTGTCGCTCACCCAGGTGCGCGACGCGGTGGTCGCCGAGAACGTCGAGATCCCGGGCGGTGCGGTCGAGCAGGGCAAAGGGCAGCTGCTGCTGCGGACGATGGGGCGGATCGACACCTCGGACGACTTCAACCACATCGTCGTCGCCACCAAGGACGGGACGCCGATCCGGGTGTCGGACATCGGCTACGCCGAGGACAGCTTCGAGCGCCCGACCTCCTCGGTCTGGATGGGTGACAAGCCGGCGGTCCTGCTCGACGTCCGCCGCGCGATGGGCGAGAACACGGTCGCCGTCATCGAGGGGATCCGGCAGCGCCTGCCGCAGATTCAGCGCGGGCTGCCGAAAGCGGTCACCCTCACCGTCACCCGCGACGACTCGAAGTTCATCTACGCCTCGGTCGCCTCGCTCGAGGAGCACCTGATCTTCGGCAGCCTGTTCGCAGCGATCGTGGTGATGTTCTTCATCCGCAACCTGCGCGCGGTCGTGATCGCCTCGCTGGCCATCCCGGCGTCGATCATCTCCACCTTCACGCTGATGCGCGTCATGGGCTTCACGCTCAACAACATGACGCTGCTCGGCATCACGCTGGCCGTCGGCATCGTCATCGACGACGCCATCGTCGTGCTCGAGAATATCTTCCGCTACATCGAGGAGAAGAACGTCTCGCCGCGGGAAGCGGCGATTCAGGGCACGCGCGAGGTCGCGCTGGCGGTGATGGCGACGACGCTGTCGCTGGTCGTGATCTTCCTGCCGATCGCCTTCATGAACGGCTACGCCAAGCGGTTCATCAACCCGTTCGGCTGGACGATGGCGTTCTCGATCGTCGTCTCGATGCTGGTCAGCTTCACGCTGACGCCGATGCTGAGCTCGCGGTTCCTCAAGCTGTCGGACGCGCTCGCCGATCACAAGACCAAGGAGCGCGGCTTCTTCCACTGGCTCGATGAGACATATGCGCGGCAGGTGAACTGGGCGCTCGATCACTCGGCCATCATCATCGGCGTTTCGATCGTGACCTTCCTGATGACCTTCCCGCTGAACCGGATGGTCGGCCGCGACTTCGTGCCGAACGAGGACATGGGCGAGTGGACCGTGCACCTGGACGCGCCCGAGGGTACGGCGCTCGAGGGGACCGAGGAACTCGCGTTTCGCGTGCTCAAGGACCTGCAAGGCATCGACGGCGTCGCCTCGATTCAGCCGCTGGTGAACCCGGCCGGGAGCGGCGCGGCCGGCGGCGGCGGCGCGGCGAACCATTTCCACTTCGAGGTGAAGGCGAAACCGGTGGAAGAGCGGTCGCGGACGCAGGGGGCCATGATCGCCGAGATGCGGCAGCGGCTGCTCAAGTACCCGGCGACCCGGCCGAGCATCTCGTCGCGCAATGCGCTCGGCAGCGGCGAAGGGAACGGCGGGTTCGCGATCTCCGCCAACATCCTTGGCGCCGATTTGAAGCAGTTGACCGACTTCTCGATGCGGGCGCTCGATGCGGCGCAGCACACGCCCAGCCTGGCCGAGCCGAAATTGAGCCTGAGCGTGTCGAACCCCGAGATCCACGTCGCCGTCGACCGCCGGCGGGCCGCCGACCTCGGCGTCCGCATGGCCACGGTCGGCAACACGCTGCGCCTGGCCGTCGCCGGCGACGACCGCGTGTCGTTCTACAAGGAAGGCCAGGAGCAGTATCCGGTCAAGATGCGGGTACTCGAGAACCAGCGGCGCGACGCGCAGCAGATCGGCCGCCTCACGGTGGCGGCGCCGAGCGGCCCGGTGCGGATCGACAACATCGCGCGCGTCGAGCGCGGCCTCGGCCCGAGCCAGCTGCAGCGCTCGAACCGCCAGTTCACCATCCAGCTGACCGCCGACGTCGCGCCGGGGCATGCGCTCGACGAGGCGTCGAACGACATTCGCAAGCTGTTCGCCGGCCTCAACATGCCGCCAGAGATGACGTTCCGCCTCCAGGGTCAGTCGAAGATTCTCGACGAGACGACCGCCAACATGATTATGGCGATTGGCCTGGCGATGATCTTCGTCTACATGGTGCTCGCCTCGCAGTTCGAGAGCTTCGTGCAGCCGATCGTGATCATGGTGGCGCTGCCGGTGGCGGTGCCCTTCGCGCTGTTCACACTGTGGATCACGGGGCGGACGCTGAACCTGTGGAGCGCGCTCGGCATGCTCCTCCTGCTCGGCATCGTCAAGAAGAACTCGATCCTGCAGGTCGATTACGCGAACACGCTGCGCGCCGAAGGCATGCCGCTGCGCGAGGCAATCGTGCTCGCGTGCCGCACCCGCCTGCGGCCGATCCTGATGACCACCTTCGCGATCATCGCCGGCCTGATCCCGACCGCGCTCGGCCTCGGCATCGGCGGCACCGGCCGCGCCGCGATCGCGATGACCGTGATCGGCGGCCAGTCGTTGTGCCTGTTCCTGACGCTGCTGCTGGTGCCGGTGGCCTACGTGAAGTTCGACGCGCTCGAGCAGACGGCGTTGAACCGGGGCTGGCGCGAAGTGCTGGGACGCTTCAAAACGCCGCGCCGCCTCGAGCCCGCGGCTGAGACGCGACAATCGTAAGCGCCGGCTTCAGCCAGACCGTGCGCCGTAGCGTCGGGCTTCAGCCGGACCGTGCGACCACCACCATGAAAAGACTCGCTCCGTTCGTGCTGCTTCTCCTCGGAACCGTGGCGACTGGCGCACAGTCGCAGAGCGACAGCGATGTTCTCGCGCGCATCCAGGACGAAGGGTTGAAGCGCTCGCAGGCCGGGCCGATCTTCGACATGCTGACCGTCAACATCGGCCCGCGCCTCACCGCGTCGCCGGCGCACAAGCGCGCCGCCGAATGGGCCCGCGAGCGGCTGGCGGCGTTCGGCCTCTCGAACGCGCGGCTCGAGCCGTGGAAGTTCGGCCGCGGCTGGACGCTCGAGAAGCTCACCGTCGAGATGATCGAGCCGCGCTACCTGCCGCTCGTCGGCTACGCCGACGGCTGGTCCGCGGCCACCGGCGGCGACGTTGTCGCCACGCCCGTGTTCATCGGCGGCAGGACCCCGGACGAGGCGGCGGCGATGCGGGCGCAGCTCAAGGGCGCGATCGTCTTCGCACAGCCGAAGATGACCAGCTTCGTCCGCAAGGACCGGCCGCAGCCGAGCGATCCGAACTATGTGCCGCTGTCGGCCGCCTACGCGACCTCGGTGGGGCGCTCGATGCAGCCGCCGCCGGCGGCCGCGGCCGAGACGCCGCAGCAGCGGGCGCAGCGCCTGGCGCAGCTGCTGCGCGAGTCGGGGGCGGCGGTGATGGTGCGGCCGAGCGTGGGCGAGCACGGCACGGTGTTCGTCACCGGCCGCGACGCAGGTCCGGGCGCAGTGCCGCAGATCACGCTGTCAGGCGAGCACTACAACATGCTCGTGCAGATGCTCGAGGCCAGCCTGCCGGTCAAGCTGCGCGTCAACGTGCAGTCGACCTTCTACGACAACGACGGCGGCAACACCTACAACGTTCTCGCCGAACTGCCCGGCAGCGATCCGGCGATCGGCGACGAAGTCGTGATGATCGGCGGGCACCTCGACTCCTGGCACACCGGGGTCGGCGCCACCGACAACGCCGACGGATCGACGACGGTAATCGAGGCGATGCGCATCCTCAAGGCGATCGGCGCCCGCCCGCGGCGCACGATCCGCGTCGCGCTGTGGAGCGGGGAAGAGCAGGGCCTGCTCGGATCGAAGGCCTGGGTCGCGCAGCATCTCGCCGGCCCAGCCAATGCCGCCGCGCGCGAGAAGTTTTCCGCCTACCTGAACATCGACAACGGCAGCGGACCGATCTATGGCTGGTATCTCCAGAACAAGGAGGAGGTCCGCCCGATCTTCGACGGCTGGCTCGAGCCGCTGAAGAAGCTCGGCGCGCGCCGCAACGTGATCGAGCCGGTCGGTTCCACCGATCATCTCAGCTTCATCGACGCCGGCGTCCCCGGCTTCAACCCGATTCAGGATTACGTCAACTACGACATCCGCACCCACCACACCAACATGGACACCGTCGATCGAGTCAACATCGACGAGCTGCGCCAGGCGGCGGTAGTGATGGCGACCTTCGCGTACCAGGCCGCCAATCTCGATCGCAAGCTTCCCCGATAGGGGTTGCGCGCGATCACAATCATGGTCATAATCATGACCATGATTGTGGTTAATATTCACGAGGCCAAGGCGAAGCTGTCCGAGTATCTCGACGCGGTCGCGAAGGGCGATCGCGTCATCATCTGCAAGCGCAACCAGCCGGTCGCCGAACTCCGCGCAGTCGAACAGAAGCGGACCGAGCCGCGGCTGCTCGGCGGCGGCCCGTATCGGTTCGACGTGCCCGACTCGTTTTTCGAGCCGATGCCCCACGAGTTCCTGGACGCGTTCGAGTCTGGTCCCGTCTTCCCCACGACCGGCCTCGTTCCGTCGCGCGTCGCAGAAACGCGCCGGAAGTACGCCGTCTCACGCCGCCCGAAAAAGGGGCGATGAAGCTCCTCGTCGACACCTGTACCTTTCTCTGGATCGTCGGCGGCGGCGGTGCGCTGCCGCCGCGCATCCGGGTCCTCTATCTGTCGCCCGAGAACGACGTCTACTTGAGCGCCGTGTCAGCGTGGGAGATCGCGCTCAAGCACGCGGCCGGAAGGCTGCCGTTGCCG
>Ga0209382_10012461_pt1 | contig 10505 bp, 11 predicted proteins | sample SoiMetdeltSBSDD5_FD_187599 | JGI IMG/M metagenome (GOLD analysis project Ga0209382, IMG submission 187599) | Bulk soil microbial communities from a Populus tree surrounding site in Tennessee, USA - Soil MetaG P. deltoides SBSDD5 (SPAdes) (version 2) | ecosystem: Environmental > Terrestrial >...
GAGCGGCAGGATTGGGGGGAGCTGCGCACCGAGCGCGAGCGCAATCCCCAGGTTGACCGTGCCGGCGACAATCCCCTTCATCATCGCGATCTGCACGGGATCGGTGAGAGAGACCTTTCGGGTGAGGTTGTTGTCTACGGCCCACGCAAGACAGGCGCCGGCGATCAAGAGAGGGCCGCTAATACCCTTGAGCTCGAACCCACCCTCCCACGAAAGGACGAGCGCCCCCGCCACGATGCTTGACATGCCCAGTGCAACACGCCGATCGAAATTTTCCTTAAAAACAAACCATGCCAGCAGCGCGGTGAACACGCCTTCCATATTGAGGAGAAGCGATGCGGACGATGCGGGGGTACGCGCAAGTCCGAACATCAACAGGAGCGGGCCTAGCACACCGCCAAAGAATATTGCCCCACCAAGCCAGAGGGCGCCGCGCGGGCCTAGAGGTTCGTGTCGATCTTCACTACCGCGCAGAATTCGCAAGCCGCTGACCAAGGCAAGCCCGAGACCCGATCCCAAATACAGGAGCGCGGCCAGGAGCGCAGGATCGGTGCTTTCAAGCAATGCCTTCGCCAGCGGCGTGCTCGCGCCGAATAGAACGGCAGATGCAATTGCGAGGGCCGGCCCTCCGGCTGTCGGTGTCATAGGCTGCCGACGAAGAGCGCCAAGCCGAGAAGAAGGATCATGGCTGCGCTGCCGACCTCGAGCACTGTCAGAATGATCTGCAAAGCCTGGCCCTGCGGATCGACACTGCCTAGAACGCCTCGACGGAACACTATGCCGCTAAGCCCGAAGACTCCGATGGTGACTGCCGCGCCCGCGCCCATTAGTCCCGCCAACGCCAGCCCCGTGAGATAGGCACCAAGAATCATCGCGTGACCCACAACGAGCATTGTTAGAGGACAGGGTAAAACACCTACCGCATAGGAGAGGATGCCAACATGATTGTGTAGATGGTTCGAGGAGCGCAGGGACCGAAAAAGATAATAGCATCCCATGAGTGCGATGAGCGCGTAGCTGCAGCTCTGCACGATCGAAGCTGCCCCGGTTGGCCGGCCGAGAAAAGTGACGGCACCGCCAAAGAAGAACACCAGGAGCACCGCCATCGTCGTATGGGAGAATGCCACTCGCGCGGCCATGGCAATTCCCTGAACAGGCCGTGCATTGTGTCCCAGAAAGTAAGAAACCACGACCACCTTGCCGTGACCCGGCGTCATTGCATGCAGGGTTCCGAGAGCGACAGCAAGGGCAATCACGGACGGCGCAAACGTCCCTGTCTCGGCAATGTGACGGACCTGTTTTGAAATCATGGACTGCAATTCGCCCTGGAAATGCACCAGCCAGCCGTAAAGCTGATAATACCAAATCATGCGCTGCTCCTCGCGCGGGACATCTTTGCTCCTGCTCCTCTTGTTGTTCCGTTTACACCAGGTGCGGGGCGGAGCTCAAGAAACGCCGTTTTTTCTTGATGGCTGCCCTGGCGCCTTCTAACTGTGCTTGATGCAGAAAGAGCACGAACCGGCAAAGGCGGCAGCCGCTCTCCGCAACTTCATGACCCATGAGTCCGCCGCCGGGCTCTTGCTGCTTGCCGCCGCAGCGGCGGCACTTCTGGCCTCCAACACGCCCGTCCTCGCGTCTCTCTACGATGATCTTCTCTCCACCCGCTTCTCCGTCGAGCTTGGCGCCTTGCATCTCGGCAAGCCGCTGCTCCTGTGGATCAACGATGGACTCATGGCGATCTTCTTTTTCCTCGTCGGCCTCGAGCTCAAGCGCGAGATGCTGGAGGGCCATCTCTCCAGCCGCGACCAGGCGATGCTGCCGGCCTTTGCCGCGGCGGGCGGCATGGCGGCCCCGGCGCTCATTTATTATCTCGTCGTCCGCAACGATCCCGTTCTCCTCGGCGGCTGGGCGATACCGGCCGCGACTGACATCGCCTTCGCCCTGGGTGCTGTAGGACTTGTGGGATCGCGCGTTCCGGCATCTCTCAAGATATTCCTCCTCACGCTGGCGACGCTCGACGATTTCGGCGCCATCGTCATCATCGCGCTTTTTTATACCTCGCAGCTTTCGATGGCGGCGAGCGTTCTGGCTGCCTTAGCGCTCCTCGTGCTTTTCGCGCTCAACCGCCTCGGCGTCGAGCGCATCACACCCTATGTCCTTCTGGGCGTGGCACTCTGGGTCTTCGTTCTCGAGTCAGGGATTCATGCCACGCTCGCGGGCATCGCGCTGGCGATGGCGGTGCCGCTGCGCACGCGAAAAGGAGAGCCCATCATCGCCAGGGTCGAGGAGGCGCTGCATCCTTACGTGCGCTTCGGCATCATGCCGCTCTTCGCCTTCGCCAATGCCGGGCTGCCGATGACGGGCCTCTCGCCCGCGAGCCTGTTGGATCATTTGCCCCTTGCCATCGCGCTTGGGCTCATCCTCGGAAAGCCTTTAGGAATCATGGCCGCAGTCGGCCTCGCGGTCGGAACGCGCAGAGCCAAGCTGCCGCGCGGCGCCACATGGCTGTCGATGCTGGGCATCGCCAGCCTCGCCGGCATCGGCTTCACCATGAGCCTTTTCATCGGCACGCTTGCGTTCGGGACGGACGATCACGCCCTATCCGTTCGCCTCGGCGTGCTCGCGGGATCGCTGGTGTCGGCGCTCGTTGGACTGGGGATTCTGATGCTGGCGACGGGAGAAGGAAGGTTGAAGTCAGTTTCTCGCCCTTAAGGGCAATGCAAGACACTCCATGTGCATAGGATATAAGATCAGGTGGTTCCACTCTGGTGAGGAGACACATCCTATGATCAAACGGATCGCTATTAGGCTCCTAGTGTTGTTGTTCTTTGCGCCACTTCCAGCAGCTGCCGCCGAACGCGGTACGGCCGAGGAAGCCCGGGTTCTCGTGGAAAAGGCGATTGCTCGTTACAAGGCAGTTGGCACTCATAAGACCTTTGCCGAGATCAATAATCCCGCCGGACCTTTTGTGGATCGCGACCTCTATGTCTTTGTTGTTGGCCCCGATCATAAAATCATCGCGCATGGAGCTGATAAGGGTCGTGTTGGCGAGAGCATGGTTGGCTTCAAGGACGTTGACGGCAAGGCATTTGGCGATGAGATTATCGCTGCCTCTGCCGACGGTAACTGGGTGGAGTACAAATTCGAGAATTTCACGAACAAAAAGACCGAGACTAAGATTTCTTTCGTCAAGAATGTTGATGGCTTCGTTTTCGGCAGCGGCTACTACAAACCATAGGCAGTGATTGCGACACCCGGCGCGCGCTTAGCGGAAATCTGCCGGCGAGGTGACTGGGGTCTGCTTCGCGCCAACAGGAATCAGACTGGTGGCTGGCGATGCATCCAAGGTCGTGCTTGCTCAAGCTGGGAAGCAAGCTGCAAGAGTGTGGCTTCCTCTCCGTATCGAGCTGCAAGTTGAATGCCGATTGGAAGCTTTTCGCCATTCCAAAACAAGGGAACGCTCATGGCCGGCTGCCCTGTCATGTTGAACAGCATAGTGTTGGCGGTCTTCTCAAAGATTCTGCCTGCCATTTCCAGCATTATCCGCCGTAGAATGGTTTTCGGTGCACCTGCTCTTAATACCGCAAGTCCCACTCGTTCGGCCGGTTTTACAGCAAACTCACCAAGCCGTGCCGGGGGATACGCCATCGTTGGTGTCATCGCGAGATCATATTTTGTAAAATACTCCCCGATTGTTCGTGTCATTCGGCCGAGAGTAACTCGTGCTACTTCATAGTCGGCGGCAGAAAGGGCGCAGCCGACCTGTCGCAGAAACCAGGTTGAAGGTTCGAACATGTCAGATCGCGGAGCCCGCTTCACCATAGCCGCCACATTGGCGACAGTCGCGGCGGTGCAGGCGCTCACCACCGTTAGGAAGGCGAGCCGCAATTCCTCAGGGAGGATCGGGACCTTTGCTTCGTCAACGACATGACCCAGGCTGGAAAGCAATTCCGCAGCGTTTTCGCCAGCTTCAATGCAGTCTGGGTGTGTATATTCACCCAAGAGTGAGTGGGAGGTAAAGGCAATGCGCAATTTGCCGGGGCTTCGTCCAACCTCTTCGAGGTATGGTCGCTCCGGTGCAGGGGCGACATAAGGTGCTCCAAGGTCTGGCCCGTGCGTTGCATCCAATAACGCTGCGCTGTCTCGAACGCTCCGGGTGATGACATGCGGTACCGCCAGCCCGCTCCAGCCGTCGGACATATTTGGTCCAAGAGGCATGCGCCCGCGGGAGGGTTTCAATCCAAAAAGGCCACAACACGACGCCGGTATGCGGATCGATCCACCACCGTCGCCACCGTGTGCCGCAGGAACGATGCCCGCGGCTACGGCTGCCGCAGCTCCACCACTTGATCCCCCGGCAGAATAAGCGAGATTCCAGGGATTTCGAGTTGGCCCGTGAAGTTCAGGCTCGGTGGTGGGCATCAATCCAAGTTCCGGTGAATTTGTTGCGCCAACGAAGATGAGGCCGGCTCGTCGATACCGCGAGATAAGTTCACTGTCACAAGGTGAAACATAATCGCGAAGCGCGCGGCTCCCCATGGTGAGAGGCTTGCCAGCGACAGCACCGTCCAGGTTCTTCACGAGGAACGGCACTCCGCAAAAAGAACCTACAGGAAGAGGTCCTGCTGCTGTTTGCCGTGCCTCGTCAAAGCGAAAAACTACGGCATTCACCCGATCGTTTACTTGATCGATCCGCAAAAAAGCCGCTTCGACAAGCTCACTTGGGCTCACGTCACGATCACGTACCAATTCCGCCAATCCTAGCGCGTCGAACTTAGTGAAATCTGCAGGATTCATCTTTCTGCCAAGGGGAATGCGAGATCTCTGTGCCCCATGATTGTGCACCCTGTCCGGGCGACAAACGCCTGATATACAGCATTTACTCTTCGTTTTATAATGCTGGCGCGCCCTACGGGAATCGAACCCGTCTTTGCAACGTGAAAGGCTGCCGTCCTAACCGATAGACGAAGGGCGCTGTCTGGGAGTCAGGGGCTCTCTATAGGTGGGTTCGCCGTGAGTGGCAAGACGGGGGTCTGTCGCATTGCTGCTCCTCGTCATGGCCGGGCTCGACTTGGCCATCTTCCGCGAGCCGCAGATGCGCGGATCAAGTCCGCGCATGACGCGTGTTGGTTGATTTGTCGTCATGCTGGGCTTGACGTGGCCATCCCTCTCCACGCGTCACAGCGCGTGTGGCCGGTTGTAGAAAAAAATCCCAATTGTTCTCGTTTTGTCACAATTATATGGATGACAAAGCAGAGGAACAAGGATAAAGGGCAACCCCGAAAGGCTGCCGTCCAAATCACCCCCGCGATGATCGACGCTGGGGTTTTGGCGCTTGCTTATATTTCTGTCGGCGCCGACCCCGCCGAGATGGCCCGAGAGGTATGCGACGACGTTTTTCGAGCAATGGTCCAAGCTTCAGACTGTCTCGAATTAGCGGAAGACTTATCTCCGACATCTCAGCAAGCTTAATGATGGCAACCTCACTATAGGAATAAACCTTTCGCACAGCATGTCCGACAATCGGCTCATTGGCCTCCGTGGTTAGGAAGGCTAGTTCGTCGTTTTCCGTCCTGCCCAACAGGACGCCGTGTGCCGCTGCATTGCGACATCTTAGTGCGTCGGCATAGTTGGCATTGAATAGTGTCGAAAGCTCTTTTGTTTCCTGTGGGCTGGTCATGGCGGCGAGAGAGTGCGCTATCTGCAGCTTTGTCCCGATGGCGGTTCTTCCAAGGAGGGCAAATCCTTGGCTTTCGTTCAGGTTTGTGAGACGGCAAATATAAAGGCTCAGAAAATCGTCAATATCGGCAAACGTCCGTACAAGTCGGCCCATTGCGGTCAGGACCGTTCTTGATAATGTGGCTGGTCTGAGTTTTGAACCATTTGGGCTCCTAACAATCGGCATGCCAAAACCCTCCAAGAAAGATGAGACCGAGCTAGAGCGCATAGCCAAGAACCTCTTGGCCATGCCTCACACGGATCGGGATAAAACCAAGTTTAAGGTGCGGCGGAAAAAGAGGCCGCGAAAGTTGAAGTTAAGACAGGGCAAGATAGCAGAAACGTGATGTGAGCGACGACAGCGTTCTTGAACTTCATATAGAGCCAGCGCGGCCGATAGAGGTAACCGATCTCACCGCTGCAATGGGTTCGCTTGCGCGGCAATATCAATTATTTGCTGTAAGGAACAATCTTGCGGCAAAAACGGCTGACGCGCGCCTATTAGTATCTAGTGTTTCGCCAGGAAGTATTGATATTGATTTTATACCCGAGGTTTGGGCACTAGGTGCGACTGTGTTGCCCTTCCTAGATCGGGGTGAAATTGTTCTGCGCTTCGCAGAACACATCAAAAGGCTCATTGAGCTTTTTAAATGGGGCAGCCCAAAACAGGATGATGCTGGCCTCACGGTCTCGGTGAGGGATTGTGAGGATGTAGTCAATATTACGAAGCCGATTGCAAAAAATGGTGGCACGCAAGTTTTTAACACCATCAACGGCGGCGTAACGATGAATGTCTTGCAAATTACAGGCGCAGAAGCGCAACGGTATGTGGAGAATGCAGCGAGAGCTAAGGCCGAATTGCAGTTTCCGAATGCGGATACAGCGCAACGAGTACCGCTTATTTGGAAAAGGCTAGATCGAGACAGTGCAAAAACGGGAGGGGAGTCAAGCCCCGATAAGGCCATCATTGAAGAAATTGATACCAAGGCGCGTGCGGTTTTCTTCACTGACGAAATGAGCTTTTTGAAGGAAGAAATGATAGGGGATGAGCAGAACCCCTATCAGTATGTGTATTTTGTTGACGTTCATGTCTCCCGCGTTCAAAGCAGGGTGGTGTCGTATCGGGTTGTTGGCTATCATGGCAAAGAACCATTGCCTACCGATGACGATCACGCCAACGAAGAAACGCTTTAGCTTTCTGGCTAGGAGACTTGGGGCTTGTTAATTGGCCGGTACGTCAGGCGCTTGCCCGACGTTCCCCTAACCAGTTCTTGAGTACGTTCAGTATCAGTGACGCCAAGAGCCGCGCGGTTGTTATAACGGAAGTCAAATTCAGCCAGATAGCGGTGCAAATGAGCTTCGCCACAGTGCTGATAGACACCGCGCATGCCGCGCTTGAATACCGAGAAATAGCCTTCAATCGTGTTTGTATGCACGATCCCGCGCACCCATTCTTCCATTGAGTGGGTGACGGTTTCATGGGCCGCAAAGCGTCGGCCCGTCCACTTGTAGAGAGTGCTTTCATCGGTATGCAGCGTTGTCTCACGGGCAACATTGCGCGCCAGAATATTGTTTACCTGATCTGCCGTGGCTTCTTTGACGTGAAAGGAACGGACGCTGCCGCCGCGCTCGACAAGAGCGAGAACAGCGCGTTTGCTCCTTGAGCCTATCCTGCCCTTCTTGGTGGGCTTCACCACGTCCTTGTTGCCGTAGTAGGTCTCGTCGGCCTCGACGATCTTGCCAGCGCCGCCCAAGGGCTCCTTGTGAGTTGCCTTCATGGCCAAGCGGATACGATGAGCAAGAAACCAAGCCGACTGATACGTAATGCCGAGTGTCCGGTGAAGCTGATGGGCGGACGTGCCCTTCTTGCCAGCCGACATGAGGTACATGGCCGCCACCCACTTGTTCAAAGGTATTTTCGAGCGCTCCATGACAGTGCCGACCGTGACCGTGAACTGTTCACGGCACTCATTGCACTGATAGAGGCCAGCGCGGATTTTAGCCTTGGAGTTGGCGGGGATTGCGGTGATCTGCTCAGGATCGGAGTTGCCGCAATGAGGGCAATAGGGGCCGTGAGGCCAACGCTGCGCCTCAAGCCACTTGCGGGCTTCGTCAACATCCTGAAAGCGTTTATCGGTGAGGTTCATGGAAATTCTCTGGATTAGTGGCGGCCGATTGACCCTGACTGGTCTTGAGGGGTTGGTGCCCAATTTCGTATCTGCGGATTGGCCTCAAGCATTTTGTAAATGCCGTCAAGCACGACGAACACGTCTCCTTTCCCAAGCCAGACGTCTACTTCGTTGCCTTCTTTATCGGCAAACATGAGCGAGACAATCTGGTTTTTCAGATCAGCGCGGGGTTCAAAGTGCTTTGTCAGAATGACAGTGCGAGCCATGACCTATCTCCCTATTGACAGATGTAGGCAATAGTGCCTGCTTTGTCAACCATATAATTCTGCGTTTTGTCCTTGACTGATTATAAGCCGAGGAGTAGGAACACAGCACCCTCACTCGTGAAGGAGGCGCCAGCCGGTTGGTTGCCCAAGGCGTGAGAGAGGGCGGCGCCTGAAGTTGAGTCTAACCCGCTCGTTTCAGGAGGCCGTTTGGTCCACCCGACGTAGCCTCGAGCTATGCCGCCCACTGGGGTGATTACCGAAGTTTCTCAAGTCATCGGGGAATGGAGGGAATGTTGTGGACCGAGCGGACAGAAATCGCCGGTGGAGCGCCAGGCTCTGCGACGTTTATCAAAAACGGCCGTTTCTCTACAGCGTAGAGGCGGCGCTCCACACTCCTTCTCTCACCCGGGCGACAGCCGCCCGGGCGCTTCGGCGTGTCCCGATTCTCCGTAGATCAGCGAAGGATATTCCAGTTGAAGATCACGCCCTCGAAGGCATCGCTCCCCCGACCGATCATCTCCACCGCTTCCACCATGCGTCCGCGCCGCCCCAAAATCTCGTCGGCGAACCGCACCATCCTGAGATTCGGCGACGCCACCGCCGAATGCCGGCGCAGCTCCTGCGCGAGCACGCTCTCGTCCTCCTGCGGGTTGAGCATGCACATGGCGGTGAAGGCCGACGCTGTCGACCGGCTGATGCCGGCGAAACAATGGATGAGAAGCTTGCCCGACCGGCCCCAGTCCTCGACGAAATCGATGATCTGCGTAACATGATCCCGTGTCGGCGCCTGGAAGCCCTCCATCTCATCGAGGATGTCGTGGAAGGTGAGCCGCAAATGGCGTTGGTTGTCGAGGCCGAGCTCGGGATGCGGGCTCTCGGGCCCGAGGCAGCCCAGGACATGGCTCACACCTTGCTCGCTGACGAGGCGGGCGACGGCATTGAGCGGGCATACGATGATCATCGTCCGCCTTTTATTGCAATTGCCTGAACTTGCGCAAGTATTGGGCCGCCGCCTCGCGCGGGGGCAGGGGTTTCAGTGAATGAAGGCCCCCCGCTCCATCGCCGCTTAAGCCCCGCGGCACACCGAACAGCCTGTGCGCCTCCCTGATCTCGAAGCCGGCAAGCTGCGTCGCCTCGAGATAGGCGGCGATCTTGTCGGAGCGCTTGACATGCTGCTCCACCCATTTGGGCAGGGCCGCCGGCAGTCCGAAGCGGATGTGTATGGCGGCGAGCAGGCTTTTTTCGAACGCCCTGTAATCGAGCCCCACTGCCGCCTTGAACGGGCTGATCATGTCGCCGATCACATATTCGGGCGCATCGTGCAGAAGGCTCGCGAGCCGCCATTGCCGCGCGAGCTTGGGGTCGAGATGAGAGGCAATGGCTTCAACGAGCAGGCTGTGCTGCGCCACCGAGAAGGCATGATCGCCCCTGGTCTGTCCGTTCCACCGCGCCACGCGGGCGAGCCCATGGGCGATGTCCTCGATCTCGACGTCGAGAGGCGAGGGGTTGAGAAGATCGAGCCGCCGTCCCGACAACATGCGCTGCCATGCCCGCGGCGCATCGGCTTGGCTGCGAACTCCCATCAGCCCCGCGTCCGCGGCATCTGGGCGCAAGCCTTGTGCCGGTGGCAGGAAATCAGATGATCGTTGACCATGCCCACTGCCTGCATGAAGGCATAGACGATCGTGGGGCCAACAAATTTGAATCCCTTGGCGCGCAGGTCCTTCGACAGCTCCTGAGCAACAGGGGTCTCCGCCGGGATCTGCCGCGTGTAGCGCAAGGCCTTGTTGACCGGCTGTCTCTCGACGAAGCCCCAGAGATATTCACCGAAGCCCTGCTTCTCCTTGAGCGCAAGATAGGCCCTGGCATTGGTGACGCTGGCCTCGATCTTCGCCCTGTTGCGCACGATCCTCGGTTCGTTCATGAGCTGGCTCAGCTTGCGCGCATTGTAACGCGCGATGATCTGAGGCTCGAAGCCGTCGAAAGCCTCGCGAAACGCCTCGCGCTTGCGCAGGATGGTGATCCACGACAGCCCTGCCTGGAAGCCGTCGAGGATCAGCTTCTCGAACAGCGCCTTGTCGTCGAGCTCGGGCACCCCCCATTCCTCGTCGTGATAGGAGACATAGAGTGGATCGGTGCCGCACCATGGGCAGCGGTGAATTCCATCCTCGTGGCGGATTGCGGTCTGGGGCAGGGGCATGGCCGGTCCTTAGCCGAAAGCGGGCAGGTTGTAACGCGCCCATGGCGCCTTCATCGGAAAGATCGGGCTCTGGCCCGCCCTCACCGGCACGCCTTGGCTGAGCGCCTCCTCGAGCCGGTCGAGGCGCAGGAGTGCGAGCCCCCGCGCACCCGCGCCCGAGCACATGCTGCCGATCGTCTTTCCGCCTGCCGT
>Ga0209382_10012464_pt1 | contig 10503 bp, 5 predicted proteins | sample SoiMetdeltSBSDD5_FD_187599 | JGI IMG/M metagenome (GOLD analysis project Ga0209382, IMG submission 187599) | Bulk soil microbial communities from a Populus tree surrounding site in Tennessee, USA - Soil MetaG P. deltoides SBSDD5 (SPAdes) (version 2) | ecosystem: Environmental > Terrestrial >...
ACGGACGCTTCCGGCGGATCACTGTGCGCGCGCCGAGGCGACCCGACCTCCGCCTCCGCGCGCGCCAGGGCTATTACGCGTCAAGGACGTAAACAGTTTTCAGTTTTCAGTTTTCAGTTTTCAGTTAAGAGCAATCCCTGAAAACTGAAAACTGAAAACTGAAAACTGAAAACTGAAAACTGAAAACTGAAAACTGAAAACTGAAAACTGAAAACTGAAAACTGAAAACTGAAAACTGAAAACTGAAAACTACTCACACCGGAGCGCGATCATTGGGTCCACTTTCGCCGCTCGCCGCGCCGGTATCCAACAGGCCAGTAGGGCGATCAGCCCAAGCGACAACGCGATCACTGTGAAAGTCAACGGGTCGGTCGCGCTCACGCCGAAGAGCAGGGTCTTCATCAACCGCGTCATCGCATACGACGCGATCAGTCCAATCGCTACGCCCGCGCCGGCCAGCGCCATTCCCCGCCTCACCACCAGCTTCATCACGTCGCCCTCTCGGGCGCCGAGCGCCATCCGCAAGCCGAGTTCATGCGTGCGCTGCGAGACGGTGTAGGCAATCACGCCGTAAATTCCGACCGCCGCCAGAACGAGTCCGAGCGCCGCGAACAGACCGAGCAGCGACATATTGAACCGCTGCGGCGCGACCGAGCGGCTCACTAACTGCTCCATCGAACGCAGCCCTTGGACCGGCACGGCCGCGTCGAGCTGGCGCATCTCGCTGCGGACCGCCGCGCTGAGCGCCAACGGGTCGCTCTTCGCGCGCAGGGCGAAGCTCACGTACCGCGCCTGTTCCTTATTCCTTCAGTGGCTTGCCCGATCGGGATGAAGACGGCCGCAGGCGACGGGGCGCTCAAATTACGCTGCTTCGTATCATTGGCCACGCCGACGACACGGCGCATCGCCAAATCGCCGCGTTCGTCACAGCAGAGGTATACCTCCTGGCCGAGCGGTTCAACGCTGGCGAAGTTCCTCCGCGCGAACGCTTCGTTGATGATGACGACAGGTTCGGCGCCAAACACGTCGCCCTCATTGAACTGACGCCCGCGCCGCAAGGACATCTTCATGACATTCAAATAGTCGTTGGAGATCAACCGGTACTCGGCCGATGCGGATGGCTTGCTCTGGCCCGCTAGCATATAAGGCATGTTAAACCGCCCATCGAGCGGCAATTGATTGGTCAGCGCGGCGGCCTCGACGCCCGGCAGGCTGCGGAATCTCTCCAGCGCGTGGCGATAGAGGTCGTTCAACTTCGCCACGGTGTCGTAGCCCTTGCCTCTCGGCGAAATATAGAACGTCAGGGTGTTGCGCGCGTCGAAGCCCTTCTCGACGCCGCGCAGATTGGCGAAGGTCCGCAGTAGCAGTCCCGCGCCGACCGTAAGCGTTAACGCCAGCGCGACCTCGACAACGACCAGCGCGCCGCGCAATCTTCCGCGCGCGACCTCCGCGCCAGTTTTGCCGGCGCCTTCTTTAAGGTTACGAATCACGTCCACTCGCAGCGTTTGCAGAGCCGGGGCGAGACCGGAAATGACGCCGGTCAGAAGGCTCGCGCCCAACGCGAAGAGCAACACTCGCCAATCAATATTGACTTCTTCGACGCGTGGGATCATGCCTTTGGGAACCAGAGCCATCATCGCCTCCAAGCTCCAGACAGCCAGCAACAGCCCTGCGCCGCCGCCCACGAGCGCCAGCATCACGCCTTCGGTCAGCAGTTGACGAATCACACGCCATCCGCCCGCGCCCAGCGCCATCCGAACCGCCACTTCTTTCCGCCGCCCCGCCGCGCGAGTCAACTGCAGGTTGGCCACGTTGGCGCAGGCGATCAGCAACACGAAGCCGACCGCGCCGAGCATAATCCAAAGCAGCTTTTGAACGTCCGCCGTTTTACTCGACCGCCAGAGCATCAGACGGTGATCTTCTCTCCCTCCCTCACTTCTCTGGCCAGGATAAAGGGCGTTGAACTTGTCGAATAGCGCCAGTGTTTCCGAACGCGCCTGATCCGGCGTGACGCCTCGCTTCAAACGCCCGATGACCGTCCAGTTGTACCCTTCCTCCCCGCCTGCCGGATTGACGCGCATCGGCAGGATAACGTCAGGAGGTCCGTCATACTCAAACCAAGGCGGCATAACACCGACGACCGTATAAGCGACTCCGCTGAGCGCGATCTTCCTGCCGATTATCTCGCCGTCCGCTCCAAAGCGCCGTCGCCATAATTCGGCGCCCAGAATCACCACGCGCTCGCCGGAGGGGCTATCCTCTTCCGCCGTAAAGCCGCGCCCGACGGCCGGAGCCACGCCCAGTGTGCGGAAGAAATCCGCCGTGACTCGCTGTTGGCCGACATATTCGGGCTCGCCACCATCCGACAGATAGAGGTCCGACCCTCTCGTATCCCCGGCGATAGCTTCAAACGATTGAGCGTGATCACGTAGGAAGACGAACTTCGGCCCGTTGAGCGCGCCGGCGGCGTCGCTGCCGCTGAAAACACGCCCAATCTCCACCAAGCTTTCCGATTCGGGATAAGGCAGCGGGCGCAATAACACCGCGTCGATAATCGTAAAGATCGCCGTGTTCGCGCCGATTCCGAGCGCCAGCGTGAGAATAGCGATCAAAGTAAAGCCGGGTTTCTTCAACAACGTTCGCGCGCCGTAGCGTAGGTCTTGCCAGAGTGTTTGCATCACACTTCTCCTTTTTCACATGGTCGTTCGACAATTGGCGTAACGGGCGATAGCGCCGCCGTTCTCAAGCCAAATGCCGTGCCAGCCCAACCTGCGCTCCAAAGATTGAAAATAGCAGGGTTGTCGCCGCCGCCTGTTGACGGGCGCTGGCGCAAGTGTGCGATTTTGGGATTCGGCGATCCCGACATTGGGACTTAATTGTCGCCCTATTTCATCAATGCTAGAGAATGCGCGCTCAGCAAGTTCCATTCAGCCCGGAGACGCAAAGCTGAGAGCAAGTTGCGATTGCGTGTACGGAACGTGGCGGTAGCCTGACCGTGAGGCTTGTCATTACCCAAATCTTTTTTATTCCAAGGGAGGCTCTTCTTCATCGCTCCGCGACGAAGAATAAATCCGTACAATGATCCGTTAACCGCCCTGGTTGCGGCGCTGCTGGGAGAGTCGACGGCCTGACGCCGCGGGAAGGCTCTCAACCCGGACGGCGCCCTTCCGCCCACGCGACCGCATACCAGATCGTCGCCGCCGCGCCACGACTCCATTCGCGTAGCGCGGCGATCGCCGAGTCAAAACTCGCGGCGTCCAGCAAGCCTGCATCCACAACCGTTGCGCGCGCGCCATCGATGACGCCGATTAAATTCTCGACGTAATAGGGGAAATGGGCTTCGCCAGCGCAACTGCCGAAAAAGACCAACGCGTTGCGCGCCGGCTCGGCCCCGGCGTCGACAAGCAATGAGACCAACCGCCTCCCGACGATCGGGTCATTTCCCAGGCGCTCGTAACTGTGCTGATACGCTTGCCACAGCGCCGTGAACCCGGGCGGCTCCGGCCACAGCCGCATCAGATCGTGATCGTCGTCTTCAAGAATAATGCGCCCGCCGGGACGCACGGCGCGCGACATGGCCTGCACGACCGGCAACGGCTCCCGCAGGTGTTCGAGCAAGAACCGCGTATGCGCGAGATCGAAAGTCCCCCATTCCTCATCTCGCAACGGAAGCCGCAGCGCATCGCCTTGTCGAAATTCCACCAGGCCGGCTTCTCCCGCCTGCGCGGCCTGCCGTTCGGCTTCGGCGATCTGTTCGGCGCTGCGTTCGACGCCGATCACGCGCGCGCCCGCCGCGCGCGCCATTGCCCGCGACAACTGCCCCAGTCCGCTGCCCACATCGAGGACGCGGGCGCCGCCCTGTAAGCGCATCTCACGCAGCGAACCGGCGTTGAGCAAGTCGTTCAGCAAAGACAACCGCTTTTGCTCGTCCGGCTGCGTTCCGTGCAGGTAATGGGACGAAGTTTCGTCATTCATAGCGAAGCGCCTCAATCGGATCCACCTTCGTCGCACGCCGCGCCGGGAGATATCCTGCCACGAGTGCGATCGCGCCCATCACCAGAACGGCGACTGAAATCGGCGCCGGGTCAGTCGTCTTCACGCCGAAGAGCATGCTCGCGATCATGCGGGCGCCCGCCAGCGCCACCGGAATCCCGATGGCCACGCCAATTACAACCTGTTGAAGCGCCTCGCGGAGAACCATTCGGAGCAGGTCTTTCCGTTGGGCGCCGAGCGCCAGACGAATGCCGAGTTCTCTGGTTCTCCGGCTCACCACGTAGGACATCGTCCCGTAGAGGCCAATCGAAGAAAGAACGAGCGCCAGCGCGCCGAAGAAACCGAGGAGCATGGCCATTGACCGCTCTTCTCTGGCCTGTCCCTTTACTTCTTCATCCTGGGTTGCGACGCCAACCAGAGGCAGATCCTTTTCGATCGACTGAATCTGTTGACGAACTGCCGATACAATGTTCATAGGCTTGCCCGCGGTGCGGACAAAAAATTTCATTTGCCCCAGTTCCTGCGGCGGCGCCTGAGTGTAAGGAATATAGATACCCAACTCACCTGTTGGCGACCACAAGCGTCTGGTATCTCTCACAACACCGACAATCTGTACATCTCTGCCGAGACGGGCAAACTCGGCGAGCGCGTCCGGGATTGGCTGACCGATGGGATTTACATTCGGTAAAAACCTCTGTGCCATACTTTCACTGATGATTGCGACCTTTGGCGCGGTTTCGGCGTCAGCGGTCGAGAATTCCCTTCCCTGCAACAAGCCGATCCCAGCGGTCTCGAAGAAGCGCGGGCCGACGGGATTGAGGCCTTTGCCAATGTCGAGCGCGCGCCGCGCCAGGCTGGCCGATTGCACATCGGGAATCGCGTTCAAATTCTCCACCGCCTCGCGGTAGAGGCGCAGCTCTTTCGCGCGATCGTACCCGATGAGCGCAGGATAGACCCACATAGTCAACAGCTTGTCGCGCTCATATCCGGTATCAACCCGATAGAGTTGTTGAAGAGAACGGATCAGCAGTCCGGCTCCGATCAACAAAGCCAGCGACAAAGCAACTTGCGCGATCACCAGCGCCTTTGTCAGGCGACGGCGTACTGGGCGGAATTCTCCTTCCGCGCCTTTCAGCATCGGTATCAGATCGACCTTGGTCGCCGCCAGCGCGGGAGCGAGTCCGAAAAGAATTCCCGTCATGAAGGAGATCGCGCCGGTAAAGGCCAGGATTCTCATGTCAAGCTTGAGGTCAAACGGAATGGGATTATTTCCGCTGGAGAAGACAGCGAGCAGCCCGCTCACGAACCATTGCGCGACGAGCAGCCCCAAAACCCCTCCCAGCGCCGCGAGCAGGATGCTTTCCGTCAGCAACTGCCTGATCACTCGTCCTCGCCCAGCGCCGAGCGAAAGACGCACGGCAATCTCTCTCTGACGACCCACTGCGCGCGCCAGCAACAGGTTGGCGGTGTTGAGGCAGGCGATGAGTAAAACAACGCCGACGACCGCGAGCAGGATAGGCAGTTCCGAAGCGAACCCCGGGTTCGAGTCTCCCCTGATCCCCGGTTTCAGTTGGATTTTTTGCGCGCGAATCTCCTGTTGAGCCTGCGGAGAAATCCCTGAGCCGGCCGCCTGCGTCAGGCCTTGTTGATAGATCAAGTCCAGATCAGCGCGAGCCTGCTCAGGGCCGGCGCCGGGTTTCAACCGCGCCATGATTCCAAAAGTATCGTGATCTCCCAACGCAAGCCGAGACTGCATGAACATGGGCAGTACAACGTCGGCTGATCTGCCGGCCACGCTCAAGCCGTAAAATCCTGGCGACGTGACACCAATCACGGTAAAAGGAATCTTCGCAAGGTAGATCGTCTTTCCGATCACCGCGGGGTCTCGTCCAAAACGTCGCCCCCAGTATCCACTACTGATCACGGCCGCAGGTGGCTTCCCGGCCTGGTCATCTTCAGCGGTAAAAGTTCGACCCAGAATCGCGCTCACTCCCAGAACATCGAAGTAGCTTCCCGACACGAAATCTCCCCAGACCATTTCCGGCTGGCCTTCGACTGTAACGCTGACGCTGGTGTGGTCGTATGCAAAGATGCCCGAAAACGATCGGTTCCGATCACGAAACTGTTCGAAGATGGGATAAGGGAAGCTACCCGTGATTCCGCCTCTCGGATTTGTCGCGCGCACAAAGACGAGCTGCTGCGGGTCTCTCACCGGAAGCGGCTTTAAAAGGAAAGCGTCAATCAAACTGAAGACCGCAGTGTTGGCCCCGATTCCGAGCGCCAATGTAAGCGCGACAATCAGGGTGAAACCGGGGCGCTTGGCGAGTATCCGTATGCCATAGAGCAAGTCTTGCCGAAGTGTCTGCATAATTCCTCGAGGTTTCAGGTGTCAGGTTTCAGGTGTCAGGTTTCGGGTTTCAGGTTTCAGGATAAAACCTGCGGCATCATTCCTTTCCTGACACCTGACACCTGACACCTGAAACCTGGCATCTATTCGCATCTGAGCGCGACCATCGGATCCACCTTGGTCGCCCGCCGAGCCGGGATGTAGCAGGCCAGCGACGCCACGACGCCCAGCGCGGCCGAGACCAGCGCAAATGTCGCCGGGTCGCTCGCGCTCACTTCGTAAAGCATCGCGCCGAGCAGCCGCGTCAGCGCCAACGCCCCCGCCGCGCCAATGACCATCCCGACGGAGGCCAGCGCCAGCCCCTGTTTCAATACCATCTTCAAAATGTCCGTGGCCCGCGCGCCCAACGCCATCCGCACGCCGATCTCGCGCGTCCGCTGGCTGACGGAATACGAAATGACTCCGTAAAGGCCGACCGAAGCCAACAGCAACGCCACCCCCGCAAAGACGCCGATCAGCAGGGCCGGGAGGCGCCGCATGAACGACGCAGGCGAACCGGAGATCATTTCCTCCATCGTGCGCGCATTGAAAATCGCCACGTCCGGTTCGAGCGCGCGGCATGCGTCGCGGATCGTATTGACCATTGCGGCGGGGTCGGCGCTTGCGCGCACGACCAGGCTGGTCGCCAACGACGCGCTTTGCTTGTAAGGGTAGTAGAGGACTGGTTTGATCGCTTCATCCAATCCTATGATCTTCACATCCCCGACCACGCCTATTATCTGGATGGGAGCGGAATTGATTCCCGTATAACTCAGCCGGCGCCCGATCGGATCGCGGCCAGCGAAGATTCTGTCGGCGACGCTTTTGTTGATAATGACAACGCCTGGGGCGTCCGCCTTGTCGCGTTCGTCGAAGAAACGACCTTTGAGGAGCGGAACGCCGAGCGTTTGAAAATAGCTCTCGTTGGCGACGCGGATGTTGGCTTCGACCTCCTGCCCGGGCGGTGGAATCGGATCGCCTTCGACATTGAAGCGCGTAGTGTTTCCGCCGAGCAGCGGCAGAATGTCCACTGTCCCCGCGCCGATCACGCCGGGCAGCGATTCGAGCCGCTCCGTCAGCAGCCCGTAGAAAGACGCCCGCCGGCCGGGATCGCCATACTTACTCGCCGGCAGCGCGACGGTCATCGTCAGCAAGTTACGCGGATCGAAACCGACGTCGGTCCGCAGCAATCGCAGCAGACTTTTCATCATCAACCCCGCGCCGGTGAGCAAAACGACGGACAGCGCGATTTCCGTCACGACCAGCGCGGCGCGCAGCCGGCGCCGCGCCCCGCCCGGCGCCGCGCGACCGCCCTCCTTGAGCGCTTCATACAAATCGGCGCCCGTCGCTTGCAGCGCCGGCGCCAGGCCGAACACGATCCCGGTCGACATCGAGAGCAAGAAAGTGAACGTCATGACGCCCGCGTCGACTCGCAATGATTTGAGAAACGGCAGCGCGTTGAGTTGATCTTTCGGCAGCGTGGCCACTAGCGCATCTACACCCCAGGAAGCGACGAGCAGCCCCGCCGCCCCGCCGAAGAGCGCGAGCAGCGCCGATTCGGTCAACAATTGCCGGATTATCCGCCGGCGGCCTGCGCCCAGCGCGGACCGGAGGGCGACCTCTTTCTGCCTGGCGAGCGAGCGCGTCAGGAGCAGGTTGGCGATGTTGGCGCAGGCGATCAGCAGGACGAATCCGACCGCGCCGAACAAGACCAACAGTATCGGTTTGACATTCCCGACTAGTTGTTCGCGTAGTGGGACGATCTTGACGCCTGTCCCGGCATGTGACTGGTTATAATCGCGCTCGATGCGACTGGCGATGGCGCTCATTTCCGCTTGCGCCTGTTCGACGCCGACGCCCGATTTGAGTCTCCCGATGAGATTGGTTCCGTGCATGAAGCGCGCCGTTAACTGCGTTTCGGTCGGCTGATAAGGCAGCCAAAGATCGGCAGGCGCGGGCGCGAATTGAAAGCTCGCCGGCAATACGCCGACAACGTTATAACCGGCGCCGCCGATCGTCAGCTTCTGCCCGATGATCCCCGCGTCGCCGCCGAACATACGCTGCCATAATCCGTAGGTCAGCACGGTCACCCGTTCCGCTCCTGGTTTGTCTTCGCCTTGTTGAAACAGGCGGCCAATGACCGGCTCGACTCCTAGCATTGAAAAGAAATTCGCCGAAGCCGCCGGGGCCATAATGGGCGTCGGCTCGCCAGGCCCTCTCAGAATCCCGCCGCCGCGCCTGTACCCGGCGATCTCTTCAAAAGCTCGGTTTAGTCGATAGTCCTGAAAATCGGGGTAAGAAAACTCGCGCTGCGCGTATTCTTTCTGCGGCGTGGCCTCCCAAAGGTGGTAGAGCCTTTCAGACTCTTTGTACGGGAGACTGCGCAGCAACGCCGCGTCAACAACCGTAAAGATCGCCGTGTTCGCGCCGATCCCCAGCGCAAGCGTGAGAATAGCAATCAACGTGAAGCCGGGTTTCTTCAGCAACATTCGCGCGCCGTAGCGTATGTCTTGCCATAAGGTCTGCATTTTTCCTCTCAAAGAAGGTGTCAGGTGTCAGGTGTCAGGTGTCAGATTGGAATCTGAGGCGTGATTCTTTTACTGAAACCTGAAACCTGAAACCTGAAACCTATTCACATCTTAGCGCGACCATCGGATCCACCTTAGTCGCCCGCCGCGCCGGGATGTAGCAAGCAAGCATTGCGACAACCATTAGCAACAGCGCAATGATCACAAACGTCACCCGGTCAGTTGGGCTCACGCCGAAGAGCAAGCTCTCTATCCATCGTGTCACCGCCCACGCCGCGCCAAGGCCAATCAGCACACCGATGAGCGTCAGCTTCGCCCCCTGTCCCAACACCAGCCTCAGCACATTGCGGCGCTCGGCGCCCAGCGCCATGCGAATGCCGATCTCGCGCGTCCGCTGCGTCACCGAATACGAGACGACGCCGTAGAGGCCGACGGCAGCCAGCAGCAGCGCCAGCAGGCCGAAGAAACTCGACAGCCGCGCGATCATTTTCTGCTGGACGAGCGACCGGTCTACCTGTTCGGAAAACATCGCCACTTCCGCGATAGGCAAGTTGCGATTGACTTCCTTGATGGCCTGGCGGACTGCCGACACGATCGCGCCCGGGGCGCCGGAGAAACTGACCTCGAAGTTTCCGAGATACCAGTTTTGTTGCGAATAGGGATAGTAGGCCATTGGTCGAGGCTCTTCGCCGAGGCTTTCGTATTTAGCGTCTTTCACGACACCGATGACTTCGATCTCCTCTCCCTCTCCGGATGTGCCCATACGATAGCGTTTACCGAGCGGCGATTGAGGAAAGAAGCGGCGCGCCATCTCTTCGCTAATCACCGCCACCTTAGGCGAAGTCTTCGTGTCTTGAGGACCGAAGGGACGTCCAAGAATCAGCGGCAGGTTCATGGCCGTGAAGAAGCCGGGCCCTACCACGTTGTTTATGATGAACGGTGTTTCCCTCACTGGAGGCGCGTCGCCCTTAACTGTGATGGGATTGTTCCAAGTTCCTTGATTGAAACTGAAGAGCGAAAACGCGGCGGCGCGCACGCCGGGAATCACGCTCACCTTCTCCTCGACGTCGCGGTAAAGCGCTGACAATCGTGGATCATCATCTTTGTATCCGACCGAATCGGTCGCGGGTTGGAGAAGGAGAACGTTCCGTTGGTTGAACCCGGTGTCAACGTTGCGCAGGTTGATCAGGCTGCGAACGAACAAGCCTGCGCCGACCAGGACCAGAAGCGAGAGCGCAACCTGTGAAACCACGAGCGCCTTGCCGAGCAGGCTTCGTGTCATTGCCGCGTCTCCTCCTCCGTCCTTCAACGCAGGGATGAGTTCAAACCTTGTGACGCGAAGGGCGGGCGCCATTCCGAAGATAATGGCCGAGAGCAGCGAAGCGAACAGCGTAAAGCCCAGGATGCGCGCGTTGGGCGTCACATCCAGGGGCAGCGGTTGTGGCCCCGTGGAGGCCATCCAAACAAGCGCCTGACTGCCCCACCACGCGATGATGACGCCGAGCGAGCCGCCGAGCGCCGCCAGCAACACACTCTCGGCCCCCAATTGACGAATGAGTCGGAGGCGGCCCGCGCCGAGCGCCAGGCGCATGGCAA
>Ga0209382_10012466_pt1 | contig 10501 bp, 8 predicted proteins | sample SoiMetdeltSBSDD5_FD_187599 | JGI IMG/M metagenome (GOLD analysis project Ga0209382, IMG submission 187599) | Bulk soil microbial communities from a Populus tree surrounding site in Tennessee, USA - Soil MetaG P. deltoides SBSDD5 (SPAdes) (version 2) | ecosystem: Environmental > Terrestrial >...
GCCAACGCCCTCCACCAGGGTCCGGCGGCCGCGCGCAACATGCTCGGACGGGCGGAGCCATACGACCGCCTGCCGTACTTCTTCTCCGACCAGTACGACATCGGCATGGAGTACTCGGGCCTCGCCCGCCGGTGGGACCGGGTCGTCTTCCGAGGCGACCCCGCGAGCCGCGAGTTCATCGCCTTCTGGATCAGCGACGAATGCGTCGTGGCAGGCATGAACGTCAACGTGTGGGACGTCAACGACCCAATCCGGCGCCTCATCAGCGAGCGCGTCACCGTCGACGACCGGCGCCTTGCCGACCCCGACGTCCCGATCGACCAACTCGTCGCAGCCCAGCGAGGCGGTGTCGCATGAACCGCCTGCAGGCGCTACACGACGCTGGTGTGTCGATCTGGCTGGACAACCTCTCCCGCGATCTGCTGGACAGCGGTGCGTTCGCCACGCTGATCGGCGAGTGCGCGGTCACCGGGGCTACCTCGAACCCGACGATCTTCGCCAAGGCCATCAGGGGCTCGGACCGCTACGACGACCAGCTGCACGCCCTGGTCGCCTCCGGTGTCGATGACCCGCAGGAGCTCTTCTTCCAGCTCGCGCTCGAGGACGTCCGCCGCGCCGCCGACCTACTGCGTCCCTCCTATGACCAGAGCGACGGCCGCGACGGCTTCGTCTCGTTCGAATGCACACCCGACCTCGCCGAGGACACGGAAGGCACGATTGAACAGGCGGTCGAGCTTTGGGGGCGGCTCGCGCGCCCCAACGTGATGATCAAGGTGCCCGCCACCGAGGCCGGCATCCCGGCGATCGAGGAGCTAACCGCGCGTGGCGTCAACGTCAACGTCACGCTCCTGTTCTCCATCGCCCGCTACGAACAGGTGATTGACGCCTACATCGCGGGCATCGAGCGGCGGGCCGCCGCCGGTGACCCGATCCACGGGATCACGTCGGTCGCGTCGTTCTTCGTCTCGCGCGTCGACGCCAAGGTGGACGCCCAGCTTCCCACCGGCTCCCCCCTGCGCGGCTGCGTCGCGATCGCCAACGCTCACCGCGCGTACGCCCTCTATGTCGATCGCTTCAACGACGAACGCTGGCGGGTGCTGAGCGCGGCGGGGGCGCATCCACAGCGGCCGCTCTGGGCCAGCACTGGCACCAAGGACCCCGGCTACTCCGACGTGCTCTACGTCGAGAAGCTGACCGCCCCGGACGTCGTCAACACGATGCCCGAGGCAACCCTGCGGGCCTTCGCCGATCACGGTGACGTCACCCACGCCCTCAGCATCGTCACGGGCGCCGCCTGCAACACACTGCGCCGCGCCCATGACGCAGGTATCGACCTCGACGGGATCACCGGACAGCTCGAACGCGAAGGCGTGCGCTCATTCTGCGAGTCCTACGAGGAGTTGCTCGGGCGCATCGAGGCGACGCTCGAGGGTAAGGATCCCGCTCGCGCCGACGCCAACTACGTGAAAGCCGCCCACTCGGGTGGAAGGCGCAACTAGAGAAGCGAGGTCCTCCATGACCACCACCACAGCCCAGCAATCTTCGTACGTCGGCAGCGCTCCTACCGAGGACGCACGTGCCGACTGGCGCGACCCGCGTTATCAGGCGTTCGCTCTCATGCGCCTGGCCTTCACCGTGGCGCCGATCGCGTTCGGCCTCGACAAGTTCTTCAACGTCATGGTCGACTGGCCCATCTATCTCGCCCCCTGGATCAACGACATCGCCCCGGGGTCCGGCCAGGACTTCATGTACTTCGTCGGCGCCACCGAGATTCTCGCCGGTATCATCGTCGCGCTGAAGCCGCGCTACGGCGCGTACGTCGTCGCGGCCTGGCTGGGCGGCATCGTCATCAACCTGCTCACCCACTCCGGCTACTACGACATCGCGCTACGCGACTTCGGACTGATGCTCGCCGCACTCACGCTGGCGCGGCTCGCGTCGGTATACGACCCGCCGATCCGTTTCGGGAGCCGTTGACCGGCGCACATGGCCGCGCCGAGGTCGCCGATCTCCTGCGACTGCAGGGGACCGGCCCGCTCTGGGGCATGGCCAGCAGCGACCTGAACGCAACGCTGCTGGCCTGGCCCGCCGGCCACGAGCTCCCCGAGCACGCCAACCCCGAGCGTGACGTCCTACTGGTCATCCTCGAGGGCAGCGGCACCGCGCGGGTCGACGGGGATCAGCACGCCCTCTCCTGCGGGAATGCGCTGTTGATCCCGAAGGGCACGAAGCGCGCGATCCACGCCGGCGGCAACGGCATCCGCTACCTGTCGGTGCATCTGCGCAGGCACGGTGTGCAGATCGAAGCTCGCGCAACCGCCGTGGACGGGTAACGAGCGCGCTCGCGCCGAGCACGGCGCGTCGTGGGCAGGCCGTTCAGAACGAGCCGACCGTCAGTCGAACGGCAGCGGGCCATGGGCGAGAGCCAGTCCAAGCCACACGATCGCGAGCGAGACCAGGAAGATCACGCCTTCGATCGCGTGGGCGTCAGGCCGGCGGATGTGCCAGACGATCAGCACTCCGGCACACACGACGAGCGCCAGCTTCACCTGGAGGGTGCCCGAGCTCCAGCGCTGGTCGTGCGACGCGAGCGCCGTCCCGGTGGCAATGAGCACGCCGAGCGCACCCAGCGAGGCCCAGCCGAAGCGGCGGGCGACCGCGCGCAGCTCCGGACGATGGTGTGCGCGCAGCGCCGGGACGACGGCGATCGCGAGGATGAGCTGGCCGCCGACGAACAGCGCCATCGCCAACACGTGCAGCCAGCGGATGGCGAGCCAGCCGGTCCCCATCCTCAGGGCGCGGGTGCGGGAACCGGCTGCACCGCACGGAGGACGACGAGGCAGGCGAGGGCGACCAGGGCCATCAGGATGAAGCCGAGCGCGTATCCGCCTGTCGCCGTCTTGACCACGCCCATCACCAGCGGGGGGAAGAACCCTCCGAGGCCGCCGGCTGCGCCCACCACGCCGGTGACGGCGCCCACGCGGTCGGGGAACCAATCGGCGACCAGCTTGAACACTGCCCCCGTGCCGAGCCCGAGCGCCACCGCCATCGTGAGGCAGGCGATCGTGAGCGGCACCATGGCCGTGTAGGTGGCCGCGAGCACGAGCGCGAGCACTCCCACGCCGACGAACGAGACGCGCAGCACGCGGGCGGCGCTGACGCGATCGGCCAGCCAGCCGCCCAGCGGCCGTGCGATCACCGCCAGCAGAGCGAATCCGGCGGCGCGCGCACCGGCGTCGGACTTGGTGAGGTCGTGCACTCCCGTCAGCAGCTTGGGCAGGTAGAGGAACATCGCGACGAAACCGCCGAAGGCGAGGAAGTAGAACAGCGTCAGCGCCCACGCACGGCGGCTCGTGCGGAACACCGAGAGCGCCGCGAAGATCCCCGGTCGCGGGCCCGCCGCTTCGCTTTGCGGCGCATTCTGAGCAAGGGCCACGAAGGTCGCGCACATCACCACCATCAGGCCGCTCGCCACCCAGAAAGGAGCGGCGAGCCCCCAGTGGTCGACTATCCGCGGGGCCGTCAGCCCCGCCAGGACGGTGCCGCCCATGCCCATGCCGTACACGCCCAGGGCGAAGCCGCGGCGCTCCGGCGGATACCAGCCGTTGACAAACGGCACGCCAACGGCAAACGAGGCGCCGGCGAAGCCGAGCAGCAGGCCGAAGACAAGGACGGCCGCCAGCGAGTCGTGCCAGATCGCCAGTGCGACCAGCGGCAGCGGCGTGTAGGCCATAAGAACGGTGAAGACTCGGCGGCCCCCGTGGCGATCGGTGAGCCATCCAAGCGGAATTCGCATCAACGATCCCAGCAGCACGGGAACGGCCACCATCGCCGACGTCTCGAAGTCCGAGAGAGCCAGGGCATCCTGGAGGTCCGGTCCGAGCGGCCCCAGGAGGCTCCAGGCGTAGAAGCAGACCGTGAACGCGACGGTTGCGAGCGCGAGCTGCGTGCTGGGTTTCATCGCGAGCGACTGGACGTGGTCGCGTAGCGGCGGCGATACAGAATGCCGGGGCGCCCGAGGTACTGCAGCGGGATGCTCCAGGCGTGGACGAGCCGGCTGAACGGGAACAGCGCCCAGAACGCCCAGGCGACGATCGCGTGGACCTGGTAGATCGTGTTGGCGCCCTGGACGGCCTCGACGTCGGGCTGGAGGACGAACAGCGAGCGCCACCACTCCGAGACGGAGTCGCGGTAGTCGTACGGCGACGCGGTCAGCAGGTTGTGGGCGAACGTCATCCAGCAGCCCAGCCCGATCAGGACGACAAGCAGGAAGTACACGAGCAGGTCCGTGCGCGAGGTGGTGCGCCGCACCCGGGCGTTGGTGGCACGCCGGTAGACCAGCCCCACGAACCCGACCACGCAGACGGCGCCCGCGACTGCCCCGGCAATGGCCGAGAACCAGCGATAGGTGTGCTCTGACATCCCGATCGCCTCGGTGAACGACTTGGGGATCATCAGCCCGATGACGTGACCTCCGATCGCGGCGAGCGCGCCGTAGTGGAAGGCCGGCCCGGCCCAGCCGAGGATCTTCTGCTCGAACAACTGGGTGGATCCGCTCGTCCAGCCGAACTGGTCGACGCGGTAGCGCCACCAGGTGCCCACCACGAACGTGGCGACGGCGACGTAGGGGAAGATGATCCAGAGGAGGATCTCGCCGGCGCTCATGCGTGCGCTCCCTCCGGCATCGCCTCGGGTGGACCGTAGGGCTCGAGGCCGACCGCCTCCTCGGGCGGCCCTTCGCGGGCCAGGCGCGCCACCTCGCTGCGCTCGGTGACCGTCAGCGCAGGCAGGCAGGCGACAATCGCATCGAGGACGTGCGCGTAGGGGCTCTCGAGGTCGTGGAGCGAGAGGCGAAGCAGCTCGATTGCGGGGCGGTGCTCCGCCAGCAGCGCTGCCCCTCTGCCCTCCGGCGCAAGCGCCGCGAACGCGAGCATGACCGCCAGGTGGTCGGGGAGCTCGTCCGATTCCATGGGGAGCCCGGCGGTGCGGTAGAGCTTCTTGAGCCGGACCAGGGCCATTCCGCGTTCGCGCGTGTCGCCGTGGGCGTAGTAGGTGAGGTACAAGCTTGCGCGGCGGCGCAGGTCGAACGTCTCGACGTACTGAGCGGAGAGCGCCGTCGCGTCGCCCTTCCAGCTCGTCAGGAAGTCGCTCAGCGCCTCGCGCACCGGGCCGTCGGGCAGGTCGGCCACCTCTGCGGCCAGGTCGTCGCGTGCTCCAGCGACTGAGACATCGGGGTAGCGCAGCAGGAACGACAGCAGCGCCCAGGGCGGCGGCGCGGTCTCGGCGCGGCGCCGTCTCATGCGCCCGGACCCTCCGGGCGCTCGAGGATGTCGATCAGGTGGAAGCTCTCGCCGTCGACGCCGACCACCGGCGACGACGTGTCGGGCCTGGGGTCGACGGCGCCACAGTTGCCCGGGCCGCCCTCGAAGTCGAGGCCGCAGCCGCCCTGCTCCTGCATCAGCCGCTGGCCGAGCTCGGCGTGTGCCTGGGGGATGACGTAGCGGTCTTCGTAGTTGGCGATCGCCAGGAGCCGGTACATGCGCTCGAGCTCGCCGCCGGTCAGGCCGACCTGCGCGGGGAGCTGCTCGTCTGTCTCGCCCAGCACCTCGCGCTTGCGCATGTACGAGCGCATGGCCGCGAGCCGGTGCAGGACTCCGCGGACGACCTCGACGTCCCCGGCGGCGAGCAGGTTGGCGATGTACTCGAGCGGAATCCGCAGGTTGTCGATGGCGCCGAAGACGTCGTCCGGGTCCGCCTCGTAGCCGTCGGTCTCCAGCGTCGACACCACCGGCGACAGCGGCGGCACGTACCAGACCATGGGCAGCGTCCGGAACTCAGGGTGGAGGGGCAGCGCCACTCCCCAGCGCATGGCGAGGTCGTAGATCGGCGAGCGCCGGGCCGCCTCGATCCAGTCGTCGGGAATCCCATCGCGGCGCGCCGCCTCCTGGGTCTCGCCGTCTTCGGGGTCGAGGAAGACGTCGCGCTGCGCGGCGAGCAGGTCCCGTTCGTTGGGCACCGACGCGGCACTCTGCACCCGGTCGGCGTCGTACAGGACGAGGCCCAGGTAGCGAATCCGGCCGACGCAGGTCTCCGAGCAGATCGTGGGCTGGCCCATCTCGATGCGCGGGTAGCAGAGAGTGCACTTCTCCGCCTTGCCGGTGTTGTGGTTGAAGTAGACCTTCTTGTAGGGACACCCCGAGACGCAGTAGCGCCAGCCGCGGCACTTGTCCTGGTCGACGAGCACGATGCCGTCCTCTTCGCGCTTGTACATGGCGCCCGACGGACAGCTCGCCACGCAGGAGGGATTGAGGCAGTGCTCGCAGATCCGTGGGAGGAAGAACATGAAGGCCTGCTCGTAGGTGAGCCGGACGTCCTCTTCGATGTCGCGCAGATGCGGGTCGCCGGGCGCGAGCTCGGGGCCGCCCGCGAGACCCTCGTCCCAGTTCGGCCCCCACTTGACTTCCATCGGCTCGCCCGTGAGCTGGGAGTGCGGTCGCGCGACCGGGTCGAGGTCGGACAGCGGGGCGTTCACCAACGTCTCGTAGTCGTAGGTGAAGGGCTCGTAGTAGTCGTCGATCGCGGGCAGGTCGGGGTTGGAGAAGATCGTCAGCAGCTTCTTGACCTGGCCGCCGGCCTTGAGGCGCAGCCGCCCTTTCCGGTCCAGCTCCCAGCCGCCGTTCCAGCGGGTCTGATCGGCCCACTGGCGGGGGTAGCCCTGGCCGGGGCTGGTCTCGACGTTGTTGAACCAGACGTACTCGGTCCCCGGTCGATTGGTCCAGACCTGCTTGCAGGTCACCGAGCACGTATGGCAGCCGATGCACTTGTCGAGGTTCATGACCATCGCCACCTGAGCCTTGACTCGCATCAGTAGACGACCTCCTGGGTGCGCTTCCGCACCACGGTCACCGAGTCGCGGTTCGATCCGGTCGGCCCGTAGTAGTTGGGCGCCCACGACAGCTGTGCGTAGCCGCCGATCATGTGCGTCGGCTTCATCGCGATCGTCGTGAGCGCGTTCTCCGTGCCGCCGCGGCGTCCGTCGATCACGCTGCGGGGCGTGCCGATCTGGCGGTCCTTGGAGTGGTACATCATGCAGACCCCCTGCGGCACCCGGTGCGAGACCACAACCCGCGTGACCACGATGCCGTTGCGGTTGTGGGCCTCCACCCAGTCGTTGTCGCGCACGTCGATCGCCTCGGCGTCCTGCGGGCTCATCCACAGCCCCGATCCGCCCCGGAACAGCGTGAGCATGTGCAGGTTGTCCTGGTACTCGGAGTGGATCGACCACTTCGAGTGCGGCGTGAGGTAGCGCAGGGTGACCTCCGGGGCGTCGGTGGCATCCAGGGGCTGAGCGCCCGCGAGCATCAGGCGGTGGTCGATCGGCGGTCGGTAGGCGGGCAGGCCCTCGCCGAGCTCGCGGATCCAAGCGTGGTCGAGGTACAGGTGCATCCGCCCCGACAGGGTGTGCCACGGCTTCTCGCGTTCCACGTTGATCGTGAACGCGGCATAGGCGCGTCCCTCCTCGTCGATGCCCGACCATTCCGGCGAGGTGATGACGCGGCGCGGCTGCACCTGTGTGTCGTGGAAGCTGACCCGTGTCGTCTCGGAGTCCTCGGCGAGATCGGCGAGCGGAACGCCACAGCGGTCCTCGAGCGAGCGGAAGCCGGCGACCGCCAGGCGGCCGTTGGTGACCCCCGAGAGCGCGAGGATCGCCTCGGCCGCGTACTCGGCGCGCTCGAGCGAGGGACGCCCGTCGGCGCTGCCGCCGCTGACCCGCCCGTTGCGTGCCGCGAGCTGTTCGACCTCGCGGTCGGGCAGCAGGGCCGCGCTCTTGACCGTGGCGCCCAGCCGCTCGGCCAGCGGGCCGAGCGCGGCCCACTGGTCGGCGACCGCGGGGTAGTCGCGCTCGACGACGGTCAAGTTGGGCATCGTGTGCCCCGGGACGGGCTCGCACTCGCCCGCTCGCCAATCGGCGACCTCCCCGCGCGGCTGAGCGATCTCGCCCGGCGTATCGTGCAGCACCGGCGTGGCGACGATGTCGCGGCGCACGCCGAGGTGCTCCGCGGCCAGCTCGGAGAACCTGCGGGCGACTCCCCCGAACGTGTCCCAATCGGTGCGCGCCTCCCAGGGCGGCGGGACAGCCTGGTTGAACGAATGCACGAACGGGTGCATGTCGGTCATCGACAGGTCGTACTTCTCGTACCAGGTGGCCGCCGGCAGCACCACGTCGGAGTAGAGCCCGGTCGTCGTCATGCGGAAGTCGACGTTCACCAGCAGGTCGAGCTTGCCGCGCGGGATCTCGTCCCGCCAGCGGACGCTCGCCGGGCGCTCGTCCGGTGGCAGCGGCTCCGCCAGCGGCCCGTCGTGATCGGCGCCGAGCAGGTGACGCAGGAAGTACTCCTGACCCTTGCCCGACGAGCCGAGCAGGTTCGAGCGCCAGACGAAGAACACCCGCGGGAAGTTCGCCGGCGCGCTCGGATCGTCGACCGCGAACCCGAGCCGACCCGACTTCAGCGCCGAGACCACGTGGTCGACCGGGTCGACGCCGGCAGCGGCAGCTTCGTCGGCCAGCTCGAGCGGATTGCGGTCGAACGTCGGGAAGCCGGGCATCCACCCCATCCGCACCGCCTTGGCGTGCGCGTCGATGGCCGTTGCGCCTGCGAACAGCCCCTCGCCCAGCGGGCTGGCGAAGCGCTCCGGCCGCAGCCGGTCGTAGCGCCATTGCTCGGTGTGCGTGTAGAACCATGAGGTCCCCTGCGCCTGGCGCGGCGGGCGGCGCCAGTCGAGCGCGAACGCGAGCGTCTGCCAGCCGGCAAACGTGCGGATCTTCTCCTGGCCGACGTAGTGGGCCCAGCCGCCGCCGTTGATGCCGACGCAGCCGGTCATCAGCAGCAGCGCGATGAACGAGCGGTAGGTCTCGTCGGAGTGGAACCAGTGATTGGTGCCGGCGCCCATGCAGATCATCGAGCGACCGCCGCTCACCTCGGCGTTGCGCGCGAACTCGCGCGCGACCTTGACCGCCAGCTTGCGGTCGACCGTCGTGATCGCCTCCTGCCACGCGGGCGTGTACGGAGCACTCGCATCGTCGTAGCCCTCGGGCCAGTCCCCCGGCAGTCCCTCGCGGGCGACGCCGTAGGTGGCGAGCATCAGGTCCAAGACTGTGGTGACCAGCCTGCCGGCCACGCGGATCACCGGCACGCCGCGACGCATCACCGCGCCGCCCTGGCCGTCGCCTGCGTCGAAGCGCGGCAGCGCGACCTCGACGTCCTGCTCCTGGCGGCCATGCAAGGTCAGTACCGGGTCGAGCGCGCCGAGGCGGAGGTTCCAGTGCCCCTTGCCCTCGTCGCCGTACCGAAAGCCGACCGAGCCGTTCGGCACCGCGGGCTCGCCCGTCGCGCCGTCGAGCAGCACGGGCTTCCAGTCCGCGTTCTCGGTCTCCTGGCCGAGGTCCGCTGCGGTGAGGAAGCGGCCCGGCACGTGCACGTCGCCGCGCTCGTCGAGCGCCACCAGCAGCGGGAGGTCCGTGAAGCGCTTGCCGTAGTCCTGGAAGCGCTCGACCGGCCGGTCGACCCAGAATTCCTTGAGCATCACGTGACCCATCGCCATCGCCAGGGCACCGTCCGTCCCCGGCTGTGCGGGCAGCCAGTCGTCGGCGAACTTCACGTGGTCCGAGTAGTCGGGCGAGACGACGACCACCTTCTGCCCGCGGTAGCGCGCCTCGGTCATGAAGTGCGCATCCGGGGTCCGCGTGATCGGGAGGTTCGTCCCCCAGACGATCAGGTAGCCGGCATCCCACCAATCGGCCGACTCGGGAACGTCGGTCTGATCGCCGAACACCTGCGGCGAGGCAGGCGGGAGGTCGGCGTACCAGTCGTAGAAGGTGGTCGTGTGCCCTCCGATCAGGGACAGGAACCGGGTCCCGGCGGCGAACGACACCGGGGACATGGCCGGAATCGGCGTGAAGCCGCCCACTCGATCCGGTCCGTGCTCGCGGATCGCGTGGACGGTCGCCGCCGCGATCAGCTCGGTCGCCTCCTCCCATCCGCAGCGCACGAAGCCGCCCCGGCCTCGCTCGCCCCGGTAGCCGCCGTCCGTCGCGACCTCGGCAAAGGCCGCGACCGGATCGCCCGCGGAGGACTTCGCCGCGCGCCAGCGCTCGAGCAGGCTGCCGCGCACATACGGATGCTTGAGCCGGGCGGGCGAATACGTGTACCACGAGAACGACGCGCCGCGCGGGCACCCGCGCGGCTCGTGATCGGGACGGCCCGCGTCCGTGCGCGGGTAGTCGACCGCCTGGCTCTCCCAAGTGATCAGGCCGTCCTTGACGTACACGTTCCACGAGCACGAGCCGGTGCAGTTCACCCCGTGCGTGGAGCGGACCACCTTGTCGTGCCGCCAGCGGTCGCGATAGGCCGACTCCCAGCCCCGCCCCTTGGCGATCAGCAGGCTCCAGCCGTCCTCATTCGCCTCGCCCCGGCGGAAGAACTCGTGCGCGGCCGCCAGA
>Ga0209382_10012469_pt1 | contig 10501 bp, 10 predicted proteins | sample SoiMetdeltSBSDD5_FD_187599 | JGI IMG/M metagenome (GOLD analysis project Ga0209382, IMG submission 187599) | Bulk soil microbial communities from a Populus tree surrounding site in Tennessee, USA - Soil MetaG P. deltoides SBSDD5 (SPAdes) (version 2) | ecosystem: Environmental > Terrestrial >...
GCTCGCCGTCTTCGAGTCGCGCCCAGAAGTTGATGATCCACGCGCGGCTCCAGCCCGTGTGCCCGCCCCCGTTTTTGAGCCTGTATTCGAGCGTCTTGCGCGCGGCGGCGGCCAGGTCGGGCGTCCAGCGCGGCGTGATCTGATCGCTCGGATGGAGAGCGAACAGGTGCGAGATGTGGCGATGTCCCGGATCCGGCTCTTCGTATTCTTCGGACCATTCGAGCAACCGCCCGTCGCGCCCGATCTGCATCGGCGGAAGGCGCTCGCCCGTTCGTTTCAACTGCGCGCGGAATTCCTCGTCAACGCCCAGAAGCCGCGCCGCTTCCGAGCAATCGCGGAAGAGGCCGCGGATAATCTGCGTGTCCATCGACGCGCCCATGCACAGGACTCCGACCTCGCCGTTCGGCAATTGGTATCTGTTTTCCGGCGAGACTGACGGCCCGGCCACCAGCCGCCCCTTCTTGTCTTCGACCAGATAATCCAGAAAGAACTCCGCCGCCTCTTTCATCACCGGGTAGGCGCGTCGGGCGAGAAATTGGCGATCCTGCGTGAACTGATAATGTTCCCACAGGTGTTGGCAGAGCCACGCCGCGCCCATCGGCCACAGGCCCGTGCGCGCGCGGTCGCCCGGAGTGGTGAATCCCCAGACGTCGGTGATGTGGTGAGCGACGAAGCCGCGCGCGTTGTAGTGCAACCGCGCCGTACGCCGCCCCGACGGCCGCAGACTTTCGAGCAGGTCAAAAAGCGGCAGGTGTAGTTCCGAGAGGTTGGTCACCTCGGCCGGCCAATAGTTCATCTGCAAATTGATGTTGAGATGGTAGTCGCTGTTCCACGGCGGCCGGAAGCCGTCGGCCCAGACGCCCTGCAGATTGGCCGGCAGATCGCCGGGGCGGCTGCTCGAGATGAGCAAATAGCGACCGAATTGGAAGTACTGCGCGATGAGCCGGCGGTCTTCGCCGCCCTGCTTCACCTGTTCGAGCCGCTTGTCTGTGGGCAGTTGCGAGACGGCGCCGCCCGAATCGCCGAGCTCCAACTCGACGCGGTTGAAGAGCGACTGATAGTCCGCGACGTGAGCCTCGCGCAGTTTGGCGTAACTCTGCGCCGCCGCCTGTTTGATCTGCCGCTCGCAGGCGCCTTGCGGATCATTGCCGCGATAATTGGTCGAGGCCGCCAGGATCAGCGTTACCGCGGTGGCGTTGCTTATGACGAGCTGATAGCCCTGCGCCCCGCTCCGGGTTTTGACCGCGCCCCCTTCGGCCAAGGCTCTGAGCGTCGATTGAAATTTCAGCCCCGTACCACCGTCGAGTTGTCCCTGCATTATCAGGCTTTCGCCGGAGGCCGTGGTCACGGCGTCGCGCTCGCGGTTCAAGCCCGCCGTGACCGAAATCTGGTTCGGCCGCTCGCCCGTCAATCGCACGACGATTACCTGCGCCGGATGGCTGGCGAAGATTTCGCGAGTGAAGCGGACGCCGCCGACGCGATAGCCGACGCGCGCTACGGCCGCGCCGAGGTCGAGCTCGCGGCGATAATCGGTCACGTCGTCATGCCCCTCGAACGCCAGCCACAGATCGCCCAGCGTCTGGTAGGGAAGCAGCCGGCGCGGGCGCGCCATCATCGTCTCGTCGGCCAACTCGATAGCCTCGCGCGGCTTGCCCGCGAAGAGCAGCCGCCGAACATTGCCTATCTCCGACATCGCCTCGACGTTGACCGTGTCGCGCGGCCCTCCCGACCAGAGCGTCTCCTCGTTGAGCTGAATGCGCTCACGGCCTGTCTCGCCGAAGATCATCGCGCCGAGCCGCCCGTTGCCGACCGGCGTGGCATGATCCCATTGCGGCGCCGGCCCGGAATGCCACAGCGTCATCGCGCCGGTAGGGAGTGTGGACTGCGTCGCGTTAGTTTGATCCTCAACCGGCGCGCGGCTGACCGCCCACGTGACAATCGACACAAGCAGAATGAATTGTCCCAGCAAAGCCGCCAGCAATTTCGCTCTTCTCATAAATATTTCCGCCAAATATTTCCGCCATCTTCGACGGCTGCGGGCGCAGTCTAGGCGTTACCGATAACGGTGTCAATAACGCCCACAATATGGCGTCATCAACTGGCAGAAAAATGGGGGCAGAAAAAATTGAAAATGTCGCTTTCTCCTGTTTTTCTGCCCTCATTTTTCTGCCAGCCTACCTGACGAATGACAGCAATTCCTCAAACCGAGAATCGCTGTCCTGCCGTCTTTTCAGAGGTTAAAAACCGGAAACTAAAGCTTTGTTTTAAGTAGTCAGTAAGTAGTTTTTTGACAAAGTTAGAAAAGGCAGGAAGTGCCGATGAATACAGGGTGAAATGCGAGGTCGCTGCCTGCTTCGCTTTTGAAGAAGCGATTATTTTCCGAAACAGCTTTTCAAGCCCATCAATATTGGCTTTTAAGCGATAAGGTTTCGGAAACTCTCTGTCCTTGATGGACGCTGCCGAAACAATCCCATTGCCCTCTCACTCAATGTTTATCGGTCTTTTCAGCATTTGCTCAAAAGCTTTGTCAAAGAAGTTTTGTCCAATCACTTAGCTATGTCGCTGGACGCCAGCGATTATGTCTACCGGTGGAACCCGCAAATCATGCAAGAGATCATGACTTCGGGCGCGGAACCTTACCACACGGTCATTCTCGCCATCGTGATCATGACCCTCTGCGGGCTGTCATTGTGGGCCTCGCCGTTCATCGCTTACAAAGTCGCCTCGGGCCAGGTCTATGAAAGCGTTTCGTCCACCCTATCGGGATGGATGGGCGCGATTGTCGGCGCTGGGATCGAGCTTTATAGCTCCTCGCTCGCCTCATCAATAACGAGGCAGGCGGAGGAAAAGCAGGCGCAAGGGCGCTACCAAAGCAAGGTGACGCGAGCCACAGAGGGATTTAAAAGAGACAATCTACAGGCTCGCGCGAGTAAGCTCATCGGCATCACAGGCGCTCAGGGCAGTCTGACCACAACGCTTGCCGGAATTGAAGGCGGACGCGTACAGCAGATAAGAGGCTTCGAAGCCGAGAAGCAATTCGGTTTGAAGGGCGTCGAGGCGCAGACAGATCTGGAGAAGTCGAACATCTGGACGCGTAAGGACCTGTCCGTCGCCGACCTGCAGGCGCTGCAGGCGCGAGAGGGCAAGAACATCGAGATCGATCGTCATAACGCCCAGCTAGAGCTATGGGGCAGGAAGATCAACGAGGGATCGCGATTCGCAGGCGGAGTCGCGCGAGCTGTGGGGGATGGCGTCGGAGATGCGATGGCTCCGCGATCCTCCAAAGCCGGCATGCTCGCCAGGGGCGGCGGGCGTGTGGTGGGAGGAGGCATCGAGATCGTCGGCAGCGGCGCCGATCTGTATCTCCAGTACCGGTCAATCGAAAATCGCGCCGCGGGGAGAACGGAAGCCCTCAACGCGTATACCGACCAGGCGGTCCGAAATCAGGGAGCGGCGGCAGGCCGCTTCGATCAGGCGCAGGACCTCTACCGCGAGAGAATGAAGGCCGCGACTATAAATCGCTCGAACGATCTAACCGGGGCCGCAGACGCCGGAGCCGCGATCTCCTCGGCCGGGGCGCGGCGCGGCTACGGCATCACAGTAGGCGGCTACAACCAGGCGTATGATCTCAATCTTCGAGGGAATAGGATCAACTACGAAGGAGCGGTCAAAGCCGCCGCGCAGGCGCGCGACGCGACTATCGAGGCCGCCAAATTGAGAGCCGTCGCCGCCGTCGTAAGCTCGGTGGGCCATAACATCGCGCGCGATATTGAGCAGGGGCTCACGCTGCGCTACTGATCGGGAGAAGGCTGATCACTAGAAAGGAGTAATTCTGAAGTATGACGGAAATGGAACCAAATCTGATTCAAGCCGCGATTATAAAACAGCCGATCATCGAGAATGCGGTCTACGAGCGCGAAGAGGCCATTGCAATAACCGGGTTTTCCTTATCCACCCTCATTCGCGCCGAAAAGTCTGGAGAACTGAAAGGGCGTAACATTGGGAGACGGCGATATTATCTTGGCGCGGATTTGCTGAAGTGGTTGCAAGGCGATGAGAATGGGGACGGCAGAAAGGGGCGCGAATGGAAGAAACGATAAGATACTCAGTGGCCCATGTATAGCAGTTTGTCTGGAGATGCGAAGACGGATTTGCCGCTCAGCCGCGAGCGGCGCGAGAATCACCTGGTTTCAGCGACAGTTGACAGATTAGATTTGAGAAGCGTCAAATGGAAACCTGAGTGCTCGACTGTTGCGGTTGTGTTGTGTCGAGGGTCAGGTACGTCATACCGCGGAGATCGAGAAATACGCGTTGTTCGATGGTCACGAGTCGCAGCAGTACATGCCCGCAAAGCGCGCATCGCGCGACAAGGCCTGGACAATCCGAATACAAGTGAGCCTCGGCGAAACGCCTTCTTGCGCCGCAATTGACACATTGTCCTTCGGCGCTCGTAATATCAACTGCGAATATCCTACTCAATTCGCCTCCGGCAGCATTACCGTCGAGATAGTTCATAGATGCATTCATTTCCGTTCTCCTGTGGCGCCGAAGCGCTCTGTCCTGACCTTTTCGCGATCGTGGCCGGCAGCGATTAGGAGGTCAGTGGCATGTTCAACGAATGATGTCGGGCCGCAGACATAGCTGGTCGGCCGAAGGGACGAGGGCCATGTGCCGACCGCGATTAGCTCTGCGTCGATGCGTCCGGCGGGTCGCGGCCATTCCTTCGGAGTCACTCGCGTGTACGCGTAAGTGATCACTACTGAGTCGCCTTGATTTGATAATGCCCGCAGTTCATCGTGGTAAAAAACCGCCCGTGGTTCCCTGACGGAATACAACAACCGGAATGGCGCAGCGCTGGCGGCCGAACTACGCGAGCGAAGCATAGCCATGAGAGGAACGATGCCGGAGCCACCCGCCAGTAGCTGGATGGGCTCCGTTTGGTCGCTCCGCCACACGAACCATCCGCCAATAGGGCCTCGCAACTCTAACTCATCGCCGACCATGACTTCCTGCGTCAGGTAAGGTGAGACTTCACCGTTCGGCAGTCGCTCGACGGTGATTTCAATGCGCCCATCCGAGCTAGGCGCAGAGGCAATCGAGTAGGACCGGACCGCAGAGTATCCGTCCGGAGCGGTCAACCGCACGTCAACGTGCTGGCCAGCGACGTGACCAGGCCAATCGCGAACCGCAAGGATGATCGTTCGCGCGGTCGTTGTTTCCTCGTGCAGCCCAACAACCGTTGCTGTGCGCCACGTCACTCGTCCGAGTATCGCTGTTCCCGCCATGGGTCCCCATAGATGTGGTAGCCGATGCTTTCCCAAAAACCTGGTTTGTCGTGCGGCATCAGTGTCATGCGCTTCACCCATTTAGCGCTCTTCCACAAATAAAGATGAGGGACGAGGAGCCGCGCAGGGCCGCCGTGTTCGGGCGCAAGATCGGCGCCGTCATACTTGAATGCGATCCAGGCCTGGTTGTTCATGACATCTTTCAGAGGAAGGTTCGTCATGTAGTCGCCATACGAGCGGAACATTGCGTACGGTAAGTCGGTTCTTACATCTCGAAGCAGGACATCCAGCGAAACGCCTTCCCACGACGTACCGAGTTTCGACCATCGCGTTACGCAATGTAAATCAACCGTGATAGTCTCGGTGGGCAGCTCGCGAAATGACTTCCAATCCCATCGCTTCAAAACATTGCTGCCATCATCAATCGTAAATTCCCAGCGATCCAGGGATATGTGTGGCGTTGGACCCGCGGACAAGACGGGGAAATCTGTAGTGAGGTATTGACCCGGCGGGAGTTTTGCCTGTGCTTCACTTCGTCTGCCGGAAAAACCTCGCGAGATGATAGCCATTTGCACTCCTTCTCAGCGATTGCGTGCATGTAGCATTGGAGTTTCGTTTCCAACAGTCAAAAATCAGCAATTGATGTTCCAATGCCAGAGTCAGAGCCCAAAATAAATGCGACTGGGACGATGAGAACGATTCGCCTTTATGCCATATGGCGCATAAGTGCGATTAGGCGAAGTTCCGTTTTATACGAAGTAACCTTTCTATCCGCACTGCAAGTCTTTTCTTTTTAGCCTTATTCCATCTTCAGATATTTGCTCAGCTGTGCATAATCCGGCAATGCTTCTCCGATCTGAAACATTCATCTCAGAAGGAGAAGCTTATGAAACAAACCTATACCACGAGTGTCTGTACCGCCACTTCATCATGGGGCGGTTCCGACAATCAGCATTTCGATTCATTCATCGCCGACCTGAACAAACAACGCTATGCCGGTGACACCATCCGGAGATATCTGGGGGTTATCAGAAATTTCAGTCGTTGGATGGAACAGCATCAGTTGTGCCCAGCCGAACTCAATGATGCGGCTATCGATCGCTACCTGACTACTTTGGCTCAATCGCCGAAACCGCCGAGCGGTGATCGCAAGAAGGAGATTGCCGGCGTATTGCACGCGCTATTGCGGTACTTGCGTCGTCAAGGCGTCATCGCTCATCCCGAACTGCCGCCGCTCACTATTACTCAACAATGGGTCGTCAAGTACGACGCCTATCTCGATCGCATCGCGGGCCTCGCCCCTACAACAAGGAAGAAGTATCTCTATTTTGCCGGTCGATTTCTCTCGCCCATTTGCACAACAGAATTTCCTGATTGGTCATCTATCACCGCAGATCGAATTAGTGAATTCGTACTTCAGGATGCGGCGAAGCGCCGTGGGAATGGGCCTCAATCGCCTGCCGCGGCGGTTCGATCACTGCTGCGTTTTCTTGTCACCGAAGGAGTCATTCATTCCGGTCTGGAACTAGCTCTTCCGCGCATCAGACGTTGGGCTCACAAGGCTCTGCCGCAGCCGTTTTCTGAATCTGATCGTTCTTTGATCCTCGTGACTGCAAATGACGGGACACACATTGGCCAGCGGAATTACGCGATACTGTTGTTGCTGTCCCGGTTGGGATTGCGCGCCAAGGAAGTTATGTGCTTGCGCCTCGAGGATATTGATTGGCGCCTCAGCACAATACTGATTCGCGCAGGCAAGACACACTGTGAACGCCTCCTGCCGTTGGACGAGGAGATCGGAAAAGCATTGTTGGAGTATTTGCGGAACGGTCGTCCGTCTACCGATCATCGCGAAATTTTCCTGACCCACTCGGCGCCATATCAACCACTGCGGGCGGTCTCGGCGATTACCAACGTAGTGAAACGTACCATTGCGCGTACATCCCTCCAACTACGATCAGCCGGCGCCCATATGTTCCGGCACTCCGTCGCTACTGAATTGGTCAGTCGGGGCGCAAGCTTCAAGCACGTCGCTGATCTGCTCGGTCATCAGTCATTACAGACAACTGGCATCTACGCCAAACTGGATTTGAACTCATTGCAGCAAGTAGCAATGCCTTGGCCGGGAGGTGCTCAGTGAATGATTTCGACTGGAACCGGAAAATGGAATCTTATCTGTCGCTGCGCGATGCCCTGGGTTTCTCCGATCATGCAGTGAGGCTGTTGTTACAGGATTTCGTCAATTACCTCGAGCAGCATCAACTCACTCCACCGATTCGCGCTCAATGGGCGGTGGATTGGGCCTGTGAGGCTTCCGCTCAACGCGGCGCATCCGGAAAGTCTATCAGACTGAGTGCGGCGCGTGGGTTCCTCATCCATCTCAAGGCCGCCTTCCCCGACACTGAAATCCCTGACTACAACCTGCTGGCCGTACCGCGTAGATCGCACCCTTATCTCTTCTCCGAAGAGGAGATCTCCGGAATGTTGATGGTGGCCGCGCAACTTGGCCCGACAGGTCGACTCCGGCCGCACACGATCCAAACCTTGCTCGGGTTGATGGCAAGCACCGGCTTGCGTACTCGTGAGGCCCTCAACCTGTTGATTACGGATGTTCAGTTGGACAGCATTCCACCGCGGCTGCTGATTCGTAAAACGAAATTCGGGAAATCGCGATGGGTTCCTTTACACCAGACTACTGCCGAACGATTGCGGCAATACGTCGCGCTGCGGCAACAATTGCAATATGCCGGGCTCTCGGAAGTTTTCTTCATTTCCGAACAAGGCAAGAAGCTCGATCACGAGTCAGTGTTGAAAACCTTTCATCGGTTGATGGGCCGACTGAACGTCAAACCCCGTGAGGGGCAAAGGCGACCAACCCTGCATTCGCTGCGCCACTCGTTCGCGGTTAATCGCCTACGCGCCTGGTATGAGGCCGGTGCAGACGCACGCGCACTTTCTCATCATCTATCGGTTTATCTCGGCCATCTCAATCCAGCAGCCACTTACTGGTATTTCACCGCCACGCCTGAATTACTCGGGGCTGCCGCGGTATTGTTTGAGCGATACGCAGAGAAAGGGGGCTCCAAATGAAACGGAAATCCAATCTGATCGGGTCGCTCCTGCAGAATTTCTTCCTCCAATTTCTCGTCAACCAACGTAACGTCAGCACGCAAACTATCGCGAGCTACCGCGATACATTTCGACTATTGTTACAGTTTGTCCACGACCGGAAGAAGATCGAACCTTCTGCAGTATGCCTCGGCGATCTGAACGTCGAGATCGTCTTGTCGTTCCTGGAGTATCTGGAACTAGACCGTCACAATTCGATTCGTTCGCGCAATCAGCGGTTGGCGGCAATCAGAGCCTTCTTTCGGATGGTCGCGCTGCGCGATCCGGAAAGTATCAGCCAGGCATCGCAGATTTTAGCGATCCCGCTCAAGCGGGCCGATCACCGCGTTATCAAAGCACTGAGCCGTGAGGAAGTGGAAGCGATTATTTCTGCGCCCGATCTGTCGCAATGGAACGGCCGCCGTGATCACGCTCTACTGCTGACTCTCTATAATACTGGGGCGCGGGTTTCTGAAGTCATTTCGTTGCGATGTCGGCAAGTTCATTTCGGGATGAGCACTTATCTCCAACTACATGGCAAAGGGCGGAAGGAACGCACAGTCCCGCTCTGGCCAAAAACCGCAAATGTCCTGAGAGCATGGTTTCAGGAGATAGATGAACTTGGAAACAGCCTGATATTCCCCAGCGTGCGCGGCAGACCGTTGACACGCAACGGTGTTAATTACATTCTGCAGCAGGCTATTTCCGCTGCCTCCGACAAGCAGCCTTCCTTACGCGACAAAAAGATTTCCCCGCATTCCATGCGGCATTCGACGGCGATGCATTTACTGCAATCCGGGGTGGACATTTCAATGATTGCGCTCTGGCTCGGTCATGAGAGTACGGATACAACCCATGTCTATCTTGAAGCCGACCTGGATACGAAAGAGCAGGCATTGAGAAGGCTCACGCCGGCAGGAAAGGAAGTGCCACGTTTCAAAGCCACAGATGAAGTACTGGCCTTCCTGGCCACACTCTGACAATGGACTCTGCTCTTTATTATGTGAAGTGAAGTCTGATGCTGTAGCAACCACTCGCAGGTTCGACGACTTTACTTCACATAAAACGGAACTTCGTCTAATCGCACTTATGCCATATGGCGCATAAGTGCGATTCGTTCTCGTCGTCCTTCTCCTTTGGCTTATCACAATGGCAGGCATCCAGCAGACCGGCGCGCAGGACACGGTTGCTTTCGATGGATTCAAACAGGTGGACAAAACCGGAAATATCGCGAAGTCGGACGACTATCGTGACCGATATCAGATGCTCGGTGCGTACACTGTAATCGATCCGAACGGGAACCAGATGCGCTTCACCTATGCGTCACCAGGAGCGGCCGCGTATTACCATCGCAATAAGAAATTCGCCGATGGCACGGTCTTAGTGAAGGAAATCCTTGGAACGGACCACGCACAGTTGACGCGCCTCGACGCACGCGCCAATCATCAGAATGACCGGGAGAATGATCAGGCCGCCTCACTTCGCGGACAATTGGTGTCGATGAAGACGGCCTGAACACCAAGCGTGTCTTGAGATTCGTGATAGAAGCGAACGAGATTTCTGACAATTTGGCTGATCTTGCCCTCCGGGTCCGCAGGAGCCGAAGGGGCGACAAGCCGCGGATCGAGCGCGGCTTTGCGGCCTTCGGTTGTAATTAACAGCATGTTGTCCACGTCCGGACTGACCTTGCGCTCGGCAATGCGCTCGGTGCGGGCCGCCAGGGAATTGATGATCCGCTCAAGCGCCAGGCTCTTCGGGCTCTTGATGATCTCCGGCCCACCCCCATAAATTCGCGGGCGAGTTCGGCCTGACTGCCAGTCTGCTTTTCAAGGATTGCTACGACAAAAGCCGCAATGGGTTTGCCCTGATGACCGTGCGCCCAAGACAACCGCTCTCCGATATATTGCTCAATGCGTGTCGGTTGAATCTCTGTTGTCATCACACCAACAGGGTCTCACAAGTCGTTAGCTCGTGCCGACACGCTAGATTACAAAACCGTCCCGACATCAGATGATGATGGCGTCTTCAATGTTTGCGCGCTAGCGAACAGACGGAGGAGGTGAAAGTCATTAAGGTAGGACCGACGTCGATCTTGCGATGGGGGGATT
>Ga0209382_10012470_pt1 | contig 10499 bp, 9 predicted proteins | sample SoiMetdeltSBSDD5_FD_187599 | JGI IMG/M metagenome (GOLD analysis project Ga0209382, IMG submission 187599) | Bulk soil microbial communities from a Populus tree surrounding site in Tennessee, USA - Soil MetaG P. deltoides SBSDD5 (SPAdes) (version 2) | ecosystem: Environmental > Terrestrial >...
TCGAGATCGGGGTGGGAGAGGTCGACCGCGAGCCCGAGCCGGACCCGAACGGCGTCGCCGATCACGCGGGCGAGCTCGACCGAGCGCAGCGGGAAGCGCTTGTCGCGGCGGCGGGCGCGGACCGCGAAGGTGCGACCGGGACGGTCCGCGAGGAGGGCCACCGCGGCGTCGGCTGCGGCGGACACGTCGCGCTCGCAGCGGAGCGCAGGCTGCACGACGCTCGCGCCGGGTAGGCCGAGGCAGCGTCGCGTGAGCTCCTCGGGATCGCTGGCGCCGGTCACGATCAGCACGCCGCCGCGGCGGCGGACGTCGAGCGGGCCGAGATCCTCGCCGAGTCGGCGCAGGTTGCGCTCGAGCACGCTCACGAACTGCGGGCGGTTGCGCCCCTTGAGCGCCAGCTCACCGAACTTGAGCAGCACGCAGGGCTCGGCCATGTCAGAGAACGTACCGCCCCGCCGGACGGCGTTCTACTCGTCTTCGTAGAGCGACTCGCGCGCGAGCTCCGCGCCGCGGTTGCCGTACAGGCGCACCTCGACGTAGTCGCCCGTGTACGCGTCGATCGACACGAGCGTGAAGCGCTCCTCGACCAGCGTGCACTGGTCCGTGGTGCTCGGACCGAGCTCGGCGGTGGCCGCCACCCCGTTGGGCACCAGAGCCACGCCCCAGACCAGGGTGATCACGCCGCGCCGGCCCTCGGGTCCGCGCCAGTGGCCGATCTCGAAGTCGGACAGGTCGAGGCTCCAGTCCGGGTTCTCGGCGGCCGTCTCCTCCGTGAAGTCGGCCTCGGCGGCGAACTCGAGCGCGGGAGCCCCCTCGTGCTCGCGCGTGTAGGACACGTAGCCGAACACCTCGCCGCCGCCGTCGGCCGGTGCTGTGGCGGGCACGTAGGTGCGACCCGCCCAGCTGCGGTCCGGGAACCAGCTGATCTCGCCGATGCCGGTCTTGGCCGCGTCCTCGAAGTGCCCGGCGAGCGCCTCCGCCCAGCGCCCGTAGGGCAGCGGCTCCTGCGGCGGCTCGGCGGCGAACAGCGGTACCTGGCGCGGGACTGGCGGCATGGCGCGGCGGGACGCTACACGCTGGCGTTGCGCAGGCGCGCCGCCGCGTCCTCGGGTGCCAGCACGTTCAGGTGCACGCCGACGCCGATCTCGAGGCCGGCCAGCTGGGCGAGTCGCGGCATCACCTCGATGCGCCAGCAAAAGTGCTCGGCGTCGCGCGGGGCGGTGCGCACCCACATGTTGAGCGGCGGCAGGGTGCCGCCCAGCACGGCGCGCAGCCGCACGAGCGCCTGGTGGAGCATACGGCCGCCGAGCGCGCCGTCGTCGGCGAACCTGAGCGCCGGGCGGCGCGGCACGACTTGGAGGTGGAACGGCACGCGCGCGCCGAACGGGCAGAGCGCCACCGCCTCGTCGTCCACCGCCACCACGCGCTCGCGGCGCTTGACCTCCTCCTGCACGAGGTCGCCCAGCAGGTTGCGTCCCTGCGTGCGCTGCCAGTAGGCGGTGAAGCGCTCGCGCTCGCGCGCAACGAGCGCGGGCACGAACGGCAGCGCGTAGAGCTGGGAGTGGGTGTGCGGGAGCGAGGCGCCCGCCTCCTTGCCCTCGTTCACGATCACGTGCACATACGCCGCCTCCGCGTGCGCGCGGCTTCGCTCGCGCCAGACCGACATCGCGGTCTCGACCTGGTCCGCGCGGAGCTCGGCGAGCGAGTACACGGGGTCGGGCGCGTTCACGATCAGCTCGTGCGCGCCGAGCGCGGGCTGCGCGCTGAACAGGTCGGGCTCCCCGCGACCGGCGGCGAGGGGATCCTCGCCGTCCGCGCGCTCGCCGGCCGTGAGCGCCGGGTAGAGGTTCGGGACCACGCGCACGCGCCAGTCCCCGTTCTCTCGCAGCGCGAAGACCTCGGGCGGCGTGCGGTCCTCGTGGCCGGCCGCGAACGGGTCCGCCTCGCGGTCGATCGGCGGACGCGGCGGGATGTCGAGAAACGCTCCCGGGCGCGAGCCACGCTCGCCGGCCACGATCACCTTCAATCCGGAGAGCGGGTCGATGCGCAGCTCCGGGCTCACAGGAGCTTCTCCATCGACACGTGCTCGATGCCCTCCTCGACGAACTTGGCGCCCCGCTCCCGGTAGCCCTCGCGCGTGTACAGGTCCATTGCATACGTCTGGGCGTGGAGGGCGATCACCTTGGCGCCCGCCAGGCGCGCGACCCGGTCGGCCTCGCGCAGGATGGCGGCGCCCACGCCCCCGCCGCGCCGGCTCGGCTCGACGGCCAGGCGGCCGAGGTGGGCGACCGGCCCGCGCAGCAGCAGCCGGCACGTGCCGAGCACCTGGTCCTCCTCGACCGCCACCACGTGGATCGCCTCCGGGTCGCGCCCGTCGCGATCCGCCTCGAGCGACACACCCTGCTCGACGCAGAACACGCGCTCGCGCAGCTCGAGTGCCGCCACAAGCTCGCCGTCCGTTCTGACCTCGCGGACCTCCACGGCGTCAGGTCAGCGGGCGTACCTGTCGATCGCCTCGGCGAGGTCCTGCTCGCTGGTGTAGGGGCCCTGGTGCACGAAAGCGAGCTCGCCCTTGCGGTCGTAGAAGGCGGTGGAGGGGAACGCCTGCACGGCATTGAACGCCGCCGCGATCTCGAGGTTGGGGTCGTCGAAGTGGGGGAACGGGACAGGGTGCTCGCGCACGAACTCCTCGGCCGGCCCGCGGCTGTCGTTGGAGTTCACGCCGAGGAACGCGACCTCTCCCTTGCGCTTGCGCGCCTGATCGCCGAAGTACGGGAACTCGAGCCGGCACGGGCCGCACCAGGACGCCCACTTGTTGACCACAACGGGCGTGCCCTTCTGCGCGGCGATGCGCTTCTCGAAGGCGTCGCGGCCGCCGTCGAGGAAGACCGGGGCCTCGCCGGCGGACGCCGGACTGGCGGAGGGCTCGTCATCGGACCCGCAGCCGGCAGCTACCACGGCGACGCAGGCAACCAGGGCGATGCAGGCGAGCGCGGCGGCGGGTACACGGCGCATGCGGCCAAGGATGGCAGGCGCCCTGCCGCAAGCACTCGGCTTCGTGTGCTGTAATAGTCGATACGCCGTACGTCCCCCTGGGGACCTGGCATGACCGCCGCCCGGCTCATTCGAGATGCGGCGGTCACCACGGGCGGACCTCGCTGACTTCCCTGACGGCCAGCCCGGGCCCCGCCCCTTCATCCGTAGAGAACTGCCAACTGTGGCCGACACACGTTCCGTGGCCGATGCCTCGCCGGTTTCCGGCGACGACCTGAAGCGCGCAGAGGAATTCGCGCGTGAGTCCTTCCTGCTCGACGGCGAGGACGCCGGCATCGCGCTGGCGCCCGGGACCGCCCGGCGCAGCGCCCTCGACGCCGCCCTCGCCGAGCTCGACGCGGGCCGCGACGAGCCGTCGATCGAGTGGCGGCGCAACTACTCGCTCATGCTCGGGCTCGAGCGGCTGCTCGCGGAGGACGAGCCCCACCTGGCGGACGGCACGACCCTGTCAGCCCATCAGGTCGACGCGCTCTCGGGCACGCTGATCGCGCTCACCTCCGAGCTCCTGATCGCCCGCAACGGCCGCGGGGCGGGCGGCAACGGCCGCTCCGCTACCGACCTCGAGGAGCTCCACTCCGGCGAGGTCGAGCTCGAGGGCGACGAGCTGATCGACGAGGAGCCGCTCGACTGGGATCCGGCCGAGGAGGCCGAGGAGGAGGCGGCGTCGGACGCCGTGGCGGAGGACCCTGGCGCGGCGCGCCGCTTCTGGTTCGAGCACGCCACCGGCGCGGGCAAGACGGTCGCGGCGCTCGGGTTCGTCGAGGCGTCGCGCACCGGCGGCATTCTCATCCTCACCCACCGCCGCAACCTCGTGGACCAGTTCCTGGGCGAGCTGCGCGAGCGCGGCTACCGGCAGCGCATCTCGGCGCCGCTCTTGAAGAACGGCAGCGAGCCGCGGGCGGGCGGCCCGGTGACCGTCGAGACCTATCAGTGGTTCGTGCGCAACGCCGGCAAGGTCTCGGACGCCTACACGATCGTGATCTGCGACGAGGCCCATACGGCGCTCGGCGAGAAGACGAGCGGCGCGATCCGCCAGTGGGTCGGTCCGGTGTTCGTGGGCATGACCGCCACCGGCGCGCTGATCGCCCGTCACGTGACGGATCTCTTCCCCACACAGACCTCGCGCTTCGACCTCGCTCAGGCCGCGCGTCGCGGAGTGATCGCGCCGCTGCGCTGCGTGCGCATTCCGCCCGGCGTGGGCGTGCGCTCGATCGCAAAGGTGCCGCTCAGGCGCGGCGAGGTGGACCAGGACTTCGACCAGGAAGAGCTGGCCGCCCTGCTCGACCAGACGCCGTTCAACCTGGCGGTCGCCGACCTCTACAAGACCCGCTTCCGGGACCTTCCCGGCGTCGTCTACTCCGCCGGTGTGCGGCACGCCCACAACGTGGCGGAGGCCTTCCGCGATGCGGGCATCAAGGCCAAGGCGGTGTCGGGCGAGACTCCCAAGCGCGAGCTCACGCGCGTCCTCGGGGCCTACGAGCGCGGCGAGATCGACGTGCTCGTGAACGCCCAGCTGCTCGCCGAGGGCTGGAACTCACCGCGCGCCACCGTCTGCATGCACCTGGCGCCCACCGCCTCCAAACGGATCTACCAGCAGCGCGTCGGGCGCGTCACGCGGCGCACCGCCGGTAAGGAGGCGGGGATCGTCGTCGACTTCGTCCATCCCGCCACGCCGAACGACGACCCGGTGGTCACGCTGCACTCGCTGCTCGACCGCGACGTCTACCGCGGCGGCGCGATCGTGGTCGGGCCCGTTCGGCGCGGGCGCGGGCGCCGGCTGCGCGTGGAGCGTCGGGTAGTGCCGGTCACCGCCGACGAGGACCGGCGGGCGCAGGTCTTCGAGCGCGAGCTGTGGCGCATGGCCGTCGAGCACCTGACCTGGGGGCAGCAGCAGGCCTGGGCGATGCTGGCCGGCGCGCGGGTGGCGTCGAACAACTGGCGGCGCGCCAAGGCGATGCTCCACTTCGACGGCACCGGCGAGCTGCGGCGCCAGTTCCTCATCACCTGCCTGCGCCGCAACCGCAACACGCAGCTGCGCCTGCGAGCGCTGTCCGAGGTGGGCGGCCTGCGCGATCCCGAGGCCTTCGACGACGCTGTGGAGATCGTGGGCGGCTGGTCGCGCGACGAGCGCCGCGAGGGCGTGAAGGTGCTGCTGCAAGCGCTCACCGAGCGTCAGATCGGGCGCCGCGACCAGGCGGCCCGCTGGCTCTGGCACCTCGCCGAGTACTCGCGCGAGGTGCACGAGGAGTACGCCGTGCAGCGCTGGCCGGAGACCAAGCGGCTGCTCGGCCTGCTCGTGAACTCAGCCGGTGCCGCGCACGCACGCAACGCCCGCCGCCTCGTGCAGGCGGCGCGCAAGCAGGACCGCCGGCTGAGCGCGGCGCTCCTCGCCGCCGCGCTGGCGCACACGCCCGAGGCGCAGCAGGTGCTCGACGGCGCCCGCATGCGGATGGCGCGCAAGCCGAGCGCGCTGGCCCGTGAGCTGCTCAAGAACTTCCCGAAGGGGAAGCGCCGCCGCGGCGGGCGCCGGCGCAAGAAGAAGGGCGGCGGAGCCGGCGCCGACGGGGCTGCGCAGGAGGGCGCGGCCGCGGTGCAGGCCAAGAAGACCCCGCCCGACGAGGAGCCGGGGTCGGACGACTCGCAGGACGCCGAGGGCTCGGACGAGAGCTCCGGGGAAGAGCGCGACGCGGCTTAGCCCGCGCCCTCCCGCTCGCGCAGCAGGTGCACCTCGCCCGCGTCGAGCGTCACCCGCCCCTCCGGGGTGTCCACCAACAGCGCACCCGATTCGTCGATGCCGGCGGCCGTGCCCTCGCCGGCATCCCAGCGCACGCGCTCACCGCGCAGCGCGTCGCGCTCGCTCCAGGCGGCGAGTAGCTCCGCGACCGGCGCGTCGAGCCGGCGCTCGAGCGCAGCAAGCAGCTCGGGCAGCAGGGCCTCGACCTCGTACTCCACCCCGGCCAGGCGGAGCGAGGTGGCGATCCCCGACAGCTCGACCCGGAACTCCGTGGTCGTGACGTTGAGGCCGATGCCGAGCACTGCCCAGCCCTCCTGGAGCCGCCCCTCGACGAGGATGCCCGCGAGCTTGCGGCGCTCGTGCCAGACGTCGTTCGGCCACTTGATCTCGCAGTCAACGGGCAGCGCGTCGCACACCGCCACGGCGGCGGCCAGCGGCAGCGTGGGCTCGACCCGGCGGAGCACCAGCGACATTAGGAGCGCCTCGCGCGGGGCGGCTGCCCACGCCCGCCCCTGCCGGCCGCGGCCGGCGGTCTGCTCGTCCGCCGTCACGAGCGTGCCGTGCGGCGCGCCGGCGAGCGCCAGCTCCTTGGCGCGCTCGTTCGTCGAGTCGGTCGAGCGCAGGTGGACCCGCGGAGCCCCGATCACCGCGCCCGCAGGAGGACCTCGGTGTCCGGAGCGATCCCGAGCGTGCCGGCGGCGTCGCCGCGATTGATCGCCACCGCGAGCGTCCGATAGGAGTCCTCGTAGACGAGCAGCTCGCCCGGCTTCACGTCGGCGAAGGTCTGCGTGTAGGTGGCCAGGTAGCGCTCGCCGCCGGCCTCGATCTCGACCACCCCGCCCAGGCTGATGCCGGTGCCGGCCAGCCCGTCGTGGTCGACGTTCAGGCCCACGTTCCCGAAGCGGTCGACCACGAGTGCGTGGGCGGTCAGCGTGCCGTTCGCGCTGCGCGGCTCGGGCACGTGTACGGTCGCGAGCGTGGCGGGATCGATCGGCTCGCCCGCTTCGGCCAGCTCGGCTCCGAGGGAGAGCTGGGCGGCGACCGGCGCGAAGATGTCGCGCCCGTGGAAGGTGGCGGACACGGGCTCGAGCCGGTGCGGCGAGCGGGTGATGTCCACGGCGTCGCGGACGCCGCCGCAGCGCTCCCAGGCCAGGCTCAGCAGCCCATTGTCCGGACCCACGAGTAGGCGCTCGTCTCCCACCCGCAGGGCCAGCGCACGGCGCTCGCTGCCCACCTGCGGATCCACGACCGCCATATGCACCCCGACCGGCAAGTAGGGCAGCGTGTTGCGGAGGACGAGCGCACCCTGGCGCACGGCGTAGCGGCGAATGCCGTGTGTGATGTCCACGATCCGCGCGTCCGGGTCGACGCGGCGGATCACGCCGTGGCAGACCCCCACGAACTCGTCGTCGCGACCGTAGTCGGTGAGCAGCGAGATGATCATGCGAGCGCTCCTCGCCTGCTCTCGGCGTCGGCGACCAGGGCGGTCACGAGGCCCTCCACGTCGTGGCGCTCGGCCTCCACGTCGACGGTCAGCCCGTGCTCGCGCGCCGTCTCGCTCGTGACCGGCCCGATCGACACCACACGCGCCGCGGGCGGCAGCTCGGCGCCGGCCCCGATCAGGAAGCGCACCGTGGAGCTCGAGGTGAAGGTCACGTACGTCGCGCGGTCGAGCGCCGCGCGTCCGTCGTCGCCGAGGGGCTCCGCCACCGTCTCGTAGAGCGCCACGTCGTCCACCTCCGCGCCGCGCTTGCGGAGCGCCTCGGGCAGCACGTCGCGCGCCTCGGCGGCTCGCGCCACCAGCACGCGGCGGCCCTCCACCGGCACGCGCGCGAGCGCCTCCACGAGCGCCTCGGCCACGAAGCGCTCCGGCAGCACGTCGGCGCGAACGCCGTGGCGCTGGAGCTCCGCGGCCGTGCCGGGCCCGATCGCGGCGACCGTGGCGCCCGCGAGCGCGCGGGCGTCGCGTCCGGTCTCGGCGAGCGCCGCGAACAGCAGCCGCACCCCGTTCGGACTCGTGAGGCAGACGAGCGCGTAGTCGCTCACGCGCGCCAGCGCCGCGCGCAGCTCGCGCTCGAGGGGGCGGGGCTCGATGCGGATCGCGGGGGTCTCCACGACCTCGGCGCCGAGTCCCTGCAGGCGCGCCGCGAGCCCGCTCGCCTGGGCGCGCGCGCGGGTCACGGCCACGACCTCGCCGTGGAGCGGACGGCGCTCCAGCCACGCGATCGTGTCGCGCAGCTCGGCCACCGGTCCCACGAGCGCGATCGCCGGCGGGCGCACGCCCTCGTCCGCCACCAGCGCCGCGATGTCGCGGAGCGCGCCGGTCACCACCCGCTGGCCTGGGAGCGTGCCGCGCGCCACCACGGCGGCCGGCTCGGCGGGGTCGCGCCCGGCGGCGACCAGGCGCTCGGCGATCTGGGGCAGGGTGCGGATGCCCATGTAGAGGACGAGCGTGCCGGGGAAGCGCGCGAGCGCGTCCCAGTCGAGCGCGCTCGACTCCTCGCCCTTGGCGGGGTCCTCGTGGCCGGTCACGAACGCCACCGCGGAGGCGGCGTCGCGGTGCGTGACCGGTACGCCCGCGTAGGCCGGAGCGGCAACGCCGGCGGTCACGCCGGGCACGACCTCGAAGGGAACGCCGGCGGCCGCGAGCGCCTCGGCCTCCTCGCCGCCGCGGCCGAACACGAACGGGTCGCCGCCCTTCAGGCGCACCACGCGCCTGCCGGCGCGGCCGAGCTCGACCAGCAACGCGTTGATCTCCTCCTGGGGGAGCGCGGCCGCGCCCGGCTCCTTCCCCACGTAGCGCAGCTCCGCGTCCGGCCGCGCGCCGTCGAGCGCGTTCGGCGGGATCAGGCGGTCGTAGAGGATCACGTCGGCCTCGGCGATCAGCTCGAGGGAGCGGCGCGTCATAAGGCCGGGATCGCCCGGGCCGGCACCCACGAGATACACGAGGCCGGTCATCGCCCCAACGCTACCTCGGCCGCTGCGAGGATCTCCCCGGCGCCGGCGGCTCGCATGCGCTCGGCCACCTCGTGACCGAGGCCGGCGGGGTCGGCGGCGTCGCCCGCGAGCGAGTCGCGGATCCAGTGCGAGCCGTCCGCCAATCCGGCGTAGGCCGTGAGTGACAGCTCGCCCACGCGCACCTCGGCGTGAGCGCCAACCGGCGTGTTGCAGGTGGCCTCGAGCCCGACCACCAAAGCGCGCTCGGCGGTCAGGCAGGCGAGGGCGGCCGTGTCGGTGAGCGCCGCCGCGGCGGCCGCCGAGCGCTCGTCGCCCGCGCGCGCCTCGAGGGCGAGGCAGCCCTGGCCCGGCGCCGGCACGAGCTGCGGGAGCGCGACACCCTCGGCGCCTCGCTCGAGCCGAGCGAGCCCGGCCCGCGCCACCACGATCGCGTCGAACGCTCCCTCACCCAGCCGCCGTAGACGCGTATCCACGTTGCCGCGCAGCGGACGCACCTCCAGGTCGGGCCGCAGCGCCGAGACCTGCGAGCGCCGCCGCACACTCGCGGTGCCCACGACCGCGCCGGAGGCCAGCTCGTCGAGGGAGGCAGCGCCGCACAGCGCGTCGAGCGGATCTTCGCGCTCCGGCACGCCCACGATCGCGAGACCCTCGCGCAGCCGGCCGGGCACGTCCTTCGCGGAGTGCACTGCGAGGTCGACCCGCCCGTCGAGCAGCGCCTCCTCGATCTCGCCGACGAAGCGCCCCTTGTCGCCGGCATCGCGGCGGCGATCCCCGAGCGTCGTGATCGGCACGAGCTCCGCGTCCTCCTCGAGCCGCTCGGCCACCCAGCGCGCCTGCACCAGCGCCAGGGCGCTGCCGCGGGTGCCGAGCCTGATCACGCCTGCTTGCGGCGGCGCTCGGAGAGGCGCGTGACCTCGGCGTCCCTGGGAGCCAGGGCGGCCTCGAGCCCGAACAGCTCGTGCAGGGTGTTCACGTATCGGTAGGAGGCGTGCTCGCCGGCCGATCCCTTGAGCCGCAGCGTGGGCTCGTGCAGCAGCCGGCTGACAACCGCGCGTGCCATCACCCCCAGGCGCTCGCGGTCGGCGGCGGACAGCGACTCCCAGGCCGACTCGTTCTCGCGCAGCACCTGCTCCACGATCTGATCGCCGCGGCGGCGCAGGGCGGAGATGGTGGGCACCACGTCGAGCGAGGCGAGCCAGTCCTCGAAGCGAGCGAGCTCCTCGCGCACGATGGCGCGCGCCGGCTCGGCCTCGGCCTCGCGCACGCTCAGGTTGCGCGTCACGGCCTGCTGGAGGTCGTCCATGTCGTAGAGCGCGATGCCCGGGCAGTCGCGCGCGCCGGGGTCGATGTCGCGCGGCACGGCGAGGTCGAGCAGCGCCAGCGGGCGTCCCATGCGGGCGCTGGCCACCTGCTCGAGCTCCTCGCGGCCAACGATCTGGTGCGGCGCGCCGGTCGACGCCACCACGATGTCGGCGCCCTCGAGCTCGCGCGGGAGCTCGTCGAAGGGCACCGCTCGGCCGCCGTAGCGCTTGGCGAGCGCGAGGGCCCGCTCCAGGCGCCGGTTGGCCACGAACAGCGCCTGCACTCCGCGCTCCGACAGGAGGCGCGCGGTGAGCTCCGCGTTCTCGCCGGCGCCGATCACGACCACGGTCCGGTCGGTCAGATCGCCGAGGAAGTCCGCCGCCAGCTGCACCGCCACCGAGGACACCGACACGTTCGAGCGCGCGATCTCGGTCTCGCTGCGCACGCGCTT
>Ga0209382_10012472_pt1 | contig 10497 bp, 8 predicted proteins | sample SoiMetdeltSBSDD5_FD_187599 | JGI IMG/M metagenome (GOLD analysis project Ga0209382, IMG submission 187599) | Bulk soil microbial communities from a Populus tree surrounding site in Tennessee, USA - Soil MetaG P. deltoides SBSDD5 (SPAdes) (version 2) | ecosystem: Environmental > Terrestrial >...
GGACAGTGTGGAAGATCTGCTTTGGATCAAGGGAATGACGCCGGAGCTTTTCTTTGGCTACAGCGACGAAACCAGCCAGCCGGCAAACGGATCAGCGCCGACCGCCTTGCGCGAAATTTTCACTGTCGATAGCCCCATCGACCGGGTCAATCTGCGCACGGCGTCTGCCGAAGTGATTCACGCCCTGACGGGGATTGCCTTGGAGAAATGTCGGGGCTTTGTCGAAGAGCGCAAAAAGCTTTCGGAGAAGAGCCTCGCTGACTTACTGCCGCTGCTCGGCATCGGCGCGGCTGATAGCGCCATGCAAGCGTTTATCTTTACCAACCCATCGGTCATTGCGGTCGAGGCGGAAGGACGACCCTCTGGTTCCCGCATGGCCCGAAAGGTCAAAGGAGTGCTTCGTCTGGGTGGCGGCCAAGGGTTCGAAATCCTGCGCTGGTTGGACCGTGACATAACGCTACCCCGTCGCTGAATCTTAGAGTAAGATGCGTTTTATGGCCGTACAGATTGTGACATTCGCTTGGCGAGGTCGTGCGCGATGATCGGGTTAGGTCGTTTACAAGACTTTTCGCGCGCTGATTTTCTTACCAGTGCCGGTCTCTATGTCCTAAGCGATCGGCTGGTGCTGGTGCGACTACGCAAGAGCTTGCTCAACATTGCCATGCTGGAGCAAGAGCTGCGTGAGCTGACGCTCGGCGACGGTCGACAAGCGATCGCAGAGCTTACCGGTTGGGTTGCCGATGACGTGCGGGAAATTGCCCTGAAAGCAGAGAGCGATTCCTATGAGCGTGCGCTGCGACAAGCGATTATTTCCTTATTGCCGCATTTCAACGCCGCGCGCGATGCGATTTATCTTTGCTTGCCGCAGGAGCAAGTGATCAGCCAACAGGTTTTCTTGCCGCTGGCGGCGCAAGACAATCTCCAGCAGGTGCTCGAATACGAAATCGAACGGCAATTGCCTTTCAAGCGCGAGGACATTTACTACGATTTTTATCCGGTCGGGAGAAAGGGCGAAAAGTTCAGTGTCTATGTCTTTGCCGTGCCAAAGAAAGCCGTCGACGGTCTTCTCGGCTTATTAGAATCTTTTGGCATCAAGCCGAGAGGCATCGAGACGACCGCCACCGCCTTGGCCAATTATCTTCTGTTCACGAGCGCGCCGACAACCGGCGGCGCCGCTATGATAGCTGCCCACGCGAAGGAATGGGAAATGATCGGCGTCCAACTCAAAGACAGCCGCTGGAAGCCGACGACCGAATTGTTGTATTGCCATCGCTTTCCGGCCGCCGAGTGGGCTCAAGGCGCGGGCAAAGAGCTGCTGCAGGAAGGCCTGAACCAAGTCCCGCAGTTTTATCGCTGCGGCGATCTCGCGCTGCTCAACGGCGTGGTCAACGGCAAACTCGCGGCGGCTGCGGACATGACCACCCTTGGCGCAGAGCGCCTAAAAGGCTTTAGCCAGCCCGTCGATGCGGAATTACTGCCCGCCATCGGCGCGGCCTTGCGTGGTGTCCGTGAAGCGTCGCTGGCAGCAAACTTTTTGCGCCACGAGGGCAACGACGCGGACAGCGCGAAAACTTTCTCTCTCCTCAACACGGTCCTCCTCAGCCTGCTTTTCATTGCGCTGCTCGTCTGGGGCGCGAGCTTTCCGATCAAAGATGAGTTGCGGCTCCGCCAATTGCAAAGCGAGAATAAAAAAATCGAGCCCGCGATCCGCGCGCTGCGCGCCGAGGAAATACAGCTCGAGCAATTGCGCAAGGAAACGGCTTTGCTCGGGGACCTCGATCGACGCCGCGGCGAGATGCTCCGTGTGCTCGATGAGCTCTCAAAAGTGGTGCCGAACAACGCTTATTTTTCGAACCTGCGTTATCGCGCCGGATTATTGGAGATTCAAGGGAACGCCGATAGCGCCTCGGCCTTGATTCCCCTGTTAGAACGCTCCCCCTTATTTGAAAACGTCGGCTTCAACGCGCCCTCCAATCGCGGTCGTGATAATCGCGAGACTTTTTCTTTGAAGGCGGAGCTTGAGAAGCCGAAACCGGCGGCGAAAGGCGTGGAGATCAAAGAAACCAAGAGTCAGCCTGTCAAGGAGTCAAAAGCTAAACCATGATTAACTTTTGGCAAAGGCTGTCGAAGCGGGAACGCAGCCTCGCGCTCGTGACGGCGCTCATTCTGCTGGGTTTTGTCGCTAAACTCGCCATTGTGACGCCGTTTTTTGATCGGCGCGAGTGGGTCAAGCAGCAGCTCGAAAGCCAGCCGCAACTATTGGCGAAAAATCGCCGCTACCTAGCACAAAAAGAAACGATGCTGGCCGCCTTGGAAGCGGCGCGCGCAGAAATCAAGGCGCAAGAACCGAAACTGCTCACCGGCGACACGCCTTCGGTGAGCGCTTCTGATCTTCAAGAAACCGTTCAGGCGCTCGCCACCCGCGAAGGGACGCAGGTTATCACCACGCGCGTCCTCAATCCCGACGCCGCAGGCTCGTTTTCTAAAATCGCGATCCAACTGGAGATCGGCGGGCAAATCCAGCAAGTCGCGAGCTTGATTAAAGCGCTTGAGAGCTCGCCCAAGTTACTCGTTATCGATGAAGTCAACGTGCGCTCGCTTTTTCGTCCGGTCGGATTTCCCCAGCCGCCAGGGGTGCCGCAGTTACCGGCGCAAAATCTGCGGATTAGCCTTACAGTGGCAGGTTACGCCCGAACTCAAGCCACGGCTCCCGCAAAAATCGAGGGACTCAGTAATCCGCCCAATCCGGCGGCCGAAAAGGGCACTTGACCTAACGCCGGGTTTTTCTTGCGTATTTGCCATCAACTTTAATTCTGCTGTAAACTTGCGCAGTTAAATAATGGTTGGCTGATTGGCAAAGGCGCAGGGAAGCTCATGGGGTAGGTTGCAGGGGACCGGGGTCAATTCGTGGTAGCGGCCCCCGATTAAAATCTTTATTTTCAAATTGGGCGTAAACCTGTATAATTTGGCCCTAGATTTTGACCCGGTTATCCACCTGGCGTAAATGAACCCTCGATTCTGACAAGCTCGGTGGAGAGAGGAATAGAGCGATTTTAACCCGATCATCACTGCTGAGCATTCTCATGGTTGGCGCCATCGGGGTGATTGGTTGGCATACTTATTCATCATGGAAAGCTGGCCCCTGGGATTTTCCCATGCCGACTAAAACCTTGCCTATCGCAGTGGCGGGTGAAAAATCGCCCGCACCGGCCAAAGTGGCATTTAATACCGACAACATCATCAGCAAAAATCTTTTCGATCCCGAGAGAGGCGCCGGTGCGACCCGCGAAGCGGAGGAAAATTCGCGATCTTCTCAACGGGTTCGCAACGTGATCTTGATCGGCACGGTAATCATTGGCAATAACCGCACGGCGATTTTGCAAGACGGCGTGAATTCGGGCGCTGGGCAACCGGCCCCGCCGCAGCCGCCACAGCCGATGCGGTTAAAGCTCGGCGATGACCTGGAAGGTTATCGATTGGCTGAGATCGCTGATAAAAAAGTGGTTTTTACGAAGGATGCGGCGCGGGTGGAAGTTCTGTTGGACTATTTCCGGAAAGTCGATGTTGCGGCTCCGCGAGCGGCGCCGGCCGGTCAGATCGCGGCCCCAGGACCTGTTGTTACGCCGCGGGTTTTACCAAACTTGCCGCGCCGCGGGAGAGTACCAGTTCCTGGGAGTCCAACTCCCGATTCGTGATCAGGAGAAGGGGAAATTTCATGGCAGGAAAGTGCACAATCCGAATGGCCGCGTTCGTTTCGGTGGCGGGAGTCGTCGTGCCGCTCGCGGCGCAACAGGTGCCTGTACCCACTCAACCTGGACCGACGCCTGGGCAGTCTATTCCCGGTGCGCCCCAGCCCCCTGACCCAAATAAGCCGCCGGTAATACCGCGGCGGGTTCCCGTGCCAAGTCAACCGCCCAGTGCTGCACCGCAACCCAGCCCGCAAATTGCGCCGCAAGCTCAGCAGGCTCCGACTCAATCGGCGCCGGACGCCGGCGAGACGCAAGGATCACCCACGCCGCCGGCGCCGCAGCGCAGATTTGCCCCGACGCAATCAATTCCTTCGGGCGGCATGATCTCATTGAATTTCAATCGTGCGGACCTGGTGGAAATCATTCACATCATCGCGCAACAATTACGTCTGACTTATACCATCGATCCCGAAGTCAAAGGCACGGTGACGATCAACAGCGCCGAGCCGCTCCGGTCCGAAGATCTCCTGCCGGTGTTTCATCAAATATTGCGCATGAACGGCGCCGTAGCTGTGCGCACCGGCAATCTTTATCACATCATGCCGATCAAAGACGGCAAAGGTCTAGCCCGTCCCGTGGGACAGGGCCGAGAGGATAGCTTCGCGCTACAAGTGATTCCGGCGCGTTTTTTTGCGGTGGCGGAATTGAAGCGGGTCTTGACGCCGTTTTTGCAGCCGGGTGGCGAGATCATCGAAAATCCGCGCGGCAACTTTCTTATCGTCATGGATCTGCCTTCGAATATTCAAAGGCTCGCGGAAATCGCTGACCTGATCGACGTACAAGTCTTCGCCGGCACGCGCATGGAGATCTACCAACCCAAGATTGCCAGCGCCGAAGAGCTGGCTCAGGAAATGACCAAGGTGATGCAGTCATTTGCCGCATCGGCGGCGCAGGCCGAAAGCTTTGCCGCGGAATTCATCGCCTTGCCGCGCATCAATCAGCTCTTGGTGATCAGTCACAGCGAAGCGGCATGGACCTATGCCAAGCGCTGGCTGGATCGCATCGATGTTATTGCCGAGGGACCAGGCCGGCGTATATTTATTTATCCAGTTGACAACGGTAAAGCGACCGAATTGGCCGATGTCATTAGCCAAGCTCTCGGCCAACCGTTAACGGGCAGACGAGATACCACGCGAACGCTGCAAGATTTACATCGCTCGACAACAGGAGGGATGGGTTCAACACAGGGAAGCGGCTCTACCGGTTCGCCTTTCGGTTTCTCCGGCTCTTCGGGCTCCTCGGGCTCATTCGGTCAGCAGAGTCGGCCGCTCGGAGCCTACGCCGCGGTTCCAGCACCGGGCCAAATAGCGCCCCCGACGGTTGTACCGCCCCAGCCGCCAGCGCCACAGATACCGGGCGCGCCGCGACCGACAACACCAGGAACGCAAGGTCAGCAACAACAACAGCAGCAACAACAGGAACAGATGAGGATCGTGCCGGATCCGGCAACCAATTCGCTGATCGTTTACGGGACGGTGCAGGAGTTTCAAAACATCAAAAATATCCTCAAGGAATTGGACGCGGCACCGCGCCAAGTCTTGATCGATGCGTTGATATTGCAAGTCGACTTGAAGAACGGCGAAACATTTGGCGTCGATTACGAGATCTTGCGCCGATTCGGTGACGTGAAGATTTTTGACAAAACGTTCAACTCTCGTGGCGCGTTGTTGAGCGGCGCCCTTGCGGCGTTTGCAAAAGGTGGAGGACTAAGTGGAGTCATAGGAACAGGTGACACGGTTCGAGCGTTTGTTACCGCTCTGATGACGGACTCGCGCGTCAAACTGCTATCGTCTCCCAGTGTGCTTGCCAGCGACAACCGTCCCGCGCGTATCCAAGTGGGAGCAGAGGTACCGATTCCCACGGGGACAATAAATGCCGCCGCCGGAAACGCAAACGTTTCCTCTAGCACGACGATTCAATATCGCAACACAGGCCGAATTCTGACAATCATTCCCCAGGTGAATGCCCAAGGATTGGTGAATCTGCAGCTCAAGGCTGAAGTGAGCGCGCTCGGTGATAACATCCCGATAGGTGGCCAGGGAGAAACGTTTCCGACCTTTAATACCCAAGACGCGGAAACGACGGCAGTCGTCCTAGATGGTGAAACGTTGGTTATCGGCGGGCTGATCGGCGAGCTTAAAAGCAGAACTCGACAAGGAATTCCTTATCTCATGGATATCCCCGTCTTCGGCCGTTTTTTTGGCACAACAACCGATAACCTCGATCGCACTGAACTGATCATGCTGATTACGCCACACGTAGTCCGCAATCGCGACGAAGCCAGGCAGGTTACCGAAGACTTTAAAAAATCGCTTTCAGCGGTGCGAAATGAACTGGAGCGAATGGGAAGAGAACGACAAAACCTACAGCAAAGGCCAGTCGAAAATCGCCCAGCGTTACCTGGGCCGTTGAGCGATCCGCCTCCGATACCGAATCCGCCGCCATCCGCTCCGGCTCCAAGTGCTTTACTGTTAATGCCCGGCGCCTCGGCGCGGTCGGTTCAAAAAACCACAATACTTTCGAATCCGGCACGAAACGCGGCGCCAGGCTATGGCGCATATTCAGACAGCGAACGTAGGAGTTCTGAAAGTGTCGCTTCTGTCCCGCCCGGTAAGGTGACGCAATCACCCGTCGCCCTGCATGCGCTCTCGGTTACACGGCCTATGGGAACAACGTACGTGGCTCCGCAGCCCGCCGTGAACCGCCGACTTGAAATCAAGACCCAGCAACAATGGGCAGTCCAAGTTGCCTCGTTGGCGGCAGAAAAGGATGCGCAGACGATGGCTGATTTCTTGCGCCAGCACGGCTACGATGCCTATGTGATGACGGTCCAACTTGACAGCAAAACCTGGCATCGGGTTCGTATCGGGCGGTTTGTCGATCTTGAAGCGGCCAATCAATTGAGAAATTCTCTGGCTAGTTCTACGGATTTTAAGCGCGCCTACGTAGCCGCTAATTAGACGCGCCGCGGTTATTCTGCTGTCCTTCCGAGCCGCGCATGCGGCTCATCTTGTTCTCCCGCGGGTGACTGCGGGTCGCCTTTTTATTCTTTAAATCGAGTTCAAGCCGTGTCGAGTGCGCGGTAGGAACCCGTCGTATTCGAGGATTTTCCTAATCGATATTCGTTTGTTATGATTAGAATAGCCGATTGTTCTGCTGTTGGTATCAGCCGCGTTGGCAGGTCGTTATGACGACGTTGATCGGGGTGATGAAAGAGAGTATCGTTATTCGTTTCCAGAATGGCTGAGACATTGCTGTGGAGGGAATGTCGGCGGTTGTTATCCGTTACCCACTCCATCCGCTAAGGAACCGGCCAAAAATTAATCTTTGCAGGTGAGGCGAGCGTGAATCCAAATCAATTGACGATCGAGCATGTCCAGGAGATTCTGCTTAAGGAGAAATATGTGTGCGACCGTGCCTTGGCCACGGTAGTTTATCTATCGCTCGTGATGGGTAAGCCGTTGCTTCTGGAGGGAGAAGCCGGAGTCGGTAAAACCGAGATCGCTAAAGTTTTAGCCAAGGTGCTTAATGCCAAACTGATCCGGCTCCAGTGTTATGAAGGGCTCGATGCCAACACGGCCCTTTACGAATGGAATTATCCCAAGCAGATGCTGCGTATTAAATTGGAAGAAGTCGAGCACGGCGATAGGCAAAAAGTCGAGACCGAGATCTTCAGTGAAGAATATTTGGTGAAGCGCCCGTTGCTCGAGGCAATCCAAACCGACGGCGCCAACCCGCCGGTGCTGCTGATCGACGAGATCGACCGCGCCGACATGGAGTTCGAGGCGTTTTTGCTCGAGGTCCTGTCGGATTTTCAAATTACCATCCCCGAACTGGGCACGATCGCGGCGAAACACCGGCCCTACGTGTTTCTAACGTCCAACCGCACGCGGGAAATCCATGATGCACTCAAACGCCGTTGTCTCTATCATTGGATCGAGTATCCGAGCTTCGAAAAGGAGTACGAGATCATAACGACCAAGTTTCCCGCGGTCGAAGCCAAGATGGCGCAGCAGATTTGCGCTTTTATGCAAAAGGTCCGCGAGATGAATTTTTACAAGCGGCCCGGCGTGGCCGAAACCCTCGATTGGGCTTCTGCGTTGATCGCACTCAACCGCAAAAATTTGGACGACAAGACCGTCGTCGAAACCATGGGTTGCGTATTTAAATACCGCGAAGACTTGCATCATTTACGCGACCAGGTCGAAGGACGGCAACTTAACTTGGACGCGCTATTGAGGGCGTCGCCCGAGATGGTGAGTTAAGGTTCTCGATGGAAGTTACTTCAGAAACAATCGCGGCGGCGGTCAACAGCGTGGCGGGGGCACGAGGCCAAGGAACCTTGCCCAATCTGATGGCGTTTGCCCGCGCGCTCAAACAGTTGGGCGTCAAAGTAAGTCTCAGTCAAGTGCTCGACGCCTCACGGGCGGTGGAGCACGTCGATCTCGCCGAGAAGACCGACTTCAGAGCCTTGCTGCGCGCGAATATGGTCTCGCAGAAAGAAGATTTTCCGGCCTTTGACTTGTTGTTCGATTGCTTCTGGCGCGAGATGAGCTACGAGCGGGTGCCGATGGAAACCATGGAGATCGAAGGCACGCCGAGCGAGTCGCCCGCGCCCGAAGGCGGCGACGAAGAAGGCGGACTCGAAGAAGCCACGGCAGAGACCTTAGCCAAGGAAAACTTGCCGCTGGAAAATCTAGACGAGTTTTCGGTGCCGACCTATAGCCCGCAAGAGCTAATGAACCGCAAAGACTTCAGCGAGATGGGGGTGGAGGAGAGCCGCGCTGTCGCGCGCGCGATTCTCCTGATCGCGACCAAGATCGCGACGCAAATCAGCCGGCGCAAAAAAATCGGCCGCAAGGGCAATACGGTGGATCCGCGCTGGACGATGCGCCGCAGCATGAAATACGGCGGAGAGCTCGTCGAGTTGGTGCATCGCAAGCGCCGCATCAAAAAAACCAAAGTAGTGCTGCTTTGCGACGTCAGCGGCTCGATGGACTGCTACAGTCGATTCTTGATTCAATTCATGTATGGCCTGCAGAACGAACTGTGGGGCGTGGAGACTTTCGTTTTCAGCACCTCGCTCAGCCGGATCACGCACCTGATTCGTACCAAGGACATCGTCAACGCGCTGGAAAAGATCTCCGGCAGCATTCTCGGCTGGTCCGGCGGCACCAACATCGGCCGCTCGCTGCACACTTTCAATCGCGACTTTGCGCCGAGCATGGTAACTCACCGGACCGTCGTCGTGATCATCAGCGACGGCTGGGACCGCGGCGATGTGAGCTTGCTCGAGCGGGAGATGCAAGATCTGAAGCGGCGCTGCAAGAAAATTATTTGGCTCAATCCGCTTTTGGCGAGCGAGAACTACGAGCCGCTGTGCAAAGGCATGCAAGCAGCGTTGCCTTATCTCGATTTGTTTTTGTCCGTGCATAACGTAAATAGCTTGGTCGCTCTCGGGCGGACGCTGCAAAAGGTGGCTTAGCGAGTCGTAGCGAGGATGGGATCGCCGACTGCAATTCTATTATTTGGAGGAACGAACATGGCTGGACCTGGCGCTTGTTATACGGATGCGGACCTTGAAGGCAAAAAGAGAGATTCGATTTATCACCAGGTGAAGGAATTTCTCGACAAGGGAGAAACCTTGGCTGTGGCCACTATCGTCTCGACCAAAGGCTCGACGCCGCGCGAAGTCGGCGCGAAGATGGTGGTTACGGCCTGGGGGGAAATCCTCGGCACCATCGGCGGTGGTTGCGGCGAGGCGGATGTGAAGCGTGAGGCGATCGAGGTGATTCGCACGCGCAAGCCGAGAACGGTGCGCGTCGACCTTCTGGACGATATTTCCTCGGACAGCCCGGCCGTGTGCGGCGGCATCATGAACGTATTTATCGATCCATGGTGGAATGAGCGGGAGCGGGAAGCAGCGCCGGCAGGTAAATGATTTCACTCTCCGAAGAACTGGTTCAGATCAGCGAAGCAGGCGCGGCGGCCGTGCTGGCCACCGTCGTCGAGGTCGAGGCCGGCGTGCACGTTGAGCCGGGAGCGAAATGTCTGGTACGCGATGAAAAGGTAAGCGGCGAAACGATCGGCGATCCGCGCGTCGTCCAGGCGATCGTCGAAGAGAGCGCCAGCCGTTTACGCGCCGAAAAATCACAGCTGGTTTCGCTGAACATTCCGCAAGCCGGCGGCAAGCTGGAAGTCTTTTTCGAAGTGATGCCGTCGCCGCCGAAGCTTATCGTGGTTGGCGCCGGTCATATCGCGGTGCCGTTGGTTAAAATCGCCAAAGTCTTGGATTTTCACGTGACGGTTATCGATGATCGTTTGCTCTACGCCAACCGCGAGCGGTTCCCCGACGCCGACGAAGTTCTGGTCGGTGACATGGCGCAAATGCTCAAAGAGATGACCATCACGCCCTCATGTTACATCGTGCTGATTACGCGCGGACATGCTTATGACGAGCCCTGCTTGCGGGTGGTTCTGCCGAGCCAGGCGAAATATATCGGTATGATCGGCAGCCGGCGCCGGATCAAAGCCTGTTTCCAGAGATTTCGCGATGAGGATAAGATCAGCGAAGAATTGATCGAGCGGGTTTATGCGCCCATCGGTCTCGACATCGGCACCGAGACGCCGGCGGAAATCGCTCTGTCGATTCTCGGTGAAGTCATCAAAGTGCGGCGCGGCGGCGGCGCGCTTTCGCTTTCCGGCCACTGAGAAGCCAAGCCGTGCAGCAGATGAGCGGCATAATATT
>Ga0209382_10012473_pt1 | contig 10495 bp, 8 predicted proteins | sample SoiMetdeltSBSDD5_FD_187599 | JGI IMG/M metagenome (GOLD analysis project Ga0209382, IMG submission 187599) | Bulk soil microbial communities from a Populus tree surrounding site in Tennessee, USA - Soil MetaG P. deltoides SBSDD5 (SPAdes) (version 2) | ecosystem: Environmental > Terrestrial >...
AGCGCCGCATCTCAACCACCCCCCCTCCCTAACCCTCCCCCACAAGGGGGGAGGGAACAGGCCGTGCATGCGGCCGCGCAACACGTCGGCCGCCGCCGCGCCTCACTCCGGCTTGATGCCGGCGGTTTCCACGACACCCTTGAGCTTGTCGGCCTCGCGCTTGATCTGCGCCGTGAACTCCTCCGGCTTCATGCCGCCGGTGTCGGTGCCGCCGGCCGCGAACTTCTCCTTCACGTCGGGCATCTGCAGGATCGCGGCGACCTCGGTGTAGAGCTTGTCGCGGATCGGCTGCGGCACGCCCTTCGGCGCGAACAGGCCGGCCCAGATCGACAGGTCGACGTCCTTCACGCCCGCCTCCTGCACGGTCGGCCACGACGCGTCGAGCGGCGTCTTGCGCGCCGTGGTGATGGCGAGCACCTTCACGCGCCCGGCCTTGATCTGCGGCAGCGCCGACGAGATCGCCGCCATGCCGAACGGCACCTCGCCGGTCGCGACCGCGACGGCGGCCGGCGCGCCGCCCTTGTAGGGCACGTGCAGGAACTTGACGCCCGCCGACAGCGCGATCAGCTCGCCCGCCAGATGGTTGATGCTGCCGGTGCCGGGCGTGCTCATGCCGAGCGTCGCGGGCTTGGCCTTGGCGGCGGCGATCAGGTCCTGCAGCGAGCCATACGGGCCGTCGGTCTTGGCACCGACCACCATGGGGGCGTGGCTCACCAGCGTGATCGGATGGAAGTCGCGATCGAGCTCGTACGGGATGTCCTTGGCGAACACCGCCGGGTTGACGGCGAATTCGCCGGAATGCGCCATCAGCAGCGTGTAGCCGTCGGGCGCCGCCTTCGCGGCCGCGGTGACGGCGATGAAGCCGTTGCCGCCCGGGCGGTTCTCGACGATCACCTGCTGGCCCCACTTCTCGGACAGCTTCTGGCCGACCAGGCGCGCCGCGACGTCGACGAACCCGCCCGGCGCGAACGGCACCAGGATGCGGATCGGCTTGTTCGGGTAGTCGGCCTGCGCGCACGACGGCGCCGTGGACGCGCCGAGAGCGAGCGCGGCAGCGAGCGCGCCGATGATCAGTCGCATGGGGACCTCCTGAGGACTCGAAACCTTGAAAAGGGGCCTCAAATGTAGGGGCAATCGCGCGACGGTGCGAGCGCCAATTTACAATTGCGCCCACCTGCTGGCGACCTATCCATCATCGCCATCATGGCTCGCACAATTCGGAAGTCCGGCGTGAAACAGGTTCCGCTCTCCGAGATCAAGGACGATCTGTCCCGGTGTCTCCGTGAGGCCGAGACGCAGGAGATCGTCATCACGCGCCATGGCAAGTCGGCCGGCGTGCTGATCGGCTTCGAGTCGGAGGACGACTGGTTCGAGTACCGCCTCGAACATGACCCGCGCTTCCTGCGTCGCATCGAACAGGCGCGTGACAGTCTGCGCGCTGGACGCGGGATTAAGCTTGAGGATGTCGAAGCGGAGTGACGACACACGGCCATGACGTCCGCGCCTGTGTGACCGCCGTCACATTCGCGACCACGCCCGCGCCTCCCCTGTTCCCTGGGGAACAGCCCGGCGGCCGCCGGTGACGCACGCTCCCTTCCGGGTTGCGCGATTGGCGCGCGACGCGAAGACGGGACAGCGACCATGGCGATCCAGATCATTGCGCCGGTGAACTGGCGGGTGGGCACGCACAAGTCGGACGTGCTGGTCGGGAGCGACGGCATCGACTGGATGTGGGGCTACGAGAGCAACGACACGCTCTACGGCCTCGGCAACAGCGACACGCTCGACGGCGGCGAAGGCGCCGACACCATGATGGGCGGCACCGGCAACGACATCTACATCGTCGACAACCCGGGCGACGTGACGCTCGAGGACAAGAACGAGGGCGAGGATTCGGTCCACGCCACGGTGAGCTGGACGCTCGCCGCCAATGTCGAGAACCTGGCGCTGCTCGATGCCGGCGGCACGATCAACGGCACCGGCAACGCCCTCTCCAACGACATCTATGGCAATGCCTACCGCAACATCCTCACCGGCGGCGCCGGCAACGACCTGCTCGACGGCCGTGGCGGCGCCGACACCCTACGCGGCGGGCGCCACGACGACACCTACCATGTCGACAACACCGGCGACGTGGTGACCGAGCTTTATGACGAAGGCATCGACCACGTGGTGAGCACGATCAGCTACACGCTCGCCGCCAACGTCGAGAACCTCACGCTGGCGGACGGCGCCGGCGCGATCGACGGCACCGGCAACGCGCTCGACAACACCATCGTCGGCAACGCCAGCCGCAACATCCTCACCGGCCACGACGGCGACGACACGCTCGACGGGCGCGGCGGCGCCGACACCATGGAGGGCGGGAGCGGCAACGACACCTACCATGTCGATCATCGCGACGACGAGGCGATCGAAGCCTTGTTCGCGGGCCTCGACACGGTCGTGAGCGCGATCACCTACACGCTGTCATCGAACCTCGACAACCTCACGCTCGCGAGCGGCGCCGGCGCGATCGACGGCACCGGGAACAACGGCATCAACACGCTGATCGGCAACGAGGCGGACAACGAGCTGTCGGGGCTCAACAGCAACGACATCCTGGATGGCGGGGCCGGCGCCGACACGCTGATCGGCGGCGACGCGGACGACACCTACTATGTCGACGACGGCGCCGACCTGGTCGTCGAGGGACCGGGCCTCGGCCAGGGCTTCGACACGGTGTACGCAACCGCCACCTACACGGTGCCTGAGAACGTCGAGGTCTTGATCCTGGAGGAGAGCGGCGGCGCGATCGACGCGCACGGCAACGACCAGCCCAACACGATCGTCGGCAACGCCAGCGTCAACGTGCTCACCGGCGGCGCCGGCAACGACATGTTCTGGGGCGAGGGTGGCGCCGACACCATGCGGGGCGGGCGCGACAACGACACCTACGTGGTGGTGCAGTCCGACGTCACGATCGTCGAGTACGCCAACGAGGGCTTCGACCAGGTGTACGCGTTCTGCGACTACGTGCTCGGCGAGAACGTCGAGGACCTCACCCTGTCCAACGACGCCGGCCAGGGGCACTGGTACCCGTCCTGGGCTCCGGGCCACAACGGCACCGGCAATGCGCTTGGCAACACCATCGTCGGCACCAACCAGGGCAACGTGCTCGACGGGCTGCGCGGCGACGACACGCTCGCGGGCCACGGCGGCGCCGACACATTCGTGTTCGGCTTCGGCTACGGGCGCGACCGCATCATGGATTTCACCGGCGCCGGCGACGCGCCCGGGGCCGACGTGATCGACCTGCGCTCGACCGGCCTCTCGTTCGACGATGTGCAGCGCCGCCTCACGGATACTACCGACGGCGCCATGCTCGACCTCGGCAACGGGGATGCGCTGCTCGTCGTCGGCGTCGGAGCCTCGCAGCTGACGGCGGGGGATTTTCTGCTGGGATGAGGCACGCAGTCCGCGATCGCTAAAACGACGGCTCCTTCGGTTCGACCACCGAGGTGTCCCGCTCCCACCCTTCGTTTTGCAACGTGATCTGCTCGAACGCGACGGCGTTCGCGTTGGCGTCGAGCTCGGGCAGAGCCACGTATTCGGACGGCCAGCAGCGGTACACCTTGTAGGCCAAGACGATCTGACCCGCCTCGTTGACGAGCTCGATCACGATGTCGCGGCGGAAATCCGCGAGCGACACATCCCGCCCGGGCTGCCACACCTTGTTTGCCCAGGCCTCGAACTCCGCGTCGTGCGTGAGCCCGCGCGCCAGCGTGACGGGCTCAAACTTGGTGCGGCCCGGCGACCTGCGCGACGTACTTGGGTCGCCGCCCTCGCGGTGCTCGATCACCTCGGTGCTTCGGCGCAACGCGCTGACCTGCGTGACACCGGCGACGACCTGCCCGTTCCACTTCACGCGGAACTTGAATTGCTTGTAGGGATCGTGGCGATTGGGATTGACGGTGAATTGGGCCATGACGTTGTCCTCCTTTTCGGCGGCGGCCGGCCGCGCGGCAATTCTCATCGGAAGCAGTGACGTCTGAGGTGACGATGGTCGTGCAGCCAAGAACGTGACGGCAGCCGGCATGCGGCCGGGCTCGCATCGGGAGAGCGAACTGCCTATCTTGTCTTCGATCACCGGAACTTTCACGCACCATCATGACCCGACGATCCGGAACCGCCGATCTGCCGCTGCATGGCGGGCGCGTGCCCGCATGGCTCGGCGAGCGCATGACGCGCCTCGGCGCCGTCATCAGCCAGGCGATTGTACATCACTACGGCCGCGAGGAGCTGTTGCGGCGGCTCGCGCATCCGTTCTGGTTCCAGTCGTTCGGCGCCGTGATGGGGATGGACTGGCATTCGTCCGGCATCACCACGAGCGTCATCGGCGCGCTCAAGCGCGGCCTCCGCGACACCGACCTCGGCATCCACGTGTGCGGCGGGCGCGGCCGGCATTCGCGCCAGACCCCGCACGAGCTCGTCGCGGTCGGCGAGCGCACCGGGCTCGACGGCGCGGCGCTCGCGCAGGCGAGCCGGCTCGTCGCCAAGGTCGACAGCGCGGCCGTGCAGGACGGCTTCGAGCTCTATCTCCACGGCTTCATCGTCACCGACGACGGCCAGTGGGTCGTGGTGCAGCAAGGCATGAACGGCGATGCGCGCCAGGCGCGGCGGTATCATTGGCTGTCGGAGGGCTTGAAGAGCTTCGTGGATGCGCCGCACGCCGCGATCGACGGGCCGACGCAGGGCGTGATCGTCAACCTCACGGATCGGCGCGCCGAAGCGTCACGGCGCGGGCAGCTCGAATTGCTCGACTCACTCGGGCCGGACAGGATTGCCGACGAGTATGCCCGAACCGTGGCCCGGATGGAGTCCATCGACATCCGGGGGAGCGCGCAACCCTTGTTGCCCCACCTCGTCATGCCGGCGCACCATGAGGTGCGCGCGAGCGACGTGATGATGCGGCGCCTCGCCGGCACGCTCGCGGCGGCAGCCGAGCGCGGGCCCGCGGACTTCCCCGAACTGCTCATGGTACCTGGCGTCGGCGCGCGCACCGTCAAGGCGCTCGCCATGGTGGCCGAGGTGGTGCACGGCGCGCCCTGCCGCTTCGCCGATCCGGCGCGCTTCTCGTTCGCGCACGGCGGCAAGGACCGGCATCCGTACCCGGTGCCGCTCAAGGTCTACGACGAGACCATCGGGGTGCTGAAATCCGCCGTCACCAACGCGAAGCTCGGGCGTGACGAGATACTCGGCGCGCTCAAGCGGCTCGACGATCAGGCGCGCGCGCTGGAGCGCGTGGCCGAGGCGCCGTCGGTCGAGGCAGTGATCGCCGAGGAACTCGCGCAGTCGCACGCGCTCGGCGGGCGCAGCGTGTTCGGCTGGGAGCCGCCACCCGACGAGCGAAAGGCCAGCTGACGCGATGGCGAAAAAGGCCGCAACCCCGACGAAGCCGCTCCTCATCGTCGACGGGGACTCGTTCGCGCACCGCGCCTACCACGCGCTGCCGAAGACGATCCGTCGCGCCGACAAGGGCGGCGGCGGCGCGATCGTCGGCTTCGCCAACTATCTGTTGCGCCTCTACGACAGCGAGCGGCCGCGCGCCGTGCTGGTCGGCTGGGACACGCTCGATGCGCCCACCTACCGCCACACGGCGCTGCCCGCCTACCAGAGCGGCCGCGAGTTCGACCGCGAACTCTTGGATCAGCTCGACCTGCTGCCGCAGTTCGTGACTGCGTGCGGGTTCGTTGCCGCCAAGGGCGCGGGCTTCGAAGCCGACGATTTCGTCGCGGCCGCGGTGGCGTCGGAAGAGAAGCGCGGCGGCACCGCGCTGGTCGCGAGCGGCGACCGCGACATGTACCAGCTTGCGTCGGCGCGCACGACCATCCTGTCGCCGGTGCGCGGGGGCGAGATGGCGCGCATCGGACCCGCCGAGGTGCTGGCGCGCTACGGCGTCGACCCACACCAGGTGCCCGACTTCATCGCGCTGCGCGGCGACGCGTCGGACCGCATCCCGGGCGCCAAGGGCATCGGCGAAAAGGGCGCGGCCGCGCTGCTCAAATCCCACGGCACGCTGGAGAAGGCGATCGAGGCCGGCCGCTTCCCGACGCAAGGCGAGGCGCTGCGGCTCTACCGCGCGATCGCCACGATGGATGCGGGCGCGCCGATCCCGGAGCTCCCCGACCAGACGCCGACGTGGGACAAGGCGTCGGCGCTCGCGCGCGAATGGGGGCTCAACCAATTGGCCGAACGGCTGGCACAGCTTGCGACGTGACGGAGGTTCAGGTCGGCGCGACCGACCACGCGGCGGGCAGCGCGCGGCGGCCCGACCAGGTTTCGAGGCGGCGCGCGAGCTGCGGGCTGCGCGGCGAATACGCGGCGCCGTCGATGCATTCGAGCGCCCCGGCGCGGTTGAGCGTGTGCAGGCGGCGCCCCGGCCAGGCGGGATCGGCGCGCAGCACGGCGTGGATCTTCTGCTCGAAGCCCGCGTGGTCGAGGCGGGTGATCTCGGCGAGCCCGATGCCGGTGCCGTAGCCGCCAGCGCAATCCTGCACCGGCCGCCACAGCTTGCCGTTCCGCGTGACGATGGCGCCGGCCGGACGCGCTGCCGCCTGATCGACCAACACCGGATTGGCGGGGTGCGGCTGCCACGGCCCGTGCAACGCGGGCGCCGAGAACAGCGACAGCGTATCGGACCAGGACCCGGCGCCGTCCCGCGTCGCCGCGAACATCCAGAACAGGCCGTCGTGGCGTACCAGCGTCGCGTCGCTCGCCTCGATGCCGGAGACGAGCGTCGCCTCCTTGACCCAGCGATACGGGAAGCTTTCGGCGCGATAGAGCGCGATCGAGCGATTGGCCGAGCTTTCGGGGATCATCCACACCTGCCCGTCGTGCGCGAACACGAACGGGTAGGACAGGTGCCACGGCTCCTCCAGCACCGGCTCGGCCGGGCCGACCGGCCCGTGCGCGTCGAACCGCACGACCGAAATCGCCGCCTTGTTGCGGCGGTGATCGAGGTCCTCGAGGAAGACGTAGCTCTGCCCTTCGTGCACGAACGGAAACGGATCGGCGTAGAAGCGGAAACCCGGATCGGGAATGACGTTCCACGAGGTGTGCGCGAGCGTGCGGGTGTCCCACAGGTCGGCGCCGTCGATGAAGCGCCAGCACGTGCGCCAGTGCGGCGTGTAGAAGCACAGGCTGTAGAGGCGATGCACGATGGCGCGCGCGACGACCTTCGCCTCGAACGCGACGAGGTTGCGCAGCGAGGCGCTCTGCACGGCCGACGGCGGCAGTGCCGGCACGACCGAGGGACGCTGCGCCGCCATGACCAGCGTGACGACGCGCGCCAGGACGCACTCCATGGCGCCGAGGATCGTGCCCGCATTGTCGGCGCAGGGAACGCCGGCCGCCAGGATGGCGCCGCTCGCTGCGTCGACGACGGAGATCGTCGGCATGCGCCCGGCAAGCAGCGCGCCGATCAGCACGCTCTCGTCCGCGAGCCCGTCGTAGAGCACCCGCAGCGCGCGGCCGCGCGGTGCGGACTGATCGCCGGTGAAATCGATCACGACGTCGGGCTCGTCGCCGACGAACTCCGGGAGACCCAGCGCGGCGGGCGCGAGTCGTTCGGTCAGCCGCGCAGTGCGGTCGCGGTAGACGAGGCGCTCGAGTTCCAGCAGCAGCTCGATCGACGAGGGGAGCGGCGTTGCGGCCTGCCCGCGCACCAGGCTTACGCGCGCGCCCGCGGCGCGCAGGCGCTCCGCCAGCTCGCGATGCACGGCGCGCAGCCGCGATGGATCGAGCCGCAAGGCGACGTGCCCTAGGTGGTGCACCGTCTCGACGCCCCCTGCCCCACCGGCATTCGCCTGCGCGTTGCTCGGCGCTGTCGGCGGACTCTCCACACGAACCGAAGATGCGGCTGCCAGCGGGGCTGGCGTCAAGCGGTCGATCAGCGCCGCGTAGCGATTGACCATGGCGTCGAGCGAATAGCGCCGCGCCAGGCCGGGCCCGCGCAGCACCAGCGACGTCCGCAACGCTCCGTCGTCCAAAACGGTCCGCACCGCCTCGGCGAACGCGTCGCGATCGTCGGCATCGACGAACACGGCGCACGGCTCGCGGTTCACCGCCAGCACTTCGCGCAGGACTGGGAGGTCGTTCGCGACCACCGGCACGCTCGCCTGGGCGGCCTCGACCGCCGCAAGGCCGAAGGTCTCGGCGCGCGACGGGAATACGAACACGTCGAGCGCGCGCAGGAAGGTACCGATCGCGGCCGGCGGCAGCTCGCCGACGAAGTGGACGCGGCGGGCAACACCCAGCGAGCGGGCGAGCGCGATCAGCTCGCCTTCCGCCGGCCCCTGGCCGGCAATCGCCAGGTGCCAGCTGTTGTCGGTGAGGAGCCGGATCGCAGCGGCGAGGTTCTTGTCGGGATGCAGGCGCGCGACGCTGCCGATGAGCGTCACGTCCTCGGCGAGGCGCAGCGCGCGGCGCGCCTCGGCCTGCGGGAGCTGCGACGTCTTGGCTTCGAAGCCGTGCTCGATGCGCACGACGCGCGACCGATAGCGTTGCGGATAAGGATCGTATTCCCGCTCGACCTCGGCACTGTTGACCACGATCTGGCGAAACGCGCCGGCGATGCCGAGCGCGAGGTCGATCCGGCGCAACCATCCGGGAATGAGCGATTGCGCCGTCATGCGATTGGCGACGATGGTGCGCACGCCTGCAAGCCGCGCCGCCACGGCGCCGACCACGTTGCCGTAGTGCTGGAAGCACAGGACCGCGTCCGGCCGCGTCGCCCTGAGATGACGCACCAATCTCACCAGCATCGCGGCGAGCCCGAACGGCCCGCGCGGACGCGCGCGGACGCAGAAGAACGTGTTGGGCTGAGCGTCGTAGGCGGCGGTGCGGCGGTAGAGGAAGACGTGGTGCACCTCGTAACCGCGCGCCGCGAGGCCGAGGCCGAGGATGCGCGAGATTTCCTGCGCGCCGGCGCCCTCGGCCTGCGTCTGCAGGAGCACGACGCGCCGGCCGCCGCTGCCGGGCGGGACCACGGCCGTATCAGGGGTGCGGGCGTCGAGCGGCGCGAGCATCCCGGTCCCCTACGGCTTCGCGGCCTGCTGCCGCATGCGCCCGAACGCGAAGCTCAGCGACGGGTCGAGGCCGACAAGGCGGCGGCAGGCGAGGATCAAGGCGAGCGCGATGAACACCGTGGAGACCGCGGTCGCGACCACGGCGCCCATCAGGCCGAACATGTGTCCCAGCACCACGATCATGACGAAGCGCACCATCAGGCCGGACGCCATGATGCGCGGATAGGCGCCCTCGTGCCCGGTCAGCAGCAGGACGTGGGCGGCCGGACCGACCAGCGCGCCGACCGAGGCCCCGAGCGCCAGAATGATCAGTGCGGGATAGATCGCGACGTAGGCGGCGCCGAACATCCACAGCAGCAGCTTGCCGGCAACGACGATCAGCAGCAGCGTCGAGCCGATCAGCACGGCGGCGATCACCGCCAGCAGGCGCAGGATGCGCTGCAGCTCGGGCTTGGCGTTGGAATAGAACAGCGCGCTGATCTGCGGCGTCGCATAGACGCTGATGCTGCCGGTGATCATCGCGAACACGTTGGTGATGCGCGTGATGACGAAATAGAACCCGGCCGCCTTGGGGCCGAGGACGAACCCGACCGCGACGACCTCGAGATATTGGCCGGTGGTGTCCATCAGGGCCGACAGCCACATCTTGAACGAGCGCGGCACCCAGGCGCGGACGTCGAACTCCGGCTTCGCCTGCCGCACCGCCATCGGGATCATGCGCGCGACCTGCACGGCCTGCAGCACGATGCCGAACGTGATGGCGCCGGCCGCCGCCAGGAAGAACTCGGTCGTGCCGAACGCGACGTTCATCACGTGATGCACGCCGATGGTGACGACGACGATCAGCCGCCACAGCAGCTCGCGCGGGCCCTCACCGATGATCAGGCCGGCGGCGACGCGCGAAAACTGTCCGCTGAACTGAAGGAGCGCGTGACAGAACAGGAACGCGCACGCGGCGAGGATCAGCGGGAGCGAGTCGGTGCGGTCGAACAACGACCAGACGAGCCCGATCACCAGCGCTGTCAGCGTCGCGGCGCCGAGCGTGACCTGCGCGCCGAACGTCAGCGCGCCGCGCGCGAGCGCCGGGCGATCGGAGCGGCAGTACTCCGCCCACGAGCGCACGATCAGGGTTTCCTGGCCGCACAGGGCGGCGGCCGAGAGAAACGACATGGCGTTGAAGATGATAGCAAGCGCGCCGAACGTCTCGGGCTCCATCTGCCGCGACAACAGGGCGAACATGGTGAATCCGAGCACCGACGCCGTGAACTTGATGGAAAGCGCCGTCGCGCTGCCCTTCAGCACGTCGTTCAGCAACAGCGAGCGCGCGATCCGGTCAAACATGCTCGATCAGCTCTCGCCCCGGCCGCTCGCACGAGCAACGCGATGCGAGACCATGGTGTCGCCGCCCCTGCGGCCAAACTGATTGG
>Ga0209382_10012474_pt1 | contig 10495 bp, 7 predicted proteins | sample SoiMetdeltSBSDD5_FD_187599 | JGI IMG/M metagenome (GOLD analysis project Ga0209382, IMG submission 187599) | Bulk soil microbial communities from a Populus tree surrounding site in Tennessee, USA - Soil MetaG P. deltoides SBSDD5 (SPAdes) (version 2) | ecosystem: Environmental > Terrestrial >...
TGGGACGAGCAGTCGGGCCAATTCTACTGGCACCGGTTCTTCAGTCATCAGCCCGACCTCAACTACGACAACCCCGAGGTCCAACAGGCCATCCTCGACGTCATCTCATTCTGGCTCGACATGGGGGTTGACGGTTTCAGGCTCGACGCCGTCCCCTATCTTTACGAGCGCGAAGGCACGAATTGCGAAAACCTGCCTGAGACGCATGCCTTCATCAAACTGCTGAGAAGATTCGTCGACGAGCGGTACCCCGGCCGTCTGCTGCTGGCGGAGGCTAACCAGTGGCCCGAAGACGTAGTGGCCTATTTCGGTCAGGGCGACGAGTGCCATATGTGCTACCACTTTCCGATCATGCCAAGGCTCTTTATGGCGCTGCGTCAGGAAGACCGCTTGCCCGTAGTCGAGATTCTGAACCGCACTCCGCCCATACCCGAAACCGCCCAATGGGGGATGTTCCTGCGCAATCACGACGAGTTGACGCTGGAGATGGTGACCGATGAAGAGCGCGATTACCTCTACGCCGAGTACGCGAACGAACGTCGAATGCGACTCAATCTGGGCATCCGCCGTCGGCTGGCGCCGCTCATGGACAACGGCCGCCGCCGCATAGAACTGCTCAACGCGCTACTCTTCAGTCTGCCGGGCAGCCCGTTCCTGTATTACGGGGACGAGATAGGCATGGGCGACAACATCTACCTGGGCGACCGCGACGGCGTGCGGACGCCTATGCAATGGTCGGTGGACCGCAACGCCGGGTTTTCCAAAGCCGATTTCGCGCAATTGTATTTCCCTCTGAACATGGACCCGGTTTACGGCTATCAATCGGTCAACGTCGAGGCGCAGCATCGCCACTCGACGTCACTGCTGCACTGGATGAGCCAGATGATAACGCTGAGGAAGAAGCACCCGGTCTTCGGCCGCGGGTCGCTCGAATTCCTCCACCCGGAGAACAGGAAGGTCCTGGCCTTCACGCGGAGTTACGAGGGCGAAATCGTGCTCTGCATCTATAACCTCGCGCGGTCGTCGCAGCCCGTCCTACTCGACCTGAGCCGGTATGAGGGGATGACGCCGATGGACTTGCAATACCAGGAGCCGTTCCCGCGCATCGAGGCGCGCCCCTATCAACTCGCGCTCAACGAGTACGGCTTCTACTGGCTCTTGCTAAAGAAATAGCCACGGAGACACAGAGCCACAGAGCAGAAAGAGAGAAGAGGATTTTTCTAAGATTCCTTTTTCTCTCTTCCTCTGTGTCTCCGAGTCTCCGTGGCATGTTTTCATCCGCGTTCGCAGCCGGCGGCGCAATTCATCCTTCTCGCGTTTGACGGGCAGGCGGTAGCGCGTTCCCAGGTCGGTATTCTGCGGCCTGGGCCTGGCCGCGCCGTCGGCGATCAGGGCCACAGCGTTGACCAGCAGCCTCACGCAATGATCCGTCATCCGCGCGCGATAGTCGGCGATGAACGCCTCGTAATTGAGGCCGTAGGAGTAGTCATAGACGAGCGGCAAGGTCTCCTGAACTATTATCTCGCCGGCATCGACCTTCGACTCGACGTAATGCACCGTCACTCCGATCTCGCGCTCGCCGTTGTACAACTCCCAGAAGACCGGAGGGCCGCCGCGGTAATAAGGCGCCAGCCCCTGATGTATGTTGATCGAGCCGAGGCGCGGAATCCTGAAGACGCATTCTTTTAGAATGTTCGTTCCACAGACGATTCCCAAATCGGCCTCCGCCGCGCGCATTAATCTCATCGCTGCTTCGGTGTGATAGTTCGGCAGGAAATATACCGACACGCCGAGATCTCCTGCGAATCGGCCCAACGATAGTTGGCTCTGGCGGATCTGATCCGTCGCGCCCTTACCCGATCCGCCGCGCCCGGTGAGCGCGCGCAGTGCATTCACCGCCGTCGCGGCATAGCCCTCGTAGCGTATCGAGCGGCGCAATTTCTCGCGCAGCCCGTAGACTCGGCGATTCACCTCGGTCTCGACAAACACGCCGGCGACCTCCACGTTGTCGAGCTTCAATAAATTTCCCAGCAAAGACTCGGCGTCGCCGTGCGTAAGCACGATTACACGTAGTTTCTTATTGTAAAAACTCATACGGCGATTGCTCAGCAATAGCCGAGCCAAGGCTAACGGTCGGACAGACTAATGGTCTTTGAATAAATAACGCAACAACAACTTAGGGGCAGACTTGTGTGTGGGGACCCGGTTCCGGGAGACGCGTCTTATCCGGCTGGGGCCTCACACACAAGTCTGCCCCCACGTTGTTGGATTTACTTCTCAAAGACCATCAGTCTGTCTGTCTCAATTCAAGCCACGAGCGGCCAAATTCTGTCCCACTCTTGGCCATTACTGCGAGGTTTTCACATAGCATCTCAAGACCTCCGCGACGCTCCACCCCTGAGCTATGCAGCCGCGCGGCGCGTAATGGCCCTCGGCGTCGAAGATCTCACTGATCGAACCCACACAGGCTTCGCTGAGGTGAGCCCTGAACCCGTCAAGGAATCGGCGCGCGCTCTGGTGCTGGCCCGGATATACTCTGAGCCAGGCGTCGATGAACGGCCCGATCAGCCAGGCCCAGACCGTCCCCTGGTGATAAGCCGCGTCGCGCGAGCGCAGGTCGCCGTCGTACGTCGGCCTGTAATCGGGATGGTCTGGCGCGAGCGAGCGCAGGCCGACCGGCGTCAACAGCCGATCGGTGACCACGTCGAGCACGGGTTTCCATTTGTCTTCGTCGAGGACCGGATACTTCAGCGAGAAAGACATCAACTGGTTCGGGCGACAGGCCGGGTCGTCGCCGCGCGCGCCGTCTACGACATCGTAAAGGTAGCCGCCCTCGGCGTACCAGAACCGGCGGTTGAACGATTGGCGGACTTTTTCCGCGCGCTCGACGAGCGCTTGCGCCTCCTGGTCGTTCGCGGCGTCCTCTTCGCCCACCCATTCGGCGAGCAGCCGCAGCGCGTTGTGCCAGAGCGCGTTGATCTCGACGGCCTTGCCTCGGCGCGGCGTGACTACCCAATCGCCGACCTTCGCGTCCATCCACGTAAGTTGGTAGCCCGCCGCGCCCTGGCTGAGCAACCCGTCGCGCTGGTCGACGCCTATGCCGAAGCGCGTGCCATGAATGTGACGGCTCACGATGTCGCGCAGTACCGGGAGAATCAATTTCAGGGTCTCGCGGTCGCTAGTCGCCTGGAAGTAACGGTCGAGCGCGTGAAAGAACCAGAGCGTCGCGTCGGCCGTATGATAGCGCCCCTCCCTTTCGCCTTCGGGGAACAGGTTCGGGATCAATCCGTCCCGCACGTGATGCGCGAAGGTCCGAAGGATCCAACCGGCCTCGGCCAACCGCCCCGTGGCGAGCGTCAACCCTTCAAGGCTGATCATGGTGTCTCGCCCCCAGTCGGTGAACCAGTGGTAGCCGGCGATCACCGTGCGAACCTCGTCGCCGGCGGCGCGCGCCCGCGCGGCCTCTTCGATGCGGCCGGCGGGAATGATGATGAACTGGTCCGACGCCAGCGCCATTTCCGCGCCGAAGCCGGTTTGCGCCGGGGCCGTGGCCGTCGACAGCAATCGCTCGCGGCGCTCGATTTCGGCGGGCAGCGCCGCGCGCGGCGAGAGCGCGTATATCGTCGCCCATGATTCGGTCGAAGCGATCAGCGTGACATCACTGTCGGGCCACAAGGAGCCGCTGAAATAGCCAGGACTCCACAAGATGCCCTGCGAGTCGTAGCCGCGCCGCGCCTCCACGCGATAGAAGAGGTCTTTGATGACGCCGCGGTCGAGCGTCAATGACGCCTCCTTGCCGAGCAACCGCATCCTCAGCGGCGGGTAATCCTGCCCCCCGATGATCTCGTACCTGTCCTCGACGATCACCAGCGTATAAGGCTCGGGTGGAGGGACGCTGACCAGACCTTCGTGCGGGCGGAAATGAATGGCGGGCCGCAGTTCGATCCGCGCCGGCTCACGGCCCGAAATCAGCCTGTAATTGACGTGAACCGTGTTCTGGAGGTGAGGCATCACCACGCGCTTTTCCAGCGTCACGCCGCCGACTTCGTACCGCCATACCGGCAGGCCCATCTCCAGTCGGAATTCGACCAGGACGTCCGCGCAGGGCAAAAAAGGCGTCTCATTGGGCCAGCACTCTTCGCCGCAAAGCTGGACCGTCTGACCGTCGGGCAGACTCAGCAGCTCGATCAAATGGTTGAACATCATCGTGCGGCCCAGCGGCGCGGGCAGCGCCGCGATGAGCAGCCCGTGAAAGCGCCTCGTCACGACGCCGGCGATCGTTCCCGACGCGTAGCCGCCCAGGCCGTTAGTGACGAGCCACTCCTTCCTGAGAAAATCCTCCGTGTCATGTTTGCCGGGCCATTCGATTCGGCGGATCATTTCGTTCATCGCCTCTCCGGGTCAACCGCTTGCTTACGCGCGCGGTACTGTAGGGGGCATTTCGTTAATCGCCTCTCCATGTCGCCCGCTTGCTTAGGGGGCGTAAAAATATAACTTCTTGATCTGTTGTCAGGATCAACCACGGGGAGCGCGGGGAACACGGGGGTGGAAAAAAAGGTTTTCCGGGTTTTAGTTCATCCCCATGTTCCCCGCGCTCCCCGTGGTTGATCGAGAAATTAATTTTTCACGCGCCTTTACGCAGGCGGTACTGTCCTCTCCATACTGCATCCCTTCGCCGCCTGGCTGCCAGAATCTTCTCTTCCGACATCGGCGCGGGGCCGAGCGCCATCGCCGCGCAGCCGGGCAAAAACCATCTCCCTTCCGAGTCGAGCGGCGGCGCGCCCATACCTCCATAGCGGGGGTCTTCGCTCGACCACAGAACCCGCCATTCCATCCCTTCGAGGGGCGCTAGCAGAGGTTCGGGCGCGGGACTGAGATTCAGATCGAGTCCGAGGTTGACGAGCAGCAGCCGGTCGTCATCCTGTTCGCCGAAGAATCGCAAGACGAAGGCCTCGTCGCCGAGAACCGCCCCATCGACCCCGCACGCCGCGCCGCCGAAGACGGCGTCTTCGCGGCGCAGTCTCAGCAGATCGCGATGCATCTCGTAAATCGCCGAATGGCGCTCGCGCTCGGACATGTCGAGTTTCGACCGCTTAAACGTCCGCTCGTCGCCGGGGTCGTCCAGAATGGCCTGAACTTCGGGCGTCGCGAGGCTGCGGAATTGCGCGAGGAACTCCGCGCGCCCCTTGCGGACGAGCGGCGCTAACTCCTTGTTGTGATCGGCGAAGAAGAGGAACGGACTCGACGCGGCGAATTCCTGCCCCTGGAATAGCAACGGCGTGCCGGGGGCGAGCAGCGTGAGCGCCGTCATCGCGCGGTAACGTCCGGGGCTGGTCAATTGATGACATCGCTCGCCGCGCCCCGAATTCGCAACTTGATCGTGGTTCTGAATGAAATTGACGAAGGCCCAGCGCGGGATCTTCAGACTGGGCGTCCCGCGCCGCCACTCCTGCCATCTGTACCACTGGCCTTGATAGAGGTAGCCATATTTGACCGCCGAAATGAACTCCTGCGGCTTGCCCAAATAGTCGGTGTAATAGGCTTCGTTGCGCCCGGTCATCGCCACCATCGCGCTGTGGTGGAAATCGTCGTTCCAGAGCGCGTCAATCCCGTACCCCCCCTGCTCCAGAGGCCGGACGAGGATCTTCTCCTGCGACTCGTTTTCGGCGACGATGATGATCGAACGCCCTCGCGCGGCTGAGCGGGCGCGGCGCGTGACGGCGGCCAGGATGTGGTCGTCCGACAAATCGTAGATGTTCTGCGTCGCGTCCAGCCGCAACCCGTCGAGATGAAATTCATCGATCCAGTAACCGGCGTTGGCGATGAAATATTCGCGGACTGGTCCGGCGTTCTCCCCGCAGAAATTGATCGCGGCGCCCCAATCGGTCGTGTAGCGCTCGGTGAAGTAATCTTCGGCGAACTCCCTCAGATAGTTCCCGTCCGGCCCCAGGTGGTTGTAGACGACGTCTAGGATGACGCCCAGGCCGACCGCATGGGCGCGATCGACGAAGCGCCTGAAGTCGTCGGGGGAGCCGTAGAGGCGCGTCGGCGCGAACAAATTCACGCCGTCGTATCCCCAGCCGAATTTCCCGGGGAAGTCGGCCACCGGCATGACCTCGACCACGGTTATTCCCAACCTCGCGAGTTCGTCCAGTTCGCGCGCGGCCGCCGCCCACGAGCCTTCGCGCGTGAACGTCCCGATGTGCATTTCATAAATGACCTGGCCGCGCGGATTCACGCCGCGCCAGTCATGATCGGTCCATTCGAAGCTCTTCGGATCGACGACCTGCGACGGGCCGAGCGGGCCTTCGGGTTGATAACGCGAAGCCGGGTCCGGGTAGAGCCGCTCCCGGCCGTCCAAACGGAAGCGGTAAAGGGCGCCGGCGCCCACAGACCGGACCACGCCGGAGAAATAACCCTGACCTTCCGGCGCCAGCTCAAATGTCCGGTTGTCAGAGCCGCGTTCGGCCCCGCCCTCGTTGACGACCTCGACCGCCTGACGTCGTGGCGCCCAAACGCGAAAATGTGTTCCCCCTTGCGGCAAAATATTTGCCCCGATATGAAGTGAGCAAAGGCGTTCATTCGTCATTTGTCATTCATCATTTGTCACTGGTCATTGGTCATTCGTCGCCAGTCAATTTATCATTCGTCATTGTCATTTGTCGTCGCATTAAAAGTCGCCGCTAATGACCGGCGACCAATGACTGATGACCAATGACTGATGACCTACTGACCAGCTCTGACGCGCGGCGTTGCGGGGCGGCGCTTCTCCGGCCGCTGGGCCGACTTCACTTCCGCTTCAGCCCTGAGCCAGTCATTTATATCATCCCCGTCACATCTGCCGCGCTCTTCGTAAATTTCATAAGCTCGCCGCGCGATCAACTCGCGCAAATCGATCTGTCCGTCACTATCATAACTCTCGGGCGGGGCCTGCGCCTTTCTCCTAGCCGAGGAAGCTTGCGGCGCTTCCGGCGTTTCGCCCAACGATTTATCGTATTTCCTATTCTCTTTCATTATCAACTCTCCGTTGAGATAAAAACACGCAGTCGCACAAACAGAACCTGCGAAGGGGCAGCGCCTGCTGCCCTGCTGCGGCTGCAATCTTGAATCTATTGAGTCTGCCTTGAACCCCAATTAGGCAATCCCCATTCCAGTTAGTGGCCGCTTTGGTTTCTGCATGCCATTTGCAGCGGGATGATCTCCCGCGCCTGCGCGTCCCGCCGTCTGGTCAGAATGACCAGAAGAACTACAGTCGTGTATAGGCGCAGAACAAAGAGTGTCAAAGAGCGCGGCCCAAGGAAATATGATTATGACTAACAACGTTTCTGATTTGAATGGATCTATGCGTGATACTTCCGCGACGGCGCCGTTCCCAGCCAACACAGGCGCCTACCGCCAGAATCTGCGCTACGAAGTGGAGCGCGTCAGCAACGAAGGTGAGAAGCGACTGTCGCTGGCGCCATTGCTGAGGGGAACCGAAGGCGGCGGAATCGTTTTCGCCGCGACGGTCAGGGAGGTCAAGGCCGTCGCCGATTATCTGAAGCGGGTCGGATTCGACGTCGCGCCTTACCACGGGCAACTGGGGGCGGACGAAAACCTGAGGAATCGGGACCTTTTCCTATCCGGCGCCTTGAAAGCGATCATCGCGGTCAGCGATTCCGGCGCGACGCCCTACGGCATAGTCCCCGATATGGACACGGAGATCGACAGGCCCGACATCAGATTCGTGATCCATTACAACATGCCGGCGTCGCTCGAAGATTACTATCGGGAATCCGGCCGCGCGGGCCTCGACGGCCGTCCGGCGCGATGCGTGCTGTTGTTTCAGATCGCCGACCGTCGCGCGCAGTCGTTCGCCACGAACGGGCGGTCTCTGAAGCCCGAAGAAGTGATCGCGGTCTATGCGACGCTGAAAACGCTCGGCGCCGATCTCGCCCCGGCGTCGCTGGAGCGGATACAAACGAGCGCGAGCGAGGCGCCCAGGATCAAAGTGCGCGCCATCCTTTCGCTGCTCAAAAACATGGGACTCATTAAAGAACACCGGGGCGCGCGCTACACGCTTCTGAAACGGGACCTCGGCGAGCAGGAGATGAGACGGCTGGCGGGCGAGTACACGAGCAAAGGCGAGAGCGACCGTGAAAAATTGGATCGGATGACGCTCTACGCGCAAAGCCCCGAATGCAGGTGGAAGCTGATGCTCGAATATTTCGGCGCGCCCCTCGGGCGAACAGAACAGACGGGCTTGAAAGGGTGCGGCCATTGCGACAACTGTTCCCTCACGACCTCCGAGCAGTCACGCGCGTCTGAGAGCATGGGCAGGCCCGATTTCATCGATCTGCTTTTCATCCATAGCCAGGGGCGTCAGAGGGAAGAGTCGCTAATCAGGCCGGGCGATGTGGTCAAATTGCCCGCGCACGGTGAGGTCAAGGTCAAGGCCATCGAAGGAGACAAGATCGTCGTCAGCCTGCCCGGCGGCGAGACCAGAAAGTTTAAACAGGAGTGGATCATCAGGTAAATCGACGCCATTTTTAATATAATGAACAAATGATAAATGGCAATGGTATTAACGGCGAACTGTCATTCCTGAATCCCGAATTTTTGAGAAGCGTCGCGGCCCGCCCCATCAGGATTCTTTCGGAATACATCGAGCCTGCAGAACGGATGCGCCGCGCGCGCATCCGCGACACGATAGTTTTTTTCGGCTCCGCCCGCTCGCTCTCTCCGGAAGAGGCCGCGCGGCGGATGGCCGCGCTCCGCGCCGAGATCGAACGGGCGGGCGAAATCACTCCCAGATTCAAAGCCGAGCTGGCGCGCGCCGAATACGCCGTCAGAATGTCGCGTTACTACCAGGACGCCATGGAACTGGCGCGCCGCGTGACCGAATGGTCGAAATCCCTGACCGGCAATCGTCATTTCATCGTCTGCTCCGGAGGTTCCGGCGGAATGATGGAAGCCGCCAACCGTGGCGCTTCGATGGCGGGCGGCAAGACCATTGGCCTCCACATCGACCTCAGCACAGAAGAAATAGTCAACTCCTACGTCACACCAGACCTGGTCTTCAGATTTCATTACTTCTTCATGCGCAAATTCTGGTTCGTCTACCTGGCCAAAGCGCTAGTGATCTTCCCCGGCGGATTCGGAACAATGGACGAACTCTTTGAGGTATTGACGCTGATTCAGACCAAGAAGCCGCGCAAGACCATGCCGATCATCCTGTTCGGCGCGGAGTTCTGGAATGAAATTGTTAATTTTGATGCGCTATTGAAATGGGGAATGATTGGCGCCGAAGACCTGCGCCTTTTTCTGACTACCGATTCCGTCGACGAGGCCTTCAATTACCTCAAAAGCCGGCTGGAGGAGCTTTATCCGTCTGCGGAAAAATTGGACGAGGTGAAACTCACCTAAATGAAATATATCATATGCAATATGAAATATTGCATATGATATATCCCGCAATGCTGACTCGGCATATCAATTGCCCCCCAATCCACTGATGTCCGGAGACATTTCCCCCGACGGTTCGGCGGGTGATGGAAGAGGCGGAAGCAAAAAAGGCAAAAAGGACGAAAAAGACAGAAGGTTTGTCGTTTTTGCTCTTTTTGCCTTTTTCGCTCCCACGGGGCTTTCATCATTGAGAGTCTTATCTTTCAGATGTATCCCGACATCAGTCCAATCTGAGAGACGTATGACAGTGGAAGGGGGAAATATGTTCAATTTGATGACTCAAAACTGGTGGGCGCTTGCGCTGCGCGGACTGGTCGCCATTCTGTTCGGAATCGCCGCGTTTATCTGGCCCGGCATCACGCTGTGGCTTCTGGTGGCGCTCTTCGGCGCATACGCGCTGGTGGACGGAATCTTCGCGGTGATCGAGTCCTTCAGGCGCGACGTCGTGGGAGAGCGTTGGTGGGCGCTGCTGTTTGAAGGCTTCATCGGCATCGCGATAGGCCTCCTGACGTTCTTTTGGCCGGGGCTGACCGCTATGGGATTGCTCTACCTAATTGCGTTCTGGGCGATTGTCACCGGCGTGTTTGAGATTATCACCGCCATCAGGTTGCGCCACGAAATCAGGGGTGAATGGATGATGGTGCTGATCGGCGTTCTTTCAATCGTGTTCGGGTTGTTGCTGGTGGCGCGCCCGCTGGCGGGCGCGCTCTCGCTCGTCTTGGTGATCGGGGCCTTCGTTTTCGCAATGGGCGCGCTGATGATCGCGCTCGCGTTCAAACTGCGGTCGATGATGCGCCCGGGCGGAGAGATTCCGCATGTGGGACATGCCGCGCCGAGTCACTGATAGGCAGTGGGCAGTGGGTAGTGGATAGTGGGCAGTGTTGGTCTCTTCACTGCCCACTACCCACTACCCACTAATTTCCGGGGAGGCGGATTATGGGAAAGGCAGTAGGCATTGATCTGGGGACGACCAACTCGGTGGTCGCGGTGATGGAAGGCGGCAAACCGACCGTCGTCATCAACAATGAAGGCAGCCGTCTGACTCCGTCCG
>Ga0209382_10012476_pt1 | contig 10494 bp, 5 predicted proteins | sample SoiMetdeltSBSDD5_FD_187599 | JGI IMG/M metagenome (GOLD analysis project Ga0209382, IMG submission 187599) | Bulk soil microbial communities from a Populus tree surrounding site in Tennessee, USA - Soil MetaG P. deltoides SBSDD5 (SPAdes) (version 2) | ecosystem: Environmental > Terrestrial >...
TTGAAAAACCTCTCATAGTCGAAACCTACCCATCCCGGACCAAGGTTGTGTGGATCTGCGGCGGGCATCCCGCGGAGAACGGGACCGGGATAGCCGATCGACAACACGTCGTATTGCCAATCCTGGATGATCTCATGAACACCCGAAACTAATTGCTCCGGAGTCATGTCCGGTCCAGAGCGAAATTTACGCAACCCCCGATGGCCGGTGGCGCCGACCTTGACGTTGGTTCCACCCACATCCAGAACGAGGACTCTGATGCCATGAGGTGTCGCGCGCCTGACCGCAGGTTCTTTCATCCAACAATCAGCCTATGCACGTACGGTCAGACAAGACAACTCGGATAACTACGGACAGGAAAAAACAGGTGCCCTTTCCGAATTTCACCGAGTACGGCGCAATGGCCTCAGTTGATAGATTCGATCGGTACAACCTCAGTAGAACATCGGGAGGACAAATGGGTTCCAAGCGGGAGTCTCGACCGGGAAACAAGGCAACACGCAATGTACTGTCCAAACAGGAAATGCGCGATATCGATGCATTCTGGCGCGCGGCAAACTATTTATCGGTTGGTCAAATTTACTTATACGACAACCCGTTACTGCGAAAACCTCTCAGCGCGGACCACGTCAAACCGCGACTTCTCGGTCATTGGGGAACGACTCCAGGACTCAACTTTATCTATGCCCATCTCAACCGGGTGATCAATCAGCACGATTTGAACATGATTTACATCACAGGCCCGGGACACGGCGGCCCGGGACTCGTTGCGAATGCGTATCTGGAAGGGACTTACAGCGAGGTCTACCCGAATATTTCGCAAGACGAAGAAGGAATGAAACTGTTGTTCAAACAGTTCTCATTCCCTGGCGGCATCCCCAGTCACGTAGCACCTGAAACGCCCGGCTCGATTCACGAAGGTGGAGAACTCGGATACGCCCTGTCTCACGCCTTCGGCGCTGCGTTCGACAATCCGGACCTGATTGTCGCGGCCGTCGTCGGAGACGGCGAAGCAGAAACCGGGCCGCTTGCTACATCGTGGCACTCGAACAAGTTTCTGAATCCCGTTACTGACGGCGTCGTCCTGCCTATCCTGCACCTGAACGGCTATAAGATCGCGAACCCATGTTTCCTGGCCCGCATCAGTCACGAAGAACTGGACCACCTGCTGCGCGGATATGGATATACGCCGTACTTCGTCGAAGGCCATGACCCCGAAGCCATGCACGAACTCATGGCGTCCACGTTGGACCGAATAGTCGCGGACATCAAACGCATTCGCACGACCGCGCGACAGAACGGCGTTAAGCGGCCGCGCTGGCCAATGATCGTACTGAGATCACCGAAAGGCTGGACATGTCCTAAAGAGATCGACGGCCGGCGCACCGAGGACTACTGGCGATCGCATCAGGTACCGATGGGCGAGATGCACGACAATCCGGCGCATATCCGGATTCTCGAAGAGTGGATGAAGAGCTATCGCCCCGAGGAACTTTTTGACGCTCAAGGTAAATTCAAGACTCAGTTCGCTTCGCTTGCCCCTAAAGGCGATCGAAGAATGAGCGCTAATCCGCACGCAAATGGAGGGCTTCTGCTGAAGGACCTTCGTATGCCGAATTTCTACCGATATGCGGTCTCGGTTCCGAGCCCAGGCGCTGTTGTCGCCGAATCCACACGCGTCATGGGAAAGTTTCTCCGAGATGTGATGCAGCGGAATCTCGGGGTCAAGAATTTTCGGTTGTTCAGTCCCGACGAGAACAATTCAAACCGCTGGCAGGATGTGCTCGAGGTTACCAAACGTGCTTGGATGGCCGACATTTACCCATACGACGACCATTTGGCGCCCGATGGCCGGATTATGGAAGTGCTCAGTGAACATCAGTGCCAAGGCTGGCTCGAAGGCTATCTGCTGACCGGTCGCCACGGCTTCTTTTCCTGTTACGAAGCATTCATCCACATTGTGGATTCGATGTTCAATCAGCATGCCAAGTGGCTGAAGGTCTGTAACCACATTCCCTGGCGGCGTTCTATCGGCTCCCTCAATTACCTGTTGTCGTCGCACGTATGGCGTCAGGATCACAACGGCTTTTCGCACCAGGATCCCGGATTCATCGATCACGTCGTCAATAAGAAAGCAGAAGTTGTTCGCGTTTATCTGCCGCCGGACGCCAACTGCCTGTTGTATGTAACCGACATGTGCCTGCGCAGCCGCAACCTCGTGAACGTCGTCGTTGCCGGCAAGCAGCCGGCTCCTCAGTGGCTGACGATGGATCAAGCGGTCAAACACTGCACTGCGGGCATTGGTATTTGGGAATGGGCCAGCAACGACCGCGGCAGCGAACCCGATGTCGTAATGGCTTGCTGCGGCGACGTGCCTACGCTTGAAACTCTGGCCGCCGTCGATCTTCTTCGCAGGCATAGTCCCACTCTCAAGATTCGCGTTGTTAACGTAGTCGACCTGATGACGCTTCAGCCTCGGAGCGAGCACCCACACGGCCTGAGCGACTTTGACTTCGACACGCTCTTCACCAAGGACAAGCCGGTCATCTTTGCATTTCACGGCTATCCTTCGCTTATTCACCAGCTGACGTACAGACGCACGAATCACCGGAGCCTACACGTTCGTGGATACAACGAGGAAGGAACGACGACTACGCCTTTCGACATGTGCGTTCTCAACAAGCTCGACCGCTTCCATCTGGCGCAGGACGTCATCGATCGTGTGCCGTACTTGGGCATCAAAGCGGCTCACGCCAAGCAGGCGATTCGCGACAAGCTCATCGAGCACAAACAGTACATCGCTGAATACGGTGAGGACATGCCTGACATCGCGGGTTGGACGTGGGGCCAACGCGAAGTTACAGCAGTGCGTGTGGGATCGACGGAAGCCGATAACGTGGAACTTCCCGCAGCGTGATAGCGAACTCGAGCGGTGTGAGTACAGGTAAGTACGTCATTCTGTGTTTGAACAGCGGCTCGTCATCGCTGAAGTTCGCTTTGTATTGTCTTGAAGACGCCGCGGAGATGCGGCTCGCACACGGAGCAGTTGAACGGATCGGACTACCGGACGGACGGCTCTGGATTCGCGACAAGAACAACGAGGCTTTGGCTGACGAACACCGCCCCTTTCCCGACTTTACTGCTGCGGCTGGGGGCATTTCGGCAGTGGCCAGGAATCTCGGTTTTCCACCACCGGTCGCCGCGGGTCATCGAGTGGTTCACGGCGGTCCGAATCATTCCTCATCCGAGCGCGTTGATGCAGCTCTGCTCGAGGATCTGCGGAGATTAATTCCGTTTGCACCGTTACATCTGCCGAGCGCCATTCAGGGAATAGAGGCAGTGAAGGTGCGTTTTCCAGAGATGCCGCAGGTCGCATGTTTTGACACCGCGTTTCACCGCTCGATGCCGGACGTGGCTCAACGCTTTCCACTTTCGCGTGACCTCTGGCAACAGGGCGTCCGGCGCTACGGCTTTCACGGTCTGTCCTATGAATACGTCATGGCGGCTCTCGGCACTGCGGCCCGTGGCCGTGTTGTGATCGCTCACCTGGGCAACGGCGCCAGTCTGGCAGCGGTCCTCAACGGCAAGCCGCAAGATACGACGATGGGCCTGACTCCGACAGGAGGCCTGATGATGGGAACTCGTAGCGGCGACCTGGATCCTGGAGTACTCCTGCATCTGATGCGTGAAAACAAGTACGACTACCGTGAACTCGACGAACTGGTCAACAACGATGCGGGACTGCTGGGAATGTCCGGTATCAGCTCCGACATGAAGACACTGCTGGAATCTCGCGAGCGTGATCCGCGCGCCGCGGAGTCAGTGGAATTGTTTTGTTATCAGCTACGCAAGCATATCGGCGCGATGGCAGCAGTACTTAATGGATTGGACACTCTAATATTCACCGGCGGTATCGGTGAACACTCCGCTCCCGTTCGCCACGAGGTCTGTGCTGGATTGGGATATCTCGGCATCGAACTGGACGCGCGCAAGAACGTGGAACACCGAGACATCATATCCACACCCACGAGCACGTGTAGCGTACGCGTCGTTCGCACAAATGAGGACCTGATGATTGCCCGTCACACTCGAGCAACGCTTTTCTCAACGGTGGCGCACTAGGACGTTTATGGCGAGCCAACGTGTTTTCCTGGTTCGGCATGGCGAGACCGAGTGGAGCCTTAGCGGTCAGCACACCGGAGTAACAGACATTCCGCTCACAGAAAAAGGGCGCAACGTCGCCAAACAGTGGAAGCCCATTTTGAGTGAAGAGAAGTTTGCGCTGGTCCTCACGAGTCCTTTACGAAGAGCGCGAGAAACATGCGAGCTTGCAGGTCTGAGCGATCGGGCCGAGATTGAGCTCGATCTGATTGAATGGAACTACGGCGAGTATGAGGGGCTGACACCTCAGCAGATCCACGCCCAGAAGCCCGGTTGGATGATTTTTACCGACGGCAGCCCTGGTGGAGAAAGCCCCGAGCAGGTTGAGTCTCGAATCGATCGAGTCATATCAAGAGTCCGTCACACTGACGGCCATGTGGCCCTGTTCTCACATGGACACCTGCTTAGAGCGTTCGTGGCGCGCTGGATCGGCCTGCGAGCGTCGGACGGACAGCGCTTTCTGCTCGACACAGCGACGTTGTGCGTTCTGAGTTGCTATCGGGACATTCCCGCCATTAAGCGCTGGAATGTTCCGCTCGTAAAGAATCAGTGACCACAGTCACAGGAGGCAGCAGATGGCAAGTCATGATCTTGAAAAAACTGCTAAAGCGCTCGTTGCCGACGGGAAAGGCATTCTCGCGGCGGATGAGACGCCCGGCACTTTAACGAAGCGGTTTGAGGCGCTAAAAATCAATTCAACTGCAGACAGCCGCCGGACCTTTCGCGAAATGTTGTTTACAGTCCCCGGCGCCACCTCGTTCATTAGCGGCGTGATCATGCAGGATGAAACCATCCATCAGAAGAGCTCGACGGGAACACCCCTGGCGGACGTTCTATCGAAAGAAGGAATCATCCCGGGCATCAAAGTGGACACGGGGGCGAAAAATCTCGCTGGTTTCCCCGGCGAGACCGTAACCGAAGGACTCGATGGCTTGCGCGATCGCCTCACGAATTACCGGCAATTGGGCGCGCGTTTCGCTAAATGGCGGGCCGTCATCCGTATCGCCGAGGGACTTCCAACCTCGTCCTGTCTGATTGCGAATGCACACGCTCTGGCCCGTTACGCGGCGTTGTGTCAGGAGCAGGGCCTTGTGCCGATTGTCGAACCGGAAGTGCTCATGGATGGCCCACACACGATTGAACGCTGCGAGGAAGTTACCGGCAAGGTCTTGCACAGGACTTTCGAAGCGCTTTTTGAACAACGGGTGAACCTCGAAGGCATGCTGCTCAAACCAAACATGATCGTGGCGGGCAAGCAATGTGGAGAACAACCTTCAGTCGATGAAGTTGCGACATATACGTTGCGGTGCCTGCGAAATATCGCGCCTTCGTCCGTTTCCGGTATCGTTTTTTTGTCGGGTGGCCAGGATCATGTGACCGCAACGAAGAATCTAAATGCGATTAACTCCGTCAGCAAATCGCAACCATGGATGCTCAGCTTTTCATATGGCCGAGCTCTGCAGGATGAGGCTCTCCAGACCTGGATGGGAAAACCGGAGAACCTTCAGAAGGGCCAGCAGGCATTTTTGCATCGTGCGAAATGCGTGAGCGCGGCCGCGCAAGGAAAGTACAACAAAACGATGGAAGGCAAGTTGGCTGCATGAACGATCAGCTGTCGATCAACACTATTCGCACGTTGTCCATGGACGCGGTACAACAAGCACACTCCGGGCATCCGGGAACACCGATGGCGCTGGCGCCCGTGATGTATTGCCTTTGGCAACGATTCCTGCGCTTCGATCCCGAACATCCGATTTGGCCCAATCGCGACCGGTTCGTGCTGTCGGCTGGCCATGCATCGATGTTGCTTTACGCCATGCTGCACCTCACCGGCGTCAAAGCGGTGAATTCGAAGTATGAAGTCGTCGGAAAACCATCAGTTTCGTTGGAGGACATCAAGAGTTTTCGACAACTCGACAGCAAATGCCCCGGCCATCCGGAGTATCGCTGGACTGCAGGAGTCGAAACGACCACGGGTCCACTCGGACAAGGTGTCGCCACCAGCGTCGGGATGGCTCTCGCTGCGCGATGGGGAGCTGCACATTTCAATCGACCCGGCTTCGACATGTTTGACTATGACGTCTACGCGTTGTGCGGCGACGGCTGCATGATGGAGGGTATCTCCGGCGAAGCCGCCTCGATGGCGGGACACCTTAAGCTGGCGAACCTGTGCTGGATTTACGACAACAACCGAATCACCATCGAAGGAAACACGGCGCTGACATTCAGCGATGACGTGGCGACACGGTTCATCGGCTACGGCTGGAATGTGACGCGGGTCGGTGATGCCAATGACCTGGCGCTGCTCGAGCGCGCTTTTACCACGTTCAAAAACACAAATGACCGGCCAACGCTGATCATCGTCGATTCGCATATCGCCTACGGTGCGCCCACTAAGCAAGACACGAGCGCGGCGCATGGCGAACCACTCGGCGAGGAAGAAGTGCGGCTCACCAAGCGTCGTTATGGCTGGCCGGAGGAAGCACAGTTCCTCGTGCCGGACGAAGTGTACGAGCAATTTAAGTCCGGCATTGGCGCTCGCGGCGGGGCATTGCATCAGGCCTGGTGGACAAAGTTCGAAGAGTATCGGGGCAAGTATCCTGATCTCGCCGAGAGCGGTTATCGGATGCTTCGGCGCGAACTGCCGGATGGTTGGGATAGCGACTTACCCACGTTTCCGGCGGACCCGAAGGGAATCGCCAGTCGCGATGCCTCGGGAAAAGTGCTGAACCTCGTTGCTCAGAAAGTGCCGTGGCTTGTTGGCGGATCCGCGGATCTCTCGCCCTCCTGCAAGACACGCCTGACGTTCGATTCCGCCGGCGATTTCGGCACCGAGAATGCGGCGGGACGCAACATTCATTTCGGCATTCGTGAGCACGCGATGGGCGCCATGCTCAACGGACTCACACTGGCGAAACTTCGGCCATTCGGTTCGGGCTTCCTGATCTTCAGCGATTACGAGCGCACTTCAATCCGCCTGAGCGCGCTGATGGAAATTCCAGTGATTCACATCTTCACGCACGACTCCATCGGCGTCGGAGAAGACGGACCGACACATCAGCCCGTCGAACAACTGGCTTCTCTGCGCGCCATTCCCGGACTGATTACATTGAGGCCCGCCGACGCTAACGAAGTCGTCGAAGCGTGGCGACTCATCATGCCGTTCCATCACGAACCCGTGGCTCTGATTCTTTCCCGGCAGGCGCTGCCTACTCTGGACCGCACCAAGTATGCATCCGCCGAAGGCGTGAAGCGAGGCGCATACGTTTTGGCGGATGCCGATGACGGAAAACCTGACGTGCTGTTGTTGGCGAGCGGCAGCGAAGTCGCGCTTTGTATAGATGCTTATGAACGACTCAAGTCCGAGGGCATCAAGGCTCGGGTCGTCAGCATGCCTTCGTGGGAAGTCTTCGAATATTACTGTCGCAAACATCCGGAGTATCGCGACCAGGTGCTGCCTTCTTCGGTCACAGCGCGCGTCTCTGTGGAACAGGCTTCCACGCTGGGATGGGCAAGATACGTCGGCATAACTGGACGCACGATTGGTATGGAGACGTTTGGAGCATCGGCGCCCCTGAAAGAACTGCAACAAAAGTTTGGTTTCACTCCGGCCTCTGTTGTCGCGGCAGCGCGGCAACAGGTCCAACAACAAAGGCCTCGTAGTCCACAACCCGAGCAAACGCATTCCCGTCTTTCCATTACCCCAGACCGTTATGAAGCCGTGCTCTTCGATATGGATGGGGTTATTACCGACACGGCAAGCATTCACGCGTCGTGCTGGAAGTCCATGTTTGATGAATTCCTGCAGAAACGGGCGGCGCGAACCGGCCAACCGTTCCGCCCGTTTGATGAGGTCACAGACTACAAACTTCATGTGGACGGGAAACCGCGCTACCACGGTGTCCGCGACTTCCTCAAATCGCGCGGGATCGTCTTGCCTGAAGGAACGCCCAAGGATCCTCCAACCGCTGAAACCATCTGCGGTCTGGGAAACAGAAAGAACGAGCTTGTCAATGAGCGGTTAGCGACCTCTGGCGCCGAAGCCTATCCCGGTACGGTCGCATACATTATGTATCTGCGACGCATGGGCATTAAGACCGCTGTCGTCACGTCAAGTCAGAATTGCGAGGAAGTCCTGCGCGCCGCAAAGGTCGAAGATCTATTCGATGCGCGTGTCGACGGCAATGTGCTCGCCGCACAGCGGCTCGCCGGCAAGCCGGCACCGGATTCGTTTCTAAAGGCCGCTGAGATGCTGCATGTGAATCCGCAAAACGCTGTCGTTGTCGAGGATGCGATCTCCGGCGTCCAGGCGGGCGCGAAAGGTGGATTTGGGCTGGTCATCGGTGTTGCCAGAAAAGGAAACGCCGAAGAGTTGAAGGCGCAAGGCGCTCACATCGCCGTCAATGATCTGGCTGAACTCCTCTCCGGTAGTTTGCCGCTGCCGCTGGAACCAGCCGCTTAATAAAAGGGGTATATCGAATGCTTCATCATGAACGTTTGAAGCCGCCGCCTCAGGACTACCCGCCTGATGAATGGAATATTGTGGAGAAGAACCTCCGACCTGAGTTCATGGCACAGATGGAGACCGTCCTCGCCCTCGGAAACGGTTACCTCGGCATGCGCGGAGTTCACGAAGAAGGAACCCCGTGCGTGCAGAACGGGACGTTCATCAACGGATTCTATGAATCGTGGCCGATCGTGTACGGCGAGGAGGCATTCGGATTCGCGCGTACTGGACAGACCATGCTCAATGTCACGGACAGCAAGATCATCAGACTATTCGTGGATGACGAACCGTTCGATCTTGCCACCGCGAGTATTCGTCGCTACATCCGGAAACTGAACATGAAGTCCGGCACCCTCGATCGGGACCTCGTTTGGGAGACCGCATCAGGAAAGTTGGTGCAAATCCACTCTCGCCGTCTAGTCTCCTTCGAACAACGACATGTCGCGGCGCTTTCTTACGAACTGACTGTACTGAATGCTGAAGCGCGTGTGTTGATTTCATCGGAACTGCTCTATCTCCGGCCTGAGGAGCAGAAAGGAGCACATGATCCGCGGCAGGCGAAGTTTGCCGGGAAGTACCTGCGACCGCTCAAGGTCAGCGCGACAGATCGACGGATCGTGCTCAGCCACGCAACGGAGCGAAGCGGAATGATCCTGGCTTGCGCTATCGACCATGACCTTCAAACTCAATCCCGGTTCGACTACAAGTCAGATCACGATCCAAATTCCGGCCGGGTTGTTTTCACGATTGATGCGCAGCCGCGCCAACCCCTTCACCTGACGAAGTACATGGCCTACCACACTTCAAGTAGCGGTGACCCTGATGAGGTCGGCCGCCGCGCCGATTGGACGCTGAACCGAGTTGTAAGTGCAGGTTTCAACTCGCTCTTGGCCGAACAGGAACAATACCTGGATCAATTCTGGCGCCGTAGCGATGTCCAGGTGAGCAACATCAAAGCGACAAGAGCGAGGCTGTCGACCGTCGAAATGCAACAGGCGATCCGTCTGAACCTCTTTCACATCCTGCAGGCTTCGGGCAGAGCGGAAAACGTTGGTGTTGCCGCAAAAGGTTTAACCGGCCAGGCGTACGAAGGACATTACTTCTGGGATACCGAAATCTACTTATTCCCCTTCCTTGTGTATACGTCGCCGCACATCGCCAAGAATCTGTTGCGCTTCCGTTACGGCATGCTCGATAAGGCCCGTGCTCGAGCGAGTGAATTGAGCCATCGCGGCGCGCTCTTTCCATGGCGCACCATTTGCGGCGAGGAAGCGTCCGCGTACTACGAAGCCGGAACCGCGCAGTACCACATCAATGCCGACATCATGTTCGCGCTGCGTAAGTACGTGAACGCGACTGGGGACGACGAATTCTTGTTCGAATGTGGCGCGGAAATGCTCGTGGAAACTGCTCGTCTCTGGTACGACCTCGGTTTTTTCTCAGACAGAAAGGCTGGCAAATTCTGCATCAATGGCGTGACGGGCCCGGACGAATACAAGACAGTCGTCAACAACAACACATATACGAACTTGATGGCCCGAGAGAATCTGCGATATGCCGTAGAAACCGTCGAGCGCATTCGATCGCAACAACCGCAAAGTTTTGAGACTCTTGTCCGAAAGACGGGCCTCGAGGAATCGGAGATCGAAGAGTGGAGAAAAGCCGCGGATAACATGTACGTCCCATTCGACGCGGCGACGGGAATCTATCCGCAGGACGACAGCTTCCTCGATCGTGAACCGTGGGATTTCAAAAACACACCCAAGGACAAATACCCTCTGCTGCTGTTTTATCACCCCCTGAACATCTACCGTCATCAGGTCATC
>Ga0209382_10012477_pt1 | contig 10494 bp, 3 predicted proteins | sample SoiMetdeltSBSDD5_FD_187599 | JGI IMG/M metagenome (GOLD analysis project Ga0209382, IMG submission 187599) | Bulk soil microbial communities from a Populus tree surrounding site in Tennessee, USA - Soil MetaG P. deltoides SBSDD5 (SPAdes) (version 2) | ecosystem: Environmental > Terrestrial >...
TTGTGAAGATATTTCCATCTATCGAAATATGCCCCCAGTCGCTACTCGACGTAGCGCTTGTCTATCGGGGGAACGCGGTCGGTGGGACAGCCTCCCCCGAGCTACTGCCCGAAAGGGTTGTCTGGGGGCAATGCCATGTCCGTCCGCTGCAGATCTCGCTCCAGTCCGTGTCTCCTCACCCGCCTCTGCCTCGTCCTGGCTACGACCGTCGGCATGACGCTCGCCGGGAGCGTGGTGGTCATGCCGCTGCCGGCACGGGCCGACACCTCAACCCTCGTCGAGGTGCCCGACCCGGTGACCGTGCAGGCACCGCGCCTCGTCCGCTCGATCGGGCCGGAGCTGCGCTGGACGCGGTTCACCGGAACCACGACCTTCGACCGGTACGACGTACACCGGTCCCGCACCACCGGCTTCACCCCGTCGGCGGCTACGCTCCTCACGTCTATCCGGGACCAGAACATCACGGCCTGGCAGGACACCACGGCCGCCGCGTCGAGCACCTTCTACTACAAGGTCGTCGTGGCCCTCGTTCAGTCGAACCAGCTGACGGTGACGACGCCGGCCGCCGGGACCGCGAAGCTGACGCTCGACGGGGACAGCACGTACATCCAGACCGACCGGGTCGCCCCGGCCGGCTGCGCGGCCGCCGCCAACAACGGCGCCATGACCACGCTGAAGACCGGCCCTTCGATAGGCGGTTGGCTCTACCGGTCGCTGCTTCGGTTCGACGTCAGCGCCGTTCCGGCCGCGGCCACGGTGACCGCGGCGACGATGGAACTGTCGTACCCCGCAACGGCCCACTCCGGCCGGTCCATCGACCTGTACCGGGTCGACCGGCCGTGGGTCGAAGGCACCGGGCTCGCCGCCTGTGACGGCTCGGGCGCGACGTGGACGGAGGCCAAGAGCGGCACCGCGTGGACGACGTCCGGCAGCGACGCGACGCGGGTCGGGCCCTCGTTCGGTTTCCGCGAGTTCCTCAACGTGGAGGGCGTCGACGTCGTGGATGTCGTCGGCACGGTCCGCCAGTGGACGAGCGGCGCGGTGCCCAACCACGGGTTCATGCTGCGCTACATCGACGAGTCCGAGCCGGGCACGTTGCCGCCGGGCGGTGCACCGTCCGGCCTTTCGCCCGACGGCGGCACCGGCATCCAGAGCCTGCCGAACGGGTCCTACTACAGCCACTACTCCGACGACGCGACCGACGCGACCAAGCGGCCGCGCCTGCTGCTGACGTACACCGACAGTGCGCTACCGAAGGCGCCTGTCGTGGCGGTTGCCGCGCCGACGGCGAACTCGATCCTGTACGGCACCGCGCGCTTGACGGCGGCCGCCGGTGACGACGGCAAGCTCACGCAGGTGGACTTCCTGGTCAACGGGAACGTCGTGGGCAGCGACACCACGGCGCCGTACGAGTTCGACTACGCGACGAACACCATCGCCAACGGAGCGTGGAACGTGACCGCGCGCGCCACGGACGACGCCGGGCACGTCACGACGTCGGCGGCCGTCCCGATCACTGTCCACAATGCAGCGTTGCCGTGGATCGGAGTGGTGGGACCGCAGGCCGGCGCGACCGTCTCCGGCGGCGCCGTGCCGATGATCGCAGCGCTGAGCGACGTGACGTCGGTCGCCGCGGTCGAGTTCTACTCCGACTCGTTGCTGATCGCCAGCGACACCACCGCGCCGTACCAGGTGTCGTGGAACACGCTGGACCCGGCGCAGCCGATGTACGACGGCACGCATCAGCTCACCGCGCGGGCGGTGCTGGTCAACGGGCGTACCGTCGACTCACTGGCGGTCGGCGTGACCGTGGCCAATACCGCCGGGACCGTCTACAAGGCAGGGTTCGATCTGGGCGCACCAGGCCCCGCGGACGACACGATCGCCCTGCCACCGGTCACGCCGGACAACAACACCCTCGTGCCGCTCGACGACGTGCTCGGTGCCGCCGGTACCTCGACCCTGCCGGCCACTCCGTCGACGAGCTACCCGGTGCTGCCGCCGCCCGATCCGGTCGTGGGCCGGATCCTGCCGGTCGACGACGACTACGTCACCAACGCGTTCCCGGCGACCGTCGCCGTGAGCAACACCAGCACGGTCACCTGGCCGACGGCGGGCACGCTGCAGCTGTGGTACCGCTGGTACACGCCGGACGGCGTCGTCATCTACGAAGGCAAGTCGAGCAACCTGCCGGCGCTGACGCCGGGGACGAGCACCACGGTGCCGGCCTCGGTCAGCCCTCCGGCGACGCCGCTGGGTAGCCAGACCGGTGAGATCCGGCTGCGCTTCGACGTCTACAACACCTCCACCGGGGCGTGGTTCGCCGGCAAGGGCAACAAGCCGGTCGACAACCCGGTCATCGTCAACAAGAACCTGGAGAACGCGCTCGGCCTGGAACGGTTCTGGCAGTACGACGTCGACGACGCCGGCGCGGGTATGAGCACGCTCACCAACGTCGCCAACGGCAACATGCTGCTGCGCTGGTCGCCGTTCATGGCGCCCGGTCGCGGCCTCGCGACGCTGGTCGACCTGACGTACAACTCCCTCGAGGACCACTCCCGCTCGCCAGCCGGCAACAACTTCTCGCTGAACATGTCCGGACTGACCCGCTTCGGCGAGCCGCTGGACCTCAGGCCGCCGCACACCGTCATGTTCACCGACGGCGACGGCACGACACACCAGTTCGACAAGGTGACCGGCACCGACGGGATCGCTCGCTGGATCGAGCCGCCGGGCGTGAACCTGTACCTGCGCGAGGTGCCTACCAACCCGACCACTCGGCGGTGGGGCCTGACCCGGCCGGACAGCGTGACGTTCTGGTTCGACGACGCCGGGTTCCCCACCGCGGTCGTCGACCGCAACGGCAACACGATGACGTTCGTACTCGAGGACACCCCGCCGGGCGAGGACCCGGGCGGGCCGAAGAAGCGCATCATCCGGGTGACCGACCCCGGTGGTCGCTTCTTCGTCGTGGACTACTACTCGAAGGACGAGGCCAAGAAGGCACACGTACGCGGCAACATCCAGCGGATCATCGACCACTCCGGGTCGGTGCTGGACTTCGAGTACTACGAGGACGGCAACCTGCGCCGGCTGATCCAGCGCGGTGGTCTGGCCGCGAACGGCCGGGCGCTGGCGGACCGGTGGTTCGTATTCACCTACACCACCTCCAACGGGGCCGGCCCGGCGATCCCGCTCGCGGCCGACCGGGTGGACCCGGACCCGCGTACGCCGAACCAGTCCACGCGGGTCTTCTCGGTCCGCGATCCCCGCGGCGCCGAGACGCTGTACGACTACTACTCGGCCAGCGAGGGTGCGCAGCTGCGCTGGAAGCTGCAGAGCCGGACGGACCGGGCGGGCACGGTGACCTCCTACACCTACAACCTCACCAGCCAGATCACGACGGTGAGCGCACCGCTGTCGCGGGTCACCAACTACACGTACGACACCGACGGCAAGGTCACCCAGATCGTCAACGCCCTGAACCAGACGTCCACTGTGGAGTGGTCGCCCGACTTCAAGGTGACCAAGGTGACCGAACCCACCGGTCGGTTCGTGACGTACAGCTACAACTCCAACGGTTACCTGCTCTCGGAGACCAACCAGGCGACCGAGCGGACCGAGTTGACGTACGTCGACACGGCCGTCGACGCCAACGACAACGCCGCGCACCTCTCGCTGCTGTCGACCGTCACCAAGCCGCGAGGTACGGCCACGCCGGCCGTTCCGAACGACTACCAGTGGCGGTACTCGTACGACACCGCGGGCAACATCGACAAGGTGACCGACCCGATGGGCGCGGTCACGGACTACGACTACAACCTCGCCGGATCGCCCGCCCCGGGGACGGTCGCGTCGATCCGGGACGCGAACGGCAATGCGCCGACCACGTTCCCGACATACGACCTGTCCGGTCAGCCCACCGAGATGCGTGACCCGATGGGTGGCATCACCCGGTTCGGCTTCACGGCCGACGGGCACGTGCAGTACATCCAGGACCCCAACCATGCCGGCGACACCGGCGCGGACGTCCGGTCGTACCGGATGTACTTCGACTACGACGCGTTCCACCGGCTCGGCCGGCAGAGCGCGCCGAAGTCCACCGCCGCCGACCGAGGCCGGCTCATCTGGTCCGGTGTGGAGTTCGACGCGAACGACAACGTCGTCCGCCGCCTCGATCCGCACTACGGCCTCGGTGACACCGACCCGGAGAACGGCTTCGTCAGCACCGCCACGTACGACGTGATGGACCGGGTGACACTCAACACCGGCCCGGATACGAGTGCCGATCCGGCCGGCGAGCGTATCGCGTTCGCGTACGACGCCGCAGGCCGGATGATCAAGCAGACCAAGCCGAAGGGTGTGCAGTCGTCCACAGTGGACGACTTCGCGGTCGTCTTCGCGTACGACGTTCTCGACCGCCTGTCGAAGCAGACGACCTACGGCGCGAACACCAGCGAGGCACGGCACGCGCACTTCTGCTACGACGTCGCCGGCGACCTCCGCTCGGTCACGTCGCCCAGGGCGAACCTGCCCAGCGTCACGTGCCCCGGCAACGGACCGGCCACCGTGGCGTTCACGCAGAAGTACGAGTACGACCTCGCGCACCGGCAGACCCGGCTGATCGATCCGCTCGGGCACGCGTCCCGCACCGGGTACGACGCCAACGGCAATGCCACGCTGCAGGAGCGGGACATCGAGACCGGTCGCGTGCAGCGCACCACGGTCGAGCACGATATGCGGGATCTACCGTTCCGGGTGACCGAGGCGGTCACCGCGGCTGCCAGCCAGTCCGCCGTCACGCAAATCAGCTACGACGGCAACGGCAACCGCAGCAAGATCGTTTCACCGCGCGGCACCGACTTCGCCAACGGCGGGACGCCGGTCAACTACGTCACCTCCTTCACCTATGACGGCCTCAACCGGCTGACGATGGTGACTCTGCCGTTCGACTCCGACGATGGGGCCAACCGGCAGTACGTCCACCGCAAGTACGACGCGAACGGCAATACGGAGTGGACAAGCCTGCCGGTGAACACCCCGACGGCCAGCTCGGTGCAGGACACCGCGCGAACGGTGATGGAGTATTTCGACCCCGGCTGGGTGCGTACCAGTAAGGATCCGCGGAACCCGAAGGTTCGCTTCGACTACGCGGCCCAGGGCTGGCAGATCCTCCGGCAACGGGAGAAGCCACCGCCGAGCCCGCCCGGCGTGGTCGACCCCGACCGGCAGATCGGGTGGACCTACTACCCGGACGGCCAGCTCCAGGAGCGTAAGGACTTCAAGGGCCAGCCGTCGACGTTCAAGTACGACGCCAACAACAACCTCACCGAGGCCACCGACGCGGCCGGACTCGTCGACCCCGGCGAAAAAGCCGTGGAGACGCGGGCGACGTACACCGGTTTCGACGAGATCCTGAAGGTGCGCCACCGCAGGCAAGGCGACACCAACTGGAAGTTCAACACCTACACGTACGACCAGAACGGCAACACGACGATCCGCCTGGAGAACGGTGAGGAGACCGACGCCGGCGCCCAGGTGACGGCGCCGCGCCGGCACGAGCTGACGTACGACGCCAACGACTGGCTAGCCACCCAACTCGACCTCGGCACGGACAGCGCCTGCAAGGGCGACCAGCGGATCGTCAACCAGTTCTTCGACAACGGCCTGGAGAAGCAGCGGGAGATCTTCCGCGCGGCCACCGGCTGCGTCGCCGACCCGCTCACCTGGCCGCAGAAGCAGCGCACGAACTGGACCCACACCGACAACGGCAAGATGAGCACGCTGACGACCCGCAACGGTTCCGGCACGATCACCGAGTCGCACAACGTCAGCTACTACGACATCGCCGGCGATTACATCAACGGAAACCGTACGAAGGACACCTTCACGCTGCGCCGCGCGCAGGGCAACACGACGACCACGTGCGTCGGTACCCCGTGCGTGGCCGAGTACAACTACGACGCTCGCGATCGCCTGACCCGCCACCAGAAGCGAGCCGGCAAGGTGACGACGTACAAGTTCGACGAGCCCGCCATGCTCATCGGCGACACGTCCATCCGCGCGGGCCACATCACCACGGAGAACAACGACAAGGGACAGCAGATCATCCGCCGCTACCAGTCCGACCAGAACGTCGAGATGTCCGTCGGCCCCGTCACCGCGAAGCTCTGGTACGACAACGACGGCAACACCGACTGCATCACGCTGTCCGGCGGTACGCAGACCAACGACTGCAACCGGCCCGACGGTGGCGGCACGGCCAACCTCATCACGGACTACAGCTACGACTACCTGAGTCGGATGGAGGGCATCCAGCAATACTCCGGTGGTTCCTCGACCGACAAGACCACGTACACATACGACGCGCTGGACCGGACCAGCAAGGAACAGGAGGACCACAACGGCACCGGCAAGGACCGGACCACGACGTTTACGTACCAAGGCCTGAGCAAGCTCGCGACCGAGGAGAAGCAGGCCGGCGGGACCAACCCGAAGACCAAACAGTTCTCGTACGACCAGTTCGGTCACCGCGTGGCGTTTACCGACAAGGACAACGCCACGGGTGCGGAGAATCAGTACAGCTACAGCACCGACGTCCACGGATCGGTGTCGCAGCTTCTCGACGACGCCGGTCAGGTCAAGGCGTCGTACGGCTACGACGCATACGGCGGCACGGACGCACCGTCCACCGACCCCGACTCCCTGACGACGGGGGACACCGACCAGCAGGCGCCCATCAATCCGTACCGGTACTCGGGGCGGCGGATGGACTCCGGCACGGCCTCGTCCACCGTTCCGCCGGTGCCGGTCGGGTCGGCCAGCTACGACATGGGTGCCCGGCGCTTCGGCCCGGACCTCGGCCGGTTCTTCCAGCAGGACATGTTCGCCGGCGCGATCGCCGATCTCGGTCTGGCGCTCGATCCGCTGACCCAGAACCGGTACGCCCTGGCCGGTGGCAACCCGATCAGTTTCGTCGAGTACGACGGGCACTTCCCGTCCCTGTCGGACATCGGCGACGCCATCAAGGAGGGCATCGACAAGGCCGCCGACGCCATCGGCGATGCCGTGTCCAGCGCGAGCGACACCGTGCGGTCGGCGTTCGGGTCCGGGTCGGGCTCGGGTAACACGTCATCGCGCGGCGGTAGCCCGCCCCAGCGGTCGAATCCGGTGCGTGACTTCCTCAACAGCGATGCGGGAGAGGTGATACGCGAGGGTGCCAAGCACATCACCAAGGCCATCGATGGCGTCTACGGCCTGGTGGACAACGTCAAGACGATCAGCTCGCTCGCCGGGCACGCGCTGCGGGACAAGAAGCTGCCGGACGCCATCAACAGTTGGGGCGGCCGGTGGTTGCGCAACGTCGCGCAGAATCCGACGTACCGCAAGGCGCTGAAGTTCACCAACTCGACGCTGGGCAAGGGCATCAAGCGCGGCGCGGCCGTGTTGTCCTTCGGCCTGGACGTCGCGGAGAACTACGCGTCGGGTGACAAGGCCCTGCCGGCGGTGACCAAGGCAGCCATACCGGCGGGTACGGCTATCGCCGGTGGCAAGATAGGTGCCACGGCGGGCGCGGCGATCGGTACCGCTATCGCACCGGGCCCTGGCACGGTGATCGGCGGCGCGATCGGCGGTCTGGCCGGAGGCATCGCCGGCGGTATCGGTGGTGAGAAGCTCGTCGAGGAGTTCGAGGAGCCGATCGACGACGCCGCCGGAGCGGTACAGGACTTCGCCGGCGACGTGGCCGGTGACGTAGGTGACGCATTGGGATTCTGAACGGTAGGCGCGCCTGGTCTGTCGAGGTTCGCCTCGGCAGACCAGACGCCATGCTCTGGAAGGGGATCCGATGACGTGGTGGCTCGCGGTCGCGTTGGGACTGATCACGGCGATGAGCGCGGCGGCCTCCGGGTGGGCCTGGCGGGCGGACCGGCGCCACCAACCGGAGAGCGGTTGGCGAGGACGACTGGCGTTGGCGGCATTCCCGTTCGCCAACCGTGGGCAACCGGCGATGACGTTGGTCCTGTTCGACGCGTTCGTGCTCTTCTTCGCCCTGGCCGTCGAGGACTCGGTGGACGGAGGGCTGGCGCGCGTTGCCCGAGCGACGGCCACGGTCACGGCCGTGGCGCTCGTACCGCTGGCCGTGCTGGTCGCCACCACGCTGCGGTTCGGCCAGCCGGCGTTCCTCGTCCCACCATGGGCCCGCGGGAAGGGTCGGTGACCGCGGCTCACCGGTCTCGGCGGAGCTCGAGGATGCGTGTCGCGGCGGTGCGGAGGTCTTCGTCTTCGGTGAAGGTGCGCCAGCCGCCGGAGTTGGCGATCCGTCGTGGGTTGTCGAGGATCGCTCGAGCGATGTCCGCCACAGGTTCGGTGGGTGTGCCGATCGTGGCGAGGTAGCGCATCGCGACGATCCGGACGGGCAGGCAATGGCCTTCGGCGAGCGGCCGGGCGAGTTCGGTCAGAACGGCTGCCGGCTCGGTGGGCTCGCCGCAGATGCGCCATAGCGCGTGTGCGGCTTCGACCCTTGTCCAGTCGTCGTCTGAGCGGGTCAGCCGCCGCAGCCGGTCTACGCAGGCGAGGGCCGGCGGGCCGACATCGGCGAGCAGCCGGATGGTGCGGTGAGGTCCATTGTGGTCGGTGACGTGTCTGATGAGCATGTCCTTGCCGAGTTCGGGGTCGGCTCCGGTGCGCCACAGTGCCCATGCGGCGTTGGGTTCGTCGGCTCCGCGCCGCAGTTTCGTGGCGAGGGAAGAGGCGGCGGGGCCGATGCCGCCGAGTGCTCGCGCGCCCGCCGCGGCGACGTCGGGTCGGCGCAGCAGTGGCGCGATGGCGGGCAGGGCGGCCTCGGCGGCCGGGCCCCATTGCGCGATCACCTCGCACAGGTTCGCCGTCAGGAAGCGGTCGGCGCGGGCAGGCGTGAGTCGAGAGGCGACGGCGTCTACGAGGGCCGCGGCGTAGTCGCCCAGCGGGATGAGAACCTCGTGGATTGCGGGCTGCCAGAGGATGAACATGTCGCGGCCGAAGTAGCTGCCGGTCGCGTCGAAGCCGAGCCGGTCACCGGTCAGGCGGTCGACGAGCCCGGGTACGCAGCGGGCGTCGTTCTGGCGGGCCAGCGCCCATACGGCCGCGTCGCCGACGGTGACCCGCCGGCGGGAGTCGCGCATCGCCGGGTCGGCGGCGCGGGTGGCGAGCTGGTCGGCGTACCGGGCGGCTTGGGCGCCGAGGCACGCCAGCAGACCCGCCGCGCGGTAGCGGACCTCCGGCTGCGCATCGTCGAGGTGGGCGCCCAGGAAGGGCAGGATCGCGCCGGGGACGGTATGCCATTCGGCGAGGACCCGACCGGCCTGATCCATGGCCGCGACCCGCTGGTCGGTGTCGCCGTCGCGGCCGACCCCGATGGTGTACGCGGTGGCGACCGCGGGATCAGTCTGGAGCAGCGTGCCCGTGCTGCGCACGATGGTGGCTCGGTTACCGCCGATCCACGCGGACTCCTGCCACTTCGCGGCGTCGTCGTGCAGGACGGCGTGCACCAGTGTGTCGACGTGGGGGACCGCGGCGACGGGATCGGACCCGGTCAGGGCATGCACCGCGGCCAGGCGGATCTGGACATCGTCGTGGGCCAGCAGCCGTACCAGTTCGGCCCGCAGTTCGTGGTCCTCCTGCTGCCACGTAGCCGCCGTGCCCAACGCCAGCACGAGATCCCAGCGGGTCACCCGGTCGGTTTCCACCCGCCACCGCTGTCGCAGCGCCCGTACCGCCTCGGGGTGTCGGATGCCGCCGCCGACCAGAAGCGTGGCTTCCCGGCGTACCCGTGGATCTGGATCGTCCAGTAGGGCGAGCAACCGCGGCCTCGCGGCGTCCAGCGCGGGCTGCCATCCGGTGTCCAGGAAACGAGGTTGGACAATGACCGCCTCGCGGGCGAGCCGGCCGATCAGCTCCACCACCTCGTGCCGATGGTGTACCGCCGACCCGTGGGCCAGCTCGACCAGAAACGGCAGCGCGGCCGTGGCGGCGGAACAGATCCAGCCGCCCTGGTGGTAGAGCCGGTTGTCCACCTCGGCCAAAGCGTCGCCGGCCACCCCGGCATCGTGGTGCGCGCACGCACGAAGCCACTTCGGGATGTCAACCGCGGTGCCGTAGTTGTGCTTCAGCTGCTTCCAGGCGATCCCGTCCAACGCGCCCCCCATGAGCCAGACCCTAGGCGTCGTGAGCCGGCACGCGGTACGTCTCGACAAGCTTGTCCATCACGGCGTCCAGTCGGGCGTCGATCCGTTGCCGCGCCTGGTCTTCGTCGTACCACGCGACGATCTCCCGGGCGCCCTGCTCGAACGGGATCGTGGCCACGTAGTCGGGTACGAACCCGCGCAGCTTGGAGTTGTCGAAGACCAGCGAGTGCGCCTTGTCGCCGAGCAGACCGGCGCCCCAGTCCGGATCCGCCGCGGCGATCGCGTCCGAGGGTACGTGGACGATACGCGCCTCGACACCGGCCGCCGCCGC
>Ga0209382_10012478_pt1 | contig 10494 bp, 9 predicted proteins | sample SoiMetdeltSBSDD5_FD_187599 | JGI IMG/M metagenome (GOLD analysis project Ga0209382, IMG submission 187599) | Bulk soil microbial communities from a Populus tree surrounding site in Tennessee, USA - Soil MetaG P. deltoides SBSDD5 (SPAdes) (version 2) | ecosystem: Environmental > Terrestrial >...
CGATTTCTACGTATACGCGAACCGCGAGCTGATAGGCGCCGACAGCCACCTCTGGACGAACATGATGCGCGACCAGGGCGTGTTCCTGATGATTGCCTACGTGATCGTGCTGCCCTTGTGCCTTGCGCTGTTCGTTCTCGACTTCCTGCCGTGGGCGGTTGCGGCATGGTTCTTTGCATTGCTGATCCTGGAGCACATTGGACACGAACTCAGCCGCCTCCTCATTGCAATGTCGCGACCCGTGCTCGCGACGGTACTGCTCTTCCTGCGTGCCGGAGCCTGGATTCTGGTTCTGATTCCCGCCATGTGGCTGAACCCCGCAATGCGAACGCTGGAATGGGTCTTCATATCGTGGGCGGCCGGGGCAGGCTGTGCCTGCCTGCTCGGCGCAATCACCATCGCACGGATTGGACGCTGGGACCTTCACCGTCCCGTTGATTGGCGCTGGATAGTCAGAGGAATCGGTGTTTCCATCCCGCTGCTGGTAGCTACATTGGCGCTCAGGGGACTGAGTACATTTGACCGTTACTGGGTCGAGGCGATTGGCGGACTGCAAGCGCTTGCCGCGTATGTCCTGTTTGTTGGCGTCGCCAATGCGATAAGGGCGTTCCTCGACGCGGGCGTCTTCGTATTCGGCTATCCGGCCCTGATCAAGGCGGCGCGCTCCGGTGACGAGCCAGCGTTCCGAGTGGGCATGCGTAACCTCGCCTGGCACGCGTTGCTGGTCACGGTCGCATTAGCGATCGCGGCACTAGTGCTGATCGGGCCCCTCCTGGCGTGGATAGATCGACCCGTGTACCGGGAACACGTCCAATTACTCTACTGGACGATCCTGGGCGTCGTTCTGTACGCCGCCGGAATGGTGTTCCATTACGGCATCTATGCACACAACAGGGACGCTGCGATAGTACGAAGCAACGTGACCGGACTTGCCATTTTTGTCGTGTCCGTCGAGATGCTCCGGCCGTGGCTTAATGTTCTGGCCGTTCCTGTCTCGGTATGCGTAGCATATGCCTGGATCCTGATCTGGAAGGCGCTTACGTTCTTTCGCACTCAGCCGCTCAATCGTGACGCGGCGCTGAATCAATCCTAGGTGAGCCGCAGCTGCGGCCGGTTTGTTAGCAGCGATGTTCAATGACAAGGCAATTTTGATCACTGGTGGCACGGGGTCGTTCGGGCGCAGGTATGTCGCGACCCTCCTGCAGCGCTATCAGCCGCGCCGGCTGATCGTCTTTTCGCGGGACGAGTTGAAGCAGTACGAAATGGCGCAGGAATTCAACAGCGCATGCATGCGCTACTTTCTCGGGGATGTACGGGATCGCGAGCGCCTTCTTCAGGCGACGGAAGGCGTGGACATAGTCATTCACGCTGCCGCGCTGAAGCAGGTTCCGGCAGCTGAATACAACCCCATGGAGTGCATCAAGACCAATGTCCATGGCGCCGAGAACGTCATCCATGCGGCACTTGCGAACGAGGTGGACAAGGTCATTGCACTGTCGACGGATAAGGCCGCGAATCCAATCAATCTATACGGTGCCACCAAGCTCGCCTCTGACAAGCTGTTCGTTGCCGCCAACAACATCGCTGGGCGTCGACGGACGCGATTCGCCGTCGTCCGATACGGAAACGTCGTCGGTTCGCGGGGATCAGTTGGGCCGTACTTCGGCAAACTGATCGCGGAAGGCTCGGATCACCTGCCGATCACCGACGTTCGTATGACCCGTTTCTGGATCACGTTGCAGCAAGGGGTCGACTTCGTGCTGAAGAACTTCGAGCGGATGCGCGGAGGGGAGATCTTCGTTCCGAAGATACCGTCCGTACGGATCGTCGACCTGGCCACGGCCATGGCGCCAGATCTTCCGCACAGGATAGTCGGGATTCGACCGGGAGAGAAAGTGCACGAAGTGATGTGCCCCGCCGACGACTCGCACCTCACGCTCGAATTCCACGACCACTACGTCATCCGGCCATCGATCGTCTTCACGGAACGCAAGAACAATTTCACCACCAATCCGCTCGACGAGACCGGTCAGCCTGTCGGCAATGGTTTCGAGTACAACTCCGGGAGCAATGAGCGCTTCCTGACCATCGACGAGATTCGCCGAATGAATCAGCGCGCAGGTGTGACTTGATCCCGTACGGTCGTCAGGACATCTCGGATGCCGACATCGCGGCGGTTGCAGAGGTGTTGAGCTCGGACTTCCTCACGCAGGGTCCGATGGTGCCGAAGTTCGAGCAGGGCGTTGCAGCCTACACCGGCGCCGCGCACGCCGTGGCTGTCAACAGTGCGACATCGGCGTTGCACATCGCCTGCCTGGCACTGGGTCTGGGGGAAGGCGACTGGTTATGGACGAGCGCGATCACCTTCGTGGCCAGCGCCAACTGCGCGCGTTACTGTGGGGCGAGCGTGGATTTCGTCGACATCGACGCGCAGACGTATAACATGAGTCCGGAATGCCTCGCCGCAAAGCTGGGACAGGCCGAGCGAACAGGCAAGCTACCCAAGATAGTCGTGCCCGTGCATCTCGCTGGTCAGCCCTGCGACCTGCGGGCAATTCGCGAGCTTTCCGAGCGCTATGGGTTCCGGATCATAGAAGATGCGTCGCACGCAATAGGCTCGGAGTACCGCGGCTCGCGGGTCGGCAATTGCGAATACAGCGACATCGCGATATTCAGCTTTCATCCGGTCAAGATCATCACGACCGGAGAAGGAGGCATGGCGCTGACCAACGACGCGGCGCTGGCCAGCCGAATTCGCTTGTTGCAGAGCCACGGGATCACGCGCGATCCGGCTCGAATGTCGATGTCCGGGACGGTGGGTCCCTGGTATTATGAACAGATCGCGCTTGGGTACAACTACCGCCTGACTGACATTCAGGCGGCGCTTGGCCTCAGTCAGTTGCGCAGGCTGTCCCAGTTCATCAGCGATCGACAGGTGATCGCGGACCGCTACTCCGAGCTCCTCGCGGATCTGCCGGTCACAACGCCGTGGCAGCATCCCGATGGGAGGTCGGCGCTGCATCTGTACATCGTCCGACTCGATCTCGACCGCATCGCCAAATCTCAGGTGGAAGTCTTCAACGCGATGCGGGCCGCCGGAATAGGCGTAAACCTGCACTACATCCCGGTATATCGCCAGCCGTATTACCAGCAGCTTGGTTTCCGCAGCGGCTATTGCCCGCAGGCCGAGCGCTATTATGCCGAGGCCATGACTCTGCCACTGTTTCCAGCCATGACCGTAGGCCAGCAGCAGAGCGTCGTGGGCGCGCTCGCCGGTGCCTTCAGTTCATGAGAATCGCGATCATTCCGGCTCGCGGTGGCAGCAAGAGAATACCGCGAAAGAACATCAGGAATTTCTGTGGCCGTCCTATGCTGGCCTGGTCCGTTGATGCTGCCAGAGCGTCCGCCCTGTTTGATCACATCATCGTATCCACCGACGATCCGGAAATCGCCGACGTCGCACGTCGATGGCACGCGGAGGTGCCGTTCATGCGTCCGGACGAGCTCTCAGCGGATCACGTTGGCACGACCGCGGTGATCAGCCATGCGACCAGTTGGGCGCTGGAGGAGGGATGGCACCTTTCGGCCGTTTGCTGCATATACGCTACGGCGCCCTTCGTCCGGCCAGAAGACTTGAAGCACGGGCTGGATGCTCTCGCTGCCGGTGACTGGGACTTCGCTCTGTCGGTCACGGAGTTTCGGTCGTCGATCTTTCGATCGTTTCGCCAGCTGCCGGAAGGCGGACTCGAGATGTTCTTTCCGGAGCACTTTCATAAGCGAACTCAGGATCTGCCGACAGCACTGCACGATGCAGCCCAGTTCTACTGGGGGCGGCCGGAAGCCTGGATTGGCCACAGGCCCATCTTCGGCGGCTCCTCGGTGCCACTCGTCATCCCACACTGGCGTGTGCAGGACATCGATTCGGAGGAGGACTGGCGGCGGGCAGAACTGCTCAAGCAGATTATCGAGGCGACGGGTCCGCCCCCGGACAGCAGAGCATGAAGCACAAAGACTACCGCACCGACGAGGAGTCGTTCTGGGCCGGGCAGTTTGGTGATCAGTATATATCCCGAAATCGGGACCCAACGCTGCAGGCGTCAAATCTGGCTTTCTTCAGCCGCGTGCTGCACAGAGCCGCGAAGGTCGAGAGCTGCCTGGAGGTTGGCGCAAACATCGGGATGAACCTGCGGGCGCTCGCATCTCTGTATCCCGGGCAGCGGCAGTGTGCCGTCGAAATCAACCATCAGGCTGCAAATGAGCTTCGCAAGCTGTTGCCGCCATCACGCGTTTTCGAGTCGTCGATCCTCGATCTCGATCTCGCGGATGTCATCGGAGAGAACGGTTGTGATCTCGTCTTCACGAAGGGCGTCCTGATACACATCAACCCGCAGTTCCTGCCCCGGGTCTACGAGAAGTTGTTCGCTGTTGCGCGACGGTACGTGCTGCTATGCGAGTACTACAATCCGACACCCACCGCGATCGAGTATCGCGGCCACACCGAGCGGCTCTACAAGCGTGATTTTGCCGGGGAGATGATGAGTCTGTATCCCGCGTTGGAACTGGTGGATTACGGTTTTGTCTACCACCGCGACACGGCGTTTCCTCAAGATGACATTACCTGGTTTCTGATGAAGAAACGCACGGAAGACACGCGATAGAGCACGGTCGCAATGGACAGTCGCCGCGGGCCCGCGGCGACGGTGACCGCTCTGACGCTGTTTCAGCAGCGCATCAGAAGCGCAGCTGGAGTCCGCATGCCAGCACTCGCGGACCTTTGCCACCCTCGTCGTAGTTGACCCTGATGCTCAGGAGGTACTTTCCCGAGTTCTCGATGGCGGTCAGAAACATCGGGGCACAACGGTCCAGGACGCCGCTAAAAGTAAGGGGAAGCTTGATGGTCACCGGATCGGTCGTGTCGATCAGAATGCCGGTGACGGATGGCTCGCTTTCGTGCCAGTAGATCGCACTCACCACGTCGAATGTATAGGTCGTCGGCAGGGCCGTTGCCGTTTGCGGAACGATGCCCAGAAGGATCATCGCGATCACGGTCAATCGGTTCATCGTCAGGACTCCACTGCGACGATCAAGCCCAGGATCTAGCGTATTACATCGGCGCCCCAACGAGAAAAGCAAGCGCATTACAGCTCCCTGCGTCCAGTTGTCATATGCGTACCTCGTGAGCGGGGTGTGAGCTATCGTTTCCAGGCCGTTAGATCAGTTCCAAGCAAGTGCTCCAGGTCGCGAGTGTGAGGCGCATAGTGTTCGAGGAGACGAGCATGCATTTCAGCGTCGAGCGGCGGCGGCCTGCCAAGATTCGAGAGCCGCTTCTTGCCCCAGCTCTTGAGCGTCTCAGGAATGAACCCCCGCAGCCGCATGAGACCGGTTGCGCGGGCAATCGTGAGGAGAGGACGGGCCCCGGCCCCGACCGCCTCGTTCGTGGCTGCGCTATTCGCCAGCGGCACGTCGTCGGCGACGCCAAGGTAGCGCCACAGCTCGCGAATAGTTGTTTCGGGATCACGGAGAAGATCGTGGCTGAACACCACTTTCAACTGCTCACCGGGAAAGAGCTCCAGATACCGCCGTAAATGGCGGGAATAATGGCCGCCCTCCAGGTAGTTGCGGATCAGAATTGGTTCACCTCTGTCCACAGCCTGGATATGGGCCCTCCATGCCTGTTCACCGTCGGCCGTCGTCAGAGCCCTGTACGCGAGATCCGCCTCGTTCCGCGAAATGGCTGCCTCGAAGGAAAGCGGCTCCATGCCCCGTGCATGGAACATCCACCACGATGAATATGCCCGCTCAACAGGATGTCGAAGAATGGCGATCAGGCGAGCGTGAGGAACGGCGTCGTGGATCCGCTCCGGAACGTAGGGAACTGCAAGGTAGCTTGGCGTCGCCTCTCCTGCTGCACCGGTCCCACCCCACCCTGAGAAGTGCTTCTGCACGTACGCCGGCACGCCTTCGTCATGGTGGGCGTCAAAGAAATGCGGCTCCTTGGGCCGGGACAAATAGACGTCCGGATGCGTTGCAAGCAACTGCGCGAGTGCAGTCGTGCCGCACTTCGGGGATCCGATGATGAAAAAAGTGGGTAGGCCCGTCACACGCCAACCCTGTCAGGAGCCGACTGCGAGCTCTCTGACCTGCTGTCTTCGCGTCACCAATCGGATGAGGACGATCAGCATGGCGATGAAACCGCCAAATATCGTCCCGGCAACGGCCACCAATGGGCGATTTGGGAACGAACGCAGTTCAGGCACCGTCGCAGGATCGATAACGGTAAAGGCATACTCCTCCCGGTCGTTGGCCAGCATGACAACCTTCATTTCGGATTCGAGGAGGCCGTAGAGCACCTGTTGCAGCCCAACGATGTCGGTTCGCGCAAGCTCCTGGTTCAGGTAATTGATATTGCGTTGCGATTCGTTGAGCGCACGCGTTCGGATTATCTCGTTTGCAAGCTTGACCAGATCGTTGGCCCAGCTCGCCGCAGTTTCTGGATCGGTCCACTCCACGCGTACGGCAATGACGCCCGTTGTCAGATCCTCTTTCACCGAGTAGACGTCCTCGCCGAAGAACTTCACCCCAAGCCAGACGGTCGGAGTGTCCTCGGGACTGGTCGTCCAGCGTCGAGCCGTGTCATCCCAATCGTCGGCAAACAGCACCGGGAGCAGGTTCTTGGTCGTGATGAAGCGCTCCAGCAAGGCCCGGGAATACAGCGTAACCTTCGCGTCGTCAGGGCCGCCGCCTAGTGCGCTGAGATCGATGCCGGCAAACTGAGCCAGCCCCCCCAGCCTGGCGAGCATCGCAGCCGACCCACCGCCTCCTGATCGGTCGGCCTTCTCGATGATCACGGTCTCGGCGGTGTACTTGGGCGTCAGGAGGAACGCCACGGCAACCGATAACACCGCTGCGATGAGTATCGTGGAACCCACAAGGCGCCAGTCCGCGGCCAGCGCGCGTGAGAAATCCACCAGGCTTACGTAGTCATCCGGACGCTGTGCGAGCACCGAAGCTTGGGTTTGCGTCATTTGGTTGTGTGCGATGGGACCCTCTGAATCTTACATGGCGGAAATCATGCGGCACAAACCGCTTCAATAATTTCGCGAGGTCTCACGCCAAATGCCGTCTTCTCGGCGGAACACGATGTACTGGGAGGATGTCGGCCTCGCGTCAACGGAACCGCGCAGCCGCAATTTGGTATCGGGGGCGTCCTTCAGCACGCTGTGGCCGTCGCCGCGTACAACGATACTAACAAGGGAGTCGGACGACGGAGCAGGGAAGTCGGTAATCGTCTGGGTCGTGACATTGTGCAGTGCGTAGAGTCCCACGCCTTCTTTCGACGATCCGAGCGGCGGCGTGCTGGTGCCCTGTTCGAGAATCGCTTCCGCGACGTCCCGACCCACCTGCGGTTGCAGGCGGCGATTCGTGGTCTTGAAGAGGCCGGCGCGGCCAGCCGCAGAGGTCGTGTTGAACTGCTCGATGATCAACGGCGTGGCGGACTTAGCAGCCGAAAGCGATGAGTAGGCATAGGAATGCGTGCCGCCGGTCACGCGAAGCCGTCCGATCCGCGCATGGCCCGATCGTTCGATTTCACGGATGGCGTCGCCGGCTGCTCCGTCGATGAACACGTTGGCGAAGTCGTAATCCCGAACGTCGCGCATGTACAGACCAAACGACCGGGAACCGTGAACGTCGACGTCCCCTCTGACCCGCGAGCAGTTACTGAACCATGCTCCAACATTGGCGTCGTAAACGACGTTACCTTCATGAAGTGGTTCGTCTACGCCGTTGAACGCGATGCCGCGTTCCACGGCGCTGGCGATGGTGTTGCCGCGAACGACGACACGCGACATGGACACCGCTGCATTCCGTTGCGCCAGAATACCGTGGCGGCCGGCGCGTTGAACCACGTTGTTGGTGACCATGACGTCCTTGTGTGGCGCCTCCGGATTCGCTGCCGAAGCGTCGAACAATCCCTGAACCGTGATGGCGTCGTGCCCGGTCCTGCCGATTCTGTTCCCGTCGATAATGATGTTCTGAAAGTCGTACTGGAGCGTCACGGCCTTTCGGTTGCTGTCCGGCAGGTTCATGCCACGTACCCAGCCGCCGTGTACCTTGGTAAAGGAAATGGCATTCTCGTTGCGTCCGGGTGACTGCACGATAACGGTTCCGCCTCCCGAGATACCCACGTTTTCTGCCGCCGCAGGTTCGACAGGCTTCCTCAGCCAGAGCCGGCCGAAAAGGAAGAGTCCGCCCTGGCTGCTCGGCCTGGTTGCGCGCGCCGTTACGTTGGCCGGGATTATCAACTCGAGGTTGTCGTTACTCACGATTACGGTGTTCCCGAACCAGTAGTCGTTGGCGTATCCCGGATCCAGGACCACTCGGCGAACCTGGCTGGTGATTCCCTTCGCCCGGATCCTCAGCCAGATCTGCTGATTATCCGTGCCGGTGGAGCCATTCCAGTCACCGCGCCCCCCCCATTGGGTGAATCTGACCTCGTCGCTGGCCGGACGCTTCCAGCATCCAAGACCAGCGGGGTCGGTTTCGCCGGTACCATCGAGAAAGGCCAGGTGGCTCGGTCCAGGGCGCCCGTCCCACGGGACCGTCGGCGAAATCACCGTGCCGCCATTGTGGCTGGTTTTAGGACACGCGCCGTCCCAGCGGAATTCGCCGCCGCCGGGCGCGCCCGGGGTGTAATAGCCCGAGACGGCGACTCCCTGCGCGGCGGCGGTTGGCGCAGTGCGCAGCAGGTCGACGACCGTAGCGGGCGCTTGTCTGCCGGATGCGGCGGTTGCCGCCGACATGAGCAGCAGGCCTCCGATGAGTATCGATGGCATGCCGGAGTGACGAGGCGCAGCAGGTAAGATTTGCATTGGATACAATCCCGTGCATCCATGGTCCGATTCGGCAGTGTGCCGAACACACGAATTTCTATTGGGCTACGGTCGCCGGCATCGTGCCGCGTACTGATGTGCTCTCGCAAGAGCAGGCGGTTAAGGTGGGTTTGTGACAACCCCCCAGCACAACTGCTCACGCGTCCCCTTGCTGGATCTTCCTTCACTGTGCCTGCAATTCCAATGAACGAGCGCCAAGGGCTGGCAAAGCGTGTGTTCGATGCGTCTGTTGCCGCGGCAATGCTCGTCGTTGCAGCGCCGTTGCTCGCCATCGCCGCATGCCTGGTGGCATTCGACGTCGGCCGTCCGGTCCTGTTCCGTCAGGTCAGGCCGGGGTTGCGCGGGCGACCCTTCGTAATAGTGAAGTTCCGAACGATGCGCGACCTGCAGGACAGCAATGGTCAGTTGCTTTCGAACGAGGCTCGGTTGACAAGCATTGGGGCGTTCCTGCGGTCGACGAGCCTCGATGAACTGCCGGAACTGTGGAACGTCCTGAAGGGCGACATGAGCCTCGTGGGTCCAAGGCCGCTGCTGATGGATTACTTGCCTCTCTACACCGCTACCCAGCGCCGGCGGCACGAGGTCAGACCAGGAATGACCGGTTGGGCTCAAGTCAATGGACGCAATACAGCTTCGTGGGAAGACCGTTTCCGGATGGACGTGTGGTACGTGGACAATCGAACATTCGGTCTCGATCTGCGGATCCTGCTTCTGACGCTCGTCAAGGTCGTAACGCGCAGCGGGATCTCGCAGCCCGGCCGGGCGACCATCGAGCGATTCAAGGTATCGAAGTAGTCAATCGAATGGCGACTATCAAGCGTGTACTAGTCACGTGTGTCGGCAGCGGTATCGGTCAGTCGGTCGTCGACTCCTTGAAGTATTTCAAGGGCGAGTATTTTCTGGTCGGCAGCGATCAGAGTCGTTTCAGCTACTCCGTTCCGGACTGCGACGAATTCATAACTCTTCCGCAGATAGCAGCAGCTGATTATCTCGACACGTTGCTCGCCGCCTGTGCTGCTCTGCGGATCGACGTCGTGATACCAGGCCACGACCTGGAACTGCCCCTGTTTGCGCAGCATCGAGAGCGCTTCGACTCGATCGGCGTGCAGGTCATGGTGGGGAGCGCCCCGCTCGTCGTCCTGCTGCGCAACAAACTCGCCTGGGCGCGGGAGTTCAGGCGGCGGACCAGCCGCGTCGTGCCAACGAGTTCAATTCTGGAGTTTCGCCTTGCAGAGCCGGGCGAGTCGATCAATCTGCCTGCTATCGCAAAGCCGGGCGGGGGCTCGGCGTCCGCCGGCCTGAGGATCATTCAGCAACCGGAAGACGCGGCCGACCTGCCGGACGATTACGTGGTCCAGCCTTTTCTCTTCCCGGCGGACGCGGATCCGGAACTCGCCGCCATTCGCGCCGCAGTAGCAGCACGTTCGGTCGCTCAGCTCTCAGAGATCTCGGTACAGCTGGTCTACTCCAGGGACGGCGAGCTCCTCGGTAGGTTCGCATCACGGAACCGACTGAAGGGGGGCGTACCGGTCGAGATCGCGCCAATCGATACAGTGGAGGTCTGGTCTGCGGTCGAAGAGATTGCGGCGGTGCTGTCCGGGTA
>Ga0209382_10012480_pt1 | contig 10493 bp, 6 predicted proteins | sample SoiMetdeltSBSDD5_FD_187599 | JGI IMG/M metagenome (GOLD analysis project Ga0209382, IMG submission 187599) | Bulk soil microbial communities from a Populus tree surrounding site in Tennessee, USA - Soil MetaG P. deltoides SBSDD5 (SPAdes) (version 2) | ecosystem: Environmental > Terrestrial >...
TCGGGGGGGCGCTCATGCTACGTCACCGTCGCGGGGCGACCGCGGCGCGGACCGTAGAAGTCGCCGAGAGCCATGTGAGGGCATCCTTGCCGGTTGTTCGGATCGAGGGCGGGGCCGGCTCTGGTCTGGATGTCAGCCGCGCGGCTCGAGGATGACGAGCGGGATCTCGCGGCTAGTGCGTTCTTGGTAGCCGCGGTAGCCGCCGTAAGTCGCGACGGCCTTCGGCCACAACCGGGCACGCTCCTCGCCATCGGCCACGCGCGCGTGTACCGCTCGGCGCTCGCAGCCGATCTGCACGGTCGTGTCGGGGTGGGCGCGCAGGTTGTGGTACCAGCCGGGGTGCTTGGGGTGACCACCCTTGGAGGCCACGACGACGACGTTGCGCCCATCCTTGACATAGACCAGCGGCGTGGTTCGCGCCGAGCCGCTCTTGGCGCCGACATGGTCGAGCAGCAACACCGGCGGCGCGCCAGGAAAGCGGTGGCCGATCAGCCCGCCCGTCGCGCGGTAGATCAGCCCGTGTGCTCCCATCATCTGACGCAGCACCGGCCAGGACCGGTCCGCCAGCCCCATCACATCCACCCACCCAGCCTACGCCGCCACGGGCGACCCAAGCACCCACAGGTTGGGGAACACGCGGTCGTCGCACTGGCTTGTGATCGGTGATCGAGCCAGCGTCGGCTCGGGATCGCTACGTCAGCGCCCGCGGGTGCAAGAGCGCGCCGCCGGACGTGGATCGAGAGTGACCGGCTCTCCGGACGATCAGCCGAAGCCGCCAGATCCCGTCGTGTGCAGCGGCAGCGGGGATAGGCTCGGCGTCAGGCGGCATGCGGGTCCTGTTCACGACCACGTCTGGACGCGGCCACTTCCAGCCGATGTTCCCGCTCGCCCGCGCACTGGAAGATGCGGACCACGAGTTGCGCTGGGCGTGTGCCCCCGAAGTCTGTCCGGAGCTGCGCGACAAGGGCTTCGACGCACGGCCGGCCGGCGTCTACGAGCTCGACCCGTCGCCGCTGCGCCATCCGCCGCCCGAGATCGCCGCCCTCCCCCCGGACCAGCGCCCCGACCGCCTGTTTCACCTTGTCTTCGGTCCGCGCCGTGCCGAGCCGATGCTCGCCGACTTGATGCCCATGGCCGAGGAGTGGCGCCCGCACCTTCTGGTCTGCGAGCAGGGCGAGCTCGCCGGGCCGGTCGCGGCGGCACGTCTCGGGATCCCTAACGTCACCCACGCGTTTGGGCGGCTGCTTCCGGCCGTGCGCCTCGCGAACGCCGGCAAGGCGATGGCCGATGTCTGGCGCGCGCACGGCCTCGAGCCGCGCCCGTACGCGGGCACCTACGACCACCTCTACGTCGACATCTACCCGCCTGGCCTGCAGGCCGTCGAGATCGCCCATGTCGGTCCGGTGCAGCTCATCCGCCCGACGGAGTCGATCGAGCGCGACCTGGCCGCCGAGCCGCTCGTGTACATCACCTTCGGGACGGTCTTCAACCACGACCTCAGCCTGTTCGCGACGGCGCTCGAGGCCGCCCGCGAGCTCGACGTCGACGTCGTGGTGACGCTCGGCCCGGGCCATTATCCGGACGCGCTGGGCCCACAGCCGCCCAACGTGAGGGTCGCCGAGTTCATTCCCCAGGCGCAGCTGCTGCCCGCTTGCGCGGCGGTCGTCTCGCACGCGGGCTCGGGCACGTTCCTCGCCGCGGTGGCCGCCGGCGTGCCGCAGGTGCTGCTGCCGCAGGCGGCCGACCAGTTCCTTAACGCCGAGGCCGGCGCGCGAGGCGGCGTGGCGATCGCCATCGCACCGGGTGAGCTCTCGGCGGCGCGCGTGCGCGCCGCGCTCGAGCGCGTGCTCGGCGACGCGGTCTTCCGTAACGCCGCGCAGCGCGCGCAGGCCGAGATCTCCGCGATGCCCGCGCCGGACGCGGTCGTCGAGGAGCTCGAGCGACGCTACGCGACGTGACGGGATCGCGGACGCGCTCTAGCGGGTGGGACCTGCCCACGGCCCATCCCAAAAGCAGCACTGTCACTGGCCTAAGCGCCCACATTTCAGCCTCGCCCATGGCGAATGTCCGCCAGCCGGAGACAGAGCCGTAGAACACCTTCGCTGCCTCGGTGTCGCGGGTGTTGAGGCCGTTGGGCGCCGCGGGCCTTGCTCGCTTACGGCGGGGAACACGTCTCGAGAGTCTGCTGCGGCGTGCGGCACGGACCTCGACCCCGATGCGGGTTCGCGATCGGGCGCATGCCGGAGAGGTCGTCCTCCGACATCCGGCGCGTGTCCCGGATAGCGCCCGGTCGCCGGGACAAATCACCGGGCGGGGTCTTGCGGGACACTCGGCGCCGGCTCGTCCGGGAAGGGTCCCCGCATGCAGCCCGAGTGCCCGCAAGGGGTTCACTAAACGGCGCGGCCTCAAGCGGCTGGCACGTTCCCGCCACCCGCGACGATGAGTTTCCGCGTAGCGTGGACGGCGACGGCGCGCCCAGCCGCGGCGCCGTCGCCTGAGCGCGTCGCGCGTCACTAGGTGGACGCGCAGCCGTGCGACCACTGCCGCCGCGTCCCGTCTGCGCACAGACGACCGAACAAGGAGGGACTCTCATGCGGCTCGGCATTCTGGTCAAGAAGGCGAAGGTGATCTACGACAGGCGCGGGGGGCTCCGCCGCCGCCAAGGGCGACGCGCAGGAGCTGAAGGACATAGCTTCCGGCGGCGGCACGACGTCCGAGAAGCTCAAGCGCGCCGCCGAGGCGCTGAAGGAGCCCGGCGCGAAGGACCGCGAGCACGGCGGTGAGTGGCAGGTACGCGAGTCCGGAGCCCTTGGTCTGCTGGAGGTAGTAAGCAGCGCGGTCACCCGAGGCTGCGCAGCGAACGCTCCACCTTCCGACCAGCGACGCGGGGACCCCCGGTGGGGAGGCGGTCGGCGGCCTCACCAGCAGGATCCGCGCCGGCGCGGGCAGGTCCGCGCTCGGGATCAGTACCGGTCCGGTGCGGCACCGTCAGCACCTGATCCTGAGGGATAATCGCGGGAACGAAAGGAGCGCATCGACGTGGCCGGGCCACCACATGTGCCGCAGCCCGAGACCGAGCTGGAGGAGTTCTTCGACCTCTCGATCGATCCGCTGTCCATCATCGGCTTCGACGGCGAGTTCAGGCGCGTGAACGCGTCGTTCCTGTGCCTCTTGGGGTATACGAAGCCGGAGCTCTTCTCACGATCCGCTCTCGAGATCCTCCATCCGGATGACGTAGAGCCGGCGCGCGAGGCGCTGGCGCAGGTCGCGGAGGGTCACGATCTGGTTGGGTTCGAGGCCCGCGTCATCTGCGCCGACGGCTCAGTGCGGTGGCTCGAGTGGAACACGCTGTCGATGCCCGAGCGGGGCGTCGTGTACAGCGTCGGACGGGACACGACCGAGCGCCGGCGCGTCGAGGCCGAGTTACGCGAGGCGCAGCATTTGCTCGAGGCAAGTCGCGACGAGCTGCGCGTTCACGCGGAGGAGCAGGCGGCGCTGCGGCGGGTCGCGACGCTCGTTGCTCAAGACGTCCCGTCGAGTGACCTGTTAGGCGCGGTCGCGCGAGAGGTTGGCAGGCTTTTCGGCGCCGATTTCTCCGGAATGATCCGCTACGAGGACGACGCGTCCGTCACGACGATGGCGACCTGGGCCGCAATGGGCGAGCACCCGCCCGTTCCCGTTCGCTGGGTCATGGAGCCCGGCGATCCGGCGACGATCATCGCGGCCACGCGCGAGGCCGCGCGCGTGGACGATTGGACGACCGTTCCAGGATCGATAGCGGCGGTCATCCGCAACGTGCTCGGCGTGAGCTCGTCGGTCGGTTCCCCGATCGTGGTGGAGGGCCGTTTGTGGGGCGCGCTGGCCGTCCACTCCAAGCAGAGCCAGCCTCTGCCGCCAGACACCGAGTCGCGTATTGCGCACTTCACCGACCTGGTCGGCACCGCGATCGCCAACGCGGAGTCCCGCGGGAGGGCGGACCGGCTCGGGGAGGCGCAGGCCGCGCTGCGGCGAGTCGCGACGTTGGTCGCGAAGACCGCCTCGCCTGCGGAAGTCTTCGCCAAGGTCGCTGAAGAGGCGGCGAACCTGCTCGCAGAGGTCGAGTGCGCACTGCTCCGGGACGAGGGCGACGGGACCGCGAGCAGAGTCGCTGCTTGGGGCGCCGGGATGTCGGCCCAGTTCCCGGTCGGCACGCGCGTGCCGGCGGACGGCGACGGTGTCCTTGCGTTCGTGCTTCATGAAGGACGGCCGCGCCGGATCGACGATTACTCCGCCGTCGGCGAGACCACAGCCGAGGGGGCCCGCGCGCACGGGATCGGCTCGGCGGTCGGTCATCCGATCATGGTCGGCGGAGGTATCTGGGGCGCCATCGTCGCGGCGAGGTTCGGCGCGGAGCCGTGCCCGCCCGAGACCGAGAGCCGCATCGCGCAGTTCGCCGACCTGGTCGCCACCGCCATCGCCAACGCCGAGACGCGCGCGGAGGTGGAGCGGCTCGCCGCCGAGCAGGCCGCGCTGCGGCGGGTGGCAACGCTGGTGGCGGAAGGTGCGCCGCGCACAGCGGTCTTCGACGCCGTGGCCGCGGAGATGGAGGGGCTGCTCGGCGCCGACCGCGTCTCGCTGAGTCGCTACGAGCCCGGGGCGGAGATCACGGTGCTCGCCCATCGCGGGTCACGCGCGGAGCTGGTGCCGAAAGGCTCGCGGCTGAGCCTCGAGGGCAACAACGTCCAGGAGATGGTAGGGCGCACGGAGCGGCCCGTCCGGATGGACAACTTCGAGGAAGCGCACGGCCCCATCGCTGAGGTGCAGCGCACCATGGGCGTCCGCGGGATCGTCGCGGTGCCTGTCGTCGTCGACGGTCGGGTTTGGGGCGTGATCGGAGCGAGCTGGGTTGGCGAGGAGTCGCCGCCGATCGACACCGAGGAGCGGATGGCTCAGTTCGCCGGACTGCTCGAGACCGCCATCGCCAACGCCGACAGCCGCGGCCAACTTGACGCGTCGCGGGGGCGGCTCGTTACCGCGGCGGACGAGGCCCGCCGCCGCTTGGTGCGGGACCTGCACGACGGCGCCCAGCAGCGGTTGGTGAACACGATCGTGACGCTGAAGCTCGCCAAGCGAGCACTTGGAACGCACGTCGGCGAGGCGCGGCAGCTCGTGGGTGACGCGCTCGAGCAGGCCGAGCAGAGCAACAGGGAGCTGCGCGAGCTTGCGCACGGGATTCTTCCAGCCGTGCTCGAACGCGGCGGCCTCCGAGCTGGCGTCGACGCGTTCGTAGGACGGCTCGACCTACCGGTCAGGCTGGATGTTCCGGCCGAGCGAGTTCCGGCGGCGATCGAGGCGAGCGCCTACTTCATCGTGGCCGAGGCGCTCACCAACGTCGTCAAGCACGCCCACGCCGAGCATGCCCAGGTCACCGTGTCCGTGCAGAACGGACTGCTCCATGTCCAGGTTCGTGACGACGGGATCGGAGGCGCCGATCCCGATGGGCACGGTCTGGTGGGGCTGGGCGACCGCGCTACCGCGCTCGGTGGGCGGCTGGAAATCGAGAGCCCGCCCGGCGGCGGCACACTCCTGGCCGCCACGCTGCCGCTCCCGACCGGCTAGCCCGCGGGAACGCCGCCCCACACCGGTGTGGGAACCTAGACGCGAATGAGCTTCATCATCGCCGAGGGCTACAACGCCTTCGAGACCGCGAAGGCTCCCACCGGGGTCGTCAAGTACCTCGAGACGCCGAGCGACGTGCTCGGGCTGATTCGGTCGGGAACGCTGAAGGACCACATCCTCCTCGTCCGCGGTGGCACGACGACCTTCCTGGCCCCGGTGCTCAGCATGGGTGCGACAGGCATCCTGACCATGTCCGGCGCGCCTGAATCGCACCTGGGGATCCTCTCGCGCGAGTTCCAGACGCCGTGCCTCATGACGATCGGTCTGACGGACAGCGATTCGCGATACGAGGCCGGAAACCCTGACGACGCGCACTTCGACGCGATCGTGCAACGGCTTGACGGCAAGCGCGTCCGGCTCGACTGCGAGGACGACAGCGTCGGCCGCGTGTACCTCGCCGAGCACGGCGCATGACCACCGCCAGCAAGACCGCGACCTACAAGCTGCGCTACGAGCCAGACGACGACGGCCTGCGCTTCCAGGATCTGACCTACGAGGGCAACTTCGTCGGGCTCGAGCCGGTGCCCGACGGAATCCTCGGCGACAAGATGATGCGCCGGCGGGCCAAGACCGGCGTCCTCGATAAGGTCTCGAAGGACGAGGTCCTACGCGAGCAGTTCACGCTCGACGAGCTCAACGACCTCAACAACTACCTCGCGTGGAACATCTGGGACGTCCTCGTTATGAGGGCGACCGAAGGGGTCTCCGGGATGATCCCGCGGCAGGAATACGAGATCCTCGCCTTCATGCACGAGTTCTACCGCTGGCCGGAGATCCTGCGCATGACCACGGACGAGGCCGGCCCGCAGGGCGTGATGGACATCGGAGCCACGGCGCGGCGCGAGATCGGCACCAAGGTCAACTGCGTGCACGACTGGTGCATCGGCGCGGCCGGGTTCGGCATGGGGCGCTGCGGCCTGCTCGCGCTCGAGGCGATCCAACCCGACGACTACGTCGAGGAGAGCAACGACATCCTCAAGTTCATGCAGCGCGTGCTCTGGGGCAAGCGCCAGGACGGCTACATCCTCAACTCGCAGGACCGCTACCGCTGCCGCGTGCACGAGCAGGAGATCCTCGATCAGCTGCTCGGCGAGCTCGAGGACTTCGAGCCCGACGAGCCGAAGCACGACGCCTTCACTCGCTTCAACGCAGCCGCAACGCTGCTTGCCTTCCTCGACCACTTCGACAGCCGGCTGGGACTCGGCGACACAGGGCCCTACCTGCTGCCCGACGGGCGAATGCTGATCGTCCGCGACCTTTTCACCAATGAAGAGGAGTTCCACTGGAGCGACGTCTGCGACCACGAGGACGTGCCCCACTGCTATACGGCCGCCGTGGTGATCGACGCCGGGGCGATGGGCCTCGCGGAGATCCGCGTCAACGACATCTCGACCTCCTTCACGCGGCCGAAGAACTACGTACCGTACATCACCGGCGGGGCGGTCTTCGTCCGCGAGAAGTGGAACACGCCGATGGGCGAGGTTCGTCCCGTGGCGCTGGACGAACTGGGTGCCGAGCTCGAGAAGCTGCAACAGGCCACGCTGAAGCTATACGGCAAGCTGGCCCGCATGCCCCGGCGAGAGCTCATCACCAACGGCCACTGGGTCTACTTCATCGACATGATCCTGCCGCACCTGCGCCTGGCGGACACGTACGAGAAGGCCTGCCGGGACTACGACCTCTGGGAGATCGACCAGCGGGTCTCGAACTATTACTACGAGATCACGAAGCGCAAGTTCGCGCACGAGGTCGTTCCGACGAAGATCTTCTCAGGCAAGGGTTACCTCCCCTTCTCCGAGAAGGCGGATCTCCGACGCTCAAAGTACCGCTGGCTGTAGCCGTGACTCGCACCGAGTTCGAGGTGCTCAACGTCATAGTCCTCAAGGGGATGTGCCGAACGCGGGCGGTAGCCGAAGTGCTCGCGCTCCCCGAGTCGGCGGTCGAGGAGACCGTCGCCACCCTCGAGCGGGGCGACCTGATCGGCCGCGTCGGCGAACTCCTGGTGCCGACCGACGCGGCCGAGCCCGCCCTCGTCGCCTTCGCCGCCGCGGCGTACGGGGACCTCCGGTACGACGCCGAGTCGGACGGGCTGCACGAGCGCTTCGAGAAGATCAATGCCCAGCTCCTCCACGCGATAGCGGCGTGGCAGCAGATCGATGTCGGAGGTCACAAGGTGGCGAACGACCACTCCGACCGCAATTACGACGAGAAGATCATCACGAGGGCCGCGAAGCTCGTCGAGCGGTTGAAGCGGATCACTGGCGCGCTCGGCGACCACGACCCGCGCTTCCTCCGCTACGGCGAGCGCTTCGACGCGGCCCTCGACCGGGTCGACCGAGGCGAGCGGGAGTACCTCTCGTCGCCCGGTCTTGAGTCGGTCCACGACATCTGGTTCGAGTTCCATGAGGACCTCCTGCGGTCGCTCGGCAAGGCGCGCACGGAGTGAACCGATGAGCTCGGTCGATCACGACTCACCCGCGACGACGCGATGGGTGTACAGCTTCGAGGACGCCGACCCCGACGACGTCGCGTTGCTCGGCGGCAAGGGCGCCGGGCTCTCGCGCATGAGCAGGGCCGGACTGCCAGTCCCGCCCGGCTTCATCATCACCACACGGGCCTGCGCCGAGTACGTCGCGACCGGAAAGCTTCCAGCCGGTGTCACCGAGGCGGTGCGCGCGCAGGTCGCCACCCTCGAGCAGAAGACAGGGCGAACCTTCGGCGGCGGCCCCCTACCCCTGCTCGTCTCGGTGCGTTCGGGGGCCCCCGTCTCAATGCCCGGCATGATGGAGACGATCCTCAACCTCGGCATCGGCCACGACGCAGCCGTAGCCCTCGCCGGGGCGACGGGCGAGCCGGAGTTCGTCCTGGACGTGACGCGGCGACTGCAGAAGGGGTTCTCCGAGGTGGTCCTCGGCTCCGATCCTGACGTCGTCGACGGGGCCGTGGCCAACTTTGCCCTGCCCGCCGGCGGCGCGCCGTTCGCCGAGATGTTCGACCGCTATTGGGCGCGCTGCCGGCAGGCCGTGGAGGACGACGTCGGCGCGGCGGTACCGGCGGAACCATGGGCGCAGCTGCGGGTGGCGGTCATGGCGGTTCTTCGCTCTTGGAACAGTCGGCGCGCGATCACCTACCGTGAGCATCACGACATCTCCCATGACATGGGCACGGCCGTCGTCGTCCAGACCATGGTCTTCGGCAACCTCGGCTCGCCGTCCGGGGCCGGTGTCGCCTTCACCCGCAATCCCGTGACCGGCGAGCGCGCCCTCTACGGCGAGTTCCTCGAGCACGGGCAGGGGGACGACGTGGTCGCCGGCGTTGCGGACCCGGAGACGATCGCCGCGGCCGCCGAGCGCACCCCGGAGATCTTCGGTGAGCTCGCCCGGATCGCTAGGAACCTCGAGCTCGCTTACGGCGACGCACTGGACATCGAGTACACCGTGGAACGCGGCAAGCTGTACGTGCTGCAGGTGCGCAGCGCCAAGCGGACTCCGGAGGCCGCGATCAGGATCGCCGCCGACATGCTCCGGGACGGGCGGCTCCGGCCCTCAGCCGCCGTCGCCGGGGTGTCCGCCGACCACGTGCGCTGGGTCGAGCGGCCGCGGTTCGACCAGGCCGACCTCGAGAAGGCGCGAGCCGACGGTGCGGTCGTCGCCGCCGGCATCGGCGCCTCGCCCGGGCAGGTCGCCGGCAGCCTCGTCCTCGACGCCGAGCGGGCGGTCGAGCGAGCGAAGGCCGGCAGGGAGCTCATCTTGGCCCGCCCTACGACCAGCCCGCGGGACCTGCACGGACTCATCGCCGCCGCTGCCATCGTAACGGCTCGCGGCGGCGCCACGACACATGCCGCCGTCGTCGCCCGTGCACTCGCGAAGCCGTGCGTCGTCGGCTGCCGCGACATGTCGATCGACGAGAAGCGACGGACCCTGAGCGCCGGCGAGCGCGTCCTACAAGAAGGGGATGCCGTTTCGATCGACGGCGGCGCCGGCGAACTCCTCGTCGGGTCCGTGAGACTGAGTCGCGTCGGCGCCGGGGGCGCAGACCTCTCCCTGCTGATGGATCGTTCCGACGCAGCCTCGGGGTGCACCGTGCTCGCGCGCGTGACGACGCCGGCACAGGCGAGGACCGCACTCGAGCGTGGAGCGGCAGGAGTCCTGACCAGCATCGACGACGTGCTGGCCACCACAGGGCAGCTGGTGAACCTCCTCGAGGCGGCGGCGCGGCGTGGGAGCGGCGACGGGGCGCTGACCGAGATGCACGAAGCCGTGGCAGAGGCGTTCACGCCCCTGCTGACAGCGCTGAACGGCGTCGACATCGACGTGCGAGCAATCGACGCCCGGTCAGACGAATCCGGGGGGCAGGTCCCCCAGGCGCTGCTCGACGACGCACCCCAGCTGTTACTTCCCATCGGCGATCCGGACATGCTGCGAGCGGAGATGGGCGGGCTCGCCCTCGCGGCTGAGCGGAGCGGCTACGGCGCGACGCCGCGACTGGTGGTGCGTCACGTCAGCGACCCGATCGAGGCCCGAACCATCCGCCGGCTGGGTGAGGAGCTCGCCGAAGGGCGACGCCTCGCGGTCGGCAGCTACCTCACGAGCCCCCGAGCCGTGATACGCGCCGCGGACCTCGCGGAAGAGAGTGAGGTCATGTGGATCGACGTGCGGGCGGTGCAGGACGCGATGTTCGGCATCCCCACCAGCCAGCTCCCAACGTCTGAACTACTCGACGGCTACCTGCGCCGTGGCATGCTGGCCGTCGATCCCCAAAGCGACATCGACTCCGCCACCTACGAGCTCTTGGAAGCCGTGGCCGAGGTCCGCGAGGGCCGGCCCGGCTGCCGG
>Ga0209382_10012482_pt1 | contig 10493 bp, 5 predicted proteins | sample SoiMetdeltSBSDD5_FD_187599 | JGI IMG/M metagenome (GOLD analysis project Ga0209382, IMG submission 187599) | Bulk soil microbial communities from a Populus tree surrounding site in Tennessee, USA - Soil MetaG P. deltoides SBSDD5 (SPAdes) (version 2) | ecosystem: Environmental > Terrestrial >...
TCCGGACGGCAGTGATCCGGCCGGCAATGAGCTGTCCGGTGGCGAGCTGGCTGGCGTGTTGCGGCTGATCCGTTGGCCGCCCGACCCGTCGGAGGACTGGCGGCGCGGCTTCCTCGCGGGGACCGTTGACGCCGGCCCAGGACGGGCGGAGCTGGGCGGCGTTGTGATCAACTGTGCGGACGCGGAGGTGGTGGCCCACGCCGTCGCGGCCTGCCGCCAGCTCGGGTTCGACACCGCCGTGGATGGCGTGGCGCAGGTGCGGGTCGGCGGCGGGCTGGCCGAACGGCTGCGCTTCCTCCATACCGTCGATCCAGCGGTCGACCGCCGGCACGCTCTGGACGGCGCGGTGCTCGGACCGGATGCCGTGCTCGGCGTCCGGTCGGTCGAACCGCTCGGCCTGCGGCTGCCGATGTTCGACGTCTCCACCGGCACCGGCGACTTCATCGCCAACGGCGTGGTCAGCCACAACTGCTTCGCCCGCAACTCGCACACCTACCTCGACCTCGACGCCGGCGCGGATTTCGACAGGCAGGTGGTGGTGAAGGTGAACACCCCGGAGGTGCTCGCCAGCCAGCTGCGCTCGCAGCGCTGGGAGCGCGAGCCGGTGGCGTTGGGCACCAACACCGACCCGTACCAGCGGGCCGAGGGCCGTTACCGGCTGATGCCCGGTGTGATCGACGCGTTCGTCGCCGCCGACACACCGTTCTCGGTGCTCACCAAGGGCACCCTGCTGGCACGCGACCTGCCGCTGCTGGTGGCCGCGGCCGAACAGGTCCGGGTAGGCCTGGGCGTCTCGGTCGCGATGCTCGACAGGCGGCTGTCGGCGTCGGCCGAGCCGGGCGCGCCGAGCCCCCAGGCGCGGCTGGACCTGGTCCGCCGGATCCGAGACGCCGGCCTGCTGTGTGGCGTGATGGTCGCCCCGGTACTGCCGTGCCTGACCGACGGTGTCGAGGAGTTGGATGCGCTGCTCGGTGAGATCAGCGCCGCCGGTGCCACCAACGCCACCGTGCTGGCGCTGCACCTTCGGCCAGGGGCCCGCGAGTGGTACCGCGGTTGGCTCGGCAGGCAGCGGCCCGATCTGATCCCGCGGTACGACCGCATCTATGGCCACGGCTCCTACCCGGACAAGAAGTACCGCGCATGGCTGGCGCGGCGGGTGGCACCGCTGGTACGCAAGCATGGGTTGCACCGCACGGCCGGTACCCGCGGCGATGGCGGCGCCGGCGCGGGGCGCGTGCCGGTTCCGGCCGCCGAGCAGCTGTCCCTGCTGTAGCCGCGCCCGAGGACTGGGTCAGCACGGAGGTGGCCGATGAAGGGGGATCGGGTGGAGGTCGTCATCGACGCCGGGGGCACGCCGCTGACCTACGAGGTCACCGCGACCCGCGCGGGTCGCCGCGTCGAGACCACGATCGGCCGCGGGGTGGTCGAGATCGCCGAGGTCACCCGCGGTGGCACGGTGGTGCGCACCGCGCGGTTCATGTCCAGCCGGGTGCTCGCCCTGGTCGAACACCCGGTGGCGCGGCGCGAGGCCGGCGACGCCGAGGCCCGCCCGGCCGCCGGCGCACCCGCGGCGACCCCCGCGGCCGTCGGCGCTTCCGGTCGGGCGGGGTGAGGCCGGGTGCTGCAGCTGCGACCCAACTGCGAGTGCTGCGACCGCGATCTGCCGCCCGACGCCCCCGACGCGCTGATCTGCTCCTTCGAGTGCACGTTCTGCCGGGGCTGCGCCGCGGCCGTGCTGCGTGGCAGCTGCCCCAACTGCGGCGGCGAGCTGGTGGCCCGCCCGCGGCGTCCAGCGGCGCTGCTGGCGCGGTATCCGGCGTCGGCCGAGCGGGTCCTGCGGTCGGGCGGCTGCGCGGCGGCTGGCCCGGCGCGGTCGTAACCGGGGTGCGGCGGTTAGCCTGCACGGGCTAGAAACGTCGAATGAGGAGATCAGCACCGTGATGCGCACCCACCGGGCCGGCGCGCTGCGCGCCGCCCACGCCGAGCAGACGGTCACGCTCGCCGGCTGGGTAGCCCGCCGCCGCGATCACGGCGGGGTGATCTTCATCGACCTGCGCGACGCGTCCGGCGTCGCTCAGGTGGTGTTCCGCGAAGGCGATATGGCGGCTCGGGGGCACCGGCTGCGCGCCGAGTTCTGCGTGCAGGTCACCGGCACGGTGCACCGGCGCCCCGCCGGCAACGAGAACCCCGACCTGCCGACCGGCGAGGTGGAGGTCACCGCCGCCGGGCTGACCGTGCTGTCGGAGGCGGTTACCCTGCCGTTCCCCCTCGACGAGCACCTCGAGGTCGGCGAGGAGGTGCGGCTGCGGCACCGCTACCTCGACCTGCGCCGGCCCGGCCCGGCGTCCGCCATGCGGCTGCGCAGCGAGGCCAACCGGGTGGCCCGCGAGGTGCTGCACGCGCGCGAGTTCGTTGAGGTGGAGACGCCGACGCTGACCCGCTCCACCCCGGAGGGGGCGCGGGACTTCCTGGTGCCGGCGCGGCTGCGGCCCGGCAGCTGGTACGCGCTGCCGCAGTCGCCGCAGCTGTTCAAGCAGCTGCTGATGGTCGGCGGCCTGGAGCGGTATTACCAGATCGCGCGCTGCTACCGGGACGAGGACTTCCGGGCCGACCGGCAGCCGGAGTTCACCCAGCTCGACATCGAGCTGAGCTTCGCCGGCCAGGACGACGTGATCGAGCTCGGCGAGGAGATCGTGGCCGCGCTGTGGCGCGAGCTGGCCGGCCACGAGGTCCCGCGGCCGATCCGCCGGATGAGCTACGCCGAGGCGATGGCGCGCTTCGGCACCGACAAGCCGGACCTGCGGCTGGACCTGGAGCTGACCGACCTCACGGAGTACTTCACCGACACGCCGTTCCGGGTGTTCCGGGCGCCCTATGTCGGCGCCGTGGTGATGCCGGGCGGTGCCGGCCAGCCCCGCCGCCAGCTCGACGCCTGGCAGGACTGGGCCCGCCAGCGCGGCGCCCGCGGCCTGGCCTACGTGCTGGTCGGCGAGGACGGCACCCTCGGCGGCCCGGTGGCCAAGAACCTGTCCGAGGCCGAGCGCGACGGGCTGGCCAAGGCGGCCGGTGCGGCACCAGGCGACTGCGTGTTCTTCGCCGCCGGCCCGGCGGCGGCCGCGCGGGCGCTGCTCGGCGCGGCCCGGCTGGAGATCGGCCGCCGCTGCGGGCTCATCGACGAGTCGGCGTGGTCGTTCGTCTGGGTCGTGGACGCCCCGCTTTTCGAACCGGCCGGCACCGCCGGGGAGGTCGCGGTCGGCTCCGGCGCCTGGACCGCGCTGCACCACGCGTTCACCGCGCCGAAGGCCGAGTGGCTCGACCGCTTCGACCAGGATCCGGCCAACGCCCTGTCCTACGCCTACGACATCGTGTGCAACGGCCACGAGATCGGCGGCGGCTCCATCCGTATCCACCGGGCCGACGTGCAGAAGCGGGTGTTCGCCGTGATGGGCCTTGCCGAGGCCGAAGCCGAGGAGAAGTTCGGCTTCCTGCTGGAAGCGTTCAAGTACGGGCCCCCGCCGCACGGCGGCATCGCGTTCGGCTGGGACCGCATCGTGATGCTGCTGGCCGGCGCGGACTCGCTGCGCGACGTGATCGCGTTTCCGAAGACCGGCGGCGGCTACGACCCGCTGACCGCGGCTCCGGCGCCGATCACCGCCGAGCAGCGCGCCGAGGCCGGGGTGGATGCCGCGCCGGAGCCGCCGGCCGAACCGGTCTCCGGGGCGGCGAGCGCCTGACCGCGCCATGCTGCACCTGCGCGCGGTGTGCCCCGCCGAGCTGACCGATGCCGTGCTGGGGCTGCTGCGCGAGCGGCCGGGCGCGACCCACGTGGTGCTGCTGCCGGGCGCCGCGGTGTCCCCGCCCGGCGACGTGGTGGAGGCCGACCTGGCACGGGAGGCCGCGGACGGCATCCTCACCGGGCTCCGTGAGCTCGGCGTCGACCGCTCCGGCGGCATCACCCTCGAGTCCGTGGACACCGCCCTGTCCAGCGCCGCCGACACCGCGCAGGAGCTGGCGCCGGGCGACGGCGCGGACGCCGTGGTCTGGGAGGAGCTGGTGGCCCGGACCGGTGAGGAGTCCCGCCTCAACGCCACCTTCCAGGCATTCCTGACCATCGCGTGCCTGCTCGCCGCGGTCGGCGCCGTCACCGATTCGCCGGTCACCGTGGTGGGTGCCATGGTGGTCGGGCCCGAGTTCGGGCCGCTGGCCGCGGTAGCCGTCGGGCTGGTCCGCCGCCGCTGGGACCTGGTGCGGGGGGCCGCGCTCGCGCTCGGCGTCGGTTTCCCCGCCGCCATGGTCGTCACGGGGATTGCCACGGCGCTCGGCGAGGTGGCCGGCCTGTTCGACCGGGCCAGCATCGCGAACCTGGACCAGGTCGACTTCATCTACGATGTCGGGCCGTTCTCGCTGATCGTGGCCATGCTCGCGGGCGCGGCCGGCATGCTGTCGCTGACCTCGACCAAGTCCGCGGCGCTGGTCGGGGTGTTCATCTCGGTGACCACGGTGCCGGCGGCCGGCTTCGTCGCGGTCGCGGCCGTGCTCGGCGACTGGGAGCGGGCGCTGTTCTCCGCGGTGCAGCTGGTGGTCAACCTGGCAGGCATCGTGCTGGCCGCGGTGCTGGTGTTGTGGCTGCGCAACCGGCGCGGCGCGGTGGGCGACACGCCGCCACCCATTCGCACGCCGGGGAGTGACAGGCACACCGACTCGGCGTAACCAAGTACCCGCTTGACACCGCTAGGGTCGGGTGCGATGTCAGTGGATGACCTGGCACACACCGTGTTGGCGGCCGAACGGCTGCTCTCCCGGTGGTGCGGAGCGAGCGTGCGGCTGACCGATCCGGAGGATCTCGGTGGCTCCGATCGGTCGGTAGTGCTGCGCGTCCGGGTGGCCGAAAACCCGTTCACGCTGCCGCGGACGCTCGTTGTCAAGCGCAACCTCGCGGCGTTCTCGCCCGACGTGCCGGACCCGTTCGCGCACGAGGCGGCGAGCTGCCAGCTACTCACCGCGGTGCAGCCGGCGGATCCGGTGGGGCCGGAGCTGATCGCACACGCTCCCGAGGAGCGCCTGCTGGTGATGGAGGATCTCGGCCGGGCCCCGACGCTGGCGGACAAGCTGCTCGGCACGGACCCGCGCGCGGCCGAGCGCGGCCTGCTGGCCTGGGCCCGCTCGCTCGGCCGGCTGCACTCCGTGACCGCGGGGCGGGAGGCGGACTTCGGCGCGCTCATGCGCCGGCTCGGGCAGCGCACCTGGCACGACCCGATCGCCCCCGACGCCAGGCAGGCCCTGGCGGAGCTGCCCGAGCTGCTCGCCGCCGAGCTGGGCGTCGACACCCCGGAGGCCACCGCCAGGCGAGCCAGGAACAGCGTTCGGTTGCTCGGCGGGCCCGGCTACCGCGCGTTCAGCCCGTCGGACCTGTGCCCGGACAACAACCTGGTCACCAACCACGGGGTGCGGTTCCTGGACTTCGAATGGGGCTGCATTCGCGATGTCACGCTGGACGTGGCATACCTGCGGGTGCCGTTCCCGTGGTGCTGGTGCGTCTTCCGGATGCCGCCGGGGATGACCGAGGCCATGCTCGCGGCGTGGCGGGCCGAGATCGTCGACATGTGGCCGCGGCTCGGCGAGGACGACGTGCTGATGCCGCGGCTGCTGGACGCCCAGGTGCTGTGGACCTGGCTGTCGACCTGGTGGCTGATTCCGCGGGGGCAGGAGCGGGACCGGCCGATCGGCGCCACCGAGGGGAGCTCGCCGCTGCGCGGTGCCGCGCTGGTGGACCGGTGGGAGCGGCTGGCCGCGCAGTGCGCGCTGCCGGAGCCGGCGCTGGCAGAGCACTGCACCGCGGTTGCCCGCGCGCTGCGCAAGCGGTTCGACGTGCCGAAGCCGGCGCTGCCGCCGTACCCGGCGTTTCGAGGTACCGCCGCCGGCTGAGCGCCTCCTGGCTCGAGACGACGGACGCGGACTCCAGCAGGTCCGAGCCCGCCGCCTCGCTACCCCCAGGTGGTCTGTGCGGCGCAGGTACAGACTGCGCCGCACGCCGTCTCGGCGCCGTGATCGATCCGTGATCGATCGGTCACGAACCCACGCGGCGGCGCACGTCGGGGCGGACGGCCGGACCCGGGGTGGCGTCGGCGATCCACGGTCCCTCGATGGACGGGTCGATCACGCCGTCCTCCAGCCAGGTGTAGCGCCCGCCGAGCACCTCGCGGGTCAGCTCGCGGTCGCGGGCGTCGGTGTTGTGCCACAGCCGGGTGAACAGCTCCTCGGCCCGCCGCCTCGCCTGCTGGCAGAACGCGTCGGCCAGCTCGACGGCGGACTCGCCGTGCCGCTCGCGCAGCGCCTGGGCGCGCACGCAGCTGGCCGCCATGGCGAACAGCTCGGCGCCGATATCCACGATCCGGCCGAGGAACACCTGCCGGCGCTCTAGCCGGCCCTGCCAGCGGGACATGCCGTAGAAGGTCTGCCTGGCGAGCTTGCGGCTGGCCCGCTCGACGTAGCGCAGGTGCTCGGCCAGCGGGCCGAACTCGCCGTAGCCACCGGGCACCTGGCCCTTGCCCACGGTGAGCGACGGCAGCCAGCGGGCGTAGAAGCCGCCGGCCTTGGCCGCGGCGCGGGCCTTGCGTCCGCGGTCGGCCTTCGGGTCGATGATGTCGCCGGCGACCGCCAGGTGGGTGTCCACCGCCTCCCTGGCGATGAGCAGGTGCATGATCTCCGTGGAGCCCTCGAAGATCCGGTTGATGCGCAGGTCACGCAGCATCTGCTCGGCCGGCACCCCGCGCTCGCCGCGGGCCACGAGCGACTCCGCGGTCTCGTAGCCGCGGCCACCGCGGATCTGCACCAGCTCGTCGGCGACCAGCCAGGCCTGCTCCGAGCCGTACAGCTTGGCCAGCGCCGCCTCGATGCGGATGTCGTTGCGCTCGTCGTCGGCCATCTGGCTGGACAGCTCGACCACCGACTCCAGCGCGAACGCCGTCGCGGCGATGAACGCGATCTTGCTGGCGACCGCCTCATGCTCGCCGATCCGGTGGCCCCACTGCTCCCGCGCGCACGCCCACTCGCGGGCGATCTTCAGCGACCACTTGGCGGCGCCGGCGCACAGCGCGGGCAGCGACAGCCGCCCGGTGTTCAGCGTGGTCAGCGCGATCTTCAGGCCATCGCCCTCGCGGCCGATCCGGTTGGCTGCCGGCACCACCACGTCGTGCATCCTGGTCACGCCGTTCTCGATGCCGCGCAGGCCGAGGAAGGCGTTGCGGTTCTCCACGGTGACGCCCGGGGAGTCCGCCTCGACGACGAAGGCCGTGATCCCGCCGCGGTGACCCGTCGATCTTTCCTGCTGCGACCGGGGGACCCGCGCCATCACCACCAACAGGTCGGCCAGCACCCCGTTGGTGGTCCACAGCTTCACGCCGTTGAGCGTGTAGCTGGCGCCGTCCGCGCTCGGGACCGCGGTGGCGGCCAGCCGGGCCGGGTCGCTGCCGACGTCGGGTTCGGTGAGCAGGAACGCGCTGATGTCGGTGCGCGCGCAGCGGGGCAGGAACGCGCGCTTCTGCTCCTCGGTGCCGAAGAGCTTGATCGGCTGTGGCACGCCGATCGACTGGTGCGCCGACAGCAGCGCGCTCAGCGACGGGTTCGCCGAGCCGGCCAGCATCAGCGCCTTGTTGTAGTACACGTGCGACAGGCCGAGCCCGCCGTACTCCGTCGGGATCTTCATGCCGAAGGCGCCGAGCTTCTGCAGGCCCGTGATCACCTCGTCGGGGATCCTGGCCTCGCGCTCGATGCGCAGCCCGTCGATGCCCGCGCAGAACTCGCGGAGCCTGGCCAGGAAGTCCTCGCCGCGCCGGGCAGCCTCGGCGCCGGTGTCCGGGTACGGGTGGATCAGGTCCAACCGGAACCGGCCGAGGAACAGCTCCTTGCCGAAGCTCGGCCGGTCCCACCGGGTCTCCCTGGCCTCCTCGGCGACCTTGCGGGCCTCCTGGGCGTCCACCTTCGGTGGCGCGGCCGCGGCGACGCCTGCCTCTGGGCGGGCGGTCTCGGGGCGGGCGGGATCGACAGCGGTCATGGTGGACCTCCCAGCGGCAGCGGCCTCGGCGTTGGCCTCGGAGTCGGCCTCCGCCCAAAACCGTACTACCGGTCAGTAGCTTTGCCCACCCCGAGGTGCGGCTGCTTCGGCGTTGGAGTGGTCGCGCCGCCATTCCCGCGCTGCCTGCGACGCCGGTGTGGCAAGCTCGATGCGCGCATTCGGCGCGTCAATCCGCTTTCTCCGCGGGTGACGCGTCCGCTGACCGCGGGTTCGGGAACACGCAGGATGAGGGGTGCGTGCACTGATGGGAATAACCGAACAACCCATTGCCGGGGCCGATGATGCAGCGGCCGCCTTCGCCCCGTTCGCGGATCTTGTCGAGCGTATCGGTGCCCTAACCGGGCGCCGACGCGGCACGCTGCGCCAGCCGATAGTCTGTTTGTCTGGGCCGGCGGCGGGTGGGACGGCCGCATTGACGATGCTCACCGGTAGCTTCCGGCCCTCCGGGTCGCGGCGAGTGCCGCACGCAATGGTTGACGCGGCGGACACCCCGGATATTCGAGAACTGCTGTGCCAGCTGGCCGAACGGTTGGCCACCGGCGGTTTCGGACACGAGCCGCTGCGTTTCCCGCATTTCTGGTTCGTCGACTGGCTGATGAGCCAGGAACTGCCGGTCGGCACGATCCGCCAGCGGCAGGCCGAGCTGGCTGGTCGGCTTCGCCGGGCGTTCGGGCCGCGCGGTGAGGTGGGCGGAACGGAGGCGAAGGTACTCGCCGGATTGCCGGGCCTCATGTTGTGGCTGCTCGCCACCGTCGTCCCCGCCGTGGTTTTTCGGGTTGTGGTCAGCGGCCGGCTGCCGGGCACCGGAGGGGTGTTTCGGTGGTTCATGGACCAGGAGTACGCGCCGGCGCCGGCCGTCAGCTTCTGGACCCACGCATTGCAGCTGACCGACGGCGCGCGGGCACACGGTGACCATGACCTCGTGCGGTGCCTGCTGGTGCACGCGTTTCTGCAGGACCTTCGGGTGCAGTTCGGCCGGCGTCCGTGGCGGCTTCGGGCCTGGCGCCGCACCGCCTATCCGGTCGCGCTGGTAGATCATGCGGTGCCGGGTAGCGGCGGCCTGGAGCTCCTGCGGGTGGTGGCCGAGGTGCGCCACCGTACCGGGCGTTCGGACCCGCTGCTGATCGTGGCGGCGACCGGCGAGGTGGCGCGGAACGAGCAGGCGCCGGCCGGCACCGCCGTCGCGGGCAGAGCCGTCCCGCTGGCCGGGGCGCGCTACCGCCTGCAGCGCTGGCTGGCGGCCGCCGGCCGACCCCGGGCGGCCGCGGACTGGTACGTGACGCTCGCCATACCGGCGCTGGACGGCGTGGTCGCGCTGGCGGAGAACCTGCCGCAGACCGTCCCACCGCGGTCGCCCTGGTTGGCACGCCGGGCCGTGCTCGGGGTGCTGGTGCTGCTGCCGCTGGTAGTGACCACCGGCTGGGTGGGGTTGCAGTGGCATCCGGGTTGCCAACCGCTGCACTTCGACGGCCGGATCCGGGTGGCGTTCGAGAACGGGCAGTGTATCGGGTACAGCGACCATCAGGACCAATTGTTTGGCAGCGACGACGGCCTTCGGGGCATCCAGTCGCTCATCTTCAGGCAGAACCGTGAGGCGGAGCGGTGGTCCGCGCAGAAGACCGACCGGCCGATTCTCACGGTGACCTACTTCGGCGTGCTCACCAGTTCTACCGCGGTGGGAGCGGAGGAGCTGTTCGCCGCGGAACGCGAGGAGCTGGAAGGCATAGCGGCCGCGCAGCATCGCAGTAACGGGCAGGCAAAGATCGACCAGAACGCACCGTTTCTGCGCGTGATGGTGGCCAATGGTGGCGACGAGATGCGCTCGGCAGAGCGGGTCGCCGGCATGCTGAACTCGTTGCGTCAGGATGACCGCAGCGTCATCGGCGTGGTCGGCATGGTCGACAGCCGGGCCTCGACGAAGAACGCGCTGGCCGAGTTGGACCGGACTGGGCTGGTGGCGGTTGCCCCCACGCTCTCCGCGGACGGTATCGGCGATGTCTCGAACCGCTACCTCCAGCTTTCGCCGCCCAACCGGGACCAGGCGAAACTGGTTTACCAGTACGTCACGCAGGTGCTGGACAGGAACCGGATCTACAACGTCCTGACCTTCGGCTCGCGCGGCCGGGCCGCGGCCGACGACGATCTTTATGTGCAGACCTTGGCCGACGGCCTTGAACAGGCTTTCGTCGGTGGGGGAAAGGAGTACAACGAGACGCGGTGGAGCGGCGAACGGCTCTCCTATCTGTGCAAGGACCAGTTCGTCGACGGCGTGGTGTTCTTCGGCGGCCGCTATTCCGAGTTCGGTCCGTTCGTGGAGCAGCTGTACCGGGACTGTAGCGGGCGGCTGCCGATCCTGGTCGCCGACGACTCGGTCAACCGGTACCTGGCCAATCCCAACGGCAGGCAGACCGCGCCGACC